>RHMF01002946.1_pt1 | contig 15658 bp, 15 predicted proteins | sample 5365151 | NCBI WGS metagenome assembly RHMF01 (sample SAMN10266501, study PRJNA497801) | feces metagenome | isolation source: feces | host: Bos taurus | place: China: Prairie of Fairy Mountain | collected 2017-08-14 | reverse complement strand
CGCACCACCTGCAAGGAGTCCTCTGTGGAAACGGAGAACAGGGGGGTGTAGGAGTAGCCTGTAATTTTAGTTTCGCCGGTGGCGGCAAATTTGGTAATTTCCAAATCCAGAAGGATAGAATATTCTGTGCCTGCCACTGTGGCGTCGGAAAGAAAGTCGCCCAGGCTGTAGGCCAGGAATTGACCGGTTTGTTCGTTCAGCTCCAGTTTCTGCACATAATGGGGATGGGTTCCGATGATGGCATCCACCCCGCGCCCCTGGAGAAGTTTGACGATGGACCTTTGGGTGGAACTGATATTATCGTTAAATTCACTGCCCCAGTGTACAAGGGCAACAACCAGATCCGGCATTTCCCGGTCGATATCATCCAGGATGGCATTGATGCCGTCGGCGTTGATTTTCTGATAGGTGCTGTCGTAATCTTCATACAGAAGGTTTACGCAGTCTTCATTGCCGGAAAGCAAAGACATACCGTTGAGTCCCTTGGTGAAGGCCACTACGGCAATCTTTACCCCCTGTACCTGGAACAGGGAGAAGCCCCGCTTTTCCCGGAACTGCTTAGTGTCTTTGAATACGCCCACCGGCTCCAGGCCTGCGGCGGTAGCACTGTCAATGGTAGCGTGAAGACCGCTGGGCCCCCGGCTGTTGGAGAAGGAGTTTGCAAGCTGCACCATATCCAAACCTGTTTTCTGCAAGGCATAGGCCAAGGTTTGGGGGGCTGAACCGGTGGCGGCGCCGTAGGGAGCGCCTGCCAGGTTGCCTTCTAAGTTCAGGGTGCTTAAATCCGCATTTGCCAGCAGAGGGGCCACATCCCGGAATACATCTTCATAGCCGCGCTGACCTACAGAAATCAGTTTGTCTGTAATATTCAGGTCGCCGCCTGCTACAAAGTGGAGGATTGTATCTTCTCCCACTACCGGCTCCGGAGGGGTTTCCTCTTCTTTAGAACAACTGGGAATCAGGAGAATAATGCCCACAATCAGCCCAATGCCGGCAAGCACAAGGCCAATACGCCAAATCCACTTTTTGCGGGCGGCGGCTTTTGCCTTTTTCAGCGCCCGTGCCTGTTTGCGGCGAACAGCATCCTGTTCCATAAGACCCCTCCTTTCTGTTTTTATTCTACACTATAATACTATAATTCCCCGGAATTCTCAAGGGGGAAATTTGGGCAATACTTTCTTGCGCAGCGTTGCTCTTTACAATCCTTTTTTTATGGGGTAAAATGGGAAAAAAGGAGGTGTGCAGATGGATAAACCGGTTATTGGCCGATTTGCGCCCACTCCGTCGGGCCGGATGCATCTTGGCAACGTATTTGCTGCTTTGGCAGCCTGGCTGTCTGTGCGCAAACAAGATGGACAAATGGTTCTTCGGATGGAGGACTTGGATACCCAACGGACGAGTAGCGCGTATGCAGATGTTTTAATGGAGGACCTTGCCTGGCTGGGGCTGGATTTTGATATTGTCACCCCGCCGCAAAGTACACGCACCCCGGTCTATGACCGCTACTTTGCAAGTTTGCAGGAAAAGGACCTTCTGTATCCCTGTTACTGCACCCGCAGTCAACTGCATAGTGTAAATGCCCCCCATCTATCCGATGGTACTTATGTATATCCCGGAACTTGCCGGAACCTGACAGCGCAGGAAAGGGCTGCGTTTGAAAGAGCCCCCGCCTGGCGGGTAAAAGTACCGGACAAAGTTTGGCAGTTGCAGGACTATGCCCAGGGGGAATACAAAGAAAATCTTGCCACCGATTGCGGAGATTTCGTGGTCCGCCGGGCTGACGGCGCTTATGTGTACCAGTTGGCGGTGACGGTGGATGATGGAGAGGCAGGCGTAACTGAGGTGGTCAGAGGGGCGGATTTATTGAGTTCTGCTCCCCGACAGATGTACTTGCAAAGCCTTTTTGGATTTCCCCATCCCAAGTACGGCCACGTGCCAATGCTATTAGCTCCCGACGGCAGACGGCTGAGCAAGCGGGATCGGGATTTGGATTTGGGGGCGCTGCGTACCCGGTTTACGGCCCCGGAACTTTTAGGCCTGCTTTCCTATAGCGCAGGCCTTATAGAGCAAAATGCGCCTATTAGCCTGCAGGAACTGATCTGCGTTTTCTCCTGGGAAAAACTCCAAAAGGATGCAATCTACCTGGATAACGGACTTTTTGAATAAATCGGGATGGTAAAATTTGGCTCTTTTTACCAATTTCCGCGCCCCGGCTTGCTTTTTCTCTTTTTCAAGGTATAATGAAGGTGAGCAAACCCAGCTCTACAAAAGGAGGACAATGTATGTCTAAGAAACCTGTTTTGGTAGTGATGGCAGCCGGTATGGGAAGCCGGTATGGTGGCCTGAAGCAGATCGACCCTGTGGGCAGCCAGGGGGAAGCCATTTTAGACTACTCTTTGTTTGATGCTTATGAGGCCGGTTTCCGGACCGCTGTGATTATTATTAAGGAAGCCATCCGGGCAGACTTTATGGCCACCGTTGGAAAACGGCTGGAAAAATGCCCTATGGAAATCCGTTATGCCTATCAGGAACTCTATAAAATTCCCGAGGGCTTTACTGTCCCTGATGAACGTACGAAGCCCTGGGGCACCAGCCATGCCGTTTGGTGTGCCAGAGAGGAAATCGGGGATGCGCCCTTTGCAGTGCTGAACGCCGACGACTACTACGGCAAGGATGCCTATAAGGTTATTTATGAATACTTGTGCAGTGGCGGCGACGGGGAAAAATATGACTACTGTATGGTAGGCTACGACCTGGGCAATACTGTTACAGACAATGGCTCTGTGGCAAGAGGTATTTGCGCTGCCAACGAAGAAGGATATCTGACGGATGTGGTGGAGCGGACGAGGATTGAAAAGTACGAAGGCGGCATCCACTTTACAGAAGACGACGGCAAGACCTGGACCGATGTAAGCGCCGATACCCCCGTTTCCATGAACATGTGGGGCTTCACACCCAGTTTTATCCGGGAAATTGATGCCCGCTTCCCGGACTTTTTGGCAAATGATGTGCCTAAAAATCCTGCCAAGGCAGAGTATTTCCTGCCCCGGACAGTGGGACAGCTCCTGGCAGAGCAGAAGGCAAGGGTAAAAGTGCTGCGTTCCCGGGATCGCTGGTTTGGCGTAACCTATGCGGCAGATAAGCCTATGGTTGTAGCCGCATTGAAGGAAATGCAGGAGCAAGGTTTGTACCCCGACGGACTTTGGAAATAAGGGCACAGAAGCCGCAAACCGTCAAAACAGTTTTAAGCATATAAATCCGTTCTTTCGGTTGCAAGAAAAATGAGAGTGCGGCTCCGTTATTGAAAAAGGCTGCTTGCAAAGCAAGCCGTTTTGACTTACTGCACAAACCGGGCTCTAACGTACCTGTGTACGCCGACGAGCCCGGTTTGCTTGTCTTTGCGCCCCCTGTGACCTTATCAAACTTCAAAAGGTGGAAATGAAATGTTATTTGACACGCACGCTCACTTAAATGACCCGGCCTTTGATGCGGACCGGGAAGAAATTTTGAAAAATCTGCCGGGGGAAGGCATTGGCTACGTGATGAATGCGGGCTGCAGCTTGGCCTCTTCCCGGGATATTGTTGCTATGGCAGAGCGCATCCCCTATTTGTATGCGTCTGTTGGCTCCCATCCGGATTCTTGCGACGAAGTGAACGAGGAGGTTTTGGAACAGTTCCGGCGCTTATGCTCCCACGAAAAAGTGAAGGCAATCGGCGAGATCGGTCTGGACTACCACTATGAAGACATCCCCAGGGAAATCCAGAAGAAGGCCTTCCGGATGCAGATGGAACTGGCCCGGGATGTGGACCTGCCGGTGATTATCCACGAGCGGGATGCCCACGAAGACGGAATGAAGATTGTTACGGAGTTTCCCCAGGTGAAGGGGGTATTTCACTGCTTCTCCGGGGCAAAAGAAATGGCAAAATGGATGGCTGGTAAAACGGGACTGGATGATTGGCTTTACCGGCGTGCTGACCTTTAAGAATGCCCGCAAGGCCATTGAGGCGGCCCAGGCCATCCCTATTGAGAACATCGTTATCGAGACGGACTGCCCCTTTATGGCACCGGAACCTTACCGGGGCAAACGGAATTACCCCGGCTACCTGGGCAGAATGGCGGATAAATTGGCAGAAATCAAAGGACTCACCCGGGAAGAAGTGGAACATATTACCACACAAAATGCCAAACGGCTTTACCGAATTGACTAAAAGAGTGACTCTTTTCCGGAAAAAGTGGGGCATACCACCAAAAACCGGGAAAAGTGATTGACATAGGGAAAAGAAAGTGCTATTCTTTATTTCAGTACAGAAATACCGAAAAGGAGACTATACATATGGATATGACTTTGGAATCTTGCCGCAAGTTTGTGGAAGTGCTGGCTTCCGATGCACCCGCCCCCGGTGGCGGCGGCGCAGCAGCTCTGGTTGGTGCCATTGGTACTGCCCTGGGCAATATGGTAGGCAGCCTGACTGTTGGCAAGAAGAAATATGCAGAAGTGGAAGCAGAGATTATTGCCCTGAAGGCAAAATGCGATGCTTTGCAAACCGAACTGCTCAATCAGGTAGAGGCTGACGATATCGGCTTTGTGCCTCTGGCTAAGGCCTATGGCATTCCCAAGGACGATCCCAACCGGGATGCAATCCTGGAAGAAGCCACCATCACCGCCTGCGCTGTGCCTATGCACAGGAACTGTGCTGTGAAGCCATCGGCTACATCAAGGTGTTTGCGGATAAGGGCAGCCGCCTGGCCGTTTCCGATGCCGGCTGCGGCGCTGTCTGCTGCAAGGCTGCTCTGCAGGCTGCATCTCTGAACGTGTTTATCAACACCAAGACCCTGAAGAATCGGGAAGTGGCAGAAGAAATGAATGCCAAGGCCAACGGTATGCTGAATACCTACTGCGCACTGGCTGATGAGATTTTCAACACTGTAAGGCCGGTTTCGGTCAATAAGGAGGATATACATATGGCAAAACTGTTACTGGGCAAAGAAGTTACCGATGCATTGAATGCAAATCTGCAGGAGCGCACTGCTGCTCTGCGCGCCAAGGGCGTAGAACCCACTCTGGCCATCATTCGTTGCGGCGAAGACCCCAGCGACCTGTCCTATGAGCGGGGCGCAACCAAGCGGGCCGAACTGGTCGGTGTGAAAGTTGTGAATTTCCTTCTGCCTGCAGATGTAGATAAGGACACCCTGATTGCTACGATTGAAAAGATCAATGCTGATGACTCCATTCACGGCGTGCTGATGTTCCGCCCCCTGCCCAAGCACCTGAAGGCTGACCAGAATGAGATCTGCAACAAGCTGGATCCCAAGAAGGATATGGACTGTATGACCCATATGTCCAACGCCGGTGTGTTTGAAGGCCTGGACCTGGGCTACGCCCCCTGCACCCCTGCCGCCTGTATGGAAATCCTGGATTTCTACGGCATTGACTGCAAGGGCAAGAATGCCGTCGTGATTGGCCGCAGCCTGGTGGTTGGCAAGCCTGCCGCTATGATGCTGATGGGCAAGAATGCCACCGTTACCGTTTGCCATACCAAGACGGTAAATACCGCTGAAATCTGCCGGAATGCAGACATTATTATTTCTGCCGCCGGTGTACTGAATTCTTTGACTGCTGATTTTGTTCGTCCCGGCCAGACCGTTATCGACGTGTCCATCAACTGGGATGCCAACAAGCCCAATGCAAAGGGCGGCCTGGGTGCTATTGCCGGTGACGCCTGCTTCAACGAAGTGGAAGCCATTGTGGATGCCATTACCCCCGTACCCGGCGGTGTTGGCTCTGTTACCACTTCCGTTTTGATGAAGCACGTGGTTGAGGCTGCAGAGAAAGTTTAATAACAACCCGCATAACTGACGGATTTGGGGATTTACCCCAGGGGAGTGCGGGCGTTAGAAAGCCGACCGTCTGGGCAGTCCAATTTTAAGGACTGCCCGACTGCCCAGTTTTGTCCTTATTACAATGAGGTGATATTATGAAGAAACTGAAATCTCTGCAGGAAAGCAGTTTTCTGCGTGTATTCTTTGCCTATGTGAGCTTTGCCTTTGTGGTGGCAGCCTTTATTCTGCCGGATAGAGCCAATGCCTTTTCCGGCCTGTGGAATTTGCTGACCAACCCTTGCAAGATCTCCACCAACTATTTTGCCCTGGGCGGCTATAGCGCCACCTTCCTGAATATGGGTCTGGTGGGCTTTTTTTGCCTGGGTCTTACTTGCTTGCCCGGCTGCAAGCCCAACAATGTGACGACCCTGGCATTTTTGCTGACCGTGGGCTTTGCCTCCTGGGGCATGAATATTTTCAATATGATCCCCACCATGCTGGGTGTTTGCCTGTATGCTCTCTGGTGAAGAAGGAAAAACTGGGAAATCTGACCAACGCAATGATGTTCTCCACCGGTATTGCGCCTCTGATTTCTGATCTGCTGCTGCGCTATCCCAACGAAGTGATTGTAGGCTTCAACTGGCTGGGCTTAGGCTTTGCCCTGGTTGTTGGCCTGATTATTGGCTTTTTCCTGCCTGCGGGCCTTGCCCATGCGCCGACCTGCCACAAGGGTTACGACCACTATTCTGCCGCGCTGCCTGTAGGCTTGACCGCTTTCTTCCTGCGCACCCTTCTTTATAACGTGCTGCTAGGCTGGAAGATTGGGGATATGGGAAAACTTTCCACTTTGGCGCCCAAGGGATACGATTTCTTCTATGCCTGCAATATTTTCAGCATCGTGCTCTTTGCCAGCTTTATCGTATTTGCCCTTTTGATGGGTGCCACCTGGAAGGGCTACTGGGGACTTATGAAGGACTCCGGTCACAGTGTTAGCTTTACTTCCAAGTATGGAACGCCTACTTTCCTTATGAATGCAGGTGTGTTTGGTCTGATGATCGTGGCTTACTTCAATTTTGCGGCCCTTATCGATCCTAAGGTGGCAGTAGGGGATATCTGGACCGGCATGACCTTCGGTATCGTGTTCTGTATGCTTTCCACTTGCAATTCCGGCTCCCATCCCCGTAATGTGCTGCCCATTATGGCAGGCTATATTGTCACATCCTTCCTGTTTGGCTGGCTGGCAGGTCTGATGGGAACAGAAAATTATGCCCTCACCATCGGCAGTCAGTCCATTCTCATCGGCCTGTGCTATGCCAACGGCCTTTCACCTATCTCCGGCAAGTACGGCTTTGGTTGGGGCATGCTGGCAGGCGGACTGCACTATCTGCTGGTCAGCGCAGTGCCGGATCTTCACGGCGGCTTCCTGCTGTATAACGGCGGCTTCACCGCAGCGCTGATTTGCATGCTGTTTGTTCCCCAACTGGAAAAGTTTGCAAAGACCAGGGAAGAGCGGAAGGCAAAACAAACTTCCCAAGTGGAAAAATAAGTATTTTTCATTGCGTTCCGGGAAAATACGTTGTATAATAAAAGCGGCAAGGCCTTTATCGGCTTTGCCGCTTTTGAAATGGAGAAACAAAAAGAAAGAGGGTATCCCTATGAGGAGAAAAGAAGACATTATTTCCGCTGTCTTTTCCATGCTGATTGGTGTTATGCTGGTGGTTATGAAGGGCCAGGTGGTCAGCATTGCGATTACGGTGTTTGCCATTATTGTACTGATTTCTGCGGTGATTGACCTGATTAATAAATTAGTGAACAGCACCATTGTAAAAGGTGTAGTCGGTGTATGTATACTCATTTTTGGATGGGTTTTTGTCAGCGTTGCCTTGTATCTGTTGGCTGCCGCCATCATCATTATGGGCCTTCTGCGGATTGTGAATATGCATAAGATCCTGCCGGAAGAAATGGACCATAGGGAAAAGATTTTTGCCTACATTCGTCCTGCCATCACGGTTCTTGCAGGTATCTGCCTGTTGTTTAACCAGGGTGGCGCCGTAAATTGGGTATTTATTCTCACCGGTGTGCTTCTGGTGGCAGAAGGCGTGCTGGATGTGGCAGATGCCCTTAAGAAGCAATGAAATAAAACTCGGCAGGTGCTCCTGCCGAGTTTTATTTCATAAATTTATCAATGGCATCGCACAGATCGTCGATGGATTCGTTGTCGCCGGCGGCGACGGCATCCACCATACAGTGGCGCATATGGTCTTTGAGAATGACTTTGCCGGTGTTTTCCAAGGCGGACCGTACCGCGGCTAATTGCACCAATACTTCGGAGCAGTCATAGCCATCTTCTACCATTTGCTTTACCTTTTCCAGGTGGCCGATGGCTCTGGCCAGGCGGTTAATGACTGCTTTTTGGTTTTCGTGGACATGACCGTGACTGTGGGCGATGCCCTGTTCGTGCATATGGATGTGTTCGTGGTCGTGCAAGGCAAGCCCTCCTTTAGACTGAGCGGATTTGAGCCACAGCAGGCTTTCAGCGGTCTGCTGCTTTGCTTATCATACTCTATTTTTCCCCAACTTGCAACCCCCGGGGTAGGATAAAAATAGTAAAAACCTGCTGACAAATGGAAAAGCCTGTGGTACAATGGGGAAAACAGGCTGAGAGGCTATTTGGGTTCGAGCCTTCTCGGCATAGGAGGGTGCATAATGAACTGCCTGGAAAAGAGAATTTTGAAAGACGGCATTGTAAAAAACGGAAATGTACTGAAGGTGGATAGTTTCCTCAACCACCAGATGGACATCTCCCTGATGGACCAAATGGGTGAGGAGTTCTATAGCCGCTTCAAGGATTGCGGCATCAACAAAGTGCTGACCATTGAGGCTTCCGGCATTGGCATCGCCTGCTCTGTTGCCAGGTGCTTTGGTGTGCCGATGGTGTTTGCCAAGAAGGCTAAAAGCATCAACATCGACGGCGATGTGTATTCTGCCAGTGTGGAAAGTTTTACCCATAAGAATGTAAACCAGGTGATTGTTTCCAAGAAGTTTTTAAATCCTGGTGACCGGGTGCTGATTATTGACGATTTTTTAGCCAACGGCTGTGCCCTGCAAGGCTTAATTGCCATTGCAGAGGCTTCCGGCGCAGAAGTGGCCGGTATCGGTATCGCAGTGGAGAAGGGTTTCCAGATGGGCGGCCGGGTGATTCGTAACCTGGGCTATAATCTGGAGTCCTTGGCGATTGTAGACGAAATGGATGCAGAAACGGGAACAATCATCTTCCGCGCCCAAGAATAAATATATTCCCGGTAAACAAATTTCCCATATTGCAAAGGAGTAAAAATGAACTGCGAGACGAAAAAGGCTATCCGTATCGGACTGCTTTGCACCATATCCTATCTTGCTGTCTATGTGGCAAGAAACATTTTGGGTGTCGTCAGCCCCGGCATGATCGAAACCGGCCGCTACACGGAAGCTTATATCGGTACCATTTCCACCGGTTACCTGATTTCCTATGCCTGCGGACAACTGATTAACGGTGCCATTGGGGATAAGATCATTTCCCGCTTTATGATTTCCGGTGGTTTGCTGGGCGCCGGCATTTGCAACATTGCGCTGCCTTATGCGCCCAACCTGCTGACAACGACCATTCTTTACAGCATCAGTGGCTTTTTCCTTTCCATGATCTATGGCCCTATGACCAAGACGGTTTCGGAAAATGTAAAGCCTGTGTATGCCGCCCGGGTGGCGCTGGGATACACTATAGCTTCCTTTTTAGGCTCTCCTGCGGCAGGTGTGGTGGCAATGCTGACCAACTGGCAAAATGCCTTTATCGTTTGTGGGGGCATTTTGGTGACAATGGGTGCCATCAGTTATATGTGCTTTTTGCTTCTGGAGAAAAAGGGGTTGGTGGTTTACCGGAACGGGAAAAATGACCGGGTGCCTATGGGTGTTGGGCTGAAGCGCCTGCTGGAGCATCACATCATCAAGTATTCCTTTGTGTCTGTGCTGACGGGCATCGTCCGCACCACTGTCGTTTTTTGGGTGCCTACTTATCTGGCGCAGTATCTGCGCTTTACCCCCAATGTGGCGGTGGCTATTTTCTCCGGCGTGACCCTTGCAATGTCCATAGGCCCGTTTTTGAATACCCTTTTGGTGTATGAGCGGCTGTTTAAGCGCAACCGGGGCAAGACAGTGCTGTGTATGTTTTCTGTCAGCGCAGCGGCATTCCTTTTGATGTTCCTTTGGAAACAGCCTGTTTTTTCTGTGGCGATGCTGACGCTGGCGTTGGTAGCCAACGGAGGCGCGGCCACTATGCTTTGGAGTACCTACTGCCCCAGCCTGGAGGCTACCGGCCTAGTGTCTACCGCCACCGGTTACTTAGACTTTATGAGTTATATGGGCGCAGCGGTTGCCAACTTGGTTTTCTCCAATGCGGTAGCGGCAATCGGCTGGGGCTGGCTGATTCTGTCCTGGGCAGGCCTGATGGGCATCGGCGTGCTGGTAGGGCTAAAAAAAGAATAGCATTTTATGGGATAGTTTGGTATAATCAGACTATCCCATAAATAATAGAAAGGCGGCAATTCCTATGGAAAATAAGTATGAAGCCCTGTTTACCCCCTGGAAAGTGGGCAATGTGGAAATCAAAAACCGCATTGTGCTTTGTCCTATGGGCGGCACCAGCCTGTTCGGCTGGTTTGAACTGGGCGGCTGTAAATTTGATAAGGAAGCGGCAAAATTCTTCCTGGAGAGAGCCCAGAATAATGTGGGCTTGATTATCCCCGGCATCGCCCCTCTACGGGATACTTTTTGGGGAAAGTGGCTGTGGCAGAATCCCAAGATGTTTGAGGATTTGAAGGAATTTATGGAGGAAATCCATAAAACCGGCGCCAAACTTTTTGTCCAGCTTACCGCCGGTATGGGCCGCTCCTGGGCCATTACCGATTTGATTGCCCCCCTACATAAGAATAAATTTACCCGGGCGATTTTGAAGCCGGTACTGGATACCAGTCACGAACTGGCAAGCCCTTCGCCCCTGCCTTCCCGCTGGGATCCGGAAATCATCACCCCGGAAATGACCATCAAGCAAATCCACGAGATTATTGAAGCCTTTGCTAAGACAGCAAAACTCTGCAAGGATGCAGGTGTTGACGGTGTGGAAGTCCACGCTGTTCACGAAGGCTATCTGCTTGACCAGTTCACGATGGAATGGACCAACAAGCGGACTGACCAGTATGGCGGTTCCTTCGAAAATCGTTACCGCTTCCCTGTGGAAGTGGTGCAGGCTATCAAGGCAGCCTGCGGCCAGGATTTCCCTGTTTCTGTCCGCTACTCTGTGGAGTCCAAGGTAAAGGGCTTCCGGGAAGGCGCTGTGCCCGGGGAAGTATACACCGAAGTTGGCCGGAATATGGCAGAATCCGAAAAGGCCGCCAAGCACCTGCAGGATGCAGGCTATGATATGCTGAATGCTGACAACGGCACTTACGATAGCTGGTACTGGGCCCATCCGCCTATGTATATGCCCCAGAACTGCAATCTGGAAGATGTTGCCCACATTAAGAAGTTTGTGGATATTCCTGTGGTTTGCGCCGGCCGTATGGAGCCGGATGTGGGCGCACAGGCAGTGGCAGATGGCAGAATTGACGGCGTAGGCATTGCCCGTCAGTTCCTGGCAGACCCCCAGTGGATTACCAAACTGCTGGAAGACCGGCTGGAAGATATCCGCCCCTGCATCTGCTGCCATGCAGGCTGCTTCAATTTCTCCTCTTCCAAGGGCCATGCCAACACCCAGGATCTGATGGACACCATGCACCTGGCCCGCTGCGCTTTAAATCCGCCCACTATGCAGTCTAATAAATACTACATTGCCCCTGCCAAGAAGTGTAAGAGCGTGGCAGTGATCGGCGGCGGTATCGGCGGTATGGAAACGGCCATCGTCTGTGCCAAGCGTGGCCATAAGGTCACTCTTTATGAAAAGTCTGACAAGCTGGGCGGCGTGTTTATTGCCGCAGCTGCCCCCTCCTTTAAGGAAAAGGACAGAGATCTTATTACCTGGTATCGCCGTGAGATTGCAAAGTATCCCCAAATTGAAGTAAAACTGCAGACCGAAGTGAAGGATCTGTCCGAAATCCAGGCCGATGAAGTGGTTATTGCCACCGGTTCCCGCCCCAACCGCATTCCTGTTCCCGGTGTAGAAAAGGCGGTGCAGGCCATCGACTTCTTGTTGGGCGCACCCGTTGGCCAGAATGTCACCATTATCGGCGGCGGCCTGACCGGCTGTGAAATTGCCTATGAACTGTACCTGCAGGGCAAGAACCCCACGATTGTGGAAATGCTGGACGATCTGATTTGCACCCCCGGCATCTGCCTGGCAAATACCAGTTTCCTTCGTGATTTCTTCAAGGCCAACCAGGTTCCCGTACATCTGGAAACCGGCGTACAGGAAATTAAGGATGGCTGTGTGATTGTAAAAGACAAGGAAGGCAAGACCTTCCAGATTGCGGCAGACAGTGTTATCCTCTCCACCGGCTATAAGCCCCAGCCCCTGGCCCAAAAGGCCCGTCATATCCACCTGGTTGGTGATTGTGACAAGGTTGGCAACCTGCGCTCTGTAATTTGGCAGGCTTGGGATGTGGCAATGAAACTGTAAAAGAAGGGAGAAACCTATGTACTTAACTGACGAACAACAGGCCATACTAAATGGCTCTAAGGGTGAAACCATAGCCAAAGTGTGGAAGACCCTGGTGATGTACGGCGATGCCTTCGGCGCAGAAAAAATGGTGCCGGTGACTTCCAAGTATAACCACCTGGTTACCTCCTTCGGCCTGAAAATGATGAAGCCCGTCTTTGATTTGATGCAGCAGTTGATTGATGCCGGCGCGGTTTCCCAGCAGCAGTTTTCTGTGGATCCCCGCCCGGTTGATAAAAATGTACCTGCCAATTTCCTGCAGAAACTCATTTTCAATAAGATTATGTATGCCACCCAGGAAGCGTATGAAAAACAGTTGAAGGAATTGGGCCTTGTCAGCGAAGATGCCTTTACCTGCGCCTGTTACCTGGACCAGGTGGGCAATATCCCCGGCAAGGGAGATGTGCTTAGCTGGGCAGAATCTTCTGCTGTTGTTTATGCAAACTCCGTATTGGGTGCTCGCTGCAATCGTAACTCCGGTATTATGGACATTATGGGCTCCATCGCCGGTTATGTGCCTGCTTTCGGCCTTCTGACCGATGAGGGCCGTAAGGCCACTTGGGTGGTAAAAGTAGAGTGCAAAGAAAAGCCGGAAGCCCAACTTTTGGGCTCTGCCATTGGTATGAAGGTAATGGAAGATGTGCCTTACATCACCGGTATGGAAAAGTGGTTGGGGCAGGAACTGACCGATGCTGCCTGCGCCTACCTGAAAGATTTTGGTGCAGCTACCGCATCCAACGGCGCAGTGGGCCTGTACCATATCGCAAATTTGACCCCCGAAGCAAAGGAATTGGGGGAAAGCCTGATCGCGCAAGGCGCTCAGGTCTATGTAATTGACGATGCAGAACTGCAGCGGGTAAAGGATAACTATCCTGTGATGTGGAAAAATCCCGATGCCAAGCCCAAGCTGTGCTTCATCGGCTGCCCCCACCTTTCTATGGAGCAGCTGAAGGACTGGACAAACCGGGTGGAAAAGGGCCTTGCCGAAAGCGGCAAAAAGAAAGTGCAAATCCCCACTGTCTTTACCACTGCGCCCGGGGTCAAAAAGGCATTTTTGGAAACCGAGGATGCCAAGCGGCTTGAAAAGATGGGCGTTGTCCTTTCTGATATTTGTCCCCTTATGTATATGAACAATCCTCTTTGCAAGGCGATGCCCGTCATTACCTGCTCCAACAAACTGCGTACCTACACCACTTCCCGGTTCTACACCGAAGAAGAAATTTTGGGTAAGATTACAGGAGGGAAGTAAGATGAAGAAATTTAGCGGACGCATCGTTACCCCCGGCACCGTTACGGCCCAGGCCCTGGTTTCTCACGGCGGCCTGAATACCCTGGCCTCTTTCCAGGGCGCATTGCAGTTTGGGGATAAGAAAGCCACCTGCGGCGACCAGAATAATCCCGACCTTTACAACAAGGAAATGGCTGGCAAGGCGCTTTGCCTGCCCCAAACCATCGGCTCTACCACCGGCGGCCTGGTGCTTTACTGCGCCTGCGCTATGCAGCGGCAGCCGGCCTGTATGCTGTTTAGTAAGCCCATTGACTCTCTGGCAGCAGCAGGCTCTATCTTAGCCTCCGTCTGGCTGCCCGATGCCAAGATGCCTGTGGTGGATAGCCTGGGCGAAGAGTTTTTGAACTATGTGCAAGATGGTATGACAGTTACCATCGAAGAAGACGGCACTGTTCTTGTAGAATAAGAATAAGCGGCGGAAGCGGTTGCTTCCGCCGCATTTCTGCCTAAAAATTGGGAAATACTTGACTTATCAGCACTGCTATGCTACAATCAAGCCAAATATACGGGAATAAGGAGGTAAGGAGGTCGATAGGGCTCATGGACAGTTGCGACGGTGATTGTAGTAATAATTTGAATTTGATCGTGGTCGGCATACCTGCGCCCATTTTCCGGGAATAGGTGTGTCTTTTTTGCGCCCATTTTTCATCATTTTCAAATTTTTAAGGAGATATATAAAATGTTAAGCGAGTTATTGCCCTATATATTGGCAATGGTGTTTTGTGTGATTATGTCCGCCTATTTCAGCGCGACAGAAACGGCCTTTTCCTCTCTGAACCGCACCCGACTGAAGGCATTGGCAGAAAAGGGCAACAAGAAGGCGGATCTGGCCCTTTCCCTGGAAGAAAAGTATGATAAACTGATTTCCACGATTTTGATTGGCAACAATGTCGTCAATATTGCCGGCGCGTCCATCGGCACGTTGCTGTTTGTAAAAATTATGAACGGCGACCAGGAAACGGGCGCAGCCCTGTCTACCGCAGTGGTGACGGTGGTGGTGCTGATTTTCGGTGAGATCACGCCCAAGAGTATTGCCAAGGATAACCCCGAAAAGTTTGCTATGTTCAGTTCTCCGTTCCTGCGGGTGCTGATGGTGGTTTTGACGCCTATCAACTTCCTGTTTACGCAATGGAAGAAGCTGATCTCCAAGATTTTTAAGGTCAGCGAAGACACCAAAATGAGCCAGGAAGAACTTCTCCTTTTGGTGGAAGAAGTCCAGCAGGAAGGCAGTATTGACGAAAGCGAAGGCGAACTACTGAAGAACGCCATCGAATTCCGGGATCAGGTGGCAGAAGATATTCTGACTCACCGTACGGATCTGGAAGCGGTCAGTGTAGATACCGACAAGGAAGAGGTGGCCCGGGTCTTTACCCAATCCCGCTTTTCCCGGCTTCTGGTTTACGAAGAAAATATCGACAATATTGTGGGCGTTTTGAATGTCAAGGACTTCTATGTGAACAGTGGCATCACAGAAAAGCCTCTTCTGCAGGAAGTGATGACACCGCCTATCTTTATCCACCAGTCTGAAAAGATCCGGGATCTTCTGAACCTGTTGCGGGCCAGCAAGACCCATATTGCGGTAGTCGTAGATGAGTATGGCGGCACCTTGGGCATCGTCACAATGGAAGATATTCTGGAAGAATTGGTCGGCGAAATCTGGGACGAGCACGATGAAGTGCAGGAGTCTTTCAAGACTCTGGGTGAGAATACTTACCTGGCCGACTGTATGGTGAACCTTGACGAGTTTGCCGATTGCTTTGATGTAGAAATCGAGTCTGAAAGTGTGTCTTTAGGCGGCTGGGTGATGGAGCAGTTGGGCGGCATCCCCGAAGTAGGGGAGAACTTCACCTATGAGAACCTGCACATT
>RHMF01000593.1_pt1 | contig 15669 bp, 20 predicted proteins | sample 5365151 | NCBI WGS metagenome assembly RHMF01 (sample SAMN10266501, study PRJNA497801) | feces metagenome | isolation source: feces | host: Bos taurus | place: China: Prairie of Fairy Mountain | collected 2017-08-14 | reverse complement strand
GGTCTACTACGCATTCAAGAGTGACCTTGAGCGGCTGAAGTGCTGTTTCCCGGATGCTGTGGAACTGCGCAGTGACGATGATGTGGAACGCTGGAATGATCACCAGATCCCGATGCTGATCGCACATCCTGACAGCGCAGGGCATGGCCTGAACCTGCAAAACGGCGGCAGCATCATGGTGTGGTTTGGTCTGACGTGGAGTCTGGAGAAGTACCAGCAGGCCAATGCAAGGCTGTACAGGCAAGGCCAAAAGGATGCTGTGGTGATTCATCATTTGGTGGCCCAAGGCACTGTTGATGAGCGTATCATGCGCGTGCTGGCAGGCAAGGCAACGTTGCAGGATGAACTGATGGAGGCGGTGAAGGCGGCATGCTGAGACGAAGCTCTTATGAGCATTACTTGATCAACCAGCACATTATTGAGCGGCTGGAGATGGATCCATGCACGGTATCGGATACGGTAACGGGAAGCAGCGTGGATCCACCCTATACGAGGCACACGATCAAGATCAACGGCGTGAGCGAGCGTAAGCTGAGACGCAACCAGCGCATTATTGCCGAGCTGGAAGTCCGGTGTGCCGAGGTAGACGAGGATATCGCACGCATGGAGGACAGCAGGCTGGCACAGATTCTGCTGATGAAGTACGTGGAAGGGCTGGAATGGGAAGAGATTGCCAAAGAGGTGCATTACCATCCTGACAACTGCCGGAAGGATGCTGTGAAGTACCTGAACAGCCTTGACGAGGTAAAGACAGAAGGGTTCAAGAAGCGCACTGTGAAGAAGGCAAAAGGGTTTAAATGAGAACAGCCCCAGCTGGGGCTGTTTTCTATACGCGAGGAAATGAAAAAAGCCGGGGAGTTATTCCCCGGGCTTTAGCCATTCAGGTGGTAGTGACATGTGATCATTCATGTGGTGCATGGCGGCGCGGATGGCATTCTTGATCGCGCCTTGCTTGCTGGGCTGCGTGGCAAGCCAGCTGATGATATCGGAATCAGTGTTGCTGTTGAGCTTGAGACCGACGAAAACAGTGTTGGCCGCGTCCCATTCTCGTTTGGCTTTGCTGTCTGGCATGGTTGGCATCTCCTCTCACGCTCTATTGTACCATGGGTGTCAACCTAAGTGCTCGCACAGAGCCAGACCGCCTTCGCTGCGCGGCAGGCGACGGTACGCGTTGCGATGCGGGCAGTCGTCGTAGGAGCAGAGGTTGCAGTTGCAGGGGTCTACGGCCAGCCCCCAGTAGCGGAGAGCTGTTTCGTAGTTGCTTCTGGTGATCGCGCCATGCTTGATGGCTGTGGCGATGGTGTTCTTGGCGCGGGTCACCTCGTCCTCATCAGGCTTGTACGCTTCGTCGATGTTGGCCCTGCTGATGGCGATGCACTGCACGGCGTTGGGGATGATGTAGTTAGGGTCGCGAGACAGGTCGAACAGATTCCAGAACATGTGGATGTAATCAGAGTACTTCATGGTTGGTGTCTCCTTCCGTTCATAGGTCAATGAGTATGCCGGGCTTTGGCCCGCCCGGCTGGGCTGTCGTCAGTCTTTGTAGAGGCCACTCTCGAGGAGGGCTTCGTAGATCATGTCGCTGAATGCTTTAGCGTCTTCTGCGAGGGCATCTGCGCCTTCTTGGCGGTACTTGTCTTCAGCTTCGCAGGCCAAGAGGCTGATGTAGTTGAGCAGGTTCCGGTTGCCAGTGATCTTTCCGTGCTTGGTTTCAATAGTCATGGTTTGCTGCCTCTCTTTCAATGGGTTAAACCCAAGTTGATGGTGATATCTTATCATGGGTTAAACCCATTGTCAACACATATGTTTCAAAAGTTGTCCGAAAATATCCGAAAAAATCGGTAATTTGAGCGGATACCCACGAAAAACCTCGCATATACTATAATTGAGAGATTCTATCGACCTGCACAGCATCGTGCAGGTCTTACTTTATTTTGCCGCGTCTTAAGCGCGGCTGATTTTGAACAACCCCGCCGGGGTGCTGGAGGTGGTGCTGTGGGCAGCGCACGAAACAGAAGCAGACTGTCTGCTGAGCAGCTGGAATGCGCACGGCTTGCCGCGACAGGTGAGTATACGCAGACCATGATCGCGGCGCATCTGGGAAAGTCGAAGGACACGATCCGCAGATGGATGCGCGATGATCGAGTGATGGCTGAATTCAGGCAGCTATTGAAGGAGCAGGCCGCAGCAACAGTGGCCAAGGCGCGGCGCGTGGTGGACAAGAGTATGGACAGCGATGCCGCCAACGGATACCTGGCGCTGAATGCGGCCCAGACCGCGCTGGCCAGATATGACGCAGAGGTAATGGGCGAGGATCGGCAGGAGATCACCATCACAATCTCTGGTGGCATGCCCGAGATTGGTATACCGAAGCAGGCAGACAGCGACTGATGTATACTCTACTGTATACAGATAGGGTTGAAACCCTTATGGCATAAGGCTTTTTCTTTGATTTGTCATCAAAGGAAGAGCTGTTTTTTCTTTTTCTTCTCTTTTGTGAATGCTGGAGAAGATCCCTGCAATGGGCGGGGGTATGCGGAAATAGGGTCCCTCGCGAGCGCGCGGGCCTTTAGCCTATAACCTAACTGCCCCAGCACCGACATGCCCACCGGGCAAATTTTTCAACGATTCACTTGGTCAGCCTGTAGCCTCTGCTCGTGGTTGGCCTGCCCCCTATGAGGTGAGACGCTGTGGCAGCGACACAATACCACATCGAATATGAGCCAACGCCAAAGCAGCGGATGTTTCACGCCACGGACGCAGACGAGGTGCTTTTCGGAGGCGCAGCCGGAGGCGGTAAGAGTAAGGCCATCGTGATGGATGCGCTGTTCCGGTGCCTCACCTATCCGAAGACGCACGCCTTCATTTTTCGCCGCACTTATGGCGAATTGGAGGACACAATCATCAAAGAGGCGCGTGAAAGCTACCCGGCTGGCTTGGCCAAGTACAATGGTGCGCGTCACGAGATTGCGCTGCCCAACGGCAGCATGATCCACTTCAGGCACTGTGCGACCCCTGCGGACATGTACAACTACAAGGGCGCGGAAATCCAGTGGCTGTATTTTGACGAGTTGACCAGTTTCGAGTTTGAAATCTACGACTTTCTGAAAACCCGCCTCCGTGCCAAAAAGAGCCTCGGCGTTGTGCCGGTCGTAAGATCCAGCTCCAACCCCGGCGACATTGGCCACGGCTGGGTGAAGAAGATGTTTGTAGACGCTGCGCCGTATATGCAGATATTCGAGCGCAGGGTGGAAAGCAAGGCCAAGAACAAGGTCAAGATTTTCCGCATGCAGTACATTCCCAGCCTTGCGACGGAGAACCCGTACATTGGCGATGACTACATTTTCCAGCTGGAGGCCAAGCCCGAGGCGCTGAGAAACGCGCTGCTCTACGGCGACTGGGACGCATTCGAGGGTCAGGTATTTACCGAGTGGGCCGACAAGCCCGAGCACTACCTTGACCGCCGGTGGACGCACGTGGTTGAGCCGTTTGAGATTCCGCTGAGCTGGCCGCGCTTCATGAGCTTCGACTACGGCTTCTCCCGCCCGTTCAGCTGCGGCTGGTGGGCGGTTGCTCCTGACAGGACGGTGTACCGGTACCGCGAGTGGTACGGGTGCGAGCCCAACCGCCCCAACATCGGCCTGAAGCTGACCCCCAGGCAGATCGCGCTCGGGATCGTGGAGCGCGAGAAGGATATGGAAAGTGCGGAGGGGCTGAAGGTTCTGCGGATTGCCGACCCGGCGATCTTCGACCGATCGCGGGGTGAGTCGATCGCACAGATCATGGAGCCCAGCGGCACCAGCCCCGGCGTGTATTTCAGCCCGGGCGACCACAACCGCCTGCCCGGCAAGGCGCAGTTCCACGAGAGACTTCGCTTTGATGATGAGGGCAGGCCCAAGATGCAGGTGTTCCGCACCTGCACGGAGTTCATCCGCACCATCCCCACACTGCCCTACAGCCTGACCAAGGTGGAGGACATTGACACCGACGCCGAGGATCACATCTACGACGAGGCGCGGTACTTCTTTATGCACGACCCGATGCCGGTGAAAGCAGTGCCGAAGTACGAGCCCATCCCATACGACCCCTTCCGGGAACATTAAGGCAACTGGCCGTGATTTGCGGCTTTGCAATATAGTGGCGTGATTTGCGCTGCGTAAAGGAGAGATACTTTCCATGGAAACGACCAATATGCAGATGGCCGAGAACATGCCGGTTGTTTCTCAGGCCACCACAACCCCCGAACCCCAGATTCCTACGCTGGCTGACGTGATTGGCGATCAGACTGGTGCGCAGGAGCAGGTTCAGACCCCCGCTGCTTCCAACGATGCGATCCCCGCGCAGGAACCCGGCTGGTATGCCAAGCGCCGCGCCAAGGATCGAGCTGACTGGGAAGCAGAGAACAATGCCAAGATGGCTCCTGTACTGAGCCAGCTGGCGCAGCTTCAGGAATACCGAATTGGCGTTGAGGCAGACAAGCTGGTTGCGAGCGGCAAGATTGCCGACCGCGACATGGCGATGGACTACCTGCGCAGCAAGGAAGGCATTCCTGCCCCCGCCGCGACGACTCCTCCCCGAGACGAACGCGGCCGATTTACCACCCAGACCCATACGGCCCCCGAGATTCCGAGCGATGTTCAGCAGAGAGCAAATGAGCTGTATGCCCAGGCGAAGACGCTGCAGAAGTTTTCTGGCGTTGATGTGCTGGGCATTTATCGTGCGAACGCTGAGTACATGGAGCGTGTGAACAGCGGCGAATGGGACATGGCAGACGTGCTGAAGGCGAGCCAGAGTAATCCGGCCCAGCCTGCAAGTGCCCCGTCCCCTGTGCGCACCCCCAACACCGGCGGCATTGGCTCTGCCAACTTCCGCAACATGAGTGCTGAACAGTTCAACAAGGTGAACGAAGCTCTTTCTCGTGGCGGCAAAATCGACATGAGATAAGGAGATGTAATCTATGGCTATTTTCGACAACCTGAATATGACTACTTCCCCCGGCGTAGCGCCCGGTGTGGTTGACTACTACGAGCGTACCCTGCTGGAGAACGCCAAGCCCGAAATGGTGCATGCCCGCGACGCTCAGAAGCGCACCCTGCCCGAGAACAACGGCAAGCATGTGCAGTTCCGTCGCATGGTTCCCTACGCCGCTGTGACTGAACCCCTGAAGGAAGGCATCACCCCTGCCGGTCAGGAAATCCGCCAGACCGCCTTCACTGCTATGGTGAAGCCCTACGGCCGCCACGTGGAAGTGACCGACGAGCTGGACTACTACCTGATCGACAACATGCATCAGGAAGTGGCCAAGCTGCTGAGTGATCAGGCCACTCTGAGCCTTGACACCATCGCCCGCAACGCCCTGCACACTGGCATGAACGTTCAGTTTGCTGGTGGCAAGGCGAACCGCACTGCCCTGACTGCTGCTGACAAGCTGACCCCCGAAGAGATCAAGAAGGCCGTTCGCACCCTGAAGCGTGCCAACTGCAAGCCCTTCGCTGACGGCTACTACCACGCCATCGTGCATCCTGACGCTGTGTACGACCTGACCGCCTCTGAGGACTGGATCGACATTGCCAAGTATCAGGACAAGAGCAAGATCGAGAAGTACGAGCTGGGCACCATGTATAAGGTGAAGTTCTACGAGAGCACCAACGCTATGGTGTACGAGACCAAGGCTTACCTGTACGGCGAGACCGCCAGCCTGACCATTGCCAGCTGTGACGAGGCTACCCGCACCGTTGTGGTCAGCGAAGAGATCGCCCCCGACGATGCCCGTGCCCTGACCGGCCAGATGGTTACCGTGAACGCTGGTGGCACCGCTCACCTGATGTGCGTGGAGCGCGTTGACTACGCCAACAAGAAGATTACCTTCCGCTGGATGCCCGAAGGCGGCGTGACCGGTTCCATCGAACCCGAAGGCACCGCCGACGGCGTGAACGTGTTCGGTACCGTGGTCTACGGCGAGAACGCTTTCGGCGACATTGAGCTGGGCGGCAATGGCGGCAACGTGAAGGTCATCATCAATCCTCCCGGCAGCTCCGGCGCTGCTGATCCTCTGGAGCAGCGCGGCACCATCGCCTGGAAGGTGAAGGGCTACACTGTTGTCATCCTTCAGGACAGCTTCATCGTTCGCATCGAGCATGGCGCTACTGCCTGACCTGTAATCCCATAACTACGCGGGGAGAATCTTGTGCACGGGTTCTCCCCGTTTTTTGATTTGGAAAGTGAGGAATAAAAAATGGCTACGACCAAGAACATGGATAACACCATCAGCGTAAAGAAAGCCGAGAAGAAGCCCAACGCCCCTGTGGCGAAGGTGAGCGTATTCATTCCCATGAGTGAGGAAGGCGACGGCGCGAAGGTTGACCAGAACGAGTACGTGACCGTGAACGGCTCCACCACCAAGGTGCCCCGTGGTGAGTGGGTGGAGGTTACTGTCCCCGTATTCGTTCAGCTGCGCAACCGATACCCCAACCTGGAAGGAACGAGGGGCGGCAGAAGGGCGCTTGCAGAAATCAAAAACCTCATCATGTTCCAGACGAACAATGACAAGGATGACCTTGGCGACTACCTGCCGTACCTGATGGACTACATCAACGAAGGCTACGACCGGCTTGTGCAGGCGTGGTGCGGCAGCCGCGTAAGCGTGGACAGCGAGTTGTACACGCCCCTGCGGCATGACAAGAGTCAGCCCGAAACGCCCGACTGGACGCACAAGGCCATTGCCGACTGGGCCACATGGCTGGTGTACCGCAACGGCAGCCCTGACAAGCAGAACCGTGGTTCTGTGTTCCGCAGCAGTGCGGAGGAACTTTTCCGTGCGGTGAAAGGCATGACCGATGCGCAGAAGGGAATCACGCGCAGCGAGGCCGAACGGGCCAAACGATACATTTACAACATTCCGAGGTGATGCAGATGCTGATGAACGAAGAAGAGCGCAAGCTGACCGAAGAGGCGTATGGCAGGCTTAGGATCTGGCTGGGTGGGTGCAAGGAAATGCACGAACGCGCCAAGGAAGCACGCAGCATTCTGCTGCTTCAGGATCCCAAGCAGGACAGCCTGACCAAGAGCCGCCGCAAGGACAAGCGCACCATGCAGCTGCAGACCCTGAAAAGCACCTTCAACAACTGTGTGGCCGACCAGATGGACAACATGCCCGAGGCCCTGATGCTGCCCGAGACCAAGGATTTGGAAGCGGTAGCAGAAGACCTGACCGATATTGTGCGGTTTGTGATGGCGCACAACAACTACGAAAGCATCCACCGTCGCCGCGTAGAGGACTGCTTTTGTACTGGTACGGCTGTTACCCAGGTTGCGTGGGACAGGGACATGGACGGCGGCAAGGGCAATGTGGCCATCTTCCGCTGGCCGGTGGAGAACTTCCTGTGGGATCCCGCGAGCGAAAACATTCAGGACGCACGTGCACTGTTCAAGGTGAGCTGGTACCCCAAGAGCTGGTACGAGCAGCACTATCCCGACAAGGCCAAGGACATTGGCAGCGACGAGGGAGTGTTCAGCAACCTTGGCATTCCAGATGCTCAGGATCAGAGCCGACCTGCCGACGAAGACAAGACGATGCTGGTGGAATACTGGTATCGCCTGTACGATGCCGACAAGCGCCGCTATACCATCAATGTGGCCTATCTGGCGGGCGGCATTCTGCTGGAAGACCACAAGGACGTATACAGTCACGGCATGTATCCTTTCATTCTGGACGTGTACACGCCCATCGAGGGCTTGCCTGTTGGCGACGGCCTGATTCAGGAGTGCGTGCCCATGATGCGGTACGTGAATAGGTACGCCGATTACATTGACATGAACCTGCGCATGGCCAGCAAGGGCCGACTGCTGGTTGACCGGAATGCGGGCATCGACAAGGACGCGATGCTGGACTGGGAAAGCGACGTGGTGGAGGGCGACCGCATTGATTCGAGCGCCATCCAGTGGATGCAGACCCAGCCCTTCACCGGTGCGGTGACCCAGCAGATGCTGCAGCTGCAGACCGACATCAAGCAGGACAGCGGCCAGAACCAGTTTACCCGAGGCGAGACCGCTGGCGGCGTGACCGCTGCAAGTGCTATTTCTGCCCTTCAGGAAGCCGGCGGCAAGATTACCCGCCTGCGTACCAACGTGCTGAATCAGGGTTTCAAGGGCATTGTGGAACAGGTGATGTGGCTGATCAGCCAGTACTACGACAAGAACCGTGTGATGTACGTGACCGGCGACCGCGAGGGCGTGGCCAAGCAGCGCGAGGTAAAAGCCGACCCCAAGCGGCTGTTCGGCCGAAGCGGCCAGAGCCATATGCCACCGCCTCCGTACACCGTACAGGTGCAGGTACAGCGACGCAATCCTCTGCGCCAGCAGGCGCAGAACGAGCTGTTTATGCAGGCGTACTCGATGAGTGCGCAGGCAGGTCAGTACTTCCCTCTGAGCGTATTGTTTGAGCTTTTGCACGTGGACGGCAAGGAGCGCATTCTGCCGGTTCTCAAGCAGAACGAGCAGACCCAGATGCAGATGCAGCAGATGCAGGCACAGCTGGAACAGCAGGCCGCACAGATGCAGCAGATGGCGCAGGGCATGGCAAACCTGAAGGAAGTGAACGAGAAGCTGATGGCGACTCAGACACAGCGCGGCGCGGGCAGCATGTACCCGACCGAAGAGGTCAGCGACAATGCGATTCCTGAAGGAGCTGGTATGTAATGGCGAGCTACCTGAGCCTGAACAAGTACAGCGGCACGCTGAAGATTCCCGAATTCAAGGGGCTGAACCAGTACGGCGACGGCATCGGCCTTGACCCGCGATACGCGATGGAGGTGCGAAACGCGCTGACCACGGAAGGCGTGCTGCGGCCTATGGCCAGCCACAAGCTGCTGCCCCCCACACTGCCGACTCCCATTGAGACTATTGCACGGCTGTACAGGCGCTGGCACCCGAATGACACCGAACGCGAAGTGTTGATTGCGGCCAGCGAAGGCCAGCTGTACTGGACGCTGCCCGATGGCGTGAACTGGATTCAGATTGCGCTGCCGGAAGGGTGGATTGGCACCCGGTACCAGCTGAGCACATGGAGCTATGTGACCTACGAGATTAACGAAGAGGGAGCAGAAGCGCCTGTGGACGTTATTCTGCTGTCCAACGCTGCTGATGGCATGATCATGGTGCGCGGCGATACCCTTACGGCCTCCATTGTAGCAACACCGAAGAAGTTTGGCGTGATTGCACGGCATGCAGAACGCATTTGGGGCGGTGCGATTGAGGATGACCCTGACACGCTGGTATACTCCGCGCCCTACAACCCGTTCGACTGGGCGGCCAATGAGGAGATTCCCGAAGACGGCGCCGGCGACGTGATGCAGCCCTCTTGGGATGGCGACAGCTTTATGGCGCTGACGACTTTCGGCAGCCAGCTGATTGCGTTTAAGAAGACCCGCGTATGGCGAATCCTTGGCACGAACCCCGGCGAGTACACCTTCAAGGAGCAGTACGGCGGCGGCACGTCGTACCCCAACACGGTTGTTGTGGACGGCAGCCGCATCCTGATGCTTGGCCGTGACGGCCTTTTGCAGTACAACGGCGAAAGTGTGTATCCGTACTATCAGGAATACGCCAGTGAGATCTGGAAGAGGCTGAACCACTCGGTACTAGATAAGAGCTTTGCCTGTAAGTTTGGTGACAACTACTTCTGCGCCGTTCCGCTGGACGAAAGTCAAGAGAACAACGCCGTGATCATTTACAACACGGTGGAGCATACCTGGCTGCTTCGCGAGGGCATCCGCGTGGAAGCATTCCTGCCGACAGAGGAGCACCTGTACTACACGAGCACCACGACTCCCGGCCAGCTGTGGATTTGGGAGAACGACAGCCTTGAGGCAGGCAGCGCCGAGCCAATGCGCTGGGTGAGTGGCTGGCAGGACTTTGGACGGCACGATACGACCATTGGCGGCTGGATGGTTTACCTGACGGTGGAGTGTGCTGCTCCGGTCGAACTGAAGGTTAGCATCCAGACCGAGAAAAAACTGAAAACCAAAACGCTTGCGTTTGAACCTCCCGCTGAAGGGAAGTTTGCCAAACACAAGCGTGTTTCATTTGGCGGAAACGGCAGACGCTTCCGGCTGATCATTGAGAGCGAGAGCAACGTTCCGTGGCGGCTGATTGGCGGCATGCAGATTGAAGCCGAGACCGACGCAGACTGAGGTGAACACAGATGGCAAATAACCGAAGGGCAGTGCCCTACCAGTACGAACCGCCTGTCACACCTCAGAACTGGTACGGAGACGAACAGCGGTATGCGGTTCGCATGATCCAGATTCTGGATGACTTATACAACAAGTACAGCGCACTCAGGCAGGAGAACCTTGACCTGAGAAAGCGCGTTGCAGTTCTGCAGGGAAACAATGAGACGATTTGACGGTCTTGATATTGAGCTGACGCGTGGCGATACGCTTAGGTTCAAGACGACGTTTGCAGGCCGCACTCTTCCTGAAGGAACGATTGCCCTGTTTACGGTGAAGAAGCGGACGCGTGATGAAGAGGCTGTGATTGAGAAGAGGATCGACGTATTGGACAACATGATCTATGTGAACCTGAGCAGCGCCGATACTGACGTACAGCCCCGAACCTACTACTGGGACATCCGCGTACTGATCCCTTATGGAGACGGCACATTTGAGGTGAAGACCCCGATGGATTATGCGGCCTTCACGATTTTGGAGGTGGTAGGCGATGTCTGATGTGTTTAACGAGACTGACGCCGAACTGACGCTGACGGTTGAGGAGCAGCCGGGCGGCGCGGTTGGCGCTGTGGCCAACAACCTGAATACAACGGTTGAGGGCTATGTGCTGGACGCCCGTCAGGGCAAGGTGCTGGACGACAAGAAGCTGGATAAGAGCCACGTCGTCAACAACCTTGTGACAATTGAGGAAGGCTGGGCGCTGGATGCACGGCAGGGCAAGTGGCTGAACGAGAACAAGGTTGGCTTCAGCGATATCGCCAACGACCTTACGACCACTGCGGCCAACAAGGTTCTGGATGCAAGACAGGGCAAGGCGCTGAAGGATGCTATCGACGAGCTGACCAGCAGCGACGAGGCCAGCCTTCAGAGCCAGATTACGGCCAACAAGACGGCCATCGCGTCCAATAAGACAGAGATTGCCAAGAAGATTTCGAAGAAGAATACCTCGGTATTCCTCCAGACCGCGAACTGGACGACGAATGATGCTGGCAGTATTGTGCAGACGGTAACGGTAGAAGGGGTGACGGCCTCCAACACGGTGATTGTATCGGCCTCCCCGGCTACCTATGTGGCCTACAACAGCTGCCAGGTACGATGCGGGAGCCAGAACACAAACAGCCTGACCTTTATTGCGGCCAAGAAACCGACCATCAGACTGAATGTGTACATCCTGATTCTGGAGTAAGGAGGACATGAGATGATTTTTAATCTGGGCGGCTATGACAACCCGGCAGCAAGTCTTCCTTCCTTTACTTACTCCGGTACGTATCAGCTGGTTGACGACGGCAGCAGTGACGGGCTGACACAGAACTGGCAGCTGAAACTGCTGACGAGCGGCAAGCTGAAGTTTTCCACGGTTGTTGACAGCATTGACCTGTTTTTGGTTGGCGGCGGCGGTGCCGGTGGCCAGGCAGGCGGCGGTGGTGGCGGCGGTTACGTGAAGACCCAGAAGGTTGTACCCGTAGTGGCTGGCACCGAGTACGAGATCGTGATTGGCGCTGGCGGCACGGGCGCGGCTGGCAACGGCGGCGACGGCGGCAAGACAACCGCGTTTGGCTACGAGGCTGAAGGCGGCAAGGGCGCTGTGGCTATTGGAGATGGCGCTGCGGGTGGCTCCGGTGGCGGTGGCCGAGGCGGTTATGGCGGCAACGGTGGCAAGGACGGCGCGAACGGCACTGCCGGCACAAGCACCAATGCATCCAATGGCGGCGCAGGCAGCGGCAGCGCCACCCGTGCGTTTGGCGAGGCGAACGGCACGCTGTACGCGGGCGGCGGTGGCGGCGGTGGTCAGGCTACGGCTGGTACTGGCGGTGAAGGCGGCGGTGGCAACGGCAGCAGTGCAGTTGCCGGAACCGGTTCCGCAGGCACCGCGAACACCGGCGGCGGTGGCGGTGGCGGTTCGCTGAACACGACTGCTGGCAATGGCGGCGATGGCGGCAGCGGCATCGTCATCATCCGCAATGCGAGGTGAGGCATATGAGATACGCAGTGATTACTAACGGTGTGGTAACCAACCTGATTGAGCTGCACCCGATGAACGCGGACGAGTTTGACGCTAAGGCGACGAACGATATTCCGGTTCAGATTGGAGATACGTATGACGGCAGCACTTTTTACCGAAACGGCGTACCGCTGAGAAGTGCAGCCGAGGAAATGGCCGACATGCGTGCGGCGCTTAACAATCTGGGGGTGCACGCCGATGAGTAACTGGTTTGAAAAGTCTATGCCCGTGCGTGATGCAATGGACACGGCTGGCACCTATCTGACCGACGAGCAGGCGGCCAAGGTACCGGTGCTGTACCGAATGTGGGAAGCGGGCGTTGAGTACGCAAAGGGTGACAGGCGCACGTACAATGGCACGCTGTACTCCTGCCTGCAGCCGCACATGGCGCTGGAGAACTGGAACCCGGCTGACAGCCCCAGCCTGTGGGCCAAGGTGCTGACGAGCGATACTGGCGAAATTCTGCCGTGGGAACAGCCTGACAGCACCAACCTATACATGCAAGGTGACAAAGTAACGCACAACGGCAAAACGTGGGTAAGCGACGTTGACAACAACGTATGGGAACCCGGTGTTTATGGCTGGACTGAAATTTGATAAAGGTGGTTGAAAGACTATGAAATACAATCGATTTATGGGCGAGTATGACGACAACACCATCTATCAGGCTGGCGATGTAGTCAACTTTGACGGCGCTTCCTACTACAGGAAGGTTCCCGGCAAGGGTATCAGCCCGATTGCACGCAAGAAGCCTTACACCGTATGGAGCCGCCTGAACGAGGCGCTGTCCACGATCTTCCCTCTTGGCGGCACTGGTGGCGGCGGCGCGTCCCTTCCCGCTGCCGCGCCGTACCAGCAGCTTGTGACGGACGGCGAAGGGAACTGGGTTGCGGAGGAGCGGCTGGCGTGGAAGACACTGCAAAAAGGCAGCGAACTGATTCCTGAAACCAATCTGTCTTTCACGGCATCGTCCGGAATGATGGCCGGAGACGCACCGTTGGACACCCTTTTGGTTGCAGGTGAAAAATACGTTGTGAATTGGGATGGCAAGGAATACGTAAGTACCTGCCAAACCGCTTCTGAAGGCTTTCCCATTCTCGGCAATTATTCTCTGTATGACCCGGCCATGGACAACACTGGCGAACCGTTCTGCGCTGTGCAGCTGTTCACCCTGATTTTCTACACGCAGGATGAAGCTGCTACCCACACTGTTGGCCTTTCTGCGATGAGCGAAGCAGTGCGCACTGTACCTCCCGAGTATCTGCCGGAAGGGATCGGGTACAAGGAAAAAAGTGAAACTGTTATCCTGCCCGAAAAGACTGGCGTAGTTGCCAACGATGGCGAATACGCATGGTTGGAAAACATCACATTGAGTGATGTAAACGGAACATTGGCGGTTGGTGATACGCTTGTTGTGCTCTGGAATGGAAAACCGTATGAGTGTGTTGTGCAATATCAGGACGGCTATGAAGGCGTTGACAGCAACTTGCAATTTGGCGCTGTGGATGGCAGTGTATCCGATGGCGTGTATCCATTTTATGCGGCCTATGAGTTCTATGAAGAAAACGATGGGCGTTTTCAGTTCTTGCTTAACGTAGAGGATACTTCTGCCGGAACAGAAATCGTTGTCAGCGTTATCAAGAAGGAAACTACCCTCCACCCCATCCCCGATGAGTACATCAACAAGTGGGATGCAGTGATTGAGATGCGTGCGGGAAGTGGTATAAAGCCTGCTGAATATCCGAACGCCGAAGACTTTACGCTTGCCGAAGGTACTTTCGATGATTTGATGGCGAAGGTTTCTGCGGGAAAATGCGTGCAAGTTTATCTTCGCTGTTTCGATGATTACTTTGATCCACCCCACCCGTGGATGTATGTTGCAAATACGGTTTGGGACGCAACTTACAGTGATCCGGTAATCGGGTTGCGGTTCCACATCCCGTTCTCCCAGTCGAATACAACACCGTTCGTAGATATCACGCTGACTCCTGACGGTGTTACCTCAGTCACCAGAGGTATTGGTGTTGCATGATGCTCCACATCCTCTGCGGCATTCCCGGCAGCGGTAAAACCACGCTATCAAAGCAATTAGCAGAAGAGCACAACGCCATCCTGCATTGCTATGATGATTTGCCCGGTGCGCATTCCATATCCAAACAGTCAGAAGTACACAGGCAGATGTATCAAAGAGCCGCGCAAGACCTTCGCAACGGTCAAAACGTTGTGATTGATGATCTTCACACCGACAGGGAAAAGCGCAGGATGGTGCTTGATGCTCTGGCTGATGTGGAATGTAGAAAGGTTCTTATGGTGCTTCAAACACCACTTGAAACCTGTCTGCAACGGAACCGCAACCGTAAAATGCGTCTGCCTGACGGCGTTGTAACGGGTTGCGCATCACGGTATGAAACGCCAACGCTTGAAGAAGGCTGGGATGAGATCATCTATTGCTAACCCCAGCGGGTCTGTCAATCGGCAGTCCCGCAGCCCCTACTTTACCTAAACGGAGGCGGTGTGACCCATCGCCTCCTACCTTTACTCTAAACGGAGGTGATACCTTGACCAACACGGACTTTGTAAAGCGCGTATTGGCGATTGCCGACACCAACCCAACGTACCGCACGCGCGGCGATGGCAGTGACGGTACCTGCGACTGCATCGGCCTGATCATGGGTGCGCTGGGCGAAGAATTCCCTATGCACAGCACCAACTACTTTGCGCGGTTTGAACTGGCGATTGAGCCTGCCGCCATCATCGAGGATACCGAGCCGGAGCTTGGCGACCTTGTGATTAAGGCGCGAGGGGAAACCAACCCGAGATACGACCTGCATGAGCGGTACAAACCCGGTGGTAGATACTACAACGATGACCTGCTGGACTACTACCATGTGGGTGTTGTGACCAGCACTGACCCGCTTACCATCACCCATTGCACTGAAACCGGTCTGATCAACGGCATTGCCAGGGATTACACGCTGGAAGGCTGGACGCACATCGGCATGGTGGATGATATGGAATACGAGGGGCAGTGGGATGAGCCTGTCCCCGCGCATGACATTGCCATCGTATACAGTGAGGACGGCAACCCCGTGCGCATGCGCAAAGCACCTACCACGGCCAGCGAGACCATCGTCAAGGTGCCCAAGGGCGCACAGGTTGAAGTGGTTGAGAGTACTTCCGACTGGTCTACGATCCTGTGGAACGGGAAGCGCGGCTACATGATGAGCGAGTTTCTGCGCGTGATCGGAATGACTCCCGCTGAGGATGACACCTCCTTTGAAGACAAGGTACTGGCCAAGCTGGACGAGATTCTTCTCCTACTCAAAGGCGGTGAGGGATAAATGGAGACAAGCGTAATCATTTCGCTGTGCAGTTTGGGTTTGGCGGTCATCGTTTTTCTGAGCAACCGGAATAAAGACAGCCGGACTGATGCGGCCA
>RHMF01001191.1_pt1 | contig 15674 bp, 15 predicted proteins | sample 5365151 | NCBI WGS metagenome assembly RHMF01 (sample SAMN10266501, study PRJNA497801) | feces metagenome | isolation source: feces | host: Bos taurus | place: China: Prairie of Fairy Mountain | collected 2017-08-14 | reverse complement strand
ATTTCTTCCATTGCATGATACAATGCTTCAACATCTTTTGAAGGAATAATGACTCCATTTTTACCATCCATGATAATTTCTCTTGAGCCATTGATATCTGTTACAATTGAAGGTAATCCCATAGCTCCAGCTTCCATAACTGTGTTTGGAAATCCTTCTCTATAACTTGGAAAAACAAAGCAATCACTAGCAGCATAATATGCTAATAATTCATCTCCATATTTAGGGCCAAGTGATTCTATGGAAATATGTTTATCAATAACATTTAAAGTTTTTGCTTGCAAAGGGTCTAAGTGTTGTTCAAAATTACCTATTAAAAGCAATCTTGTCTTTTCATATTTCTTATGCAATTCAGCAAATGCCGACACTAATTCATTTATGCCTTTATCACCTACAATACGACCTACAAATATAAAAGTAAATATCCCTTCTGTCTTTATTCCTTTGGCCATTTCTTCCACTTCTTGACGTCTGCTGAATTTCTCCATATCAACTCCTCGCACATTTCCATATCCTAAAACTTTCATAGGCTTTTTAGTAATATGACTTTGCAAGTCATTCATAACCCCCTTACCCTCTGGAATAATATGAGTTGCACAAGCACAAGTTAGCCAATCTGTTGCCATTAATATTCTGCGTTTCAACCCTGTTGAAGTTGGCCAAACCAAACCCGTAAAAGTATGCACTCTACGAGGCACTCTTGTAATCCATGCTGCCAACATACAAAGCATACCAGCCTTAGGTGTCATTGAATGAACCATATAAGGCTTCTCTTTCCTAAATACTTTGATAATTCTAAATAACGACTTCACATCATTTATCAAAGATATATGACGTTCAATATTTATACAATGCCTCTTTATATTATATTGATTAGATAAAGAAACTATCTTTTCTCCTGGTGAAGACAATAATTGAACTTCGTATTTTATTAATAAAGAGTCTAATAATGGCTCAACAAACCCTAATGACTGATCAACTGTTACCGCTCGAATAATTTTTTTCTTATTCATATATAATTTGAATTAATTATTAATCAAATTCATATACACATTATTATAATTTTCTGCCATTATATTAATATCATATTGTTCTGCTCGTTTCTTACATTTCTCTATTACAGATTGCCTATATTCTTCATCTGTACTTAATTTAAGAATAATATCTGCCAAAGCCTTATCATCTTCATGCGGGAAAAGCACTCCATAACCATCTGTTATTTCCCTTAATCCATCAACATCACTTGCAACAAAAGGATTTCCTGATGCCATTCCTTCAATATTTGACAAAGATAACCCCTCATAATGAGAAGACATCACAACGACTTCTGCCGCTTTTAGTAATTCAGGAATATCTGTTCGTAAGCCTAATAAATGCACTCTATCGTTTAAGTTTAATTCAGCAATCAAAGTTTCAAACTCTGCCCTTCTTGCTCCATCGCCAACCAAAATAAGATGATAATCTTCAGGTAAATGTGTATATGCTTTTATAAGAGTTGGTTGATCTTTTTCATATCGAAATCCTGCAACCATCATGGCAGTGTGTAATCTTTCAAATTTTGACTCTATCTCTTCTGAAGGCTCTGCATTTGCAAAACGAGATATATTTACTCCATTATATACGGTGCAAATATTTGAATTATCTGATTTAAGGTATTCTTTAATATTTATTTCGGTTTGATCGCTTATACAGATTACTTTTTTATATCTATTATACATCCAACGATCAATGACACGAAACAAATTATGTTTTCTACGGCGATTTGAGGAGCTATGCTCAGTAGTAACGAGTTTACATTTCGCTAAGAAAATGATTTTTGCCAAAGGAACAAAATACTGACAAGCAGTGTTGTGGGTGTGGATTATATCGTAATATTTGATATATTTTGTAAGTTTAAAGATATTAATCGGATTATATACATTCCCTCCAATAGAAAGATGATGTATTTTTATGCCGATTTGTTCCAATTCATTATAAAATGCTGTACGTTTCCCATCAAATATCAACAACTCAACTTCATTATCTAAATCACGTAACCTAGGCAATAAATCAACCATTAACTTCTCCGCACCACCTGTACTTAATGATGTTATAACATGTAATATTTTCATTTTAATTAATCCTTTATTGAATAAACGATGTATTTTGCTGTAGGGCTCTCTTCTCTATGAATAATCTTCCCTGGATTACCAATTACTATTGAATTATCCGGAACATCAAAATTCACAAATGCTCCTGGAGCAATCAACACATTATTACCTACCTTTACCCCCCCTATTATTATAGCATTAGCATTAAGACAAACATTATCTCCTATAATGGGAGCTCCTATATTTTTACCTTGAGCATTTCCTATCAAGCAACCTTGTGAGATATTAAAATTTTTACCAATAATGGTATTAGGATTTATCACAATCGTACCAAAATGCACTATTCTAAAACCTTGTCCTATTTTAGTAGAAGCAGGAATCTGAATACCAAACTGAAAGGAACAAAGTTTTAATAATACAGACCAAAACGCTTTTGAAAGCAAGTTTTTAGACAATTGAACATGTCTCAATAAGTATATATATTGAAACCCTGGCGTAAAAAAGACATATCGTAATTGCTTTGCCAAACTATTGCAATCACTCCCTATATAACGATATAAATCTTGCTTAATTATTTTATTCATTTACTTATAACAAATGTATTATTTTTCTTTATATTATATTTTATAATATTGAATAACAATATTCCCGGAATTATTGCCGCTATAGTTAATAACTTTTGAGGTGATTCTTGTAAAAACTTCCTGTTTTTAGAAATAATACTACTGCTTACATAGTGTACACAAGAAATAAATCTTCTCTTAAGTGTTGGTGCAACTACCATCTCTGTTTTACGGAAAAAAGCAAAACCTTTAGGATTTGTCCAATATTGTTTCCACATTATATGACTAGACCCATCAATTTGATAATCAATAATTGCCAAAGGCTTATTCAGCGTTAGCATCTTAAAATCTTGATCTATCAACATACATTTATACGACAAGCCCACATAACGTTCTCCTTCAAATAGTGGATACTCTGGATATTTCGTAATAATATCTGTTCGATAAACAAGCTTCTTATCACCCCTTCCTCCATTAGAATAAAATCCCATTAACGTTGTTTCTTTCATATCTATTGGGAAGGTTGTTCCTATTATAGAGCCATCTTCACGTTGATCTAACCCCATAAATCCCGCATATTTATCATCTTTGTTTTTATTCCAAAAAGAAACAATATTTTCAACCGCATCAACAGGCATATAATCATCTGAATCAATACAAGTGTTTAATTCGGTAGTTATGTAACGATATGCTGTATTATGCGCTCCATGCATACCTTGATTTTTCTGGAATATATAGTGAATCCTAAATCCTTTATCTTTAGAAAAGCCTTCCTTATGGTCATAGGTTCTTTGATTATGTTCAGTTCTATATTCTTTAAAACCTTCCTCTAACCAATTTTCAATCAATTCTTCCGTTTCATCAGAACTTCCATCATTGACTATCAACCACTCAAAATCATCGCTTGTTTGTCTACACAAGCTATCGTATGTCCGAACAATAGTATGTGCTCGATTAAACGCTGGGGTAAATATCGTTAAAGTTTTCATCACTAAATTATTTTTTACATAAATGACATAATTATTGTAAACGCGGTATGTGCCATCAAAATCAAAGCTACTTTTTGATTATTTCCCTTCTTGAAGACCTTAAAGTTCAAGAGTGGATAAGCCAAAACTATAGGATATATAAACCAAGATAAATACGCAAATCTGTTACTATACGATGCACGAATAACCCAAAATGCATTACACAATATATATATGTTTAGAAGATACGAATACTTTTCACTAACAATTCCTCTTTTAAATATGGCGTACCACCCTAACACAATAGGCATTGCACTATATAATAAAAAGTCCCATCGAAATCCCGTTGATGAGAATAAGCTTTCATCTACATTAGAACTACTATACTCACTCATTCTATCATCAAAACCCAAACTTGTAAAGAATGCCTCTACACTTCCTCCAGCAACAAGAGAAATGCCAATTGACAATATCCAGAAGTATGTTAGAACTTTAGAATTTTTATAAAACATACATGCTATTATACAGAGAATTGGCAGTGCAGTTGATTTATGACATCCATACGCAATAAATGCCAATACTGCTGCTATTATTTTACCTATAAATCTCTTGTCTGATGCATAAGCTATTGCAAGAATCACCAAAGAGCAAGCCATCCCATTTCGAATACCATTTGTTCCGTAAGTAAAAAATGAAAAAGCTGTCATAAAAAACAGCATCATGACCTCTGGATTTTTTGGACATATTTTCTTACAAGCAATTAAAACAGGAACTATATATAGTATCTCAACGATTAAGAAATACACATGTACATCTACCGTTTGAGCACAAAACCATGTTAGATAATGAAATATCCTTTCATCTTCTACATCCTCAAAAGGTGTTCCTTGTAACTGTTCAAATCCAACCGCATAATTACCAGTATCTCCAAAACCAAAAAGTGAAGTTATTGGTCTTAGTCCAACAATAATGATAAATATTACTGCATAACCTAGAACTATACCATATCCATTCTTCTTATTCCCAAGTCCATTCCCCTTACTCAGTTGAAGATAGTAATAAATAGTTAAAAAGACCGATACAAAATAATAAATAGGATAATATAATTCACCAGGTAATATTCCACTCATATTATTTAGTCTATTTTTTCTTTATAAGTTTCATTAATCTACCTACATTTTCCCCGCCAAATGTTCTTATCATCCAACTTTTCAATAAGTGCAAACGCCACTTCATTGTATTATGGTCAATCCAAGAAGCATCATACAAATGTATGCTTACCGTACGGTTCGTCATTGTAAGCTTATTACCATTTGTGTGATCCATTGGGCAGAATACATCTGCAGGATAAATCCATACATCTGCTACTTCTTCTGCCTCGTCATTATTGTGAGACAGACCATGTTTAACAAGAATCTCACTCGTGTAACAAACTATAGTCTTTGTATTTAAGGTTCCATCTGGATTTAAGAAAGACAAATCTTTGTATGCATCAAGGAACTCCTTATATAACCCAAGACCTGGATTAACTCCCAACCCAAGACCTGGAGCTACCGCCAAGCCTTCACCTTCAGTATTGCAAATATTTCTAAGATATGCCCCTGCTTCGCGTCCCATGAATGGGCCTCGTGCTATTATCTCATCAAAAGACTTAATAACTTTAACATCAGTATCAAAATACAAACCGCCTTCGTGGTATAGGATGTCAAAACGTGCATAATCGCTTACAAAGGCATATTTTTTTGCTTCGTAGGCTTCATGTATATATGGTATCTTATGCACATCGTAGTTACTTTCGTTCCATTCCTTGATTTCATAATCAGGAAAGAACTTTTTCCAACTTTCAATACATTCAATAGCTGATTTAGGTAAAGGATTGCCTCCAAACCAACAATAATGGATTATCTTAGGAATCATTTTCTATTTTGTTTTTTATATCCAATTATGTAATCACCAAAAGGCAACAAACTTATAATATATGCGATGATGCAACTGATAACAAATGTCGCCACAATAACTATTGCCCATTGCAGAATATAATTATCAATATTTATTACAAAATCTAGTTTCCAAATAAAGAAACGCATAACTGCTATATGTATTAAATAAATCCCAAAACTAAGATTTGAGATTAATTCAACAATTCCCCCCCCCCCTTTTTTTTCTATCTTTATTTGACTTATTAATACATAAATAGTTGTACATAATAATGCTACAAAAATAGATAAATACCAAAACATTGAGTAAAAATCAACCTCAATACTTAATATTTTTAATGCAATCGGTGTTACTATTGCAATTATGTCTGGAATGATTAATTTCTTCAAAGTTACGGCATTAGGATATTTCCTCAAATAATATCCCAATACAAAATATCCTATATAACCACTGAAATAATAAAGCACTCCTGTATTACCTTCATTAATACCAACAAAAAGTTTCAATATAGGATAACACAATGTAATTACCCATAATAAAAGATATAACTCAACTTCTCGTTTTGAGGCAGCATCCAACCATTTACTAATTATAGGAGCCACAAGATAGAGTCCAAGTAATGTGTACATAAACCACAACACTCCATCACCTTGGGCTGAAAATGGTATTGAACATATAGTTTTTAATATATTTTGCTGTTCGCCATTGATACAATTTAAAATAATGTACAAAAAAGTAAAAACCAAGGTTGGCATTATGACTTTACCAAGTCTTTTTTTGAGGAATGTCGTAGTATCAGTTTTAATTGGTAGCAATAAACTGCCTGAAATCACAAAAAATAAACACAAACCCGGAGCTGTAAAATAGCTTATTGTTGAAAGAATGATTCCATTTGCATTTAAATTTGGCATGGGTGCATGCATACATATTATCATTATACATGCAACGACTCTCATGATATCATAATTGTAATTCCTTTGGTGCATAATTATCTTATATATTAATTTATTAAGTAAACATTGTGTTATATGCGAAGAACATTCTACTTGCCGTCACTTAATATTCTTTCCAACCAACCATGGAGCGAATCTATTAACCAATAATACAAATGGAAAACAAAGGACAAATGCCACAATAGAAATTACAACACTTTTACATATATCCACAGAAGTTAAAGAAATTCCCAATACGTAAAACATAAAGAATTTCACTATTCTTATGGTTAATAAATGCATTCCTAAAACTATAATAGTATTAGCTCCAATATATTGAACAAATTTAATAGGTTTTGTAAATAGCCCACACACTACAAGTATTAGATAACTCCCCAAAAGACCACTCAAATAAAACATTATCAAATTATGCCCATAGATACCAGCATTAATATCTACAAAACCATTAGTTAATCCAAAGCAAAACATATATATACATATTAATATACAAATTATATAACTAACTGTTTTTTCCCTGAACTGAATAGGGAAGTACACCTTTTTCATTAAAAAGCCCATCATATAAAATGGCATTGACAAAAATGCAGAATCTAAAGAATATAAATTAAGGAGATTTCTAAAAAACCAAAACAACAATACAAAAAGCAAAAATAAAAATAACCAATATAGTATCTCTACAAATTTGTTTTTCAAAAGGAGAGTAAATCTATAAAAAAAATAAAAACAAATTTTTATAATAAAAAGAGCTACCAAAAACCATAAAGGGCCACAAGGCAAATATGAACAAGAAGTAACTCTATCTTCTCCCAAAATCATTCCATATAGAGGACATAAAAGCAACTTTCCAAAAGAATCTATTCCTGGGTATAGTTCTGGATGTAAATAAACACTAGTCCAACTAATTGGTATATTTATAATGTTAAAACATATATAAGGAATAATCAACCATTTTATATTGCGGAAAAGATAAGATTTAAAGGAGTATTTCAATGAATTATCAAAATACCCAGAGATTAAGAAGAACAAAGGCAAATGAAATAGATAAATAAAGTTCCTAAAATTCCCAAAAGGGAGATTCGTATGACCTAAAACGACTAAATATATTGCTACAAATTTGGCATAATCAGCCCACAATACACGTTTTTTTTCTAATAACTCCATTTTCTTAATTTAGTATTACATCTGTAAGAATGCCTATAATAAAGATTAGCTTTGAAACAATATATACATATATTTCACTTCTTCCATATTGCCATAATCATGAGAATTCAAATATTCTATGACTTGCTTTTGTTTCTGCTTATCAAGAATAAACTCAGCCAAACCTTTTGCACATCCTTCATTATCCATAGGAACTATCACACCATCTTTTCCATCTTGTATTTGACTGCTTGCAGTTGGATAATTGGTTACAACCACAGGCTTACACAACATCTGTGCTTCACGAACAGTAACGCTTTTACCTTCATAACGTGAAGGCTGTACATAAATATCACATGCTTTTATATATGGATATGGATTCTCCTTTTTACCAAGAATGATGACATGCTCCTGCATTCCAGTTTCTACTATTTTCTGACGGATTAGATTTTCATCAGCGCCGAAACCAATTATGTACCATCTGATATCAATATTTTCATCTTTAAGGATTTCCAAAATCTTGTTACAAATATCTGGAACATTATCATAATTTTTTGCTTCACAGAAACGTCCCACTGAAAGCAAATTAAACTTTGCTGCGTGTTTTGGGCTATGAGCTGTGAGTAATGTATCATGAACATCAAATTCTTCTGCACGACGGCGTACAAAGTTTGGGGAAAGTATATTCTCTATCTTTATGATTTTTTGAGCAAGCGTTGGGAATACTTGCACAAATGTCTTTGTAACCTCAGGTGATATACTCGCAATATAATCATAACTATCCCACACAGGCAATTCCAATTCTGCATTTACATCAATGCGAGTGTAATCAGTATGAATCCAACACATTTTCTTTTTTGCACGGACGTGGTCACGAACAAAATTATGAGGAGTAAGGAAAGATATTGCAAGGTCATATTCAACGGAAGGATTTATGTCAGGTACAACCTTACTCATTTCCTCTCCAAGGAACCCCATTATAGCACTTCCATCTATAGTTTGTTTCTTTCTAAGATAAGATCTCATTCTCATCTTGGCTTTCATCCTAGCAAACAAAACAGAAAGATGCCCTTTTTTCAGTACCTCTTTCATTGGACGCTCAAACATCTTATATGCAGGAATCTCCGGCAAAACATTAACATACTCTGGAACGAGCTTCATCAACTCACCTTCGTGGCTATACACGAAAAGGTCAACGTCCACTTTCTTTGGGTCCAATGCCTGAAGTAGTCCAATAAGAGAAATCTCAGCACCGCCAAGATGCATATAATGAATAGCTATAAAAATACGAGGTTTCATGGAGTTTAGTTAATTATATCAGATATTATTATCTTCGATTATTTTGTAAAATTTTTCAATTTCCTCAAGATTACCTTTCTTTTCATTCTTTTGGAATTCTTGAATTTCTTGATATAAATCTTTATCGTTAAGCAACAATTCTATTGCTTCTGCAACAGCAAATGGATCTTGTTTTACAACTAAACCATTTTTACCTTGAATCATCTGATTAAAAACGGCACTGAATTCAGTTGTCACAACAGGTCGATTCAATATTCTTGCTTCTGCTATAGAAAGTCCAAAACCTTCATGTCTTGAAGTCTGAACATATATTGTACAATCTTTATAATATGGATATGGATTAGCTGTTGTTCCTAAAAATATAAATGTGTCTTGTAAATTATTCTGTAAGATAAATGTCTCCATTTCTTCTCTATAAGGACCTTGTCCTACTACATACCATTTGAATGTAATGCCCTTATCTTTTAAAATTTTACATGCTTCTAATGCTATGTCAAAACCTTTTTGTTCTTTATTTAGACGAGCTACAGTCAATAAACAAGGAATAGACTTATCCATATTGGTTTCAGTTTCAATATTTGACATATTTTTAATGACATCAGCATTAAGCATATCCCAAATCAAAACAATTTTGCCATCAAATTGTGGAAATTTATCAAGAAATATATCTTTGGCTGCATCTGAAACTAATACAATATTGTTAATTTTCTCGTAAAATTGTTTTTGGAAGTTTATATTTTTAGGAGATAGATTATATCCACAATTTACCCATGATAATTTTAGTTTAGCGTTAACCTTATCTGCCACATAAAATGTTGGAATACTCTGTGCGTATGCAATGGCAACATCGTATGTTGTTGAGTAACTAGGTAAAACTGATTGACAACATTTCCAATATAGTCTTGCTTTATCCGCATGCAGCATATTTTTTCCAAAACGAATAGCCAATGAATATTTCCAGCGAGCAATATTTTTCTTAATATCAAATGATAAAAGTTGCTTTAATACACTTTTTTTTAAAAATTTTGTATATGAAAACATCGGAAGAACTTTTACTTCTTTTGGTATAAATTGCTCTAATTCCCCACCGTATCTAAACAATTGAAGTTCAACATCAAACTTATTGAAGTCAAGAGCAGATAAAAATGTTAATAGACTTTTTTCAGCCCCAGCGCATATGAGTGAATCTATTACAAATAAAAGTTTCTTTTTCATAAATTTAGTGTTTTATTTTTTTAATATAGGATGCAACTTTTATTTTAAAATTTAACCAAATTACATTCTTAAAATAAAAACAATATTCTTTTATGTATTCTTGTAATCTTAATTTTTGTGAAGAACACCAACTGTTTTGACCTTCTGGTGTTAATATTAATGTTGCTAATTGTTTCGCTTCATTATATGTATCAGTAATATGTATTGTATCTTTTTCAAATTTAAATAGGTTGCGGATTTTTTCTTTAAGAATTGTAACTTCTTCCAAATTATTCGCAGTAAAAAATACAAAATCAATATTTTTATTAAATGAAAAGCATCTTAAGGCTTTGTCTTTTGCACCAGCATATCCATTTTCAGCAGTACCAACCCAATCTTGATGGTTGTAAGTTTTTATAATTAAAGATGTTAGTGATTTAAGATTTGTTATAGTGCTTTTAATGTAAAATGGATTAGAAAAAGAGTTTATCAAAGTAATCGCTTTGTCTTTATTTTCTGTATTTCCCATTTTAGGCCATAAGCAAGCAATATGAATATTTGATTTCCAATGGAAAATTTCGTTAGCAATTATATTAGATATTGAAATTGATAAACCTCTATGCCTAAAGTATCTGAAATCAAAAACGCCTTTAGGTTTTACTTCGCTGAATCGTACAATTTCAACTTTTTTGTTCCAATAGGCTAGTGCGGCAAGTCTATGTGCACCGTCTAATATTACATAATCTTCACTTACTGGTATAACAGATATAGAAGAATCAAACTCTTTGTCTTTAAAATGATTGATTAATTTATCAAATGCAGATATAAAATCATTCAAACTAGTTTTATCATCTCGCCCAGGCTCACAAAAATCAGGATTAAAAGCTTTTATATGTTCTGTATAAACTTTTAATGCTAACTCTTTATCATTATCAATATTTCGTATATAAAATAGTTTGGCAAATAAATCAAAACGTGATGTGGTTAATAAATCTCTAGCATTAACTATTTCAACTTGATATTTTTTTGATTTCAAGTCATATATATCTATTGTGTGTTTTTGAATTTTAGAGAGCATATTAATTCTGTTTTACTAACGAATGTTTTATTTTAACAAGACTTTCAATAATGTAAACTTTAAATTTAAAAATCAAATGTCTGAACTTTAATTTTCTATCCGGCTTTATTAAAGATTTACTTACTTTATGGAATTGTAAAGGAATATAAAAATCTTGGCAAAATGTATAATTATAACCCTTTTGAATCATAAAAGATTCAAGCAATTGAATAAAACTGGTTTCATTATAATCATCAAGTATAATATTCTCTTTTTTCGCCATTTGAGATAGTCTTATTCGATATTCTTCTGTAAAGATTTTTTTCTGTACAATTGCGTGATATATGAGCGAATAGAAATGATCTGTTGCTTGAGGTACATAAAAATTATTGTACAAACTTCGATTATTTAACATATCATACTCCCATTTATTACAATAATATCCGTCGCCATAGTGACGTAAATCTAAACTAACTTTTTTGTTTGCAATATAAATGTAATAATGTGTCAAATCTTTAATAGGACCACGTTGATGTATTTTATTTTGTTTAGCATTTAATAATTGTGCAATATCTTCACTGTTTTCGCACAGAATATCAATATCCTCATGCCCTGAAATATAAATATTATCATTCAATAGATTCTCAAAATTGCGTAAAATTAAATATGGTATGTCACTATTATTTAAGATATCAACAACTTCAGTTATTGAGGAATAATTACAACTTTTATTATTTAAATAATCGTTTACCATAATTTAATGCTTTTAATAACATTTGAAATAATCCAGAATATTTAATTTTATTTTTTAAAGATCTATGATATTTTGAATTTATATATAACCAATATTTTTTATATTCTATTTTTATTGTATTATCATTGATTTTTTTTGACATTCTGTAAAAATTGCTTGCTACTTCCCAAAATTTATCTATCATTAGATTATAAAATTGTGGATAATACACTTCAATGAATGATATTCTACTTTCATAACCTTTCAGTAAATCTAAATTTCTTATAGAAAAATCTCCGGAAATACTACTCGCACGTTGTATATAGAAGTATAAGGGAGAAGGAATTATACCATATTTTGTAATCTCATGTATTATTAGGTGTTGCCAGTAAGAATCTTCAAAATAAACCCCTTTTAAGAACTTATGTTCTTTCACTATGGATGTGAGATATAGTTTCCCCCAAGCAAAATTTTTGATGTAGTTATTTTTTATCAACTCCATCATAGCTTCCTCCCTATCAATACAGAATGGTTCGCTATTCTCTTTGATTTTTCCATTGCTATATAACATTTGGTTTTCATAAGCATAATAAAAACCGCTCTGAACAATCTCACATTGATTATCTTCTGCAAAATTTAATAAAGAAATAATAGAATTAGGAGAAATCCAATCATCACTATCAATGAAATAGATGTATTTGCCACTAGCTACATCAATCCCAGCATTTCTAGCATCAGATAATCCTCCATTTTCCTTATGAACAACTTTTATTCTATTGTCTTTAAGAGCATATTGTTCACATATTTCTCCACATTTATCAGGAGAACCATCATCTACAAGTATTAATTCAAAATCAGTAAAAGTCTGTGATAATATTGAATCTATACATTTGTGTATATATTTTTCAACATTATAAATAGGTACTATAATACTAACTTTCGGTTGCATATATTAATCGTTAACTATTTTATATAATTTATTTATACTTATTTATGAAGTCTTTGTAGGATAATTTAAAATCCTCTACTCTATTTTCAATGGTTTCTTGTCCCCAATCCCACCATGCAATTTTTTGCATTTGTTGAGCCTCTTCCCTAGTACATTTTTCTTTAATAATTTTTGCTGGGACTCCCCCAACTACTATATAAGGTTCTACATCTTTTGTTACAACAGAACCGGCAGATATTGTTGCGCCATCACCAATTTTAACACCATAAAGAATTGTTGATCCCAATCCAATCCACACATCGTTACCTATTTCTATTCCACGTTTATCACTGATATTATTGGATTTAAAAGGATAAGATGTTATATTATTACACTGATGTTTGCCATCATCCACAACAAACTTCACATCATAGGAAATTGAGCAATATTTGCCAATCTTTACTAAAGCATCAGACCATCTATAAACAATAGCATCATTATCATAAGATTTATGACCTATGCTTTTGAAAGAGTCTTCTTTTAAATATCTAAAGTCTATAACTCTTAGAATATGATTATAATCAATTCCAAGTATACGCCATAAAATATTTCGTATCTTATTTTTCATAAACGTTTCTGTCATTTTTTTGAGTTTATCAGAATGTCATATAACAGGAACATCCGATGTTTTAATAAATATACAAGTATACCTTCTTTCCAAGTTGCAGCTTGCTTGTATTTGTTATATATTGTCCAATCTAAGTTGGTTAATTTGTTTAATCGGTCCTTTCTATATGGCAATTTATGAATGGATTTTATTACACGCTCTGTAAAACCAAGTTGCCAAGTACATAATGCGTCTATTGAAGTCCGACTTAAATGTACTTGATTGTCTAATTGTTCAATTATTTGAGTAATTAACGGATTAAAGATATTACTTTCATATGACTCAACTTCGTAAGATCCAAAAGTTTTTGTCAAAGACTCCTCTCGATACTCATAAAAATATTTGTTGCTGTAAATTAATTCTAACTTGTTTACATTCAGCAGATATGTTAATACAAAGATTACATCCTCACCGAGATGTATTCTATCATCAAACTTCAAATCAATATGTTTAATCAAGTTATAATTAAATAACTTTCCCCAAGGAGAACAGATTCTATTCAATTCATATTTAGAGAACAATAAATCAAACTCTTCTTTCTTTAGACTTATATGTATAGAATCTGTATGCTTTTTAATGTAATTGCATATTGCCACAAATTCTACATCATTATGTTCTTGATAAAACATTAGTTCAGAAATATATCCCTGTTCAATATAATCATCCGAATCTATAAAAGTTACCCACTCTCCACGAGCATTATCCAAACCTAAATTGCGGGCAGAACTAACCCCTCCATTAGGTTTATGAAAGACTCTAACACGATTATCTTTTTGAGCGTATTCATCACAAATTTTTCCACAATTGTCAGGACTGCCATCATCTACTAATATCAATTCAAAATCAGTAAATGATTGAGATAAAATACTATCAATACAACGATGAAGATACTTTTCTACTTTGTAAACAGGTACTATTACGGAGATTTTAGGTGTTGTCATAAAATTACAAGTTTGTTTTAAGGAAATTTAAGGATTTTTCTTGCCATTCTTTTTTCTTTACGTTTACGGCTTCCCAACTTATAGGTTCGTTGATTACTCGTAACGCATCTTCACTATTTGTTATAAGTCGATTTTCCAATCCAAAGATGCTTAATAATGAATGGAAACGAGCCATACCACGATTTTTGTTACCATAAACTATAAATGGTTTTTCAAATAAAATTGAGAACACACATGCATGAAACGAGTCGGTTATCACAAATTCTGCATCATTGAAACCTCGTAGCCAAACTTCAACTGGTGGTTGTATGCGTTCTTCCATTGGTGCATCAGCAACCTCATATTTGGAATTTACAGAAAACGATTTGAGATGTAATATTTGCTCAATACAAGATACTACTTCTTGTTTTTCTTTATTTTCATCCAAAATATAACACATCAGCGAACCAAGACTTTGTGGTGTGTGTGCTTCTTCAAATAGTTTGATATAATCAGAAGCATCAAGTAACATAGTTGGGTCAAGTACATGCATAGCAGAAGTGTCAAAATGTTTTTTACACAATTCTACAGCAGAACTTTCGCGTACGGAAATAGCGTCAAACAATTGTATTAATTCTTTACATTCTGCAGTTTGTTCTTCATTATATTCCCAATCTTCAGTACCAAATGATGCAGCATAAGAGATTCGTTTTACATCCCATTCCTTTGCAAAGGATAGGTAAGCACAAGGTATTATTGCCTGTCCGAAATACTTTGGACGCCAAACTTGATCGCTTCCTACTACAAAAGCATCAAAATCATCTTGTTTGATATTCGAGTAATTATTATTTGCTTCAATTCTTTTTATATTTTTAAGTATGAATGGATATGTATTAGTACTCATAATAGCCATATCATCATTACGTTTTTTGTCCCATCTGACAGGTAAACTTCTGTCAGATATAATTTTTAGAATTAAGCGTTTGAAATATAAATAATATCTGCTAAAACTAAAAAGAGGTAGTTTAATAAAGCGAGACTTGTCAATAAGTGTGACGTCATGTCCCATTTGCTGTAATACCTTTTGCAAGGCATAAGCTTGAAGAATGCCCCCATAGTTATTGTGTAAACGAAGAGTCAATATTCCTATTTTCATAATTTATTTATTTCTATTTGCAAAATAATATTTTCAACTTACCTAAGCAAGCATATACTTTCCATTTT
>RHMF01000824.1_pt1 | contig 15675 bp, 22 predicted proteins | sample 5365151 | NCBI WGS metagenome assembly RHMF01 (sample SAMN10266501, study PRJNA497801) | feces metagenome | isolation source: feces | host: Bos taurus | place: China: Prairie of Fairy Mountain | collected 2017-08-14 | reverse complement strand
ACAAGTGAACCATGTAAAGCGAGTGCCAACCGAGGGGCTTCTACATCGGCTTATTTGTCCTCGCTTCAATGATCACGCCTTGTATTTGTTTAATATATTTTATTTAATCTACGTAACAGGTCTATTATATCCGTTTTGATATGGAGGTCTTCAAAGAACAGGTTGCCTGTTCTGTAATGGGTTGCTATATTTTCAATAAATACGCTGCGTGACTTTAGCAATAAAGTCTTTTCGTTATGTAGATTATAATCAAAAGTTAAATTGATACCATAGTTAGGGTTATACTTTTTAGAGATATACATCTCACGTTTATATATCCATACACCATAAAACATATTATTGATAATAATATTGCAGAATAATTTAGACTTAGGACTCTTCTTTTGGATAAAGGTATAATTGTCCTTAGTAAATTTATTCTCGATAGCGTACTCTTCATACTCAGTACCTGCTACAAGTTGACCGAACTCGCTCTCTCTTTTAGCTTGGCGGTACTTTTCATTTTTAATATAGTGTACTACTATTGTACCATTTTTAAATGTTTGATATTCACTATTATAAGGTAAATGTATTTTGAAAAAGTCAAAGTATGGGTTGATGACTGATCCAGAAGCATTACCTAATAGTATTACACGTATTTTACGAAAACGTGCAATAGTTTCTATTAATGATAATAGATACATTGGCTCGTTCTTTAAATAATGACTGCCACCGTCACCGACTAAGAACTCGTCTAGTATTATTGTATCTACGTCACTGTACTCGCTACCTTTTAATGACTCAGCAGCACGTAAAGAAGTTGCATAGCCACAAGGTTTTTCGTTTAGGTACAGTGTTATCATTTTCTTATTAACACTCATGCTATATTTATATGGGTGCTTTTTACTAATAGCTGTAAAAAATTTTAAATCATCTGTAGTACCTACTGCCTCGTCTAGATCACTTGCATAACGACGTATCCAGCAAAATTTTTTCTTTTTATTTAGGAAATGTCTTATACAATAATCTTTCATAGAGTAGGTCTTACCTACACCACGCTCACCGATAACGATAGACAATAAACAATTATATGATAGTAGTCTATCTGGGTTAAAATATATAGAGTTGTCTATATCCTGCATAATTTCCACCTCTATTTTATTATATCATAATAAAAAGAGTCATACAAGTACAAATTGTATGACTCAAGTTTAGAGGTGTACAGACATAACTCTATACATGTATGAGAGTCACTCATACTATTTATATTATATCAAAATAAAAAGAATAATACAAGTATTATCCTATTTATTAACCCAGATACTAAATATAATATAACGGTACTATCAATACGTTCTATAAGATTACAGGCTCTTCACCTTGATTATGTGATCCTATAGTCATTATATTTTGAATAATTAATAACTAAGTCAATTAAATTATAGCATAAACTTGCCTATTTTACAAGGTTTTAAATAACTTGTCAAATTTTTTGAAAAAAAGTATTGACTTATTTTTTCAGTATGGTATAATAGACTTAGAAAAGAGGTAAAGACATGACAAAAAGTGATAAAAGGGTGGTAGCAATTTTGCTACTGGTGATAGTAATATTTACTATTATAATGAATAACTATACTAATGAAGCTGTACAAACTTGCGTTAGTAATGGTGTAGATTCTAAAATTTGTGAAGAGTTAAGAGATTAGAGGTGTTAATTAATGAGAATTGATCAAAAGATAAATAATTATAGGATAGCAGCAGAAATGTTTAATAATCAAAATAAAGATTATAAAATAGAGTGCTTTGTTGATTTTAATTTTTTGAATATTTATATACATGATTTAATAAATGAAAAGTTTTATAAATTAGAGATATTAAATAATTGTATAAAGTTTTATCCAGCTAAAGATTTATTAAAACAATATTATTTATTAGTTGAGGCGTTATTTAATGATGATATTGGTGGTGATAGATTATGAATAAAGAAAGTTTAGGTAAATTAGTCGTTAATGACGGTAAAGTGTATGAAGTTATAGCTTATATTGAAGATCCTAGTCTTATATTAAAAGAGCAAGCTACAGGAATTGAGAAGACTGTAGTAATAGGATCACGTGAGTCAATGAATTATATTGATATAAAAGAATATATTGCAGCTTTAAACTGGGCAATAGAAGAGAATAAAAAAGGAAGTGAATAAAATGTATTTGTTAAAAGAATTTGAAGATTTAAAAGAGTATGGTTTTACTAGAGAGCCGCAGGGCGTTTGTTACGAGTTAAAGCTAGAAACTTACAATATATTTATCTGGAATAGAAAAGATAATATTGACTATGAGTATAAAAGAGTCTATATTGAATTTAAAGATCATAACATGATACTAGAAGACTTTTATACTTTATATACAATGATAGTAAGAGGTGTTATAGGTTATGTTTAGAAGAGTAAAAGGTCAAGCTAAATTTAGATTAAATAATTTTGATAGTTTTATTTATACAGAAGAGCATATCCAGGAAGTTAGATATAGATATACTATTGAAGACTCTACAGGTTTTCTTGAGATATTTTTAACAATACCAGAAGAAGCTGATCCTGTAGAACAGTTTGTTATCCATATTAAGGACTTATATCAAGGTTATAATAACTATGTTATCTATCATGGTAAATGGAAATATAGTTTATTAAAGAATAACGTCCAGGATAATGAGTATCAATTTACAAGATATAAAATGTGGTGATATTATGGCATATATTAATAAAAAAGATAAAGTACTTATGTTAGAATTAATAACAGAAAAAGTACAAAAATATCTGTCTAAAAATGAAGACGGTGACAATGATTATATGATTTTAAGATTAATAGAGTTAGCTGAAAACCTAGGACTAGATACTAATTTAATAATAGATAAAGAACAGTATTTTAATATTGGTAGAAAGTATCGATTACCTAGTTATAAATGATATTATTTATTATTGGTTTTATCTTAGGTTTTATAATGGCTGCTTTACTTGCTGCGAGTGATAATTAGCTACCTTATAGGTAGCATGATATCTAAGACGTATGCGAAAACCCTCCAGGACCTCTTCGGATTGTTCAAGGTTCTGCTCCTTTCGCTGAGTCTGTTGTGGGTTATCTGTAGGACTCTTGTCTTAGGTATCATGGTACTTATAAGTACTTAGGAAGAGGTGAAAATATGACAGACAAGGATATTGACTTTTTATACTCTGTATATGTTGAGAAAAAAGCTGATCCAGAATATGAGCATGTGTTCATTGAAAAGATTAAACTTGTATATGAACAAAAGAAACTAAGCGAAGACATGAATAAAAAGTTCATGGAAACGCAAGAAAAACTAGCAAAATTAAATGAAGAAAAATAATATAGTATATTGTGATTATTTTCTCGATTTTTGCAGAAAAACTACAAATTTTAACAAAATAATGTGTAAAATTAGAAAAATAAAAATAAGAAAGAGGTAATTTAAATGTCAAAAGAAGTAGTAAAAGAAAATGAAGAAGTTAAAAACGAATTAGTAGTAACTAACAATAATTTAATAGGAAGTGATTTATCTGTATTTAGTGCAGATGTTAAGAGAGTATCAAGTCTAGATTTAACTAATGAAGATGATCAAATAGACTTACTTAACGCTTTACAAAATTGTGACCATAAATTAAATGATATGGTTAACCAAGTTATCGAAGTAAACGGTGCATATATTGAAGAACGTCCTACAGAATTTGTAGACGAGGAAACTGGCGAAGTATCTACTCGCTCAAAATATGTTACTATGCTTTTCGGTACTAATGGTGAAACTTATGTAGCTGGTGCTTATGGTGTATATAATTCTATTGCACAAATAGCAGCTATTAAAGGTTTACCTAGTAAAGATAATGTTATGAAGTTAAAAGTTATAAAAGTACCTGCTAAAACTGCTGGACATCAATTATTAAAGTTAATTCTAACTAAATAATTATGGCTAACGTAATATATAATTTAGAGAATACACGTTTTAAAGTTCGATTAGAAGAATATCCAGATTATATATTCTTCTTCTCGAGTGTATTTCACCAGAATAAGTTTTTAAAAGGGTACAAAGACTTTATAGAAAATGAAAATAATAAATTTAATAGTAAATATAAATTGAATTTTAATTTAGAGGATCTTATGTTATTATGTTGGTATCGTAAATGTGAAAATAGAGGGTTTAGAGTTGAATATCATAATATTGAATTAAACGACAAGCTCGAGATTTTAACATTTTATAAAGGACTGATATAAAGTGATAAGATTTGATAAAAAATTTAATAATGAAATAAGAAAAGTTGTAAATAGATATAACGCTAAGATAAAAAGAGTACAAGCTAAAGACGATTATAGTGTACTTTATGTACCTAATAAAATATCTAGAGCAGATGTAAAGCTTCTTAAACAGACTAGTAGAACTAGAAAAGATTTAAGAAGACGTTTAGCTGAATTAGAAGAGTATACTAAAAGAGGTGGCGAGGTAGTACAGCCCTCTGGTATACCTACATATCAATTAAATATTGCTAAGAAGTATCGTAAAGCTGCACGTAGTAAAATAACCAGGACTCGTAACTATTATAGGAGTCATGGTTATACTACTGCTGGCGTAGAAGATAGTATCTCTATGAGTCAACAGTTTGACGAGGGTTATCAAACATTAAATAGATTAGAGCAGCTAACTAATAAAGAGTTAAATGCTTCTAATATAGAAGACTATATCTCTACTATGCGAGGTAACTTAAGAGAGGTTAATAATAGACAGTGGCAAAGTAACTACGCTGATATGATACTAGATACATCTTATTTAGGTAATATTAGTCATGATCGTGTACATGCGGTACGAGAAAAGCTAATGGCGTTATCTCCAGAACAATTTGCAAAACTTACTAAAAGAGAGCGTTTAATAAAAAATATTATATTTTATTATAAGAGTATTAATGAGTTAGGTGTAAATGTTACTACTGAGAATTATGAAGAGGCTATCGTTGAGAATTTTAACGAGTTAGAGAAAAACTTAGACACTATATTACAAGAATACATGTAGTGAAAAAGTACACAGCTGACTTTGAAACGAGTACACTAGAGTGGTACAAAATTGACGGTTATGCTAGAGTGTGGGCGTGGGCTTTATGTGAAATAGGTAACCCAGATAATTTTATATACGGTGAGGATCTAGACTCTTTTATGGAAACGTTAGAAAAGTCTAGAGATAACTTTACGTTGTATTTTCACAACTTAAAGTTTGACGGTGAGTATATATTCTGGTGGCTTGAAGACCACGGTTATACTTATATAGAAAATAAAAAAGAAGCTAAAGATCATACATATACTTGTTTAATAACAGATACAGGACAGTTTTATTCTATTGAGATATGGTTTAGTATAAAAGGTACTCATGTTAAAAAAGTAACTATATACGACTCTTTAAAGATACTTAACTTTAGTGTAGAATATATTGCTTCTAAAAAAGGTTTTAACTTACCTATACAAAAGTTAGAGCTTGATTATGATTACTATCGTCCTAAAGGTCACCACCTTACAGAACATGAAGTAGATTATATTCGTAACGATGTAGAAGTTATGTCTAGAGCTTTAAAGATTATGTTTGATAGAAAACTAACTAAAATGACTATAGCTAGTAATGCTTTATCCTATTATAAAACTACTATTGATGACTTTAAGTATTTTTTCCCTGTCTTAACTCAAGAACAGGACGAAATAATACGAAAATCATACAAGGGTGGCTGGACTTACTTAAACCCTTATTATAAAGAAAAGATAGTAGAAGACGGTATCGTTATAGATAAGAATAGTATGTATCCAGCGATGATGTATGATAAATTTTTACCTTGTGGTAACCCAGAATTTTATAACGGTGAATATAAAGAGGATAAAACTTATCCTTTATATATTCAAAGTTTAACCTGCTCGTTTAAGGTTAAACCTGGTAAATTGCCAACAATTCAACTTAAGCATAATCCTGCTTATAGGGAAAATGAATATATTGAAGATACAGAGGGGAAGTTAGAAACGTTGACACTTACTAACGTTGATCTAGAATTATTTTTAGAACATTATGACGTAAAAGATTTAACTTATAACTGTGGTTTTAAATTTAGACAGGTTAAAGGTATGTTTAAAAAATATATTGACTTCTGGATAAATGAAAAGATAACAGGACAAAAAGAGGGAAGTGTAGCAAGGCGTACCATAGCTAAACTTATGTTAAATAGTTTATATGGTAAGTTTGGTACTAATGGACTATTTAGGTCTAAACGTCCTGATATAAAAGCAGATAAAAGCGTAGGTTATAAACTTAATAAAAGCGAAATAAAAGATACAATATATTGTCCTGTAGCTAGTTTTATAACAAGCTACGCCAGGGCAGATATTGTACGTAATAGCCAGGCTGTTAGAGATTATACTCTAGCAACTTATGGCGAAGACTATTATATCTATAGTGATACAGACTCTATACATTGTAAGAAATTAAGTATAGAAGAATTATCTAAAATAATGGATATAGACGACTACAAACTTGGAGCTTATAAAGTAGAGTCTACGTTTGTTAAAGGTAAATTTATTAGACAAAAGTGCTACGTTGAGGTAGCAGAAGACGGTAAAGTTAATTCTACTATAGCAGGCTGTCCTAAGAAGTTATCTAAATATATTAATCTGGATAACTTTAAAGTAGGTTTTTCTATAGCTGCTAATGATCCTAATTATGAAGATAAAAAGCTAACATTTAAGCATGTTAAAGGCGGCGTTATCCTAGTACCTACTGACTTTACAATAAAACCGTAAAGAGGTATAATTATACTAGGAAAGGTGGTTTAACATGGAAGAGCTAATAAAAGTTTTAACAGATAATGGTGTAGCTATATTTTGTGTAGTTATGTTTGTGTATTATATTTTTACAGATAAAAAAGAGTCAAACGAATTATTTAAAAATCAAAATGATACTTTAAAAGAAATATCTAATACTCAAGTTAAAATGTTAACAAGTTTAGAACAATTAAACATGAGAGTTGAAAAGTTAGAAAAGAGTAATAAATAAGAGGTGATTATATGCAATATCCTGTAAATTTTATTTATATATCGCAACCCTATTCTGAAGCTCATAGAGGTGTAGATCTAGGGTGGTCTAGTAAATACGGTGGTAAAAATCAACCTATTTATGCTGTAGAAGACGGTATAGTAATATATAGTAAGTATCAAAGTAGTGGCGGTTATGTTTTACATATACGTCACGATAATGGTTATGTTAGCGAGTATGGTCATTTAAAAAAGAATAGCGAGAGGGTAAAAGTAGAATCAAAAGTTAAACGAGGCGATATTATCGCTTTAATGGGTGGTACAGGTAGAGTAACTGGTAACCACTTACATTTTGGTTTATATAAAGGTAGAGTTATAGATTATGGCGACAAGTCAAAATTTGTAGATCCTATTCTTTACTTATATGCTACTAAGAGTCAAGTAATAGCTTCTAGTACTGAAAAGAAATATAATATTTTAAAAGAAACTAATAAATATAAAAAAGGTATTTATAAATGTTTATATAATATGAATATAAGAAGTGGTCCAGATATCCATGCTAGTAGAGTTAAAGTAAGCGAGTGTACTAAAGAAATGCGTGCAGCGTTAACAAGTGAAGATCTAAACGCTTATGCTGTAATAAAGAAAGATACTAATATAACTGGTCTAGATGTAATAGAAGACGGTAATTATTACTGGATAAAAAATTATTCTGGTTATATATGTATTGATGATAATTATTGTCAATACTTAGAGTATGTAGGTAAATAATGCAAGCTGGTCAAACAGGCGTCGGTCAAAATGGTAAACAAAACTTTTTATTTCCGCTTGAGGTAATGTGGCTAACGCAAGGTTATTGGAGTGCAACTTATTCTCATAATTTAACTTACGCTATGGACTTTCAAGGGGCTGGTTTTAATTCAAGTGGAAATGTAGTTAGAGTATATAACTGCCCTTGCTACGCTCCATTTGACTGTCATTGTGTAGCTAGATATGGTAGTAATGCTCCTGCTATTGTTTGGACTAGTGACAATGAAGTAAATTTTATAGACGGTACTGTAGGATATGCTACAATACAATTTACTCATGAGGATAACTCTTTAGGTAGACATCAAGTTGGTGATACTGTTAGTCAAGGTCAAGTTATATCTCATACTGGTACAATGGGTGCTAGTGGTGATCATGTCCATATAGAAGCGAAAAAAGGAACTTATACAGGCTTTACTTATACTAGTGCTAGAACTTATAGACTTAAAGGATCTGCTCCTTTAGATAATTTAGTAGGCGTTAATGATACTACAATATATAAAGGATATTATGTTAATCATAACGATCAACGAATTAATTATAATTGGCGTAGTTTTGCTCATAATGATCCTGGACCTGGACCTGGTCCTGGACCAGGACCTACACCAGGACCGCCTAGCTCATGGCCGAAGCCTGGACCTTTTCCTTGGGTATTATACGCTAATAAATTAAGAAATAAAGTTAGAAAAAATTGACAAAAAAGTGTAAAGTATGATAGAATAGAGGTGATAGTATGAACAGTGAAGAGTTAGAAACTATTACTCAGTCAATATTTGACAAGTTAGGCGAAGAAAATAGTGCATTAATAGTAGACGACGTTGCTAGTATTATCACTAAAAATAACGAAACTATATCAACTATTAATAATTTAAAAGCTGATAAAGAAAAGTTAAAGAGCCGCAATGATATGCTAATAGACTCTAATGCTAAGTTAATGCAACAGATCCCTAGAGGTCCTAGTATTGACGATGTAAAAGAAGAAACTAAAGAAACTGAAAATACTAAAATTGACGTATACTCATTTTTTGATGAAATGGGTAGACTCAAAACAAAATTATAAAGGAAGTGTTGAAAATGAACGAAGGACTAGTAACTTCATTAAACTACTTACGTGAGATGTCTGTAAGTGAAAATAGAGTATATCATCAATATGTACCTATTATCGATGACTCTACAGATATTAGCGTATTAGCAAACCCTGTTTTCCAATATCAACAAGTAGCTAACGACTTCATGAATATGTTAATTCAAAGAATTGTTAGTACATCTTTTGATATTAGAAGATTTAGAAACCCTTTAAGAATTTTAGAGGGTGACGAAATGCCTGTAGGTTTTACTAACCAAGATATTTATGTAAACCCTGCTAAAGGTAGAAAATATAACGTTGACGACTTTGCTGGCTTATTACAAAAATATGAGGCAGATGTTAAAGTACAATATTTAAGTATAAATATGGACTTACAATATCCTGTTACTGTTACACGTCATGATCTTAAAAAAGCGTTTACTTCATGGGACGATTTAAACAGATTTATCGACGGTATTACAAACTCATTATATAACGGTGCTTATATTAATGAATACGAATTTACTAAAGGTATTATTAGTGCTGCATATAAAGATAATAAAGCTGCTATTGTTACAGCTTCTGTGCCTAGTACTGAGGCTGAAATGAAAACATTTGTAGCTACTTTAAGAGAATATTATCTAAATATGTTAGAACCAAGCTCAGCATATAATGCGTGGGCTAAATTAGGCGGATATGGTAGACCTGTTACAACATGGTCAAACCCAGAAGATATCGTACTAGTTATTAAGAATAGCCTAATGGCAAAACTAGACGTTAATGTTATGGCTACTGCATTTAATATTGATAAAACTTCTTTACTAGGTCGTATTATTACTGTAAATAACTTTGATATTTACGGTGACGACGGTACTAAAGAATTTGACGGATCTAATATTTTATGCTTTATAGGTGATAAACGTTGGTTTAGAATTAAAACTCAAGACGAACAAGTTGACGAGTTCTATAATGCTAATAACCGTACATGGCAAATATTCCTAAATTTAACTAAGATGTATAATTTTTCATTATTTAGTAATGGTTTAATTATAGCAAGTTCTGCACCTAGTGTAGCTACTACATCAATTCAATTTAGGGAAACTGCACCAGAAGTAACTGCTGGTGAAAAGATTAGATTACATATAGATACTACACCTTTCCAAGCAAATGATACTATTACATTTACTAGTGGTACTGTTGGAAAAGCTACAGTTGAAAAAATTGATAATAGAACTGTAGAGGTAACTGGTGTAGCTTCTGGATCATCTGTTATTACAGCTTCTAATGGTGCTAGTACACCTGTTACAGCAACTGTTACTGTTACTGTTAATGCTGCTAGCTAATTATAGCTAATACTATAGGGTATAGGGTAATGATCCCTATATCCTATTTTTAATTTATGAAAGAGGTGACTTAAATGGTAATTACACCGCAAACTGAGATAAGATTAATACAATGCCCTCTAGAAGCGGATAATTTACATCAAATAAAATTTAGTAATGCTACTGCTCAATATAATTATTTTCACGGACTAACTTCTTTATCTGTTGATAATTGTACTTATGCTAGAGAAAACGGTACTTTAAGAATACCAGTTAGCTATGACGTAGCTATTAGATACAATTATATAATGTATCAAAATGAGTCTTATAGTAATAAATGGTTTTATGCTTTTATAACTAATTATACTTATATGAATAACGATACAACTGCTATCGAAATAAAAACAGATGTATATCAAACATGGCAATTTGACTTTACATGGAAACAATGTTTTATCGAACGTGAACATGTTAACAATGATCAAATAGGACTACATACAATACCAGAAAACTTGGAGCTAGGTGATTATGTTTGCAATGGTCGTATAGTAGACGAGGACTTTAGTACATCCCTAGAGGATCTATGTTATGTAATGTGTAGTACTACTGATTCTTTTCTAGATCCTGATAGTGGTAAAATGGGACCTACTTATGGTGGTATGTACAATGGTTTATATTCTGGTGTATTATATTCTAGATTTGACACTGGTCAAGGTTTTGCTTTAATCAAGGAAATATTTGACGGTGCTGGTCAAGGTGACGCTATCGTAGGTTTATTTATGGCTCCTAAGTTCTTAGCTCAGCCTACTTCTACTTTAGACTACCGTGTAGCTACAAGTACTATACCTAATATACAACATATTACTGTAGCTAAGAAAAGAACTCTAGACGGTTATAGCCCTGTCAATAATAAATTAAAATGCTATCCGTATTGTTATTTAATGGTATCTAATAACAATGGCGGTAGTGCTATATATCAATATGAGTATTTTAAAACTGCTGGTGAAACGGTTAGCGAAAATTGTAACTTTGTTGTATATTCTGCATTATGTCCTGGCTGTTCTATAAGACTTGTACCTATGAGTTATAAAAATCTACTTGTTAACCCAGAAGAGGGTTTAAACTTAGGTAAATTTCCTATTTGTAACTGGACTACTGATATGTACACTAACTGGATGACTCAAAACAGTGTTAACCAAGCTATAAGTTATGCTGCTAGTGGTGCTTCTATCGTTGGTGGTACTGCTTTACTACTAACTGGTGGCGGTACGCTTGCTGGTGCTGGTATGATCGCTGGTGGTGTTGCTGGTATCTCTAAAACAATGGCAGAACAGCGTAAAGCAAGTCTAGTACCACCTCAAGCTAATGGTAACTTAAATGCTGGTGATGTAGTAACTGCTATTGGTTTAAATAATTTTAACTTTTATCAAATGAGTATAAAAAGCGAATTTGCTGCTATTATCGATAAGTATCTTACTCTTTTTGGTTATCAAGTTAATAGAGTTGGTATACCTCTAGAAAACTCACGTAGTCAATGGAATTTTATAAAAACAAATGGTGCTAACATTGAGGGTGATGACATACCTCAAGTAGCTATCAATGAATTAAAGCAAATGTTTGATAATGGTGTTACTTTATGGCATAACGCTAGTAATATCTATAATTACAGTCTAAGTAACAATATTATTTAAAGGAAGTGAATAAAATGTCAAAAAAGAAAAATATACTATATAATAACAGACAAGTTAAGACTACTATGTATCTTAACAATATTATAGAAAACGATTATTTTATGGCGTTAAGACAAGTATGTATATCTATATTTGAGTGGGAAAACTTACCCTCTTCTATGGATCAACGAAAACTAGAGCTTGACTTGTTTAATAAAGGTGCTGCTGCTGGACTTTATGATAAAGACAGTGGCGTAATTAATACTGGTGCTGCAGCTGCTGGTAATTTAAATATTTATGGTTATCCAAGTGCATTAAATTGCTACTCTTATGGATATAACGAGTTTAGAAACTTATATACTGGTTTAATAAAAGACGAAAACGGTGATATATTAAACGATAAAGAAAAGCAAGCTGTATATATCATGAATAACTTTGATCATTTACCTACTATATCAATGGTAGAAGAGTATGCTCGTAGACTTGCAGAAGCTCAAAGAACTATAGACGTTAACGTAGCGGCTCAAAGAACACCTATACTAATACAATGTAATGAAAACGAGTTATTAACTCTTAAAAATGTATATGCTCAATATTCTGGTAATGAGCCTGTTATATTCGCAGATAAAAATAATAGCGTTGATATGTCTAGCTTAAAAGCTATTAAAACAGACGCTCCTTATATTGTAGATAAATTAGTACAATATAAAAAAGAATTATGGAACGAATTTTTAACACGTATCGGTGTTAACAATATCCAGACTGAAAAAAGAGAGCGTTTAATAACTGACGAGGCTAATCAAAATAATGAACTTATCAACTTAAATTTACAAGCGTTTTTTAAGACTCGTAAATTAGCTGCTAAACAATTAAATGAATTATTTGATCTAGATATTAAAGTAAAAGTATCTAGTGACTTATTTAATATAATTAAACAAACTGAGTCTGCTATCGGTGTTAGTAAGACAGAAGAAATAAAAGAGAGTGAGGTAGAGTCTAATGAGTAAATATACTTATCAATTAAGAAATGTTATCATGTTTACCTCTTTAAATGAAGTTAAATCATGGTTAACAGATTATGACTTAGCTGACTATCTTACAGAAGACCAGTTAGATGTCGTTACCGAAGCAGGACTGTTTGATAAAGATAAATTAGCTAATAGAATAATAAATCATTACTACATGCGTGAAATAGGTGTAGAAACTATAGGTTTATTCAAACTAAGAATAAAAACTAAACTAGATTTATTAATGGAAAGATATGCTCCATTAATCTATACTAATAGTATCGAGTACGATATTCTAGTAAATGAAGACTATACAGAAACATTTAACCGTACTACATCTGGTACAGATAGTAACAGTAATACAAGCTCAGGATCTAACAGTACAACTAGCTCAGGAAGCGGCTTAACTGTGTCTAGTGATACGCCTCAAGGTCAAATTAGTAAAGCAACTATACTAGCTGGTCAATATGCTACTAGTACTAGTGCTGGTGAAAATACTAATACTACAAGTACTACAGATAGTGTTACAAATAGTAGCAGCGGTAGTAATTCTGGTACAGAAACTTTTACTAGACGTGTAAAAGGTAATAGAGGTATATCTGCTACTTATCAAGCTATGATAAAACAATATCGTGAAAATATTCTAACTATTTATAACGATATAATTAATGATTTAAATGACTTATTTATGGGTATATGGTAATTGCCTTATACCCTTAAATATGATATAATATAATAAGAGAGGAAGATGTCGAAATGGCAATAGAAGACTTTGATCAAGTAACTATAGAGCCAGCTAAATTAAGACCTTTTAGTAAATTTATAATGTCTATTGGTGAGCTGCCTACTAGTTATTTAGACTCTTTAAGGACTCTTTAAGTTATGCAGAACAAATAACATGGTTTTGCGATTATTTACAAAATAATGTTATTCCTGCTATAAATAATAATGCTGACGCTTTAGAAGAAGTACAAACTCTAATGACTCAGCTACAAGAATACGTTGATAATTATTTTACTAATTTAGATGTACAAGAAGAAATTAATAATAAATTAGACAGTATGGTTGAAAGTGGAGAATTAACTGCTTTAATAGGTGCCTATGTTGATCCTAGACTTACTACATTTGAAAATAATGTAAATGCCCGTTTACAAAATCAAGATTTAACAATTGCTAACTTACAAAGTGGTAGCCCTTTAATAGTAAGTGCTACTAGTGAAATGATAGATCCAACTAAAGTATATGTATTAAGTAGTAACATGCATATATACTATTATAATGGATCACAATTTGTAGATAGTACAATTGCTTATGCTGGTGGTACTGCTATAATGAGTGGTTATTATAATTTGCTAAATACCGCAACTATGTGGGAGTCTTTCAGTAATGACTTTAATAACCTAGTGGCTAATAAAATATATTTATGTAGTCAACCAAGTACTGTAGTATTAACTAATGCTCCTTACTCAACATTTAACGGTTTAGTAATGTGCTTTAATCATAGAGATAATACTACATCTGGTTTATTCCAACTAGCTCATAACCCTACAAGAGGTTTATACTATCGAGAATGTTGGGGTACAACATGGGGATCATGGAAACATATAGCAACTACTGACGATTTATCCGAATATGCAAATGCTGTTCTTGGTTATGGTAGTATTATAAATACTAGTGCTGCATGGACTACATTTGAAAATGATTTCAATAATTTATTACCTAATAAAATATATACGGTACAAAATACTAATGGTGTTACTCAATTACATACACCTACTGGTTCTAATGTATCTGGTACAGTTTATTCTTTTAGCTATAAAAATGGTAATTATGACGGTGAAACTCAACTATTTATAAATGCTGCTAATAATCATATTTATTATCGTATACGTTGGGGTGGTAGCTGGCATGACTGGACTGATTTAATTAGTGATGTATATATAAACCCTACTTTAAATAATCGATATGATGAATTATATAAAGTATTTGATACTGTAGGTATTATAGGCGATAGTTTAGCCAGTGGTGAAAGTGCATATAAAGACGGCTCTACTACAAAATATATAGATATTTATGAAAAATCTTGGGGCCAATTTATGGCACGTGATAGTGGAAATACTTACTATAACTTTAGTAAAGGCGGCTTAAATACAAGAACATGGTTTACAGCTACTGAGGGATATCCTACAGCTAGCGACGGAAATCATAAATGTAAGGCTTATATTATTGGTTTAGGTGTTAACGATCAAATACTAGGATCTGACTATGTTGGTACAAGTGCAGATATAGACCTTAATGATTATACACAAAATGCAGATACTTTCTATGGTAATTATGCTAAAATTATTCAAACTATGAAAATACAGCAACCTAAAGCTAAATTTTTCTTATTAACTGTTCCTAATACTGCTAATAGTTATGATGATTTTAATACTGCTATTAGATATATGGCTACAATATTTGATAATGTTTATATTATTGATTTAAGACAAGATCATATAACATACTTTAATAGTGGTACATTTATTATTAATAACAGAAGAAGCGGCCACTTTAATGCTATTGCTTACGAATATATTGCTAAAATGTTCGAGCAATGGATAAGTGAATATATTTATAATAATTATACTGAATTTATTCAAGTAGAGTTTATTGGTACTGAGTACGAATGGACTGAATAACAAATACAAGGCGTGATCATTGAAGCGAGGACAAATAAGCCGATGTAGAAGCCCCTCGGTTGGCACTCGCTTTACATGGTTCACTTGT
>RHMF01000591.1_pt1 | contig 15686 bp, 20 predicted proteins | sample 5365151 | NCBI WGS metagenome assembly RHMF01 (sample SAMN10266501, study PRJNA497801) | feces metagenome | isolation source: feces | host: Bos taurus | place: China: Prairie of Fairy Mountain | collected 2017-08-14 | reverse complement strand
AAATACTTTCCGCCCTAACGAAACAGTAAAAATTTCCCCATAGGTAAAATTAACATAATACGTTACGGGGAAATTATGATATCCGCTAGGACGTATGTTTACATAATAAGTTTCAATGTGCTATTATGGTTGTGTAGTATCACCAAAATTTTTCAAGAAAAGTAGACAAGCAGTAAATAAAAGATAACATGTATCGCCACCTGATCTTAATGAAAAATTAACAGTAACCATACCTGTAGTAGAAATGGTGAAAGAAGTTAAATTTCTAATTTCGCCATTTTGTGAACGAAGGCATACACCATCAATAGTAATATTTTCAGAAGGTCTTAAATTTGTTTCAAATTGAATTTGTCCATCTGAAGTAACATTATCAACTTCAATTCTACCATAAATTTTACAAACATCTCTTGATGTATTTGAAGCTACATGTAATAAGCTATTTGAATTAATAGTACCACTTCCAGATATTCTATTCATGCTTGAAGAAGTAATAGTATCAAAGTTTACTAAATTAATATAAGAAATTAAATTATTCAAATTTGTTTCATTTGTAGTAGCTTTAGTAAGAGCATTAGTTGCTGTTGTTCCAGCAGTTTCTGCATCAGAAATTGCTTGATTTGCTTTTGTTAAAGCTGTACTTGCATTAGTATTAGCTGTTTCAACGCCAGCACTTGTAGTTTGAATAGCAGTAGCATTAGCTTTCATTTGAGTATCGATTTTAAGCATATCTCCATTATAGTCTCCTAGATAAGTTGGTTTATCACTTCCAATAAATTGTGATAATTCATAATTTGTAGTTTTATTAGTACTTGACATAATAAAAACTCCTTTCTATAATAAAATTGTTTTTGAATTTACATCAAAATTGTAAGCTGTAATTTCCATTGCATCATACTCTGTTGCTGTAAGTTCTAATCCATCAAATTCTGTACACGTAATTGCATTATCTCTAAACATATTATAAACATCCATAATAACTTTTGATACATTTTCTGTTTCACCGTTTGTTGGATTATAAGCTTTAATATTTCCAAGTTCAATTTGATATATTTCATTTTCCAATTCAGTTTTTAAATTTTGTAGGTTTGAATTAAAAATTGTTTGGTAATCATTAAGTAAGTTTGTTACTTGAATGTATAAAGAATTATTTTTATTATCTACACTTTGAAGAATTTGTTCTTTAAAAGTTGGAAAGAAATTATTTATTTCTTCTATTTCACCATCTATATTATTTAAGTGAATTACAATTTCTTCATAGTTTTGTGAAATATCATTAATTAATAACAATATAGCATTATAATTTGTAATAATTTCATTTATTTTATTACGTAATTCTAGTAATTGATCAGGATAACTTAAACTTTCTTTATAAGAAGTTGGTAAGTTTCCAATTGTTAAAAAAAGAGGTGGAATTTTATTAATATTATCCATTTTAATCTCCTTTCTAATATATTCCCATAAAAAGATTTGATAATCTTTCTATAATTTCTAAATCAAAAGAAGTTGCAAGTTCTCTAAATTCTCTAACTAAATATTGATTTGTAACGATAACGCCATTATCACCTTTCATAGAATGAGTATATTTTTCTAAAGTATTTGATGAACCTTCATTTTGAGTAATAGTTTCATCTTGAATATCACTTTCTGTTTCACTAGCATTAACATTTGATGCATATTTACCTTGTAGAACTTCTGCTTTATTAATTTGACCTTGAGGTGTATCAGATGAAACATTTAATCCACTTGCTGAATTTGAAGAATTTGAATTTGATTGACCTTGATTTTGACTTTCATTTTCAATAGTTCTTGTATATTCTTCTACGAAATCAACGCTTGATAGGGGATCATATTCTAAAAATTTTGAATATATTTTTAATAAATATTCTTCCATAATTTCTGTCATAGTTCCACGAGCGTATATTTCAAAAATTTCAGGTGTTTCAAAACCAATTTCTCTCATATAATAATGATTAACAATCTTTTTTGCTAATTTTTCTTTTGACCAGACATTATATTTTTCAATTAAAGCAATTTGAACTGGTGTTAAATAATCTGACAGTTCATAAGATGAGAACCAACTTTCAACAGTATCTCTACCATAAATATCACAAATTTTGCGTAGCTCTATTGTATATGTTGACATTAGTTCTCACCGCCTTCTATATTTATATTTTCTATATCTTCTGTTTCTTCAAAGTCTTGAACAATACTTTGAGCCTCTTTGATTACATTATGTAAATCAGAACGAACACGAACGCTAATTTCTTTATCTGTTCCAGTAAATCCGAATTTTTCATTAAATTGCTTACAAGCCTCTTGTCTAGGTGCTAAATAACTTTGTAAATTAAGATTTATTAGTTCGTTATTTGAGTTAGCCTCATCAGTTATTAATCGTTCTTTCTTATCTACCATTATATTATTAATTCCAAGAAAAGTCAATGCCTCATTCCATATTTCTTTTTTATAAGCTGTTACTTTATCTTCAATATATGGAGCATCTGTTTTTACTGATTTAATAACTTGATTTGCATCTGCTAAATTATTTTTATCTCCAAAAATTACAGGTTGATTTCCATCATATTGATTATACATATTAATCATAGTTAGACGTTGTTTTTCATCTACTAAAATTAAAGTAGGTGTTTTTTGTGCCTTAATATTAGTGTCAATTGTACGTTCTGCCTCATATAATCTTAATGCAAATAGTTCCATAGATCCTGCTGTTGGTTCACGTTCCCAATCATTTTGAACTAATATACATTGACTGTTCTCTAAGTATTCTCTTCTAGTTTCAGAAATTGAATTATCTAATCCAGTATAAAGAGTTCTTATTGTATGATAGCTATAAGAATAGCAATCAAGTTTAGTAGGCAAACCATAAATATTAACATCACCTGCCGAGCAACAATTAGTGTTTATAAAACCATAATCTTTATCTTTTAATAAGGTTGCCATTCCATTATAATACAGACATTTTTCTAAGTATTTAGCGTCCATTGATTTAGGTAAATTAACCCATTCAAAAATTGATAGAGCTACTTTTTTAAATCTTCTTAAGTAATCATAATAAGTTAAATCATTAACTAAAGCACTATCCATAAATTTATAATTATTTTTAATAAATTTACCTTTATTTTTTGCCATGATTTTCCTCCTATCTATTATTTTGTGAATAATCTAAAAATGTAGAAGTATTATGCCATAATGTCAAGCCATTATCAAACATATCTTTTATTTCTTGTAAATCCATTTGTGGAATATTTGCAAGAATATTACTTCCTATTGTTTTTACATAATTCCAATTTGGTCTATTATTTGTATTTGGTATTTTTACTTCATTTGTTAAATATCCATACATATCAAAATATTTATCAATACGTTCTGCAAATTGTCTTTTTATAGTATAACGTGTAAAAATATTATTATCCATAAGAGAATAACCAAGAAGTGTTGCATTATTTCCACCAAAAGAACCTGTATTTGGAAGTTTTTGTTGTTTTTCAATTTCAGCCATTTGCATTTTTTGAAAATATTCGTGATTAATATCTTGTACATAAAAATCTTTTACGCCTCCCGCAACTTGTGAAATAGCACTTCCAATTGCGGATAAGTCATAACCTTTTTTACCTGCTCCACTTGCAAGTGTACTTACAGAACCTCCAATTTGTCCCATACTATCTAATTGTCCCATTCTAGTAGTAAATGTTTCTTGTTCCATTTGTAATTTTACGATATCTTTATTTTGTGCAAGCCATACATTATATGTATCATTTGCCCATGAAACTGATGGATAACCATTAAGTGTTGCAATGTCAGATAAAGAATTTCCAGTTTGCCCTCTATAATTTTGTGGAATTATACAGACGGTTGGATTTGGATTAATTTCAGAAATCATATTAAATACTGGCGTACCATTTGTAAAATCTTCATATCTATATAATTTTGATGATCCTGAAGTCGGATTAAATCCTACATACATATAAGGGTATGTTCTTAATTTTTGATTTCTAGGTGTGTAACCATCGAGTGTAGATGGTCTTGAAATTAATGTTACAGGACGTGCATTTGATAAAAAGTCATCATTCATAATCCCATTTATACTAGCTAATGGATAAAAAGCAAGTTTAGGAACTGTAAAAATATTAATTATAAAATTATCTTTCCCTGCTTGTTTTGTTTGAAATAAAAAAGCACGTAATAACTCTATATCAGAATATCCATAAAATTGTATCCCTGAAAAGATCCCATTATATTTATGACCGAAAGTATCTTCTGCATACGCTACAATGTACCATGGTTCTAAATCTTGAATTTCTGCTGTTCCATCTATTTTGTATTCTCCTGTTTCTAAACTTTCAGGAACTAAATTTGCACCTGCGATATCATCAGAACTTGACAACATTTCACGTTCAATAAATGACTGTTTCCATGTTAAATTAAATTGCCATGTTTGATATACGTCTGTTTTTAAAACAATATTTGTCGTATTATCATTTACATATACCATATTTACAATATAAGCATAAAACCATTTATTTGAATAATTATTATTTCTATACATACAATAATTGTAATCCATTATACTATCAATATGTCCAGGATATCTTAAAACGCCATCTTTTCTCATATATGAACCATCATTTATACCAATTTTAGGAAGTGAATTAAAATAATCATATTGTGCTGTTTCATTTGAAAATGTAATTTGATGCTTATTACTTAAAGTTAAAGGACATTTAAGAAGATAAATATCCGTTTGAGGTGTGATAATAGCCATTTTTAATAATTTCCTTTCTTTATATTTAAAAAAGGGAAGGAAAGTTTATATTTCCTTCCCTTTAAAAGGTGAAATAATTATGAGGGAATTAGCTTGCATCTACTACTGTAACAGAAACTGTTGTTGATACATTTCCTGCTGTAATTGTAACTGTTGCTGTTCCATCAGCTACACCAGTAATTGTTACAGTTCTACCTGAAATTGTAACTGTTGCAACATCTGTATCACTAGATGCTACTGTAATTGAAGGTGTATTTGCTTGAGCTGGTGTTGTACTAACTTGAACTTTTGCTGTTGCCTCTTCTTCGATTTCAACTTCGTCAATATCTGTATCTAAACCTGTAATTGTAACTTCAGCATCTTCTGTTGCAAATACAATTGCATTACTAAATAAAGAATATTGATACATGTTTACATCATCTAAATATATTTGTCTTGTTCTGTTATTTGGATTGAAGAAATCAGAAGTATCAGTTTCTTGATTTTTAATTCTAAACCAAGAACGGTCGCACATGATACCAAGAATTTTACTTCCATCTATAACAACATTTCCATCTTTGTCATATTCGTTAAAATCTTTTACATATTTTACTCTACCAAGTAAAACTGTTTTATCTAAGTTAAATGCATCTGCTAAAACATTAATATCTAAGTATGCTCCTATATCGTTTCTAATTAAGAAAACAATGTCACTATCTTCTGTCCATGTTATAACATCTCTACCATATCCACCAACTTGTTTCCAAGCGTTATAATCTGATGATGGTTCTTGCATATTTAAATACAATGTTCTTGCTTTTGTTAAAAATGCTTTAGCTTTAGCTTGTGTATTTGGTTCGTCTAAAACTTCAATTTTAACATTTCTTTTGTTATAAGCGTCAGCCACTAAACCTTTAGTCATATTATATCTATCAATGTATGCTCCATTATATAGACTTTGTGTAATACCATTGATTAATCCTTCTAGTGCTTCCCATGAAGTGAAAGCATTTCTTAATTTTTCTCTTGTAATTGTTACAGGGTATTGAATATCTGAATTAACATGTGGATACTGAACCTTTATATCAGCCTCATATCTTGCAAGAAGTCCTGCAAAATCATCTACGTTAAATTTTCTACCTTTAGCGGGATTTATAAATATTTCTTGACCAATTGCACCTAAAGGCATTTGATCACCCCATAAAAATTGAAGTGGATTATTAAATAGTTTATAATCAACAATTTGTGTATAAACTATTCTTTTGATTAATACATCAAAAAATTCATTCATTAAATTGTCATCACTAAACAATTGACTAGCAAATATAGATATATCTGTATTTGGTGTAATTTCGTCAATTTGTCTATTATATAAAGTGTTATTTTGAATACTAGTTTCTCTAATTTCATTTAGAGAAGTCCTTAAACCTTCACTAATTGCCATTTTTATCATTCCTTTCATTTGATTATATATTATTATTTTATATAATTTATGTTAAATTGTCAATAGTTATCTCTTAAAATTTCCTTTTTCATCAAACACTGTTCTATAATCAAATGGTTTTGGTTTTTCAACTGGTTTTTCTTCTTTTTTATAAATACTTTCTGTATCATCACCCATTGCAATTTGCTGTAATAGATTTCCATTTGTAGCAATTAAATTTTCTTTATCTGTTTTTAATTTCGTTATTTCGTTATTTCGAATATCTATTTCTTTATTCATTGTAGTATTATCTGTAAGGAGCATGCCTATATCATCAGCAATTAAACCTGCTTTTTCCTCTCCTACTTTTTCTAAAATAGAATTTGTTATTTCTTCAAATTTATCATGTTTCATTTTTTCACCTTCTTATAATTAATTTATTTGTTTGTGACATAAGCCACTTTTTTGAATTACTTTTTGTTGGTGGTACAGGTGGTGTTCCATCATAAATTACAACAGTTCCTCTTTCATTTGGAAATCCTAAAGGCGTGCATGGATCAACAAAACTATTACATTGCCAGTTTTCTGTTGTACTAGCTTCTAGATGTAAATGTGTTCCTGTACTGTTTCCAGTATTTCCCATTTTACCAATATATGTTGATGAGTTAACAAGATCTCCTACATTTAAATTAATTGAACCATATAACATGTGACAGTATCTATAATAAAGACCTGTTCTTCTATCATAAATTTGTACTTGATTTCCAAGTGAAGGCGTTGTTCCTTGACTTGAAGTATACACATAAGTTACAACGCCATCATTTGTAATTGAATATAAATCAGGATTTGTTTCACCTGTTCCACTTTCAGGAAAATCAACCCCTGTATGAAAACCGCATGTATAATCAGGATCTAAATTTCCATAAGGTTGACCAATTGTACAATCAATTCTCATTGGTGAATAAGGTGTTCTATATTCAGCCATTATTTAATCTCCTTTATAACATTGTTTTATTCCAAAAACCTTCCCCAACTACTGTGCCATCTTCTGATAATTCATGTTGTATTTTAAAATTATGTACATCTTCTACTGTTCCATTTCCATAGTTACCACTAAAACTATTGTTATTATAACCATAAAACCAGCATAAAGCTTGTATTATTTTAATCATTTTTCCTGTATTATCTTTACATCTTATTACTTTTTTAGCAATCTCTTTTGAATTATCTCCAAAAATTCCGCTTTCTATTCTACCATATTTATCCGATGCAAAATTTCCATTCCAATTTTTGTTACATTGTGTTTTCCATGCAATTATAATAGCCTCTTTTAATATAATATCGGCTTTTCCATTTACAGATAAATTAAATCCATAAGTATCATTTAACCATTTTTGTATTTCTTTTATATTATCACTTTTTATAATAGGTTTATATTCTTCTTTTATTGGTTCACATTCTAAGCATCTTGAAATATCTACGTTGCTATTTATTCCATTTATTCTACCTTTTGAAGTATATTGCCATAAATCTACTCTAAATGGAGCTGTATGATTTTCTTTTCCATTCCATTCAGCAAGCCATATTTTAAAATTTAATAAAGAACCTACATTTAATTTATTCATAAACCAACTTTTACTAGCATATACCCCTGAAAAATATCCTTTTGATTTAAAATAATTACAAAACTCTATTGCTTGAGTTGTAAGTTCATTTTTACTAAGAGGTTCAATTTGAGCATCTTCTAAATCTAAAAATACAGGTAAATCAATTTGTAAATTTTTTATCTGATTATATACCCATATCATTCCATCTTTTAAAGTTTCTAGACTAGTACAATAAGAATAAACATAAATTCCAATTCTAAAACCATTTGCTTTTGCAATTGTATAATATTCATGAAATCTTGTATCAATTGTATGGTTTTTTCTATTTCCAATCCACCCTACTCTTAATATAAGATCATTAATTCCTGAATTTTTTACTTCTGCAAAATCTATTGCTCCATTATGCTGTGATAAATCTAAAACTTTTTTCATAATTATTCACCTTCACTTTCATTTTTCATATAATATTGTACTTCAAATATAGGCTCTAATTCATCACTACTTCCAGATATATTAGTTTGTTCCATATAGCTTTTAGCTTGTTTAATTTCATTATAAGCTTGTTGTTGTTCTGTAGTATATGGGGTTATTTCTTCTGTTGCTAGTTCGTATTCTACTGTTACGTTATGTGTAGATAACCATGTTTTAAATCCTGCTAAATCACTTATACCATCAATATTCGCATTTATATAAGTTGCGTATTTTGTACTTGCAATTCCATTTGTAGTTACAGTTCCTGATACAGGTGTAAAGTGTGTACACATAAACTTTGATGGTAATTCAAATTCAACATTATTTCCAAAACGTTTAGTAGTACAATAAAAACGTCCATCATATTCTGATGTATAATTACTCCAATTTTCACTTCCATTATACTCAATTTGTTTTCTTACATGATGTATTCCATCATCAGCTAAATAATCTCCGAGAAACATTCTTTGTGTACCTAGTGGAAATGTGAAGGTTTGTTCTTGATGTGGGGTATAGGTTGTTGCTGTTGAACCTTGTTCTATTTGGATATATCTATTAGAAGTACCAATTAAAGCATAAGAACCAGCACCTAATTTTAATTTTGTTTCTCCATTACTATCTGTTGTAAAAGTATATTTATGTCCATTGTTGGTAAGATTTATCCATGTTCCATTTACAGATAATGAAAATCCTGTTGAATTTAAAGTATCATTTTCTTTAAAGCTAATTGTATATTGACTGTTTGGATTTCCTTTAAATGTTACTTCTGTTGTATCTACATAATATTTGGTTGTTTTAAAAGTTCCATCATCATTTTGTGTAATTCCATCAAATTCTGTAACATCAAACAAATTCTTATTCTGTAGTAATACTTCTACATCTCCTGTCACATTTTGAATTGGTACTTCAAACTCAGGGTTAGGAACTGTTACTTCATTTCCTGCTGTAAATGTACCTGTACCAGAATTTGTTACAAAATTATTATTTACTAAATCATATAAACCAATTTCATTATCATTATTTCTTTTACAAGGTATATAATTTCTTACTAAAATATTGTTATCATATATTTTACATGAATACATTCTGAATTGTGATTGAGCATCTACAGAATTACTATTATTCCTAGCAAATAAATATAAGTAAATATCAAAATGAGTATCTGAACCTTGTGAAGCTTCTGCTTTTAATACGTCATTGACATAGAATTTATAACCATCATATTTATATGTTAATCTGTTATTCAAATATTCTACATCACAGTTAGTTGAGCCTGTTCCATTATGCCATGCCATTTTCGTTATTTGATATGGTCTTACTCCATAATATATACCGTCTTTAGTTAATCCAGCAAAATAATTTAATGCTGCAGATAAATAAGTTCCATCTACAATAATTTTAGTAGTGTTTTGTGTAGGCTTAAATCCTGTACTAATATACTGTGTTCCTGTACTTTCTATATAATCTAATTGACTATATCCTGTTGGTAGTATAGATGTAGCCTGTGATGTATTTCCTCTAGGTAATGGAGGCAAGTAGAATTTTGTTTCTACACTGTTTTCTAATGTTAAAGGATTTCCTGTTAAAATTTCTGATAATACCCAACTACGTTTTTTATTGTTATTAATCATCCACCATTTAATCCATGTTGGCACTTCCTCTACATTTAAGTCCTCATCATTTTCTCCTGGTAATTTATAAATAGGATATAAAAAATTTGCCATAATACCGCCTCCTATTCTTGTTCGTACCATTCTTCTTTATAGTATATATAAAATTTAGATGTATCTACTTCATAAAATGTAGATCCATCTACTGCTTTGTCAGATGGTTTAGCCTCTGTACTTAATCCAATAAAATCAAATCTTGTTTTTAAAAAATCCATTTTATTTATCCTCACTTTCTTTTATTTCCTCTGTAAATTCCTTCATTACTCTTTCTAAGAATTTTTGAAGTTTTACAGGAATAGGCATTTTACATAATACCATGTTTTTTAATATTGACAAACTTTCAAATATAATAAATAATAAATTAAATACTTCTGTAATTCCTACTTTTTCTATATTTAATATCGTCTTTATTCCTTCAGGAATAAATCCAATAAAATCAATATTTACTAAATAGTCTATAACACTTAATACTATTATTGTAATTAACATTCCTACCTTGCGGATCATTCCATCTATACCAATGCAAGAATTTAATTTTCTTTCTTTAATAGCTCTAAGTATTCCAAAAATTAAATCAAGTACTATTACTACACATAATATTTGCATACTTTCATTATTTATTAATTTAGATAAAATTACATTAAAATCCATGATATATACCTCTTTCATTTGTATTTAATGTAATTTTATCATTTTGAGTTAAATTTTTCAATACTCTTTAATACTTTTTCTTCTTTTATAGTAAAATCAGTTTCAACTAATTTTACACCACCTTTTACATGCTTATATGTTAGTTTGCCACCGCATGTAAATCCAGTTTTAAAATTATCCCATTCTACATACTTATAACATTGTTTCGGCATTCCTGCACATGTTATTTCCATTTTTTCTTCTATTTCTTCTAAATAACATTTTTGTCTTATAAACTTTGCTTTTGTGAAATTTCCGTTCGCATTTCCACGCACCAAGTTTTACATCGTCTATATCACAAAACTGTTTTAATTCTTCAATTGAAAGTCCTGTATGAACACTATCTGTATCTGAATAATAATATAAATCCTTCCCGTATTTTTCTAAACTATAATCACGAATTGCTTGACTAGTCCTTATTGTTTTTTCTCTTGCATAAGCTGTTATGAAACTTCCTGCAGGTAAGTATATTCCATCTACAATTTTAGGTTCTGTTATTTTATAGTGAATTATATCATCATCTCCTAAAATTGGATATTTCGACCTTAATTCCATTGTTTTTGCAAGTTTTCCGATATAAAGAATTTAATTGTAATTTTGCTATCTGCCTTTGTCCTGCATTTTTATTTTTTGTTGCATCTATTTTTCTTTGTATCCATTTATCTATATATTTTTTAAATAATATATCAGTTCCTTTAAATTTCCAACCGACTAATATATTCTAAATCTTCTACATCGTATTGTTCTAAAAATAATTGTAAATCAACACTTGTTAATACTAAACATTCAATTTCAGAATTTGTTGTTTCAATATATTCATTAGGTAAAAATGACATACTATGTTTTATTTGTATAGTTGGTATTTTATTCTTTTTTAATTTAAATGAACAAGTAATCATTTGTATATATAAAGGATATATTTTATCTTGCTTGTATTTCCCTTCATAAAATATTGGTTCACCATAGGGGAGTAATTTTTCAAACATCACCCATGGATACAAACTGTTGACATCTAATACTGAGCCTTTCCCTACTTCTTTTTCTTTATATAATGGATTTAAATATGTAAATCCACCTCTATAAGACTTTCGTAAATCCTTATCTATTTCATATTCTAATGTCGGAAAATAATGTAGAAATTTTGCTTTTCCTAAAATATCTTTATAATCTGAAAGTGCATTTGATGCTCTTGTCATTTTTGTTAACTTTTCATCAAATATTACTTTCAATGCTTTTGCCATAATTAATACATCATTTTTTATATATGCTTTTTCTTCTTCTGTTAATATATGACCACGATCACGTGGTTTCATATAATCTAATTCTAATTTTGAAATTTCAAGATTAAAAGCCTTTGCTGTATCATTAACAGAAAACGGAATTATTTTTAAACTATCATAAATTGTTACTTTTTTAACTTTTTTATTTCCTACTTTAAAATAAATAACAAGTGAGTAAAATTGCCCCATGTCTGAAATAATTGTTGTAAATGAGTTATCCTCCGCATATTTCCTACTTTCAACATATTTATAATTATTTTTTAGTAACCAATATATAATAAACTCTGCATCAAATTTTAAATTATGGAAATATAAAGTCGGATTTTTTTCTGATTTACAAAAATCAATAAATGTTTCAATAGAATTTCCAATTTGTAAATTTTCTTCATTTCCTATTTCACATATTGCCCATGCCCATACAAAAGTTTCATTTTCTAGCCATACACAAGTTTCAAAGTCAGCTGTAAATTTTTTCACATAAAAGATACCACCTTTCTATGTATTACTTTCTATATTTCCAAGTTCAATTCCTAAATCTTCTAAAAATAAATTAAACTCTTGTTCTGCATAGTATTGATCACTTTGATATGTTAAATCTTTTGTAATTTCATTTTTTGAAACAAAGTCATAAAAGTCAATTGGATTTTTTATTGAATTTAATTTTTCCATAAATTTATCGAAATTTTCAAATCCACTATATTTTTTCATTTCTCGAATATAATTTTTACGATAAGTTATTGCTCTTTTCATTGAAAAATCTGAAGTACCCTGAGTTTTAATTGACTTTTTTAAATTCTTAAATTTACTACCTTTTAAATTCTCTAATTTATTTAATCTTCGTATTTGTGCTTGAATTTGATTTGCTCTCATTGATCCCATTTGTACCCTAGAATAGCCACTTTCCATAGGTTCATTAAGCTTAGATAATTCTTTATTTAACCTTCTTTTTGCAATTCCAGTCTGAATACCAAGTTCTCTACGTTCCCATTTTGTTACTTGCTCTCCTGCCTGTGTTGTATAAAGCTGTGTTGCATCTTCTCTTTGAAAACGTCTTAATGAATTTACCATTCTATTTAATTCTTGTCTTGTAGTAATATTTTCTTTTAAATTTTGATAAGAAATAGTTTCAGGTAAATATAATTTATTTTCTTCTGTTTGTAATTTATTTATTTTTTTATTAAAATCACTAACAGCACGACCTAATTTTATATAATCTCCACGTTTCCATCGTATCCTACTTTCTGCCATTTTTATCACCTCTTTAGTTATATAAATTCATTAAATTCATCAATTTCTAGTCCACTACTTATATCAATTACTCTAAATCCTCTTTTTTCTATTTTCTTATAAAAACTTACTGATAAATAACTTGTTATATTTATTTTAATTTTATATTTATTTGTTATTTTTGCACTTTCTAATATTATATAATTTAAAATACCTTCTTTAAATTTCTTTAAATATAACTTACTTGAAAAATAAAAAATATATTCACCGAATTCATAATAGTATTTCGTTTTTCGTAAATCTAATTCTATTCCATTTTTTGTAACCATTTTATTCTCCTTTCGTAAAATTTAAAAGTGCTAGAATTTATCTAGCACTTAAAATTAAATAAGCTCAAATCCAAGTGCTTTATTTGATGAATTTTTTACAGGTATTTCAATTATTCTAATTTCTAAACCTTCATTTTCCATAACTCTAGTTCCGAACATTTGAATATAATTAAGCATTTGTAGTGTAAACATGCTTGAGCCTGTAACATAAGATTTTCCATTATCATCAATTAAAATACATACTCTTTTTATTTCTTTATCCTTTATAATTTCCCCTGTTTCTTCATCAACAACTGGTTCTTTTAAAGGTTTCTCATATTTTTTAATAAGTACTTGTTTTACTCTTATTAATTCACCTTTGCAATCATTTAATTTTTCATCTACATGACTATTTAAATTAAATATTTTCTTTTCATCTGTAATATTTGTTTGTATTGTGCATGTTGTTTTTGTTGCCATTGCAACTGAATTAAATCCGCTTACTGTAGTCATTGCTTTTTCTTCTTTTCTTTCTACTTCCTCTTCATAATTTTCTTCCATAATTAAACCTTCTTTCTCCTATTTTTCGCATAGGTGCGTGCTAAAATGTAAAATTTTACTTTATGGTAAGTAATCAACCTATATAAATTTTATTATATACTATTTTATTAAACCACTTCGAATATCATTTAACAATAAATCCTCTATATGTTTTGGAAGTTCTAATGATTTAACTTGCGTTATTAAACTTCTTTTATTATCTCCACTTACTTTATAGTAATTTAATTTCATTTCTTCTTTACATTCATTTTTTACTTTATCTAATATCCTTTGTATTTTTTCATCATCATATAATCTAATTAAAGAACCTACTAATATTTCAAATTCTTTTAGATTATCATATTCACTTCCATTTAATAATAATTCTTTTGTTTTTCTATTTACTAATATCATTTTTCATACCTCTCTTTTATTTATTGCTCTAATAATTAATTATAAAAAATAAAAATCCTTCATTAATTATTTTATGAATTAATATCCCTGATGTAATTATAAATGTTATTACAAAACCTACCTTGTTAAAATCTAATTTTTTCATAATTATTTCCTCCCTTCTTTTGTTAAATTTATTATATACTTAATTTTTATAGTTGTCAACTATTTTTTAAATAATTTTTAAAATTTTTTCAAAAATTATTCTTTATTTTAATTTATTATGTTAACACTTGACATTTTATTTTTATATTGTTATAATATTATAAATAGATTATGTATGTTAAAGTTATTGTAATTTTTTCTGCTGTAACCAATGTGAAGAGCATTTGCAGAAAAATTTTAGAGTGGTATCTTGCAATATCACATATGTTATTCTATTATAACTTTTAAGGGCGGTGTATGATAAATGTATTATAATTATAATAAAATACTTACTTACAACGCCCTACTAAATTTTTTAATTGGTGAACGTGGCGTTGGTAAAACCTATGGAGCTGTTAAATTCGTAACTAAACAATTTATAAAAAAGAATGAACAATTTGCTTACATTAGAAGATATAAATCAGATTTAAAATCTTCTGTATCTTCATTTTTTACTTCTATTATAAATAATAACGAATTCCCTGAACATAATTTATCAGCATCTCAAAATAAATTTTACTGCGATCATAATGTTTGCGGTTTTGCAATGACTTTATCTACTGCTCAAGATTTAAAGTCATCTAACTTTGATGGTGTTAAATATATTATATTTGATGAATTTATTATCGATGAAGGACAGAAAAAATATTATTTACATAATGAAGTAGAAACCTTTTTAAATTTGATAGAAACTATTGCTCGTATGCGTGATGTTAGAATTTTTTTACTTGGTAATGCAGGTAATGTTGTTACTAATCCTTATTTTTTATATTTTGATTTGTCATTGCCTTTTAATAATGATATTAAAACATTTAAAAATGGATTAATTTTACTTCAGTATATGGATAATAAAGAATATAGAAAACAAAAAGAAAATACTAAATTTGGTAAATTAGTTAAAGGCACGTCTTTTGAAAAATTTGCAATTCAAAACCAGGATACTCATTTAAATAGAAATTTTATTGAACATAAACAAGCTACTTCTAAATTCTCTTTTGCTTTTATCTATAAAGATGAAACATTCGGTGTTTGGTTTGATTATATTCAAGGCAAGGTTTATGTGTCAAAAGATTATATAAAAAATACCCCATATATTTTCGCAACTACTTTAAAAGAT
>RHMF01000590.1_pt1 | contig 15690 bp, 10 predicted proteins | sample 5365151 | NCBI WGS metagenome assembly RHMF01 (sample SAMN10266501, study PRJNA497801) | feces metagenome | isolation source: feces | host: Bos taurus | place: China: Prairie of Fairy Mountain | collected 2017-08-14 | reverse complement strand
TTGAATACATCAAAGGCAGCATAGAGAAGTTGCGAAACGAGGGCTTTACCCTGCAGGCCAAGCTATCCGAAGAGAAGCTCCCCGAGATGCCCGAACTTATGTCGGCCGAAGAGATTGAAAGTTTCGCGAAGAGCGTCAAGCACTGGGAGATACGCAGCAATGCCAATGCACAGACAAAGGTGAAGTTCGACACATCGCTGCAACCGCTATTCCACAAGGATTTTGACCTTGTGAGCCAGAACTTCAAGGGGTACATCGAAAGGGGCTACAGGCTTTTCCTGCTCACCGACGACCTACACCAGGCCGACCGCCTGAAAGCCATTTTCGAGGAGCGTGGAGACGATATTCCGTTCACCCCCATCGGACACACGATACACGAAGGATTCTGCGACAATATATTAAAAATCGCCCTTTTCACCGACCATCAGCTGTTCGGACGCTTCCACAATTTCCGCTTGCGAAGCGACCGTGCACGCAACGGCAAGGTAGCGCTCACGCTCAAGGAACTCAAGGAGTTCGGCATCGGTGACTACATCGTACACATTGACCACGGTGTAGGAAAATTCGGCGGCCTTGTGCGCATTCCCAACGGCAATGCCACACAAGAGGCGATAAAGCTGATATACAAGAACGACGACGTTGTCTTTGTATCAATCCACAATCTGCACAAGATATCAAAGTACCGCGGAAAGGAAGGTGAACCGCCTACAGTGAACAAACTGGGTACCGGCGCATGGGAGCGCATGAAGGAGCGCACAAAGAAAAAGATCAAGGACATTGCGCGCGACCTCATCAAGCTCTATTCAAAGCGCCACAAGGAGGAGGGCTTTGCCTTCTCGCCCGACAGCTATCTGCAGAACGAGCTTGAGGCAAGCTTCATCTATGAGGACACCCCCGACCAACTGAAAGCCACCAACGACGTGAAGCGTGACATGGAGCGCAAGCGCCCTATGGACCGCCTCATCTGCGGCGACGTAGGCTTCGGCAAGACAGAGGTTGCCATCCGCGCTGCCTTCAAGGCCGCCACCGACGGCAAGCAGGTTGCCGTACTCGTGCCCACCACGGTACTCGCCTACCAGCACTACCTCACATTCAAGGAGCGACTCAAGGAATTCCCATGCACCATTGAATACCTAAGCCGCGCACGCAGCACAGCCGCCACAAAGAAAATTCTTGAGGAGATAAAGGAGGGCAAGGTAGATATTGTCATCGGCACCCACAAACTCACAAGCAAAGAGGTGAAATTCAAGGACCTGGGGCTGCTCATCATCGACGAGGAGCAGAAGTTCGGCGTTGCAGTGAAGGAGAAGCTGCGCCAGTTGAAGGTGAATGTGGACACACTCACCATGACAGCAACCCCGATACCGCGCACCCTGCAGTTCTCAATCATGGGCGCACGTGACCTCTCAATGATACAGACACCGCCGCCCAACCGCTATCCCATCCACACCGAAATACACACCTTTGATGCAGAGGTAATCAAGGAGGCCATCAGCTTTGAGCTGAGCCGTAACGGTCAGGTATTTCTCATAACTAACCGCATATCGGGAATGGAAGAGCTCGCAAGCCTCATCAGACGCCATGTACCCGACGCCCGAGTGTGCACAGGGCACGGACAGATGGAGCCCGCCGTGCTCGAGAAGCGCCTATATGAGTTCATCAACCACGACTACGATGTGCTCATAGCCACCTCCATTGTGGAGAACGGCATTGACATACCCAATGTAAACACCATAATAATAAACCAGGCACAGAACTTCGGATTGAGCGACCTTCACCAGATGCGCGGACGTGTGGGACGCGGCAAGCGCAAGGCTTTCTGCTATATGCTCACCCCACCGCGAGAAAGCCTGCCCACCGATGCACGACGCCGACTGGAAGCGATAGAAAGTTTCAGCGAGCTTGGCAGCGGCATGCACATTGCAATGCAGGACCTCGACATACGCGGAGCCGGCAACCTTCTGGGCGCCGAGCAGAGCGGATTCATTGCCGACCTTGGTTACGAGACATACCAGAAGATTCTTGCCGAGGCTGTACACGAACTCAAGGACGAGGAGTTCAGCGACATACTCACCCAGGAAGAGGAGAGCCGCAGCGAGACAGAGCGCTACGTCAAGGAGTGCTTTGTGGAGAGCGACCTCGAGCTGCTGTTCCCCGCACTTTATGTTCCCGACAGCAACGAGCGCATACTGCTCTACCGCGAACTGGACTCACTCACCGAGGAACGCGACATCATCGCCTTCAAGGCACGCATGAAAGACAGGTTCGGTGCAATACCTCCCGAGGGAGAGGAACTCATACGCATGGTAACCCTGCGCCGCAAGGCACAGAGCCTTGGTGTAGAGAAAATTTACCTTAAAGGCGGCAAGATGAACCTCTTCCTTGTAGACACCCGCAACGAGCGCTACTATACCAGCGAGACCTTCGGTACCATCATGAGCTACATTCCAAACAGCCAGTTCAAATGCAAGGTACGCGAGGGCGACGGACGCTGCATAATCACTGTAGAAAATGTCAAACGCGTAGAGACAGCACTCGCTTTTGTCGAAGAGATCGAGAGACATTCCATTGCGCCTTGTTAATTTAACTATTTTTAACTACGGGGGGGTGATATGCTATAAGCTGATTATATTTGCCATTGGAAACACTGAAATAGAAACTTCTAAAAAACAGACTATTATGAAAAACAGACTACTCTTGATGCTTTTTGCAACAGTGGTGTTCACAGCCTGCGACAATGAAGATGAAGGATTATGGACTCATGATATCCCGGGGTTCGAAGCAAGAATCATTGTATTGGACAAGGAGGGCAACAACCTCATGGACCCGAATTGCGAGAACAACATCATTGGTGAAATAAGCGCCACATACAACGGCGTGACTTATGAGTGCGAAGACCTGTTCGGTATATATGAAAAGCCCGAAACTGAAACAAGAGTAGCGTATACACCTTTCTTAGGCCTATATAATGCCGAATTCAAGTTTACACCATACGTGGGATTCGGTCCATTCGACGGACACACGGAATACGACAACGAAACAGTGACAATTGATTTGGGCAACGGAATACAGCACACTATGTCCGTATCCAATAAAGTAAAGATCAACGGCAAGCATGTGAATATAAAACGTTCAGTCACATGCGACGGCAAGGAAGCAGTTGATACATTAGGAATAACAGATGTATTTGTATTCATCAGATAATAACAGAATACATTAATTCTTGAACCGGAGTTGCAGTTCACTGCTGACTCCGGTTTTTATATACCGCACCTCCTTCTGCAAGAAGAGGTCTTTGCATTTTTTAAATTATTCACTATCTTCGCAATGTGAAAGACAAAAAAGATAATATATGAACAAGACAAGACTATTCGGCTGCTTTGCAGCAGCCTTGCTGCTGTCGGCCGGTGCCACAGCACAGGAGAACAAGGGCGGTATCGATGCGCAGATGCTCCAGGAACTCAAGGAAAGCTATGCTCCCACAGGGGCAGAGAAAGCCCTGCAGAACGTGATGTTGGCAAACTCGGTGAAGGTGCTGTCTGTAAACCAGGAGAACCTCAATGAGATGGACACACACTTCAGCCACAGCGTAAACTCAAAAGGTATCACCGACCAGAAGTCATCGGGCCGTTGCTGGCTGTTCACCGGAATGAACGTGCTGCGCGCCAAGATGATTGCAAACGAGAACCTCGGTGCATTCGAGTTCTCACAGGTATACAACTTCTTCTTCGACCAGTTGGAGAAGTCGAACCTGTTCCTTCAGGGTGTAATCGACACACGTAAGGCACCATACGACGACCGCACCGTGGAGTGGCTGTTCAAGCATCCGCTGAGCGACGGCGGCACATTCACAGGCGTTGCCGACCTCATCGCAAAGTACGGCATTGTACCAAAGGGCGTGATGAAGGAGAGCTATACAAGCGACAACACTGCAGCCTTCTCGGCACTGCTCACCACAAAGTTGCGTGAGTTTGGCCTCGAGCTGCGCACTGCACATGAGAACGGTGCAAAGGAGAAGAAGCTCCTTGAGATGAAGAAAGAGCAGCTGAAAGTTGTCTACAAGATGCTTGCACAGGTTTACGGTGTTCCACCGACAGAGTTCACATGGGCCCCTAAGGACGCAAACGGCAAGTACCGCGAGGAGCCACAGAAGTACACCCCGAAGAGCTTCTATGAGAAGTACCTGAACATCAACCTCCAGGATGACTATGTGATGCTGATGAACGACCCCACACGTCCCTACTGGAAAAGCTATGAGATTGAGTACGACCGCCACCTCTACGACGGACACAACTGGCTCTACATCAACCTGCCTCTCGATGAAATCAAGAAGATGGCAATTGCGTCAATCAAGGACAGCACAATGATGTACTTCTCTTGCGACGTCGGCAAGTTCCTTGACTCGAAGCGCGGTACACTCGACATCAACAACTACAACTACGGCGAGCTCTTCGGTATTGAGTTCGGCATGGACAAGCGCCAGAGAGTGATGACATTCGACAGTGGTTCGTCACATGCCATGACACTGAAGGCCGTTGACCTTGACAAGGCCGGAAACCCCGTAAAATGGCAGGTGGAGAACAGCTGGGGCGCAAGCTCAGGCTTCCACGGCACACTCATCATGACCGATGAGTGGTTCAACGAATATATGTTCCGTCTTGTAGTAGACAAGAAGTATGTTCCCGAGAATGTGCTCAAGGTTCTGAACGAGAAGCCGACAATGCTCCCTGCATGGGACCCCATGTTCATGCCTGAGGAGTAAACATATACAGCTTCTAAACACAACAGCACGGTTTTCTGACGAAAACCGTGCTGTTTGCTTATCGGCAACAGCCGACCCTGCCTTTCCCCGGGAAAAGCAACTTACCTATTGATAAAACCGATAGATCGTTTCGCGTTTTACACTAATGTACGAAAGGATTGGAGTTTGAAAAGGCTGTAATTTTGCGGTTCGAATTTTTAGAGATGACATAACATGATGACAAACTACAGTTTCAGAAGTATGATCAAGAGGTACGTCAACACGAGTGGCGTACTGATTATTGCAACCATACTGGCGCTTATTGCGGCAAATTCCCCGCTGAAGGATAACTATTTCGAGTTCTGGAGGCAGGAGGTGACACTCTCCATAGGCAATTTCAACTTCTTCAGCCATGGCGGGCACAACATGTCACTGATGATGGTGATAAACGATTTCCTGATGGCAATATTCTTCCTGTCGGTAGGACTCGAAATAAAGCGCGAGATCCTTGTTGGAGAACTGTCAACACGACAGAAGGCACTGTTGCCCATAATCGGTGCCTGCGGAGGTATGCTGGTACCCATAATCTTTTTCTGGCTCACTTGCCCGAATGACCCTGATATGCTACGCGGTGTAGCAATTCCTATGGCAACAGACATTGCATTCTCACTTGGAGTGCTGTCGATATTCAAGACACGAGTACCCATCGGTCTGAAGATGTTCCTTGCAGCACTGGCTGTTGCCGATGACTTGGGAGGTATCATCGTTATTGCAATCTTCTATTCACAGGCCATTGAGGTGCAATACCTGTTGATGGCTGTTGGCTGCACACTGCTGCTTATGCTTGGCAACTATATGAAGATAATGAAGAAATCGTACTATCTGGCAGTGGGTGTTATTCTTTGGTACGCAATGCTGAACTCCGGAATACATGCCACGATAGCAGGCGTTATTGTAGCGTTCTGCGTGCCTGCATCGCAGCGCAAGGGATCGGCCCACTACATCGAGCGCATACGCGAGAAGATAAACAGTTTCCCGGTAACAAAGATATGCGGAAAGCACCACACGATGATTCTATCCAAAGAGGACGTACACAAGCTCAAGAGCATTGAATCGGCCGCAGATAAGCTTATAAGCCCGCTGCAGGAACTTGAGGATAACCTTTACAAGATTATCGGCTACATTGTAATTCCGTTGTTTGCATTTGCTAACGTAGGCATTGACATGTCATCAATGAGCATTACCGACGTTGCAGGCGGTGTAGGCATGTCTGTTATGACCGGCCTTGTACTGGGCAAGTTCATAGGCGTGTTCGCATTCTCATGGGTAGCAATAAAGTGCAGGATTGCACAGTTACCAGAGGGTAGCAACTGGAAGGCATTTGCATCGGTATGCATGGTGTGCGGTATCGGGCTCACAGTGTCCATCTTCATTGCCGACCTCTCATACGCATCGCTCGGAGAGAGCGGCCAGCATCTATTGAACCAGGCAAAGTTAGGCATCCTTTGCGGCTCGTTCATTTCGGCTATTGTAGGATGCCTGTTGCTCAACCGCTACTTGCCTAAAACGATAGTAGCAGAAGAGCAGGTATAAGTTATTCAATACTTGCGCACATTAGCCAGACGCCATACACAAAGGCAGGCAGCACGGCTTATGTCGGTGAGTTTACGATAATTGATCTTGTCGGCGCTGTCCGACGGACGGTGATAATCGGGATGCCCCTCGGTGTGATACCACACGATGGGTATCCCTTTTCTTGCAAACGGGGTATTGTCGCTACCGCCGATGAGGCTCTCTGCCGCGTTGTAATAAGGAGCAAAACAAAGATCATATTTCTTCACATCCTCACGCAACCACTCGCCGAAGAGCGGGTTGGCAGCAGTGTACATATAGCTCAGGTGCATAGGATTTTCAGCCGGGCCACGGCCGACCATATCGAAATTCATATAGGCTGAAATGTCCGATAAAAAGGTGCATTTCTTGACAAAATAGGTTGAACCGAGCAGGCCTTTCTCTTCACCATCCCAAAGAGCAAAGATGATTGTGCGACGTGGCTGCTTGCCCGACATCTTTATTGCCCTTGCAATCTGCAATACAGCCGACACACCCGACGCGTTGTCATCGGCGCCATTGAAACAACTGTCACCCTGAAGAGTAGCGTCAATGCCCAGATGGTCATAATGTGCACCCACCACCACAATACCGTCCTCCTTACCCGGAATAACCGCAAGGATATTCCTCAATTCACGCGTCTCACAACCATCGGCAATCAAAGGAGCTATATCACGGTTGGCTTCTGTAAGCCAGTTGTTGACATTCTTTACCGCCGTAAACGGCTGGCAATATCCACTCTCAAGGAAAGGCTCGACACCCCACTCCTTGAACAGTGAGACTATATACTCGGCAGCAAGATACCCTCCCTGCATACCTGCATCACGCCCCTGGAGAAGGTCATCGGCCAGAAAACCCACAATATTGCGGGCACGCTCCTCGGTAACACTTGCAAGAGCTTTCTTGGGAAAGCCCTGTGCACTTACACTGATACCACCTGACAGCATCAGGAGTGTAACAAAAATTGACAGAATAAGATTTGTCCTGCGATTCATTGTTTTTACGATTTTGTGGTAAAATTAATAATTTTTCCCTAAAAGCAATAGAAATGCGTGCACTTTCAACTCTTTATCATATCTGGGTTTTTACCCCACTTCACAACACATTCCAACAATGCATTTATTCTCAAGCGGATAGGAACGTCCCGAGATATCAACCGATTGTTGAAAACTTTATTTGAAAATAATTTGCACATTATGTGGGGAATCGTGGGGAATTGTGTACTTTTGAACAAATTTTCTATTTTAGAGGTATAATATGCGTTTCATAGGCAACATAGAAGCAAAGACAGACAGCAAAGGAAGGGTTTTCCTGCCTGCCTGTTTCCGCCGTATCCTGCAGGCCGAGGGCTGCGAGAGGGTGATGTTGCGCAAGGATGTCTATCAGGACTGTCTTGTCCTGTATCCCGAGAGCAGCTGGAATGAACAGCTGGACCTGCTCAGGAGCCGCCTTGACAAGTGGAATGCAAAACACCAGATGATATTCCGACAGTTCGTGGCAGACGTGGAGGAGCTCACAATCGACAGCAACGGCCGTGTGCTGTTGCCGAAGAGATACCTTGCTATGGCTGCAATAAAGCAGGAGGTGAGGTTCATTGGAATGGATGACACTATCGAGATTTGGGCAAAAGAGAAACTTGAACAGCCGTTCATGGCCCCAGAGGATTTCAGCCGCGAACTTGAAAACATAATGACCACTGTAAACAAAGCCGGAAATGAATGAGATTCAGGTTTACCACACACCTGTACTGCTGAAGGAGAGTGTCGACGGAATGGAGATAACACCCGACAGTAAGTGCATTGATGTGACATTTGGGGGAGGAGGACACTCACGCGAGATTCTTGGCCGCTTGGGCAAGAAGGGACACCTCTACAGCTTTGACCAGGATGAGGATGCCGAGAGAAACGCGCCCGACGACGAGCGTTTCACTTTTGTGAGGGGCAATTTCAGGTTCATCTACAACTTCATGCGCTATCACAACCAGACACAAGTTGATGCGATCCTTGCTGACCTTGGAGTATCAGGGCACCACTTTGATGACGAGACGAGAGGCTTCTCGTTCCGCTTTGACGCCGAGCTCGATATGCGCATGAACAAACGCGGAGGCGAGACTGCGGCAGACCTGCTGAACAGCGCTACAGAGGATGAACTTACAAGAATTTTCAAGCTTTATGGCGAACTGAACTGCGCACGTAAACTGGCTGCAAGAATTGTCAAGGTGAGGAGTGAAAAACCTATCAGGCGTGTAAACGAACTCATTGAGATTGCAAAACCGTTCTGTCCGCCACAGCGCGAAAAGAAGGAGATGGCAAAGGTGTTCCAGGCATTGCGCATTGAGATAAACAAAGAGGTAGAGGCACTGCAGGAGATGCTCAAGAGCGCAAAGGAGTTATTGAAACCCGGCGGACGCCTGGTAGTGATAACATACCACTCAATAGAGGACCGTATTGTAAAGAACTTCATGAAGAGCGGCAACATCGAGGGTATTGTGGAGAAGGATTTCTTCGGCAGGACGACATCACCGTTCGACACAAAGAAAGTAATTGTACCAACCGACGAGGAGATGGAGCGTAACCCACGCTCACGAAGCGCAAAATTGAGGATAGCAATCAAGAAAGGAGAATAAAGAAACATGGATACAGAAGCGACACAAGTCAAAAAGAAGAAAAAGAAGAAAAAGAACAGGATACTGAACACCATCATCGGTGGACGCCTGTTCACGAACGAGCTGTTCCGCAGGAATGCGGCACTGTTGGCGCTTATTGTATTTTATGCATTCATATATGTAAGCAACCGCTATGAGTACGAAAGGGAACTGCTGAAAATTGAGAAGCTTACAAAAAGGAGAGACAACCTCAAGAACAATCTACTGACGCTGAAGAGTGAATTCACCTCAAAAAGCAGACAGAGCGAGCTTGAGAAGATACTCCACACAAAAGAGAGCGAACTTGGCACCATGAGTAAACCCATGTATTCAATAAAAAAGTAAAAAAGAGAAGAAATGTTCCATTTCCGTTCCGATTCAATATTCCGATTCAATATACTGGTAATATTCGTATTCTTCACCATTGCGATTATTATCGTAGGCAACACTGTGTCTACCATGTTCAAGGACAGGGAGATATGGAACAAGATAAAGGAGAGGTACATACAGGACAATATACCATTGCAGCCCGAGAGAGGAAGAATCCTTGACGAGGAAGGTGGTCTCATTGTAAGCAGCCTCCCCTATTATAGGTTACGTATCGACTTCAAGTACGTGAACAACGACAACAAGAAGGATGCGGAGACAACGACATTTAAGCGCGATTCGCTGTGGAAAGAACATTTGGATGACGTAAGCAAGGGACTGAACGAGATTTTTCCCGGTGAGAGTGCCGAGAGCTTCAAGAAACGCCTTTCAAAAGGCATAAATAAAAAGGAGAGATACTTCAGGCTCTACCGTGGGAAAATCTCATATACACAGTACAACCGTCTGATGCAGTTGCCTATCTTTGAATTGGGGCCCAAATATAGTGGACTGTTCATAGAGCGTGACAAGGACTTCTCAAAGGACAAGAAAAACAAAGATAACCGCAACAAGACCGACCGCAAGAACATTTTCGGTGACATCGGCTTGAGCACATTCGGAATAGTGCGCGAAACGACAAAGAACGACACGCTGACAATGGAACTCAGCGGCCTGGAGAAAAAGTACAATGCATACCTTGAAGGTACACCTGGCCTCGGACGCAGGGAGACAAACCGCAAAGGCAAGGCTATAACAAAGATAAAGAAGGCGCCTGTTGCCGGTATGGACATACAGACCACCATCAACACCGAGATGCTCGACATATGCGAGAACGCCTTAAAGAAAGTGCTTGTAGAGAACCACTTGCCGGCAGGATGGGCAATGCTGATGGAGACAAAGACCGGTGACATAAAGGCTATTGTAAACCTTACGAAGAGCACAGATGCGTACGGCAATGTCGTATACCTTGAGACTGCCGACAACATCCCCAACAACCCCACTCCAAACCATGCGCTCTGCCGCATAATGGAGCCGGGTTCTATCTTCAAGACTGTTGCCGTGACAGCGATGCTTGCCGACGGCAAATTGACAGTGAATGACTCGGTAAAAGCATATGCTTCAAAGGTATGTTTCTTCGGCAAACAGAAAGTGTCGGACGAGATGTACCGCGACAACGGTACAGGAAAGTACAGTATGGGCGAGGTGCTGAAATACTCATCGAACATAGGTATGGTGCAATATATAAGGAAGGCATACGCCGACAACCCCGGAACTTATACAAACAGATTGGACAGTTTTGGTATGAGTACCAACTATTACCTTATTGATAATGAAGCAACACCACGCATCACAAGACCAGACAGCAAAGTCTGGAACGGTCTCTCTATCAACTCCATGTCATACGGATACGGAGTACAGATGACAGGAATAAATATGCTGAACTTCTATAATACAATTGCCAACGGAGGTGTACAGATGCAGCCACGTATAGTAAAGGCAGTGCTGAAAGACGGCGAAATCATCGAGGAGTACCCTACAAAGGTGCTGAACCCACGAATGATATCAAAACAGACTGCCGACGAAGTAACAGAGATGCTCATTGGTGTCGTTGAGGGCGTAGGTAAAGACGGAAAGCCTGACGGTACAGGAAAGCGTGCAAGGTCAAGCATGATGAAGGTGGCCGGAAAGACCGGAACAGCCGACCTTGTAAACCCGAAGAATGGACGTTATGACGGGTTCGGCAAGATGATGAGTTTCTGCGGTTTCTTCCCTGCCGACGACCCACAATACACCCTATTGGTGCAGACGATATACGAGGCAGCACAGGACACCCGTCCCGATGAAGAGAAGAGAAAACTCGGAGGAGGAAGCACGTCGGCCATTGCCTTCAAGGAGATTGCAGACAAGGTCATGGCAAAGAGATTAAGGCAGGAGATAGATAATATTAAAGAGGAGAATCCTGCACAGCCTTCAGTAAAGAAGGGTTGTATCACTGAAGCCGAGGTTGTTCTTAAAGAATTAGGAATGAACTGCGAGAATGAGGATAACTGTGAATGGGGAACCATAAGCAGGAAGAAGGATGCCGGCTACAATATATCTGCAATGGGCAAAAGCACCGGAAGGGTGCCAAACGTAGCAGGCATGGGAGCTAAAGACGCAGTCTACCTGATGCAGCAATGCGGCCTGAAAGTGGAACTTGACGGTGTGGGAACGGTGGTATCACAAAGCATAAGTGCAGGTACAACAGCAAGAGAGGGAGCTACCGTACGGTTAAAACTCAGTTATTAAGAAATAAAACAAAGATACATAATGAGACTCAATGACCTTTTAAGAGAGATCCAATACACAAGACTCGTTCTTCCAAAGGATGAAGTCGAAGTAAACAGTGTAAACATTGACTCAAGGCTTGTGCAAGATGGCGGTATGTTCATTGCCATCAAGGGAACACAGGCCGACGGACACGCATATATTCCGGCAGCAGAGGAAAAAGGAGCCACAGCCATTGTATGCGAGAATATCCCCGAGAAGCAGAATCCCAATGTGGCATATATTGTTGTTCCAGACGCACAAGCTGTTGCAGGAAAGCTTGCGACAACATTCTACGGCAACCCGTCACAGAAGCTCAGGCTTGTAGGCGTGACCGGCACTAACGGCCAGACAACAATCGCGACACTACTTTATGAGCTCTTCAAGGAGATGGGACATAAGTGCGGACTGCTCTCTACCGTTTGCAACTACATTGACGGTAAAGCATATCCCTCGACCCACACTACCCCTGATGCGATATCGCTTAACAGTCTGTTGGCACAAATGGTGGATGCAGGCTGCGAATATGCATTCATGGAGGTGAGCTCGCACGCTCTTGCACAGGAGCGCGTGGGAGGATTGGAGTTTGCCGGCGGCATCTTCACTAACCTCACCCGCGACCACATGGATTTCCACGAGACAATGGAGAACTACCTGAAAGCAAAGAAAAGTTTCTTCGACAACCTGCCACGCAACGCCTTTGCCATAACAAACCTTGACGACAAGAATGGTCCCGTAATGGTACAGAACTGTCGCGGCGATGTGAAGAGTTACTCTACACGCACTATGGGTGACTATAAGGCACGCCTTCTGGAGACACACCTTGACGGAATGATACTCGAGTTCAACAACCGCGAGTTCTCGACACTGCTCACAGGACGCTTCAACATAAGCAACCTTCTGGCGATATACGGCGCAGCCGTAGAGTTGGGCAAAGACCCAGAGGAGATATTGAGAGTGATGAGTACATTGCGCCCTGTTTCGGGCCGCTTCGAGACACTGCACTCGCCTGACGGTGTTTCGGCAATTGTGGACTACGCCCACACCCCCGATGCCCTGAAGAACGTATTGGGTACAATCAACGAAGTGCTGCGCGGCAGAGGCAATGTGATAACAGTTGTAGGTGCAGGAGGTAACCGCGACAAAGGCAAACGCCCTATCATGGCCGTAGAGGCTGTAAAGGGCAGCAACAGGGTTATCCTGACATCGGACAATCCGCGTTTCGAGGAGCCGCAGGATATAATCAACGACATGTTGGCCGGCCTCAACGACGAACAAAGAAAGAATGTCATTTCAATTGTGGACCGCAAGGAAGCCATAAGGACTGCTTGCGCACTTGCACAGAAAGGCGATGTGATACTTGTTGCCGGCAAGGGACACGAGGACTATCAGGATGTCAAAGGCGTAAAACACCATTTTGACGACAAAGAGATTATAAGGGAGATTTTCAACGCATAAAACAGGAACAGACATCATGCTTTATTACCTTTTTGACCTTATACAAGAGTACAACCTGCCTGGAGCAAGGTTGATGAACTATGTATCGTTCAGGGCATTGACAACCATCGTCCTCTCACTGCTTATATCGGCCTGGTTCGGAAGTACTCTCATCAAGTACTTCAAAAAGAAGCAGATTACCGAAACACTGCGTGAGTTCGACAAGAATAATCTCAAAGCAGGTGTTCCCACTATGGGAGGCATCATCATCATCATTGCCATAATTGTACCATGCCTGTTGCTTGGTAAACTCGACAACATATATATGATCCTGCTCATAATAACGACGGTGTGGCTGGGTCTGTTGGGTTTTGCAGATGACTACATAAAGACTTTCAAGAAGAACAAGGACGGAGTGCCAGGCAAGGTAAAGATCATTGCACAGGTGGGTCTTGGTCTGGTCATTGGCCTTACACTCTACTTGAGTCCCCAGGCTGTGATGCGCGAGAACATCACCATTGAGAAAGGAAACATAGAGGAGGTAGAGCACCGTCAGGTTGCAGAAAAGGTAAACAAGACTACCATCCCTTTCATAAAGAACCACAACCTCGACTACAGCGAGGTGATGTCATTCTGCGGCAAGTACAAGGAACAGGCCGGTTGGATACTCTTTGTCATTGTCACGATTTTTGTGGTTACTGCGGTATCGAACGGCGCGAACCTGAACGACGGTATGGACGGAATGCTCGCCGGAAATGCAGCCATAATAGGCGTCACGCTCGCAGTTCTTGCCTATGTATCGAGCCACGTCGGGTGGGCCGAATACTTTGACATAATGTTCTTGCCCGGCGGAGAGGAGGTTGTCATATTCACCTTTGCATTCATTGGTGCACTCATCGGATTCCTGTGGTACAACTCGTTCCCTGCACAGGTATTCATGGGGGATACGGGAAGCCTTACAATCGGAGGTATCATAGGCGTTCTTGCAATTCTCATACACAAGGAGATTCTGCTGGTACTGCTTTGCGGAATATTCGTTGCAGAGAACTTGTCTGTGATATTGCAGGTGGCATATTTCAAGAAGGGAAAGAGAAAAGGTATAAAGCAGAGGATCTTCCGCCGTACACCGTTGCACCACCACTACAACGTGGAGGACGAGAAACTTGACAAGGATTGCACTTATGTATTCAAGGGACCTGAGCATCCCATGCACGAGGCAAAGGTTACAGTCCGTTTCTGGATTGTAACGATAATTATGGCAGCATTGACCCTCATGACACTAAAGGTAAGATAAATGGAGAAGAGAATTGTTGTATTGGGAGCAGGCGAGAGCGGATGCGGTGCAGCCATCCTCGCCGACAAACTTGGATTTGAGGTCTTTGTATCAGACTTTGGAGCAATTGCCGATAAATACAAGAAGATGCTCGATGAGCATAAGATCCCGTGGGAAGAGAAACAGCATACCGAGGCACTGATTCTCAATGCAGGCGAAGTCATCAAGAGCCCGGGCATACCTAACGAGGCACCGATTGTGGTTAAAGTGACAGATGCCGGAATTCCTGTTATTTCGGAGATTGAGTTCGCCGGACGCTACACGAGGGCAAAGATGGTGTGTATCACGGGAAGCAACGGCAAGACCACAACCACCTCGCTCATATATCATATATTCCGTGAGGCAGGGCTGAACGTAGGACTTGCAGGAAACATCGGACGAAGCCTTGCACTGCAGGTTGCCGAGGGCGATAAGGACTACTACATTGTGGAACTCAGCAGTTTCCAGCTCGACAATATGTATGAGTTCCGCGCAAACGTGGCTGTCATAATGAATATCACCCCCGACCACCTCGACCGCTATGGCTACAAGATGCAGAACTACATTGACGCGAAGTTCCGTATCCTGCAGAACCAGCAGCCCGACGATGCTTTCGTGTACTGGAATGACGATCCTATAATAAAGGAAGAGTTGCCCAAATACAAGCACGGAAGACTTTATCCGTTCGCCGAAAAGAGACACGAAGGCGCAGCTGCATACTCACACGAGGAGAAACTTATATTCACGGAACCCACACCGTTCAATATGGAACTTGAGGAACTGTCGCTTACAGGCAAGCACAACCTCTATAACTCAATGGCCGCAGGTATATCGGCCAATGTTGCCGGCATACGCAAGGAGACTATCAGGAAGGCATTGAGTTCTTTCACCGGAGTGGAACACCGCCTTGAGAAAGTTGCGAAAGTGAATGGAGTGGAGTACATAAACGACTCGAAGGCTACAAATGTCAACAGTTGCTGGTATGCCCTGCAGAGCATGAAGAAAAAGACAGTGCTCATTCTGGGCGGAAAGGACAAAGGCAATGACTACAACGAGATTGCAGACCTTGTAAAGGAGAAGTGCAGCGCACTTATATTCCTTGGCGCCGACAACAGCAAGCTGCATGACTTTTTCGGTGGATTCGGAATACCGGTCATTGATACACACTCCATGCAGGAATGCGTGGCACAGGCCTACAAGACAGCAAAGAGCGGCGAGGCTGTACTGCTTAGCCCCTGTTGCGCAAGTTTCGATCTATTCAAGAGCTACGAG
>RHMF01003861.1_pt1 | contig 15699 bp, 16 predicted proteins | sample 5365151 | NCBI WGS metagenome assembly RHMF01 (sample SAMN10266501, study PRJNA497801) | feces metagenome | isolation source: feces | host: Bos taurus | place: China: Prairie of Fairy Mountain | collected 2017-08-14 | reverse complement strand
GGGTAAGGAAGTCATGGGCTGGGCCGACCTGGCTGACTGCCAGCTGGAAGGCGAGTTCAACGAGGCCAAGGACGTGGGCAAGTACTCAGGTTCGTTTGAGTACCTGACCATCAACGAGGGCATCTGCTATGTGGCCTTCCCCGAGGATGCCCACATGCCCGGCCGTCACCTGGATGTGCCCAACGACTTCGTTAAGGTCGTTGTGAAGCTGAAGGTCAAGTAAGATGGCGCTGTTTGCCGACGCCCGGTGTCTGGTCTGCCAGCTGGAGCGCAACGTCGCCACAGCCCGGAAGCTGGGCACTGAGGAACAGGCTGCTGCCTTTGCCAAGGATCTGATGAAAGTTCTGGCGGACGCCCCCGCGGGGGTGCCCGCCCCTTTCTTCACCCCGGAGGTGGCGGCGCTGTTTCATAAGCATTACGGCCTTTCTATGGATCGCTATGCCCGGGAAAAGCAGGATTCCAATGCCTTTGTCCTGGCAAGGCTGGATCAGATCCGGGAAAAGGTCTTTTCCGCCGCCGATCCCGTGAAGGCCGGTCTGCAGTTCGCCATTTTGGGCAACTACATCGATTTTGCCGCCCTTCGGGACCAGGTCAGCTTCGAAAGATTGGATGAAATGCTGGATTCCGCCCTGGAGATGGAGTTGGATGAGAGAAATTATGTCAACCTCTGCAGAGAACTAGAAACCGGCGGCAAGCTGCTGTATCTGACGGACAACGCCGGTGAAATCGGATTTGACCGGATCTTCGCGGAAGCCATCCCGAAAAATATCCCCAGGTGGAGATCACCTTCTGCGTCCGGGGCGGCCCAGCCGCCAACGATGCCACCCGGGCCGATGCCGCCGCGGTGGGAATCCCCTTCCCGGTGATCGACAACGGCAACTGCATCCCCGGCACCTATCTGCCGGAGCTGGGCGCGGAAGCGAAAAAGGCGATGGATGAAGCCAGCCTGATCCTCTCCAAGGGTCAGGGCAATGCCGAAACGCTCCTCGGCTGCGGCTACAATATCTATTACGCGTTTCTGGTGAAATGCCCGCTGTTTGTGGAGCGTTTCGGAAAGAAAAAGCTGACACCTATGCTGGTGAAGGAACGTGCCTGATAAAATCCCCGGGAAACCGGGGATTTTCCTTGCCTTTTGCAGGCTGGGTGGCTATAATATATGTACAATTTTGTTGGAAAGCTACATTATCGTTTCGGGTAGTGCTTCTGTAGGGGCGGGTCACTGACCCTCCCCTACAGGGCGTGTTGAATTCGTAAGGTAAACGATAATTTATTTGAAAGGAGGAAACATACATGGCCAAAAAACGTTCTGCCTGGCGGGGCTGCATGCTGGGCCTGGCGGTGGGTGACGCCATGGGCTACACCGTCAATTCCCATACCCTGGCCGAGATCCGGGAGGACTACGGCCCCAACGGTCTTCAGGGCTACGATCCCGTCAACGGCTACGCCGATGTGACCTCCTATACCCAGCTGGCGGCTTTCACCGCCAACGGCCTGCTCTACGGTCTGACTCAGGGTCGCCGGAAGGGCCTGATGCACCCATTCATCAAATATATCGCCCGGAGCCACTGGGAATGGGCCTCCTCCCAGGCGATGATGGACCGCCCCGCCCGGACGGTCTGTTGGCTGTTCAGGGAAAAATCCCTGATCCGCCGCCATTGCCTCGATACCCGGATGAAGGAAGTGATCCTGCGTAAGCAGTTCGGCACCCCGGAGGAGCGCCTGAATCCCCTGAACAGCCCCTCCACCCTCACCGCGGCTGTGGCAGTGGGCATGTTCTATGAGCCGGGCAATATGGAGATCCCCGAAATGGCACGGCTGGGCGCTGAGGCCGTGGCTCTGACCCACGGCGATCCCCAGACCTTCCTCTGCGGTGCGTTCCTGGCCCGGTTCACCGCTTCCGTTCTCCGCTCCGATGCGCCCCTGGAGCAGCTGCTGGAGAAGACTGAGGAAGCCTTCAAACAGCAGTTTGAACACGATTACCCCCGGCAGGTGAGCCAGATCTGCGCCCTGATCCACCAGGCGACGGAGCTGAGCGGTAATCCCAAGGTCACCTTCGTGGATGCCATGGAGCGGCTTCAGTGCAAAACCGGTGCCCAGGTTCTGGCGGGCATGGTCTATGCGCTGCTTGCCGGTGAGGAGGATTTCGATACCTCTCTCATCATCGCTGTGAATCATTCCGGCGCCAGCGCCGCAGTGGGCGCACTGGTGGGCGCTGTCCTGGGCGCCCGGCTGGGTCTGGAAGCCCTGCCTGAATTCTATCTGGAATGTCTGGAATGCGGCGAGGTGCTGCTGGAGCTGGCGGACGACCTGTGCCAGGGCTGCCCCATTGAGCAGGGGGATGTGTTCTTCGACGACGACTGGGACAGCAAATACTGCCACGGCAGAAAATAAGCTATGGTAACCATCCCCGGAGCGGCGGCTCCGGGGATTGCCCTATCTTTATAAAAAATTTAAAATTTAGGGGGCAGACATTTGCATGCAACTGTGCTATACTATATAATACTCTAACTATCTGACAAAAAGGAGGCGCTTTCCTTTGAAATATTGGCGCGGATATTTAACCGCCTTTATCTTCGCGGTGATCACCTGGGCCCTGATGCAGTTCGGCCAGTCCTTCACCGGCCTGGTGGACATGGTCTACCCCTACGTCATCCGGACGCTGCAGAATATGCTGGCCCAGTGGAGCAGCAGCGTGGACTTCGTGGTGTGGCAGACGGTGGTCATGGTGCTGGTCATCATCGGCCTTGCCAGCGCGGTGCTGATGATCGTTCTGAAATGGAATCCCATCCAGTGGTTCGGCTGGGTGCTGGCAGCTGCCAGCGGACTGTATATGCTCTATATCCTGGTTTTCGGCCTGAATTACTTCGCCGGCCCTCTGGCAGAGGACATCCGGCTGGAAGTGGGTGCGTATACCGTGGACGAGCTGACCGAGGCCGCCGAGTACTACCGGGACAAGGCCAACGAGCTGGCTGACCAGGTCAGCCGTGACGCCGAGGGCAATGTGGACTTTGCGGATTTCGAAACCCTGGCCGCCCAGACCGGCGACGGCTTCAAAAAGCTGACCTACGACTTCTCCTATCCCATTTTCGCCGGCGAAACTCTGCCGGTGAAGAAGCTGGGCTGGAGCAATTGGTTTACCAAGCGGGGCATCACCGGCATGACCATGGGTCTCACCGGCGAATCCTGCGTGAACCCGGACATCCCCGATATTCTGCTCCCCTTCTCTATGAGTCATGAAATGTCCCACCGGATGTGCATCTACACGGAAGAGGACGCCAATTTCGCAGCCTTCCTGGCGGGCCATGTGAACGAAAGTCTGGAATATCGCTACAGTGCCTATTTCATGGCTTACCGCTATTGCTATATGTCCCTGGTGCATGCCAATACTGCCGAATCCTCCGCTGCGGCAGCCCGGGTCAACAGCAAGGTCAGCGATGCGCTGTACCGGGATATGCAACATTACAATTCCTTCTTCTCCATGTCCGGCGGCGCCGGCGTCACCGCAAATGTGGCCCCCGATGAAAACGGCTTCGTTTCCTACGGCAAGGTGACGGATCTGCTGGTTTCCTGGCACATCCAGGAGATCGTGCTGCCCTCCATCACCGTGGAGGAGGATCCCTTCGATCCCTACGATCCCAACCAGGTAGACTTAAGCGGTATCGTCAATGCCAAGGATCCCACTGAGGCTACGGAAGCACCGGAGGGCGAATGATGGATAAGATGCTTTCCACCCTCGCGGAAGGCCTGCCCCAGCTGGGGCTGACCCTGAGCGGGGATATTCAGAAGACCCTCTGCGATTTCGGTCATGCCATGGTCAAGCAGAACGAGGTGATGAACCTCACCGGCATCACCGAGGATGCAGCCGTTGCCAAGATGCACCTGCTGGATTCTCTGACGGTCATGAGCTGCGCCGATCTGGCCGGAAAGAAGCTCATCGATGTGGGCTGCGGCGCCGGTTTCCCCGGTGTGCCTCTGGCTATCGCCTGCCCCGATGCCCAAATTACCCTGCTGGATTCCCTGGGCAAGCGGATGAAATGGCTGGAAGAGGTGCTGCCTGCGCTGGGCGTAAAGGCAGAATGTGTCACCGCCCGGGCGGAGGAGGCCGTGGCCGACCGCCGGGAAAGCTATGATTTCGCCACCTCCCGGGCCGTTGCCCGCTTAAACATCCTGCTGGAGCTGACTGCCCCCTATGTCAAGGTGGGCGGCGCGGTACTGGCCATGAAGGGTGCCGCGGCAAAGGAAGAGCTGGCCGAATGCGGAAATGCCATCAAAAAGCTGGGTCTGAAGCTGGAGGAAGTGAAGGAATTCCCCATCGACGGCACCGCCCATGCGGTGATCGTCCTGCGGAAAGTCTCCCCCACCCCCGCCAAATTCCCCCGGCGTTTCGCCCAGATCAAGAAAAGTCCCTTGTAATCCAACACCCCGGAGCAGCCGCTCCGGGGTTTCTTTTTCTCTGCCCGGTTCCGACAGCATTCTTTTCCCTGCCGTGGTAGGATTTTCCTATCAAAACCGAAAGGCGTGGTACAAATGACAGTGGACGGCTATCTGCACCAGGGAAAACAGCTCTTCACCCGGTGGCTCCGGGATCGGCGGGTGCGGCTGGGATTGAAAATGCTCGCCTATGGGGCGGCGGGATTTTTCGCAAGCGCCCTGGGGCTGCTCCAAAGCCCTATGCCCTTTGCCATGGCACTGTCCGGCAGCTTCACCGGCTGGCGGGCAGCGGCGGCAGGACTGGGGAGCATCCTGGGCTATCTGATTTTCTGGGGCCGGGGCGGCATCCAGGGGATGGTATGGACTCTTGCCTCCACTCTGACGGCGCTTTTCACCGGGAAAAGCCGGATGGTGCGGCAGCAGCCCCTGCTGCTCCCGGCGGCCAATACCTTTTATGCCGCCGCCCTGGGGCTGATTTTCCAGATCCGGGGCTTCGATACCCCCACGGGGGTGTACCTGCTGCGGGTAGCCCTGGCCGGGACCGCTTCCCGGATCTTTACCTGGCTCCTGGCGCAGGAGATCCCCACTGTCCGCCGGGGAGAAACGGGCCTTGCCCAGCTGCGGCTGGAGCGGATGGCGGAAGCCCTGACCCAGACCCGATTGGCGCTGCTGGAAGCGGAGGAGATCCCAATTGATGAAGCCGCCCTCCTGACCCGGACCCGGGAGCGGGCCTGCGGCAGCTGTCCAAACCGCCGGGCCTGCCATGCCCCGGCGCAGCTGCCGGTCTCCCTGCTCCATGAATCCCTGACGGAGAATGCTTCCCTGCCCTTTTTCTGCCGGAAGCCGGGGCGGATGGTGCTGGAGATCCGGCGAACCCAGGAGCAGTACCGGCTTTTAAAGGGGGATCGGCAGCGCCGGCGGGAATACCGGGCGGCGGTGAGCCAGCAGTACATCTTTCTGTCGGAATTTCTGCGAAGCCAGTCGGCGCAGCTGACCCGGCGGAGCCGCCCCTGCCGGAACTGGTTCACCCCGGAGGTGGGCTGGGCTGCCCGGAGCCGGGAGGTGGAAAACGGCGACCGGTTCCGGCATTTTGCCGGCCCGGAGGGGCAGTATTTTCTGCTGCTCTGCGACGGTATGGGTACCGGCATCGGGGCGGCGGAGGAGGGAGATTCCGCCGTATCCCTGCTGCAGCGGATGCTCACCGCCGGATTCCCGGCGGAGCATGCCCTGGAAAGCCTTCACAGCCTGCTGGCCCTCCGGGGGCGGGCCGGGGCGGTGACGGTGGATCTGGCAGTGCTGTATCTGAATACCGGGGCAGCGATGGTCTATAAATGGGGCGCCGCCCCCAGCTATCTGCTGAAAGGGGGCGCAGCGGAAAAAATCGGGACAGCCGGGCCGCCGCCGGGCATCCGGGGATGGGATGTCCGGCAGCAGAGGCAGCGGCTGTCCCTGCGGCGGGGGGAATGGCTAATCCTGCTGAGCGACGGGGCGGAGGGAGAGGAAGTCCGCCGCCGGGCGGTGACCATGAAGCCGGGGAGCGCCGGGGAGATGGCGGAAAAGCTTCTGGAGGCCGGCTCAGCAGATGCGTCGGATGATGCAACCGCGGCGGTGGTGCGGCTGCGCCCGCCGGGGATGTTGACATAATATCACCCTTTGGAGAAAAATGCTGTCGAAACACAAGATGTGGGAGTGGGAAAACGGGAAAAACTACAAGATATAGAAAAGTCCCACGAAAACATGATCGTCTAAAAAAAGGAGCGGCATTGCCGCTCCTTTTTTCCTTTCAAAATACCTCTGCCATCAGATCGGCCACATCCTGCTCCATATCAGCAATCCGCTGATCCGCATTGTCCATCCGCTTCTGCATGGTGTCCCGGAAGGACTGCAGCGCGGCGATGGCATCGTTGATCTGCCCCAGGGTGGAGAAGTTGTAGTAGTTACTGGCCTCCGGCTCGGAGCCGTCCGCCGGTGCTGGGTTTACATAAAACTCAAAGTTAAAGGTGGCCAGGGTTCTGTTCTCCATGACCAGAGCCACATCCGCCTGAACCAGGCCGGGCAGCGCCGTCATCTCCGGGGTCAGGATAATATCCAGCTGATTTTCCGTGTAATTCCAGGCATGGTTGCCGCTGGGCAGGGTGTCGTAGATGCCGGTGCCGGTGGCGCCGCTGTCCGGATCGCAGGCGAACCAGCGGATCAGGGGTGTGACATCCCCGGGAATGGGCCAGGGTTCCCCATCGCAGAAAAGGGAAATCTGCACCGCCCGGGAGTAGCTGTCCCCCTGCTTCACAGAAAAGCGCTCCGGGGCCTCAGGCCGGGCCATGTCCAGGGAAATGTTGTGGGTGATGGTCATAATCATACCTCCAGAAAGTGTTCAGGCGGTCTGCCTGTCACCCTCAGGGTCAAAAGGGAAAAAGTTGCCGTTGCACGTGCAACTTTCTATTTACTTTTACAAAAAATTCCGATATGATAAAGAAAAAACCGGGAGGTAATGAATATGAACAGATTTTTCCCTGAAATCAAGAAAAATTTCGGCTTCGGCATGATGCGTCTGCCCATGATCGGCGAGGATGTGGACATCCGGCAGACCAAGTCCATGGTGGACGCTTTCCTGGCTGCGGGCTTCAACTATTTCGACACCGCCAAGCCCTACATCCAGGGCAAGAGCGAGCTGGCAGTGAAGGAATGCATCTCCTCCCGTTATCCCCGGGAAAGCTTTATCCTCACCAACAAGCTGTCCTTCTGGTGCTTTGAGAAGGAAGAGGACATTCGTCCCATGTTCCAGGGCCAGCTGGAGGCCTGCGGTGTGGAATATTTCGATTTCTACCTGCACCATGCCATGAGCGAAGCGCGCCATGAGAAGTACACCGAAACCAACGCCTACGAGGTGGTGAAGGCATTGAAGGCCGAGGGTAAGATCCGCCACATCGGCATGTCCTTCCACGACAGCGCCGAGGTGCTGGACAAGATCCTGAATGACCGGCCTGAAATCGAGATCGTGCAGCTGCAGCTGAACTACGTGGACTGGATCGATCCCAGAGTCCAGGCGGAGAAGTGCTACGAGGTCTGCGTCAAGCACAATAAGCCCGTCATCGTCATGGAGCCGGTGAAGGGCGGAAGCCTTGTGAACTTGCCTCAGGAGGCAGCTTCTCTGATGACCGATTATTCCCAGGCCGGCTATGCTATCCGCTTCGCCGCCAGCCCTGAAAATGTGGTGATGGTTCTATCCGGCATGAGCGATCAGGCTCAGATGGACGACAATGTGGCCACCATGGCTCAGTTCAAGCCCTATACCCCTGCAGAGTACGAGATGATCGACAAGGTTCGCACCATCTACCAGGGTCAGAACCGGATCCCCTGCACCGCCTGCCGCTACTGCACTGACGGCTGCCCCCCATCCCCGATGTCTTCGCCGCCTTCAATGACTTCAAGTCCAAGAAGGAGGACATCTCCGCCCAGGGCAAGGCCGCCTATGAGGCCATCGAGAACAAGGCAGACCAGTGCATCGGCTGCGGCCAGTGCGAAAATGCCTGCCCCCAGTTCCTGCATATCCGGGAGCTTCTGGAAGCTGTTGCCAGGGCATTCTGAAATGCATAAGAAAAAGCCGCCGTTTCAAACGGCGGCTTTTTGATTGAATAACGCAAATAAAGGATCGTTTACGTTAGTAACCGTAGGGGCGTGTTGAATTCGTAAGGTAAACGATAATTTCTGTCAGAACCACTCATTGGTGAACATCAGATTCAGATCCACATCTCCGTGGATGCCGGGAACCCGGCCGGAATCGGTGTACTGCCACATCTCTACCCGATAGGGGAAGGTCATCCGGCTGGAGTACAGCGCCAGCCAGAAGGGATATTCCTCCAGCTCCGCCAGGTACATGAGCCGCCGGGACTGGTAGGTGTTGAAATAGGCCATGGGGGTGTAGCCCGCCTCCTGAATCTTCTCGCAGAAGGCGATATAGCAGTCTGTCAGCGTCCGGGGATCCATTTTGGCCGTCCGGGCCTCTTCGCCGATGTATTCCCAGTCGAAGACGATGGGCATGGTGATGTGGTAGTCCCGGATCCGCTCCAGGATGAAGTCCGCCTCTTCCAGGGCTTCCTCCACGGTAACGGCCTGGGAGAAGAAGTAGATGCCCACCTTCAGGCCCGCTGCCAGCGCGCCCTCGATGTTCTCGTAGGCCATCTTGTCCTCCATCAGCTTGCCGGATTCGCCGTAGCCCCGGTAACCCAGGCGGATGATGGCAAATTCGATGCCGGAGGCCTTGACCCGCTTCCAGTTGATCTCTCCCTGGTAATAGCTCACATCCACGCCGGGAATGGTATCAGCCTTGACGCAGCCTAAGTAACGGCCCTCATACTGGAAATCCAGATGGTTGTAGGGGTTTAATTCCGGCTCCGGCAGGGTTTCTCCGGTGTCCGGATCCACCAGGGGAAGGGTGGGCATTTCAGCGCCCTGGGTTTCGGTGGCCAGCAGCTGGGGATCCTCCGGCTGCGGCTCCGGGATCATATAGGGATAGCTCAGGATCGCCAGCGCGGCGGTGATCACGAGCATGATGGCTGCGGTGATGGCAAGATAATGCTCGCCGTGGAGCTTTTTTCGTTTCCGGGGGGCGGCAGTTTCCATGGCTGCGTGGCTCCTTTCTCTGTTTACCACACAGTATACCATATTTCTCTCCATCCGCCAAGGGGGAAATATAGGATCGGGAATCTTAGGAAATTCTTAAACAATCCGTTAACGTTTGACAAAAGCGGTTGAAATCCTGATTTTTTGCAATATAATGTATAGAAGCAATACTTCTTTTTCAAGGGTGATCGTATGAATGGATTTGGCAGCTGGCTGCGGCAGATGACCATGAAGCTGAGCATTTCCCTCCGCCGCTTTATGGAGGGCCGCTACGGCAACGACAAACTGAATAACGCGATTCTGGGCGCTGCCATGGTGCTGGTGATTCTGGCGCTGTTCATCTCCAACCCCCTTGTGAACCTGATGATCCACGGTGTGGCCTATGCCCTGATGTTCTGGGTCATTTTCCGCACCCTCTCCCGGAATACCTACAAGCGCTATCAGGAGAACCGGAAGTACCTGCAGGTCTTCGGCCGGCTGAAGGACCGGGAGCATCGGTATTTCGACTGCCCCAAGTGCCGCCAGATGGTTCGGGTACCCCGGGGTAAGGGCAAAATCGCCATCACCTGCCCCCGCTGCAAGGAGAAGTTCGTCCGGAAAAGTTAAAAAGCAACCGCCTGCGAAAGCAGGCGGTTTTTGTATGCGATCCCTTATGCGAACAAAGCATCCAGGGTGCCGAACCGGTAGCCCATTTCCTCCCATTTTGTCAGCAGCTCATCCAAAATTTCCCCATTGGTTTTGGATGTGGAGTGGAGCAGAACCACCGCCCCGTTGTGAACCCGGGGCAGCAGCTTGGAAAAGGCCTCCTCCTTCGTGGGCTGATCGTCACGCAACCAGTCCACATAGGCAAGGCTCCAGAAGACGGTCTTGTAGCCCAGTTCCCGGGCCATTTTCAGGTTTTCGGCGCTGTAGATCCCCTGGGGCGGCCGGTAATATTTGGGCAGCTCCGCCCCGGTGACCTGGCGGTACAGATCCTCCAGATCCTTCAGCTCCTTTTCAAAGGCTGCCTTGTCGGATATGGCGCTCATGTCCGGATGGTGCATGGTGTGGTTGCCCACGGTGTGCCCTTCCTTCACCATCCGCCGCACCAGATCGGCATTTTTCTCCAGATAATTACCCACCAGGAAAAAAGCCGCCTTCACATCATGCTTTTTCAGGGTGTCCAGAATCTGTTCCGTACAGCCGTTTTCGTAGCCGGCGTCGAAGGTCAGATAGATCACCGGCTGGGTCGTGTCCCCGATGTATGCCGCGTCCAGCTCCCGCAGGGCATCCTGTCCGGCAGAGCCGATGGGCGGCGCGCCCTCCTCCCGAAAGCTCAGGCCCCAGCTGCCAGTCTCCAGCGCTCCGGCCCGGAGAATGCTCACCGTCAGCACCAGGGCAAAGCCCAGAGCTGCCAGCAGCAGAAAAATATCCCGTTTTCGCAAAGAAATCCCCCTCCTTTGGGACAGCCTATGCCCTGCGGAGGGGGATTATGCCGTTACACTTCGTAGGTTCTCACGATTTCGGTGGGACCCTCCAGGAAGAGGGTGTGGATGATGCCGTTCTCCTCCCCGATGGTCACCTTCAGGGTGCCGCCGCGGCTGTGGGCGGTCAGGAACTTGCCGGGAAGACGGCCGTTCTTCCAGATTACCGCAGCCACAGAGCCGGTGCCGGTGCCGCAGGCCAGGGTGTAGTCCTCCACGCCCCGCTCGAAGGTCAGCACCCGGACTTCGGCTTCGCCGATCCACTGGTAGAAGTTCACGTTTGCGCCCTTGGGGAATGCCTCGTCCCAGCGCAGCGCCTTCATGTGATCCCAGATGCAGTCAGCGTCGGCCCAGAGATCGCCGTCGTACTCGGCCACCGCGTGGGGAACGCCGGGATTGCCCAGCTCCACATAGGCGATGGGACCCTTGCGGGAAAGATCCAGCACCTCGGGGTTATTCAGCTTCACCCGGTACTGGTTTTCATCGATTCGCCAGCCGGGAACCAGGCCGGCGTCGGTCTCCACGGTCATGGTTTCCCCGGCGATGCCCATCTCATAGGCATAGCGGCAGATACACCGGGCGCCGTTTCCGCACATTTCGCCACGGGTACCGTCGGAATTGTAGAAATGGAGCTTAAAATCGGCTTTGTCAGAGTAGTCAACGGCCATGAAGCCGTCAGCCTTGGTTAGTTTACATAACCCGATAGCCAGCTTTTCAAAATCGTAGCTGCCACCTCGGGCGTCCATGACCATAAAGTCATTGCCCGCACCGTTCATATAGTGAATTGTCATTGTGTTGTCCTCTTATTCCATCTCGTTGAGAATGCTCTCCATGTCGTACAGACCCTTTTCCTTGCCCACCATGAACCGGGCGGCGGCGGCAGCGCCGTCGGCCAGCATGGCCCGGGAGCCGGACTCGTGCTTCAGGGTCAGGGACTGGTTGGCGGTGTGGATATGCACCTCATGGATGCCCACCACGGTGCCCAGGCGCAGGGCGTGGACGCCGATTTCATCCTTGGTGCGCTTGCCCTCACCGGCCCGGCCGCAGTTCTCCACAGCATTGGGCCGCACTTCCTTGATGGCATTGAAGAGCATGTGGGCGGTGCCGCTGGGGGCGTCCACCTTGCGGGTGTGATGGGTCTCCACGATCTCGATGTCTGCATCGGGGAAGAAGGCGGCAGCCTGCTTCACCAGGCGGCACAGCACCGCGATGCCCAGACTCACGTTGCCTGCGTAGAACACGGGAATCTCCTTGGCGGCCTCGAAAATCAGAGCCTTTTCCTCGCTGGTGTGGCCGGTGGTGCCGATGACGGCAGCGGCGCCGGTCTTCTTTGCGTAGGCCAGCACATCGGGGGTGGCAGAGTGGTGGGAGAAGTCCACAACCACATCGGATGCGATCTCGCCCAGCTCGGCGAAGGTCTTGGGAACGTTGTTTTCTCCGTCCAGACTCACCCGGCCCACGATCTCGGAACCGAAAATGTTGCCGATCAGCTTACCCATGGCGCCATTTGCGCCGCACAGAATCACTTTCATATCTCTTACCTGTCTTTCTTAAGTCGGTCAAACTTTGAATTTGTTGAAATAGTCGTACAGCGGCATCAGTTTTTCAAAGAATTCCAGCACCCGGTCGGCCAGGTCAGGGCCAAAGGTGGCTTCGCTGAAGGGCTCGGATCTGGTGCAGCCGATCTGACCCTTCCAGGCGAAGTAGGGTGCAAGATCCGGATTGTCGCAGGGCTTGGGCCGCTTGTAAAGCTCCGCTTCGATCCTTTGTCCCACCGATTCCTCCACATCGTGGATCATGGTTAAGAATTCATCGGGCTTGGCGGAAATGTATTTGCGGAAGTCCTCCAGGGCGGAGGTGCGCATCTTCCAGATGAAGAAGCCATAGTGGATGCCGTCGGGATTGATCTCAAAATAGAGGCAGGGGTTTTCTGCCCACCATTCCACATCCTGGCGGATGCAGATCCATAAGCTTTCCTTATAGGGAACTACGGGATGCATACGGGCATCCTTATAAATGCGGCTGACCTTTAAAAGATTTCCGGGCTTGTCCAGGAAGGGCTGAAACAGATGCTGTCCCAGCGCCTTGGTGGGCTCGTAGAGGTAGTCCACATAGCTTTGTTTGTTTGCGGTGAACCATTCCCGGTTGTTGTTCAGGCGAATGCCCCAGAGGAAATCCACCGTTTCAGGGCTGTAGCCGGTAAACATAGGCAAAACTTCTTTCTTTTTAATCTTCCGGATAGGGATCCCGGTATTTGGTGCGCCAGATGATCTGATTCCGCCGCTTTTCCGGGAATTCCCGGTCGGGGATGGTGATCTCGTACCGGCCGGAGGTGTTGATGACCTTGGTCTGGTTGTAATCCCGCACCCGGGTGGGATCTACGCCGTAGCTCATATGCACATGGCCGTGGAAGAGGTAGGCGGGCTTATACTTGTCCAGCAAACTGCGGAAGCATTCGAAGCCCCAGTGAGCCGGATCGTCGGCGTCGCCCACACCCTCCGGGGGCGCATGGGTGACCACGATGTCAACACCGCCGGAGCGCCAGAGCTGGAAGCGCAGTTTTCGGATCCGGCGGCGCATCTGCCGTTCGGTGTACTGGTGGTCGCCGGGGTGGTAGCGGCGGCAGCCGCCCAAACCCAGAATACGGACACCATTGTATTCGATCAGCTGATCCTCGATGCAGTCGCAGCCCTCGGGATGATGCTCCTTGACATAGTGTGTGTCGTGATTGCCGTGGACATACAGCAGCGGGCATCGGGCCATGGTGACGAGAAAGCTTAAATATTTGGCTTTCAGGTCACCGCAGGAGATGATCAGGTCGTAATCCTTCAGCCGTCCGGGCTGATAGTAGTCCCACAGCGCGGGAACTTCCTCATCGGACACGATCAATAGCTTCACGGCTCGCCACCTCCTTTTCTTCGGGGATGGAATCCCGGTAGATACCCAGCTCCCGAACCATGGTGCGGGACATGGGAAGAATCTGGTCAAAGCTGGGGATGCTGCCGATGACATTCTCACAGAGCCAGTCCATGTACAGCCGATCCTTGGGACTTAGAACCTGAGTTCCGTCGTTTTTCACGGATCCGTCCTGGGCGATGATCTTCCGGGCGAAGGGATCCAGAGTGCCGTTGATCATATTGGTGCGCAGCAGCTCCGCCAGAGCCCGGACACCGGCGGGCAGCTTGTCGGAAAGGGCGATGTCAATGACGCCGCTATCCATGCCCAGCCAGTAGTTGATGGCGGAGTAGGGATCCTTATTTACCTTCCGGCCGCCGGATAGGTAGAAATTCACCACATTTTCGTAGAATTTTCCCCAGACCCACACGGGCATGCCCAGGGGGATCATGGTGCTGCGCTCACCCATGAGATAGGTGCCGTAGCTGCAAAAATCCAGGTACATCTTGTTCTGGCTGGGGGCCTGCCGGTTGGAGACCACCCGGATGCCGTCGGTGAAGAAATCCGCCTGGGGGCTGCCCTCGCAGCAGCTCCAGCGCAGCTCGATCTGGGCCCGGGGGTTGGTCATCTGAGCGCCCAGAGCAAAGGCGTTGATGGAGGCCATGGTGCCTAAGATCGGATAGGAGGCAATGTAGCCGATCCGGTTGTTCTGGGCCATGGCGCCGGCGATGGCGCCGGAGATAAATTTCGCCTCATACATCCGGCCGTAGTAGGTGCGGATGGAGGAATAGGGCTGGGAAACGGAGCAGTTGAAGATGCGAACCTTGGGGTATTTCACCGCCAGCTTCAGGCTCGCCCGACTCAGCATGGGGGAGGTGGTGAAGATCACCGTAGCGCCCTCCTGAATGGCTTGTTCTAGCTTCTCCACGCCCAGGGCCAGGGTATCCGCCTCAAAATAGCTGCGGCATTCCACCTTATCGCCGAAGACCTCCTCGATGTATTTCCTGCCCTCCTCGTGGCCCTGTACCCAGGCACTGGCGGCGGAGGTCAGCTGGTGGATGAAGGCCACATGGATCTTGTCCGGGGAGATCATCCAGCTGAGCAGATTCGTCCGGGGGGTCTCCTCTGTCCGGGTCTCCACCTGCACGGTGTGCTCATGGGTGGCGGTGACCACGTCGAAGGAAAGATCATCCAGGGTCTTCTGCAATTCGCTTGCGGAGAATTTGCCCAGGTCTTCATAGGTGTAAAGCTGCAGCCACAGCAGCAGCGCTTCCTCGGCGGTGACGGTTTCCGGCTTGTTTTTCATGGCCTCGAAGGCACTGGTGAAATAGAAAAACCGGGTGTTGAAGGTGCGGCGCTCGTCCTCGGTCCAGGGTTCGTCCATCTTTTTGCCCAGAGCCTTGACAAATTTGCCGTAGTCGCCGGGGCGGGTGAACCGGGGGGTATAGAGCTTGCTCAGCCGGTAGTATTCCAGAAATTCATAGTAGGCGCGGATATGGGGTTCGTCGGTCTTCTGGGGCAGGATCCGCTTGACGTTGGCGGGGATCCGGGTGGCGCCGAAATAGCGCAGCACGGACACCCGCTTGTTGCCCTCCTGAACATAGAAATTGCCCAGGTATTCGAAGCACTCGATAGGCTCCCGGATGCCCTCCTCGCCCAGATGGGCGGCGCAGAGATTTTTCCACTTCACGGCAAACTCCGTGTCCTGGCCAAGCAGGGGCAGGAAGGTGGGAGAAAAGGCCGTGATCCGTCCGGCAGTCTTGGTGCCCAGAATCCGCTCTGCGGGAATATCCACCAGACCCACATCCTTGGCGGTGTCGAAGGCGGTCTCACCCAGAATTTCGTCCAGAACCTCCAGGGTGGTCTTCCGGCCCAGGGCAGCGTATTCCTTAACTTCCTTCTGGCCCAGTTTTACCGCCTGGGCATATTCTTCCACGACTTCCACACCGAGCATACCATGCAGCCTCCCTGCGTGATCATTTTATAAGTCTATCATAGCGGATTCTCCCAAAAAGTGCAACAGAAATTTGGATGATGTGCTAAAGGTGGCAGAAAAAAAGAGCCGCACCTTGCGGTGCGGCTCTTGGAAAAGCGGGAATTACACGCCGAACAGAATCCAGATCAGGATGTAGGCAGGCACGATGGCAGCCAGGGTGAAGGGGATGCCGATCTTGAAGAAGTCGCCGTTGGAAACGTCGTAGCCTTCCTTGCGCAGGATGCCGATGCCGGCGATGTTGGCGGAAGCACCGATGGGGGTGCAGTTGCCGCCCAGGGTAGCGCCGGAGAGCAG
>RHMF01000626.1_pt1 | contig 15720 bp, 12 predicted proteins | sample 5365151 | NCBI WGS metagenome assembly RHMF01 (sample SAMN10266501, study PRJNA497801) | feces metagenome | isolation source: feces | host: Bos taurus | place: China: Prairie of Fairy Mountain | collected 2017-08-14 | reverse complement strand
AAGTATACTTGGAGATAAATTCCTCACTGTCAAAGATAGCAGAGGGAATAATGGTTGCGCTGCCGTAATTCTCGATCTCCAGGGTGTAGTTCTTGCTCAGATCCAGCTCCTGTGCCAGCGTGATCACACCGTGATTGACCTTGTTGTTCATGGTGCTCAGGGACAGAACCTTGATTTCCTCACCGTCTGCCTTGACCTTGATCTGGCTCAGATCGGTGATGCGGGTGGAAACCGAAAGATTATACTTAATGGTGGTGAAGGAAGTCATGCCAACCGTGTTGATTTCCTGTTTCATATACAGTGTTTTGCCTCCGTCTTCGCTGAAATAAACGCCGCCGTCCCCGGACTTCAGATAAATGGTGGTATCGCCGTTAATATCCACAAAACGGTCGCCATCATAATCCTTGGTGCCACCGGGCCAGCTGTCGCCGCCGAAGGTGACATCGCCATAAACCAACGCGGGTCACATCCTTGGGAATGTTGACCATGCACTTGACGCCGTAGCTGCATTCGTAGGTTCCGTAGCTCTTGCCGGCGCCTTCATTGGGCCAGATCCAAAAGCCGGCGGTAGACACATCGCCAGCATAGTCCCAGTAAATGGTCAGCTGGTTGCACCCCTCTTCCTTGGGCAGGAAATACTCATCCTTGATGACCGGCGCCGTAGTACCGGTGGGGTCTCCGGTGCTTCCGGCAGTACTACCCGTTGGGTCAGTCGGTGTACAGGCGGCCATGCTCAGCAGCATAACAGCCACCAGCAGCAGAGAAAAAACGCGCTTCATTTGCTTCTTCAAAACCATTTCCTCCTTATATTTGGCATTAATTAACCAGTAAGAATATAGCATTTGTTGTAAACATTGTCAATAACGCCCCTTCCTTATCGCAACATATTGTGTAAACGAACAAAGATTCCCCGTTATCCTGCCATTCCCGCTCCAAAAATTGGAATTGTTTGCAAAAATGGCAAAAAAGCCATCCGCAAAACTTGCGGATGGCGAAAAAGATTATTTGGTTTTATACGGAACTCTTGCCGCCGGAACCAGCTTGGACGCAGGATCCGTATGGACCGCCTGATCGTCAAAGAAAATATGAGCGCCGAAGGCCTTCAGTACATCGCTCTTGCGGACGCCGCCCATGAAGAACACTTCATCGATCCGAACGCCCCAGGCACGCAGGGTGCGGATGACCCGCTCGTGGGCAGGCGCATTACGGGATGTGACCAGCGCCGTGCGGATGGGCATCTGATCCGTTCCGAATTGCTTCTGCACCAAGGAAATGGTGGACAACAATTTTGCAAAGGGGCCTTCCGGCAGAGGCTTCTTGGCATTGAGACGCTCATGCTCTTCAAAAGCTGCCAAACCTTCCGCCTTGAAAATCATCTCCGACTCATCGGAGAAGATCACTGCGTCGCCATCAAAAGCAATGCGAATCTGATCGATCTGATCATCGGGACTGATGGCCAAGTCGTCATGGGAGCAGATAAGACCTGCCGCCACACCGGCATCAATGGCTTCCTGCACGTCCTCCTCGCTGGCGGACAGGAACAGGCCCGTATTGAATGCCGACAGATACGGCGTGATCCGGTTGCCGCCCACCAATGCCGCCCGGCTGATGCCAAGATCATAGTACTCAATAGAATTAAAGATCCGCAGGCTGGTATCCGCGCTGTTCTTCGACATGATGATGATCTCCACCAGCTGCTCGCCGCCATCATTGAGCTTACGAAGTGCCTTGATCAGCGGGAACGCGGTGCCGGGCTTCAGAATGTCCTTCTCGTGGGCCACCTGGTATTCCAGGTATGCCTGCAGGCCCTGTTCTTCGTAGATGCGGTTCTCATGCTCCAAATCAAACAGCGCACGGGAAGAAATGCCCACCACTAATTTATTTTCCAAACTCACTGCCATATCGTCTGTCACTACCTTTCTTTTCTTCATTTTACACAAGTCCCCACCCGCTGTCAACACCCCCTTCTTTCGGAATTATTAAGAATTTATCCATTGAAATGAACCGCAGAACATGGTATAATGCTTTGAAATAGTGGGTTTATCTTCGCCTTTTGGCGAAATTCTCTATCGCAAAGGATATTGCCATGAAAGACAAAAATCAATACCGGCAAATGGTACTACTGACCATCGCCATCGCTGTGATCGCGATCCAAACATCGGTATTCAATTCTGTTTGGTTACATTATTATAATCGCCCGGCGGTGATCGAACCCTTCCATGGTTGGGGCAATTATGTGATGATCGGTCTGTATGCCGCTCTGTGCTTCCTGTTTTACAAGGTATTCGGCTGCTTCCGTACAGGTTATCTGCGGGTGTACGATATGTTCTTCACCCAGGTACCCGCCACGCTGTGCGTGAATCTATTCATGTATCTGCAGTTGTGCCTGACCTGCCGCTGGCGTTTTGGCCAGCACATCGGACCCATGTTCATGCTGAGCATGATCGATCTGGCTCTGGTGTTCTTCTGGGGTATGTTCAGCCGCTGGCTATATCTGAAGCTTTCCCCTCCCCACAATCTGCTGGTGGTCTATGGCGAGTATAGCCCCGACGGTTTGATGAAGAAGCTCTCTTCTCAGCCGGACAAGTACCGGATCAAAGCCGTCATCTCCATCGACAACGATTTGGAGCTGATCAAGCAGAAAATGTCCGATTGCGGTGCCGTGGTGCTGACCGATATCCCCAGCCAGATCCGCAACCATCTGCTGAAATACTGCTTCGAACACAATATCCGTTGTTACTCCGTTCCCAAAATCTCGGATATTATGGTCATGAATTCATCCACCATCAACCTGTTCGACACTTCCCTGCTGCTGTTCCGCAATAATGGCCTGTCCATCGGTCAGCGGGCAGCCAAGCGGGCGCTGGACATCTTCGCATCGGCTTTGGGTCTGATTCTCGTCAGCCCTGTTTTCCTGGTCATCGCCATCTGCATCAAAGCCTACGACGGCGGCCCTGTGTTCTTCACCCAGGATCGACTGACCCAGGACGGCAAAGTCTTCAAAATTATCAAGTTCCGCAGTATGCGGGTGCAAAAAGAAACCAGCGAATACTGCATGACCCGCAAAAATGATTCCCGGATCACGCCCGTGGGCAAGATCCTGCGCAACATCCACTTCGATGAGTTGCCCCAGCTGATCAACATCCTCAAGGGCGATATGTCCATCGTTGGTCCCCGGCCGGAATGCCCGGAGCTGGCTGCCCAGTATACCCAAATGATCCCGGAATTCAGCTTCCGTCTGAAGGCAAAGGCAGGCTTGACCGGCTACGCCCAGGTCTACGGCAAATATAATACCCCTCCCTACGATAAGCTGAAACTGGATCTGACCTACATCAGCCGTTATAGCTTCTGGCTGGATCTGAAGCTGATCTTTATGACCTTCAAGATCCTGTTCCAAAAAGAAAATACCGAAGGCATCGAGGCCTGGCAGGCCACTGCCGCCACAGCCGACAATCTAAAAAAACTGAAGAAATAATTTCTTTCCTGGCCTGCATACCTGCAGGCCAGGTTCTTTTTCGTAATTTTTAAGAATTCTTTGTTTTTTTCTTCATTTTGTGGAAGTATAAATGAATTTATGCTAGAATATATGCTGATTTCGTATACATCCCCACACATTTCCTGCCTATTGAAATTCATCAGGAAATATGATATAATATAGGGTGAATTGGTATATAGATCACCATTTTTTGATATTAAAATATCCGCGCAAACGCCCTCAGGCAATGCGCAGAAGGGAAATATGAACCGTGAAACACAACATCATGCGCAGTATCATTGAAAAACGCAAACGGGGCATCACCTGTGGCATTCCCTCCTACTGCACGGCCAATCCTCTGGTCATCGAGGCTTGCCTGCAGCAGGGTGTCCGTTTCAATGACAGCATTTTGATCGAAGCCACCGCCAACCAGGTCAATCAGCTTGGCGGTTATACCGGCATGCGGCCGGCCGACTTCCGGGACATGGTCTATGAAATTGCCGACCGGGTCGGCTTCCCCAAGTCCAGCATTATCCTGGGCGGCGACCACTTAGGCCCGCTGACCTGGTACAACGAACCGGAGGCGGAAGCCATGGACAAGGCGGAAGCCATGGTCCGTGAATATGTGGCAGCAGGCTTTAAGAAGATCCACCTGGATACCAGTATGCGTCTGGCAGACGACTCCCGCACGGAGCCCCTGCAGCTGAGCACCATCGCCCGCCGGGGCGCACGGCTGTATCGCGCATGCGAGGACGAATTCTACAAACTCTTCGCCAACAACCCTCGGGAAACGCCCCCGGTGTACATCATCGGCAGTGAGGTCCCCATCCCCGGCGGCGAGCAGAACGAAACGGATACCATTTCCGTTACCCGCGTGGAAGATCTTCACGCTACCATCGAGGCTTACCAGGCAGAATTTGAAGCTGTCGGCATGCCCGATGCCATGGATCATGTGGTGGGCATCGTGGTGCAGCCCGGCGTGGAATTTGGCGACGAGAACATCGCCCGCTACAACCGCACCGAAACGGTGGAACTGTGCGAAGCAGTTCGCCAGTATCCCGGCATCGTCATGGAGGGTCACTCCACCGACTATCAGCCGGTGTTCCAGCTGCGGGAAATGGTGGACGACGGTATTGCCATTTTGAAGGTCGGTCCCGCACTGACCAACGCCCTGCGGGAAGGTCTGTTCAGTCTGAGCCTGATCGAGTCTGAGCTTCTGCCCGATGATCAGCAGTCCCATTTCCGGGAAGTACTGGATCAGGTCATGGTGGAAGACAACGGCTACTGGTGCAAGTATTACCACGGCACCGAGGAAGAGCTGCAGCTCAAGCGCCGCTATTCCCTGTCCGACCGCTGCCGCTACTATCTGCAGGACAAGCGGGTCAAGGAAGCCATGGAGCTTCTCTTCCGCAACATCGACAGTGTCCGCATCCCCAAGGGTCTGTTGCGGCAGTATATGCCCAGCGAATACATCCTGGTACGAGAAGGCATGATGGAGTGCAGCGCCCGGGAACTGGTAAAGCAGCACATCATCGAAGTGGTGGAGGAATACAACTACGCCACCAAGTGTAACTACACCATCCGCCACAATTACTATTGATCAAAGGAATTTCTTATGAACATTCTGCTATTAATGATGGGCGGCAGCGGCACCCGGTTCGGTGCTGACGTGCCGAAGCAATATGTGGAGCTGGAAAACCGGCCCATTTTCTCCTACATTCTGGAGGCCCACCAGAATTGTGAAAGCATTGACAAGATCGTCATCGTATCCCACGCCAGCTGGATCAACTATGTAAGCACCTGGAGCGCCTGGCTGGGTGCGGACAAGGTCGCTTGCATCACCGCCGGCGGTGCCAATCGCTCCAGCTCCGTGCGCAACGGTCTGCGAGCCATGACGGACTTTGCTAGCGCCGACGATGTTGTGCTAATCCATGATGCGACCCACCCTTACTGCGATCCCAACGGCATTGCGAAGGTGGCCAAAGCCGTCACGGAATACGGCGGTGCCACGCTGGGACAAGCACAGTATGATACTGTCTACATGACCACCGAAGACGGTTTCGTGGATAAAGTGATCCCCCGTCAGCTGGTGATCTCCGGCGCATCCCCGGAAGCATTCCGCTACAAAACCATTTACGACATCTATTGCAACGCCAGCGAAGAGGAACTGGAGCAGATGACCTCTGCCGGCGCCATCGCCCTGGCTCACAACATCCCCATGAAGGCCGTGAACGCCGAGATTTTGAACCTGAAGATCACCTATCCCAATGATTTCGCCCTGTTGAAGGTGCTGCTGCACGAATTTTTCCCCGATGCACGGCCCTGCAGCGCTGAAGAAAAGCCTGTTTGATAAGGAGAGTTTGCCATGTACGCCGGTGTTGTCCACGCCCCTTTTGATATCCGCTACGAAGAGATCGCTACACCTCAGCCTGCCAAGGGCGAAGTGCTGGTAAAAGTGAAATACACCGGCATCTGCGGCTCCGATGTACCCCGGGTCAACGGAAATGCCTGCCATTTCTTCCCCAATGTGCTGGGTCACGAGTTTTCCGGCACCATTGTCGCACTGGGCGAAGGCGTGACAGATCGTAAGATCGGCGACCGCATCGCCGGCATCCCGCTGGTTCCCTGCATGGAGTGCCCCGATTGCCAGAAGGGCAACTATTCTCTTTGCAAGCACTATAGCTTCGTCGGTTCCCGCCGTTTCGGCAGCTTTGCGGAGTTTGTGACGCTGCCGGCCAGAAACACGTTCCTTTTGAACGATTCCATCTCTTTTGCCCAGGGCGCATTGTTTGAGCCCTCCAGCGTGGCACTCCACGGTCTTCGCTGCGCCGGTTTTATTCCCGGCAAGCGGGTGGCCATCATCGGCGCCGGCACCATCGGCATGCTGACCATGCAGTGGTGCAAAATTTATGGTGCCAAGAAAATCGTCATGCTCAACCGCAGCACCGACAAGCTGCAAAACGCCCTGCGGATGGGTGCGGACGCTACAGTTTCAACCGCAGATGAAAACTGGCTGCAACAGGCCATGGCACTGACAGACGGTGAAGGCTACGATTTCGTTTTTGAAACCGCCGGCAGCGCCGCTACCTGCAAAATGACCTTCGAACTGGTTGCCAACAAAGGCCACATCTGCCTCATCGGCACGCCCACCAGCGAAGTCAGCTTCTCGGTACGGCAGTGGGAGCTGCTGAACCGGAAGGAAATGCATCTGACCGGCTCCTGGATGAGCTATTCTGCCCCCTTCCCCGGCAGCGAGTGGGAGGAAACCGCCCATTTCTTCGCCACCGGCCAGTTGAAGCTGGACGACTCGATGATCCAGCAGATTATCCCCTTGAGTCGAATCGATGAAGCATTCCGACTGTACCGTGACCGGGCAGTCAAAGGCAAGCTTCTCATTGACAGCGAAGCATAAGTTTTAGACAGGCGGTGAGCAAGTGCGTACCTGGATCCAAATGGTCAAAGTGACCCTGCGGCGGATCATGAAATATTGCACCGGTGCGCTGATTTTGGCACCGGTGTATCATCTGTGCTGTTTGAAGCCAATAAAAAAAGGTCTTGTGATCCTGGCAGACGGCCATCAAAATTCAATTCCTTACTCCATGGAGCTATTGCGGGATCGGCTGAAGCGGATCCCTTCGCTGGAAGTGGTGGAGTATTTCCATGACTATTCCTTCTGCGGCATGCTGCAAGGTCTGAAGATCATGGTCAAGTTCATGACCCTTTACGCCCGGGCGGAATATGTTTTCCTCTGTGACAGCTTCGTTCCCACCGCCAGTTGCCGCAAGCGTAAGGGCACCACTGTGGTACAGCTTTGGCACTCCGGCGGTCTGATGAAAAAAGTTGGCCTGGATGCCCCCGAAGATGCGGTCAACATGATGAAGACCCAGTTTCGCAACACCGACGTCTTCACCGCCTCTTCTTCGGTTGTTTCAGATGTGCTGTCCCATGCGCTGATCATTCCCCGCTCCGTTTTCTCTGCGGCCGGCGTATCCCGGATGGACATTCTCTTCGACGAAGCCCGAAATCAGCGCCTTCGTAACGAATTTGACGAAAAACACCCCCAGTTTCGGGGCAAAAAGATCGTTCTCTGGGCCCCCACTTTCCGGGGCAATGTGCGAAACGCTTACTTGGTTGGTGCTGAAGCGGTGCAGAAATTGCAGCAGGAGCTGCAGGAAAACTGCGTCATTCTCATCAAGACCCACCGATTCGGTGACGGCAAGGATCTCAATAGTAATGTGGAATTCACTTCCAATGAGTTGCTGCCCATTGCCGACTGTCTGATCACCGACTATTCTTCCATTTATTTTGACTATCTTGCCTTCCGCAAGCCCATTATTCTCTTCGCCCCGGATTTAGAGCAGTATGAATCCAACCGCGGCCTATATCCCGATTACCGGAATATGCCTGGATTTGTGGCAGAAAACGAAGCCGAGCTGCGCTGTGGCCTACTTACCATGGACACATGGGCTGACGAAAACTATCATCAGCAGCTGGATGCGCTTTGGGCGAGAGAAATGGACTATTGCGACGGCCACAGTACCGAAAAATTACTGCGTCAAATTGGCATCATTAACGATTGAGGTAACATCATGACGGCACAAAGCACCGCGGATTTTCGTGACAATATCTCCGGCGACCAATTACGCAGGCTACAGCTGCGCCAGTTGGAGATTCTGCTGGAGCTGGACCGAATTTGCAAGGAACATGATATCCAATACTTTCTGGGTGGCGGCACACTGCTGGGTGCGGTGCGGCATCAGGGTTTCATCCCCTGGGACGATGACATCGATGTGATGATGACCCGGGAAAATTTCGACCGGTTCGCCCAAATTGCCCCAACCGCCACAGGCAGTAACTTTTTCTATCAGGACAGCGCCACCGATCCGGATTATCACAGCCCCTTCACTAAAATCCGTCTGAACGGCACCAAATTTACAACGGAGTTTTCCAGCCGCTTCCCCAATACCCACAATGGTATTTTTCTGGATATTTTCGCCCATGATTATGCACCTAAAAACGGAAAACTCCTAAAACTTCATATTTTTATAACCAAATTCGCCCGATCCATGGTATTCAACAAATGGGCAGAAAAGCCCATCCATTTCTACGGCAAAATGAAATTGCTGTGCCGCATCATGGACTGGGTCAAGAACCGCTGCACCATCGCGCAGCTGGAGCGATTCGAGCGATTCATCATGACCTTCTGGAACGATAAGCACACCGGCCGAATGTACGACGGCATGGGCATGCATTTGGATCACGGCAGCTTCGACGCAGCCATCCTGGACGAAAGCATCGATGCCGAATTTGAAGGTCACCGCTTCCCCATCCCCAAACGTTACGACGAATATCTCCGTTTTTCCTACGGAGCAGACTATATGCGTCTACCCGACCCGGCACAGCGCAACAGCCATCATGCCGCGGTGGAATTCTCCCTGGGTGATGATGTAAAATAAATACAGGAGGACTTTGCACCCCATGTATCAGAGAAAGAAAGAAACACTTCATAAAATCCGGGAAGTATGCCTGGAATTGGGCATCACCTATTTTGCCCTGGATGATTTGGCGCGCTGTGCCCAAAGTGGCACTGTCATGCCGCAGGACGCGGTCTGGAGCATTGGCATGCTGCGCGCAGACTTTGTCATTTTTCAAAAAGAGGCTATGGACTGCGGCGATATTCAAATCGTAGTCTATGATCAGCTGGAAAATGACATGATCGCCCCGGAAAACGGTGTCGCCTTCAACAAGAATTTGCTTTATCCCATCAAAAACCGCAAGCTGGACGATATCCTTGTTTGGGTGGCGGCAGATCCCACCCTGTGGACCACCACCGTCGATAAAGAGAAAAAATCTTCCATGCTGGCTCTTTTGCGCCAAGCAGATCAATTTTTCCGTCAGAACAAGCTTTCCTACTTTGCCTTGACGGATCTTGCCAACGGCTGCCGGATGTACGGCGATCTGATCCCCGGCACTGAGGCGCAGACTCTGCGCATCGGCATGCTGCGCTCCGACTTTACCAGACTGTTGGAAATTCTTCCCGCCGCCGGCATTTCCCATGAAATCTCCCAAGGCGTGATTCTGACGCAGGGCGATGCCGCGCTGCAAGTCCTTCCTTATGACCATCTGCCCCAGGATGAGAAGGAACGCAAAGCATTCCTTTCCCAGGCAAGAAGGTTGCAGGAAAGCTACGCCAAGGCAGAACCCGCCACCGCAAACGAGCTTTTGCAGCATCTGCGCTCCTATGCAACCCAGTACAATGACCAAGCAGACGAATTGCAGCGCATCGCCTGCATTGAAGGCGGCCTCTTCACTGTTTGGATGAAGCATCAGTTCTTCCCTGTCGCAGAGCGGAAAATGGCAGATTTTACCCTTTTCTGCCCCGCCAACCCCTACCTGTGGGCAGCCAACAGCGATCTTGCGTACAACGAGGCGGCCAGCAGCCGCAAGACTGAGATCCTGAAGCGGCTGAATAAGCTGATGGAAGACAAAAACATCACCGCTTTTCCCATCGGCGATCTGCTGATCGGTGCGGTGACCTACGCTGACTATGTGCCGAACAAGCCGGAAGCGGATTGGGATCTGGCATTGCTGCGCAAAGAATACGAAGCACTCCTCACAACTCTGCGCGCGGAGGCAGCCGATTACGGCCTGCAACTGCAGGAATACCGGGACGAAGCAAAGCGTTGCCCCAAGGCCACCAAGACTGTGGCGCTTTTGGAAAGCGGTTTCCCGGAAGGAAATGTCCGCTTAGCCCCCTTCGACAAGATGCCGGAGGCTTACGACACCCAGTATGCATTCCTGCGCAAACTGCGTAAACTCAATGCACTCTATAAGCAAATGGCAGAACAGGAGATCACCGGAACTTCCAATCTGCCCGAGCAAAAATATCGCCAGCTTCAGAAAAAGTATGGCCCCGACGCCCTCAATACGCTGTACCGCCACATCGACACGCTGGCACAAAGCTACAATGACGATGCCGATACCCATCAGTACGGCCGCATGGCATTGGAAAAGTCCAAATTTGTCAAGGAAAGCGACCTCTTCCCCCTGGAGAAAGTTTCTTTCCGGGATACGTTCCTAAACCGTCCCCGGGATTACTCTGTCTGGACGCCGGTCATCGACGAGGCACTGCAGCACCAGGTCCGCTCCATCCAGCAGGCCGACTACCTGCTGATCGACAAAGTGGATGAAATCTGCCGCAAGCTGGACATCGGCTACTTCATCTGCGGCGGCTCCATGCTGGGCTATATGCGTAACGGCGGTTTCATCCCCTGGGATGACGATATTGACGTAGCCATGCTGCGCAAGGACTACGACCGCTTCATCAAGGAAGCACAAGCGTATCTCGACGACCGTTTCTTCCTTCAGACCCGGGAAACGGATCCGGATATTCCCTATCTATTCTCCAAAATCCGGCTAAACAACACGGAATACGTCACCGAGTACAACGAGCGCCGCCCCTTCCACAAGGGCATCTGCCTGGATATTTTCCCCTTCGATTATATCCCCAACGATCCAAAGGAGCAGGAGCAGTTCAAGAACGAAGTACTGAAGCTTTCGAAAGCCCACAACCGCATCGTCAACAATCAGATGCCCGAACCCATAGATCCGGTGGAGCCGAGAAATCTGAAAGAGCACTACTACCGTGCCTACGGCAAGCTAAAACGTTTTTACTTCTTCTCCCATTCTCTGAAAAAATCCCAGCAGGCCTACCTGGACAAGGCCACCAGCCTCAACGACAAAGCCGAGCAGCTGGGCCTGACCACCGTGGCCAGCTTTGTTCCTTCCTATACGTATATCAAACTGGAGGATCTGCTACCCTACCAGGACGTTTATTTTGACGGCCACCGGGTAAAGATCCCCCGACGTCCCGATGTGTTTTTGACCATGCAGTATGGCGATTACCTCCAGCTGCCTCCCAAGCACAATCAGGTGGCACACCGGTTGGTGCGCTGGAGCGTGGATGTGAAAGCAGACGAGGAAAAACGCCAAAGCGAAAAATGACCGGAATGAGGAAACCGATATGATCCTGAAACCGAAAAAAGCATCTGTCCTGCTGATCGGCGGCAATCTGATCTGCGGTACGGTGCACAAACGCAAACTGCTCAGTGGTATCGATGTTGCCGGCACGCTGATCGGAAATTCTCCCTTCAGCCTGGGCTGCAAGAAATGGCGCTGGAGTATGCCCAGCGCCGACAGCGCTCAGCAGGTGGATCTGCACAATAGTCTGGATGCCTGGCTGCGGCTGCATCCGGCCCAGAGCGTTGTGGTGGATCTGCACTATGTTTGCATGAATCTTTTCTATCAGGGTGGCCAGTACTATACCAAATTCCCCGGTATGAATGCTTCGGAGCTTGGAAAAGATGCGGTGGAAATTTCTTACAAGGATCTTTCAGACTCCAAGAAAAAGCAGCTTATCGAAAGCTATGCAGACACGCTGCGCAAGCACTTCCGCCCGGAAGACATCGCCCTGATCCAGACCCGGAAAAGTGAATACTTCGCCGTTGGTGATCGGGTGCGGGCGCAGGATCACAAAGCCTCCAACGAACTCTTCTCCGAATGCGAAAAATGGTTCCAGGCCCGCACCGGCTGCGCCACCATCAATACGCTGACCTTCTACTATCTGGAGAAAAAGCCGGATGGCAACCAGTACGAAAAGGAAGCCTACCAGGATTTGGCAGACAACATCAAGCGCTTCGCCCGTAAGGATCATGTCCGCCGCCGCCCCATTTTCCGTTTCTCTCTGGATCGGTACTGCCGGTACTACAATAACCTTTACAAAAAAGCCTTTGGCGCATTCCTGCGAACCGGAAATGCCATCGAAAATCTGGTCTACAGCAGCCAGCCTGCCTTCATTCAGGAAAACTATGAGCTTTTGCGTGCTGCCGAGCGGCTGCTGATTCCGGGCTATCGGGATCTGGCCGCCAAACTGGACATGAGCCTGCCCAATGCAAAGCTGCTGCAGGATCTGCTCGTGACCTTTGACGCAGTCCTCAAGAAGGATTATACGAATCCCGAAATTCCTTATTATCTGCTTTTTGACCATGACTTTACGGTGCGGGAGCTGTGGAAGCAGATGCAGTCCTATGCCAAGGAGCATTGGTCCGACATCGTCCCCGAACAGATCACCGAGGTCAACTACGGCTACTATTTCTGTAAAATGCAGCTGGAATTGACCGAAAACGAGACCATTTGCGCCCAGGCAAGTCGCATCATGGCACGCTACGAAGATCATGGCGCGGCACTGAAACCCTTGGTCGCCGACCTTTGGGGCAGCTGTGTCACCCGGCTGAATTTCCAGTACGATCTGGTGGAGCGCAAGACCGAAATGGTCCTTAAGGGCAATCTTTTCCAAGCGCTGCCCATTTTCCTGGACGGTCCGAAAGTGATCTACAATCCCCTGCTGTTTCTGCCCACGACCACTAGCGACAATCTGGTGGTGCAGCTGGAACTGGACGGCAAGATTCAAAAGACTTTGGACCAAACCGGCTCCGACTGGCTGGTGATGGATTTTTACACACTGAACGCCAAATCCATCTACCGCTACCAGGGCAAGATCTTCTGCGACAACGGCAACTATTTTGCCAAGCGCTCCGGCGCCGAGAACGTCACCCTCCACGAAGAATTCACCGACGAGCAGATCCTGCGGGAGCTGGATGCGCTGGCAGAGTATGTTAAAAAGCGCTACGGCCACCGGGTGATCCTCATCAAGCACAAGCGGATGACCCACTACATCGACTTCCAGGGCAAGATCCAGCGTTTTTCCGACGAGCCCTACCGGGACAGCATCGAGCGCAATCCCTACGGCCACCGCTACAACGATTATTTTGCTAATAAATCCGGCTGCTACTATATCGACATCGTCGATCAGTTCCTGTCGGACGAAATGAATCTTCTATATCTGAACACGGTGCATTATGAAAACGCATTTTATGACGAAGTGCGCCTGCTGCTGAAGCACATCATGACCCAGGAGCCGACGCAGAAGCATTTTACTGCCTATTCTTCCCGCACCCGGGTCGAGCGCATCGTCAGTCTGCGTCGTTCTAATCCTGATGCCCCCATCCTCTCGGAACTTTTCTGCCAAAACTGGCTGGATCAGCTGCTTTTGAAGCTGGATGTGGAAACGGTAGGCAAATTCTTCGAGGATTTCGCTGGGCTTTATGACCAAAATCATCCCGATATCCATACCGCCATTGCCGCTTTGGCCGAAAACACTGAGATCCGACAAATTCTGGAGGCGCAACGCACCTCACTGGAGTAAGCTATGAAACGATTATTACGTGACCTAAGCAAATACAGCGCCTATATCCGCTACTCTGCCAAGGCACAGCTGAATGCGGAGCTGGCCAATTCCTGGCTGGGCGGCATTTGGTGGGTGTTGGAGCCGGTAATGTACATGTTCGTGTACATGTTCGTTTTCACCGTGGTGTTCCAGCGGGAAACCCAGTATAGCGTCGCCTTCATCACGTTGGGTCTTGCCTACTGGCGGTTTTTCAACAACACCGTCCAGGCCAGCATCACCCTGGTCAAGCGCTATCGTGCCGTGATCAGCAAAGTGTATATTCCAAAATTCATTTTTATCTGCGCGCTGATGCTGGTCAATGCAATCAAGATGCTGTTCTCCCTTATCCCGGTGGCGGTGCTGATGGTCTGGTATCAAGTACCGCTGACCTGGCACATCCCGGCGCTGATCCCGGTGACGCTGGTGCTGTTCGTGCTGACCTTCGGCATTAGCTGTCTGTTTATGCACATCGGTGTGTATGTTGAGGACTTGGATCGGCTGATGAAAGTGATGCTGCAGCTACTATTCTATTTCTCCGGTGTCTTTTATCCCATCAATGAGCTGGTGGAGCCCTGGCTGGCGCAGCTGATGTTTACGGTCAATCCCATTGCGCTGGTGCTGTTCGAGTCACGAAACGCCCTTCTGTACGGCGTCAGCTGCCAATGGGGACTGCTGGGTGTGTATCTGCTACTGGGTATTGTCATCGCACACATAGGCGTGCGGATCATCTATAAGTCTGAAAGCAAGTATATCAAAGTCATCTAGGAAGTGGACTATGGAAACTGCCATTACTGTCAAAGATCTGTTCTTGCGATACGAAACCGTAGAAAAGCGGAGTATCCTGAACCTCAAGTCCTCCAAACATAAAAAATATGAGCAGGTCTTCGCCCTCAACGGGGTCAGTTTTTCCGTTCCCAAGGGTGAGATCATGGGCATCGTCGGCACCAACGGCAGCGGTAAATCCACGTTACTTCGGACCATAAGTGGCTTGATGGCGCCCAATTCGGGCAGCGTGGATCTGCACGGCCACTCTGTTTCCCTGCTAAGTCTGGGTGCCGGTTTCATTCCCTCTCTTTCCGGCAAGGACAACATTTTCCTTTCCGGCCTTTCCATGGGTTTTTCAGAACAGGAAATCGCGGAGCGCTATGACCGGATCGTGGAATTTTCTGAGCTGGGTGATGCCATCAATCGCCCTGTCAAGACCTACTCCAGCGGTATGTACTCCAAGCTGACCTTTGCCATCGCCATCACATTGGAAACGGACATTCTGCTGGTGGACGAGGTGCTGTCCGTGGGTGACCTGCGGTTCCAGCGCAAGAGCCACGCCGCCATGGAAAACCTGATCATGGATAAAAACCGCACCGTTTTGATCGTTTCCCACAATCTTGGCGAAGTGAAGCGGCTATGCACCAGCGTCATGTGGCTGGAGCAAGGTAATTTGATCACCATTGGCAAAACCGATGACGTGCTGGAGCTGTACCACAAGAAACTGGCGGACGATCCCAACAATGTCAGCTACCTGGAGCCGCCCACGGTGCAGGTGACCTCGGCCCACAATGCCATCCATCTGCGCTGGAAGGCCGTTGAGAAAGCGGAAGATTACCGGGTGTACCGCAAGGAGAATCTGCCCGGCGCCCAATGGTGCGCCATCGCTGACGGCTATGTCGGCACGGAATATGACGATGTACCTCCCTCCGGCGAAATTTCCTACCTCTACACCGTCCGGGCAAGGGCCACTAATCGGGGCGGCAATGTCTGGAGCAATCACAACATCGGCGTTCCGGGCAAACTAGTTAAGGAGGAAACGCCATGAGTAATCACCAAAAGTGGGTCAGTGTTTGGGGAAATGCCGTTTCCATTGCGGAAAATCGTCCGGAGCGCTATGCCAAGGACATTACCCTGCGGTATCCTCTGCACATCCCCTTCGATAGCAGCGCAGTAAAGCTGACTTTCGACAATT
>RHMF01000997.1_pt1 | contig 15729 bp, 12 predicted proteins | sample 5365151 | NCBI WGS metagenome assembly RHMF01 (sample SAMN10266501, study PRJNA497801) | feces metagenome | isolation source: feces | host: Bos taurus | place: China: Prairie of Fairy Mountain | collected 2017-08-14 | reverse complement strand
TGAGTGTCAGCATAGCTGGCTCATAGTGCTTTCGCAATTTGCGAGTGCAAAGGTACTAAAAATAGTTCATAGTTCATAGTTTAGAGTTCACAGTTTGTTTTCCTTTAAGTTTTTTTAACAAGGAGTGAGTTCTTCTAATAGCATGGTGCACCCTTTGAGGCAATCGCGCCATGTGGCTTCGAAGTCGCCTGTGTACCAAGGGTCGGCAACGGGGGTGGGGAGCAAGGGGCGGATTTTGCCGTCGGGGTCGCCACCGCACATGCGTTGCATATTGCGAATGTTGTATTCGTCCATACCTATGAGCAGGTCGTAGTGGGCATAGTCGGCTCGCGTGAGTTGACGTGCGTGGTGTCCCTCGCAACTGATGGAGTGCTCAGCGAGTTTGCGCCTGGCTGGTGGATAGACGGGGTTGCCGAGTTCCTCGGTGGAGGTGGCTGCTGAGGCTATTTCAAACTCACTGCTGAGGTGAGCCTGTTCTACGAGGTGCTTCATTATGTATTCAGCCATTGGAGAACGGCAGATATTGCCGTGACAGACGAAGAGAAGACGAGTCATAAGTAATAAGTAATAAGTGACAAGGTACAAGGTACAAAGTACAGGGGACAAGGTAAGAACCCTTGAACCTTTATAGCCTCTTGAGGAGTTCGAGGGTTACGCGCCAGATGTCGTCGCAGGTGTTGAGGTCAACGCGCTCGTGGATGCTGTGGGGCTCGAGTATGCGAGGACCGATGCTGACGATGTGGAGTCCAGGGAAGATGTTGACCAGATAACCAGCCTCGAGCACAAAGTGCATGGAGACGGCTCGGGGTTCGAAGCCCAGGACATCGCGGAAGACGCTGTTGGTGAGCTGGAGCAGGGTGGTGTTGCTCTCTGTCCATGCTGGCGATTCCATCACCTTGGTGACGGTGGCTCCTGAGAGATGGTAGATTTTCTCTATTTCGGAGGCTATGCGCTGCATCTCGGAGTCGACGAAACTGCGAGTATGGAAGGTTAAGTTGAGAGTTCTTCCCGTTCCCGTTCCCGTTGTATATACTAATCCGATGTTGTTGGAGGTGAGAGGGGTAATGTCGTCTGGTGACATCTGTAGCACTCCCACTGGAACAGCATTAATGGAGGCGAGGAGCACCTGGGTGGTTTCTTCGCTCATGACGCTGGAGTGCCATACGGAGGGAGCTGCATGGATGATGACATTGGGGTCGGTATCGCCAAACTCCTTGATGAGGGCATAGTTGCATTGTGCCACCAGACTGAGGAAGTCGCTGGAGTTGTCCTTAGGTATAACCACCTTTGCCTCAGCTTCGGAGGGGATGGAGGCTGCAGCCTGTCCGCCTTGGAAGGAGACGATGTAGAGTTTGATGTCGCACTGGCGTATGGCAACGAGCAACAGATTGGCGAGCACTTTGATGGCATTGGCTCTGCCCTTGTTGATGTCAACTCCGCTATGACCACCCTTGCCACCTGAAACGCTGATGGTGTAGGTGATATAGTCCTTGGGCATCGCTACTCTCGAGATGGGAAGATGAGCCTCTTGGATGATGGCTCCTGCTGATGCTACGGTGGTTTCATCGTAAGCCTCAGAATCGAGGTTGATAACCTTTCTGCCCTTGATAAAGTCTGGAGAGAGATGAGAGGCGCCAGACATGCCGTCTTCTTCGTTGGTGGTGGTAAGCACCTCGAGGGCTGGGTGGGGCAGAGAGTCATCAGCAAGGATAGCGAGAGCCATAGAGAGTCCCATGCCATTATCGGCTCCGAGAGAGGTGCCGTTTGCCCTCATCCACGAGTGTATGGAGTGTGATTTCTCGTCCATTTCATCGTAAAAAACAGCCTCAATAGGGTCATGGAGGGCATCAAACTGCTTATCGGTGGCAGAGACGCAGACCATATCCATATGGTTGAGCAGGACAACAGGCTCGTGATCCTCATAGCCAGGTGAAGCAGGTTTCTTAATCACCACATTGTGGTGGGCATCACGACGATAGGCGAGGTGATGCTCATCAGCAAACTGGCACAGATAGTCGGCTATCTTCTCCTCATGGTGAGAAGGACGGGGAATGGTTCTGATTATATCGAAAAATTCTCTATATGTGGTCATAAAGCGACTTTTTTTTGACAAAACTATGTGCAAAAGTAATAATTTTGCACCAAAAAGCCCAATTTTTTAATTTTGCACCAAAAAGCCCAATTTTTTTTCATTTATTCATCAGAATGCTTGTGTATTTGAACTTTTTTAGTAACTTTGCACGCGTTAGGTTTTGGTTATCCAACGAATAACAGTATGGCTATACTGAAAGGAATATATGAAAAATACTTCACCAGAAAGGCGCTGCCTTACTGGTGCGTCCTGATACTTGACTGCATCATATTTGTGATGGCCGGCTTGGTGGCAATGTATGCCGTGTCGGGCGGTAGTGCTGTGATAAATCATTTCTGGCGAACAATTTTAACGTTGGCGTGCCTGACGCCCCTGCTGATGGTGGGTATGAGGATACGCCATACCTATAGCGGAGTGCTGAGATACACTACTACGGTGGACTTTGTGAGAGTGGCACAGTCGGTGGTGATAGGTGGAGTGCTGATATGCATAGTCCACATGATAGCCAAGACATGTCTCCCCCAACTGTATCCACTAGCCAAAGAGCGTTGGATGACCATAGGAGTGACACTGGTGCTGACACTCTTTGCCCAGTGGGCGGTGAGAATACTGTTGAAGTATATGTATGAGGCATTCACCGAGAACAGGAGAAAGACTGGAGTGTATGTGTATGGTGCCCACGAGGGTGGTGTTGCCATAGCACGCTCGCTGAAGGATTATAACAGCAGATACACACTGAAGGGATTTGTAAGCACGGACGGACTGCTGGAGTCAAAATATCTCATGGGAGTGCAGGTAAGAAGAGACAGCGTGAAATTCATAGAGCGTATGAAGCAAGACGGGGCAACGATACTTATGGTCAGCCCTATGCAACAGGAAGTATTCCGTGAGAGGACGGAACTGCACGATGCGCTGTTGGATGCTGGAATTCACATCATGGTGTTGCCTGATGCCGAGAGTTGGGACCCTACGCAGAGCCTTTCCACCAAACAGTTAAGGGAGGTGGACATTGAGGACCTGCTGCCACGTGATAAGATAGAGGTGGATATGAACGCCATTGGCACCATGCTGACAGGCAAAAGAATACTGATAACAGGTGCTGCAGGCTCAATAGGTTTTGAGATGGTGAGACAGGTATCAAAATACGCTCCTGCCGAGTTGGTATTGGTAGATCAGGCTGAGACACCTATGCACGATGTGCTGTTGTATATGAATAAGAAGCGTCCAGACATTTCATGTGAGACGATAGTTGGCAGCATATCAAACCAGTCGCATATGGAGAGTATTTTTGAGCAATACAAGCCTGAATACGTGTTCCATGCAGCTGCCTATAAGCATGTGCCGATGATGGAGAACAACCCAGCTATGGCTATACAGAATAACGTATATGGGACGCGCGTGATAGCCGACTTGGCGGTGAAGTATGGCACAAAGAAATTTGTGATGATAAGCACTGACAAGGCCGTGAACCCAACCAACGTGATGGGATGTTCAAAACGTATTTGTGAGATATACTGCCAGAGTCTGAATAAGGCTAAGCACAACAAGCAGACGCAGTTTATTACCACTCGCTTTGGCAATGTGCTGGGCTCTAATGGTTCGGTGATACCACTATTCCGCGAACAGATAAAGAATGGAGGACCAGTGACGGTTACCCATCCAGACATTATACGTTTCTTTATGCTCATACCAGAGGCTTGCCAGCTGGTGCTTGAGGCAGGTACAATGGGCAAAGGCGGTGAGATATTCGTCTTCGATATGGGTAAGCCTGTGCGCATAGCCGACCTTGCAAAGAGAATGATTAACCTCAGTGGCGCTAAGGACATCGAGATAAAGTTTACAGGATTGCGCGATGGCGAGAAACTCTATGAAGAGGTGCTCAACGATGCTGAGCAGACCAAACCTACACACCATCCGAAGATTAAGATTGCTGCAGTGAGAGAGTATGACTATGCAGAGGCACTGAAGAATGAAGAGGCTCTGCTGGAACTGGCAAAGCAATATGACGATATGGCGATAGTGAAAAAGATGAAGGAAATAGTGCCTGAATACAAGAGTCAGCACTCGAAATACGAAGTGTTGGATAAATAAAAAGATAAAAAAAGGCTCCCGATTGGGAGCCTTTTTTATTGCTTGAAGAGGTCTTTTATGCCACCGATAGAACCCATGAGGTTGGTAGCCTCGTAAGGCAGATAGACGGTCTTGGTATCATTGCCCTTGGCTATATCCTGCAAGGTCTGTATATACTTCTGGGCAAGGAGATAGTTGGCAGGGTTGGTGCTCTTGCCAACAGCCTCGGTAACCTTCTCAATGGCGATAGCCTCAGCCTCAGCCTTGCGGATGCGAGCCTGCGCCTCACCCTCAGCACGAAGAATCTCCTGCTGCTTGGTTGCCTCGGCACGATTGATGGCAGCAGTCTTGTCAGCCTCAGACTTTAGGATGACTGCCTGCTTCTCGCCCTCAGAGGTGAGGATAGTGGCACGCTTGTTACGCTCTGCCTGCATCTGCTTCTCCATAGCCTGGAGCACGGTAGCAGGAGGGATGATATCCTGAAGTTCTACACGATTGACCTTGATACCCCACTTGTTGGTAGCATCGTCAAGCACAGCACGCAACTTGGTATTGATGGTATCGCGCGAGGTGAGCGTCTGGTCGAGCTCCATCTCGCCTATGATGTTACGCAGGGTGGTCTGGGTGAGTTTTTCAATTGCGTTAGGCAGGTTGCTGATTTCATATACAGCCTTGAAAGGATCAACAATCTGGAAATATAGCAGGGCATTGATTTCCATCTGTATGTTATCCTTGGTGATAACATTCTGACGGTCGAAGTCATAGACCTGTTCGCGAAGGTCTATGCGATCAGTCATGATGTAGCGTCCACGAACCATTCCCACCATATCCTTTGCCTTGTCGATGAAAGGAATGATGAAATTGATGCCAGGTTCGAGAGTCTGGTAATACTTGCCCAAGCGTTCCACAATCTTAGTCTCTGACTGGGGAATGATGACGATAGTTTTCTTTAATACGATAGCTGCCAATACAAGCAGCACGATAAATAAGCCTGTAAGAAATTCCATAATTATAAAGGTGTTACGGTTAATATTATACTGTTTCTCTCAATTACCTTGACTATGGTGCCAACAGTTATCTCAGCATTGTCAGCAGAAACGGCACGCCATAGGTCGCCGTCTATCTGCACATAGCCGTATCCATCGGCAGGTATCGCCTCTGTCACTTTAGCCTGACGCCCGATGAGCGCATCGGCGTTACTCTTGCGCTCAGCCTTATTATGCAGACGGCGCACCAGCGAGGGCCTGACAAATACCAGACAGAGTACGGAGGCTATGACCCACGCAAGCAACTGGGCTATAAAAGGCGCATCGAAGGCAGCAAAAATGATAGAAACCAGTGCTCCGAGGGCAAAGCAGACGAAGTAGAAGTCACCGCTGCTGAGTTCTACTATCAGACATACAAAGCTGACGATAAGCCACAGAAGCCAAAGATTCGTGTAAAAGTAGGTTAGCATAGGTTATTTCCTTTTGTTTTGAAAGAAGTTTTGCATAAGTTCGCGACATTCCCTTTCGAGGATGCCATCAGTTACCTCTGTCTTTGGGTGAAGCACCTTTGGAGCATAGACGGAATATCCGCGTTTGTCATCCCGGGCACCATATACGATGCGGGAAATCTGTGACCAACCAAGAGCACCAGCACACATGGGGCAGGGTTCTACCGTAACATAAATGGTGCATCCTTGCAGATATTTGCCCCCAAGAGCATTGGCTGCTGCAGTGATAGCTTGCATCTCAGCATGAGCTGTGACATCGTTGAGGGTCTCGGTAAGGTTGTGAGTACGGGCTATAATCCTTCCCCTACAGGTGATGATAGCACCAATAGGAATCTCGTCCTCACGAGCCGCCTGTTCTGCCTCAGCCAAGGCTTTACGCATGTATTCCTCGTCGCTCATACCAGATACTTACTAGAACATAGGTTACGATTATTATTGAGAATCCGGAATAACAAAGGTTGGTCTGGTCTGTCGCAATGCCCAGAGCGATGGTAGTTATCAGAACCAGCGCCGAGAAGCAGATGAAGAGATATTTTACCTCGTTGCCCTTGAAGCCCCAATGCTTGAATTTCAAAGCAAACATAGGTATCTCTGCCACGAGTATCCATGAACTGAGGAAAATGCCGAGGATGATGAGCCACGCAAACCAACTGTATTCCTCAAGGATAGGCCCAAGGCCCACGATGAGTGAGCCCCAAAACAGGGCGTTGGCAGGTGTTGGCAAACCGATGAAAGAGGTGGTTTGACGGGTGTCGAGATTGAACTTTGCCAAACGGACTGCACTCAAGGCTGCTACAAGAAAGGCAAGATAAGGGACTACAGAGTCGAGCGGACCAAGATGCTCGTCGAGCACAAGCAACTCATAGAAGATGATGCATGAGGGTGCTACACCGAAGGTTACATCATCAGCCAAAGAGTCGAGTTCCTTGCCAATCTCACTCGATACGTTGAGCAGGCGTGCCGACATACCATCAAAGAAGTCGAATACGGCACCGAGGATTATAAACAGCAAAGCCATCGCAGGCTGTCCTGTGATGGCGTATGTTACTGCAATGCAACCACAAACGAGGTTGCAACACGTTATCGTATTGGGAATGTGTTTTTTCATTGTCTATTTAAGAATACCGATGACGGTTTGGTTGCCCGTGGTGGACTGTCCCATAGTGACTTTTATCTCTGTGTCAATAGGCAGGTAGAGGTCAACTCTCGAACCAAACTTGATGAAGCCAAGGTGCTCATCGATGTAGCAGGTGTCACCCTCCTTAGCATAAGTAACGATACGACGAGCCATAGCTCCAGCTATCTGACGACAAAGAATATCGATTCCATCGGGAGTTGTGATGATTATATCTGCCATTTCATTTTCTTCAGCAGCCTTAGGAAGCCATGCACGATGGAACTTACCATTCTTGTGCTTTACCATTTTCACCGTTCCGTCAACAGGGAACCAGTTGGCGTGCACATTCCAAAGGTTCATGAAAATGCTCACCATCTTACGCTTCTCATGAAAATACTGGTTTTCCTCCACATCCTCAATTACCACAACATGGCCATCGGCAGGAGCGATAACCAGATTGTCAGTATCATCAGTACCATAAAAGCGGATAGGACAACGGAAGAAATTGAGCACGATACACCAGATGGAACCAAAGATGACAGCAAATACATAGAAGGGAATATGACTATCGAACGAGCGCCACAGTATTATACCAATAGCGATAAGTACCATTGCGCTGTATATGAGAGTATCAGTGCCTTCGCGATGAATGCGAATCTTCTTTATTTTTTTTATTTTCTTCAGTTTCTGTATTTTCTCGCCCATTGAAAAATCTGGTGTTTGGTTTTAGTAGAGATGGTGTTTTTATTTCATGCAAAGGTAAACAAAAACTTCGAAATGTGCAAATAAATTACATAAATATGTAAAAAAACGCTCGAAAAACAAAATGTAAAGTGACTTTATAGATAAATTTTATTAACTTCGCAGTCGCTATGCACAATTTTATACATCTACACACCCACACACATTATTCATTGCTTGATGGTCAGAGTAAAGTGGCTGACCTGGTTCAGCGTGCCATTGCCGACGGTATGCGAGGAATGGCTATTACCGATCACGGCAACATGTTTGGCGTTAAGGATCTGTTTGACGAATGTAACAAGGTGAACAAGCAGCTGAAGAAGGAGGGTAAGGAACCATTCAAACCTATCTTCGGATGTGAGATGTATGTGGCACGTCGAGGCATGAAGCGCATGGATGATAAGATAGACCGTGGTGGATGGCACCTCATAGTGCTTGCAAAGAATCTTAATGGCTATAAGAACCTCATAAGACTGGTGTCAAGATCGTGGGTGGATGGTTTCTATGGCAGACCTCGTACAGACCATGAGGATCTAGAGAAGTTTCATGAAGACCTCATAGTATGTTCTGCATGTATAGGTGGCGAGATTCCTAAACTGATACTTGCCGGTGACATAGAAGGTGCGAGAAAAGCTGTGGAATGGCACAAGAATCTTTGGGGTGAAGACTTCTATCTGGAGTTGCAACGTCATGAGGTGAAAGATCCCAATCTGCGTGCCAATCGAGAAACCTTCCCTATGCAGCAACAGGTGAATCGCCAGTTGATAGAATTCTCAAAGGAGTATGGCATAAAACTAATATGTACCAATGACTGCCACTTCATAGACAAGGATGCTGCTGAAGCACATGACCACCTGCTCTGCTTAGGAACAGGTAAGGATCTTGACGACCCTCAGCGCATGCTCTATACCAAGCAAGAGTGGTTTAAGAGTCAGGCAGAGATGAACGAAGTATTTGCTGACATACCAGAGGCATTGGAAAACACCCTCGAGATTCTTGATAAGGTAGAGACCTATGACCTGGAGTCTGACCCGATTATGCCATTTTTCCCCATTCCATCGGAATTCGGTATAGAAGAACAATGGCATTCTCGCTTCACGGAAGACGACCTATACAAGGAGTTTACCTCAGATGAGTTTGGCAATAACCAGTTGCCAGAGGAGGAGGCAAAGAAGAAAATCAAGAAACTTGGTGGATATGATAAACTTTACCGCATAAAGTTTGAGGCTGATTATCTGGGCAAGCTCGCATATGAGGGTGCAGCACGTATTTACGGCAAGAGAGATGTCATAATAGACTCCCCTCTTCAACCAGATGAACTGTCAGCCTGGGCCGCAGAGAATGGCATCAATAAGGAGGTGGACGACAGAGTGCGTTTTGAGTTGCATATCATGAAGTCAATGGGTTTCCCTGGTTACTTCCTCATAGTGCAAGACTTCATAAATAGCGCACGTAAGGAATTGGGCGTGTGGGTAGGCCCAGGACGTGGTAGCGCTGCGGGTTCAGTGGTGGCCTACTGTCTGGGTATCACAAAACTTGACCCGCTGAAGTATGATTTGCTGTTCGAACGTTTCCTGAATCCAGACCGTATCTCGCTCCCTGATATAGATACCGATTTTGACGATGACGGCAGAGGAAAGGTGTTGCAGTGGGTGATGGATAAGTATGGTCACGAAAACTGTGCCCACATCATTACTTATGGTACTATGGCCGCTAAGAATGCCATTAAGGATGTGGGTAGGGTAGAGAAGGTTCCACTGCCTGTGGTCAATGCTTGGTGTAAGGCAATGCCAGAACGATTGCCAGATGGTATGAAAGCGAAGTTAGCTAATTATATAAAAGTAACGCCAGAACTGCAACAAGCTGAAGCATCGGTAAACAAAAATGAGGCAAATACCATTAAATATGCCAAGATGCTTGAGGGTACCATACGTAATACAGGTATCCATGCTTGTGGATTTATTATTTGCCGTGACCCTATAAGTGACCATGTGCCAGTATCAACAGCCGATGATCCGGATTTCCCTGATACCAAGACTGCTGTGACACAGTATGACGGTCATGTGATTGAGTCAACAGGACTGATCAAGATGGACTTTCTAGGATTGAAGACACTCTCCGAGCAGAAAGAGGCTGTAAAGAACGTAAAACTTACAAGAGGCATAGATATAGACCTTGACAATATCCCTATTGATGATGAATTGACATATCAGTTGTATCAAAGGGGACAGACAATAGGAACATTCCAGTTTGAGAGTGCGGGAATGCAGAAATACTTGCGTGAATTGCACCCTACAGTGTTTGAGGACCTTATAGCTATGAATGCTCTCTACCGTCCAGGACCTATGGACTATATTCCATCTTTCATAGCCCGCAAGAACGGAAGGGAAGCTATCACTTACGATATCGACATAACCGAAAAGTATCTAAAAGACACCTATGGCATTACCGTTTATCAAGAGCAGGTGATGCTGCTATCGCGTCAGCTTGCCAACTTCACCCGTGGTGAGAGCGATGCCCTGCGAAAGGCAATGGGTAAGAAGAAGAAAGATATCGTAGATGCGATGAAACCGAAGTTTATTGAGGGTGGAAAGAAGAATGGTCACGATGAGAAGGTGCTCGAGAAGATATGGGCAGACTGGGAGAAATTCGCATCCTATGCCTTCAATAAGTCTCATGCAGCATGTTATTCATGGGTGGCTTACCAGACAGCATACCTTAAGGCTCACTATCCCGCAGAGTTTATGGCGGCTTTGTTGACTCGTCGTCGTTCGGATATTAAGGAAATAACTAAACTCATGGACGAATGCAAGGCTCTCGGCATACCTACTCTTGGTCCAGATGTTAACGAGTCATACGCAAACTTTGGTGTGAATAAGAAGGGGGAGATACGTTTTGGTCTTTCAGCCATCAAGGGTATGAGCGATGCGGCTACGATAGCGATAATAAAGGAACGCGAGGAGAATGGTCCTTTCCGAGATGTATATGATTTCCTGGAGCGTGTTCCTGCCTCCGCTATGAATAAGAAAGCAATGGAATGCCTTGCTCTCTCGGGTGCATTGGATAATTTCGGTATCACAAGAGAACAGTATGTATCGCCATCGGGAAAATATCCTCAATTAATCGATGCTCTTTCCATTTACGCTCAGCAATATCAAACTGCCAAATCGACGGCGGTAAATTCACTGTTTGGTGATTTTGACAGTGTGGAGATAACCAAGCCAAAGCCTGGCGCAGCAGAACCATGGAGTGCTATAGAGAAACTAAACCGCGAGCGTGAACTCGTGGGAATATATCTCTCTGCCCATCCGTTGGATGAGTTTGCGGTAGTCTTGGAATGCATGTGTAATACCAAATGCTCAGAAATTGGTAAGGATGCTGATAGGGCTGAACTTGCCAAGAAAGACACCCTGACCATAGGTGGTATAGTGACAAATGTTAACTCACGATTCACAAAGACAGGCAAACATATGGGGATTGTTACCATTGAAGACTTTGAAGGAGTTGGTGAGCTAGCTATATTCGGTGAAGAATGGGCTCGTTGGCAAGGTCATCTCAACGAAGGAAGTTCAGTATTTGTGAAGTTGAAATGTCAGGAGCGTTACCAAAAGGGTAGCGGGGTATATGACCTTAGAATACAAAGCATAGAATTCCTTCAGGACGTGACGGATAAATTCATGGAGACCCTTACCGTTCATGTAGATATGAACTCCATTATAAGCGATTCGGAATCAGAGGATGAAGAGGTGATGACAGATAATGTGCTCTCCGATCTGGCAACTATAATAACAGAATCGCCAGGTAGTACTAAACTCTCGTTCGCGATAAGAGACAACAGTTTGAGCACTGTTCCTGTAAACTTGATATCAAACTTACCAGGAATAAAGGTTAATCGTCGTCTTATTGACTACGTGAAGTCACACGAAGGACTAAGTATAACAATGTAAGATTCTTCACAAAATCACACTTGTGAAGGAGCATTTCCACGACGCAGGTTACGACTGGCATCGATACGCAGGAAAATAAAAAGCAGAATGGTGAAACCCCATAATGACGAACCTCCGTAACTGAAGAAAGGAAGCGGAATGCCGATTACAGGGGTAAGACCAAGTACCATGCCGATGTTGATGAATACGTGGAAAAGGAAGATGCTTAGTACGCAATAGCCATATATGCGCCCGAACTTGTATATTTGTCGTTCGGCTACATATATCAGTCTCCATATTAACAGCATGAAGAGTATAAGTACTGCTGACGAACCGAGGAATCCTTCCTCTTCGCCTACGGTGCAGAATATGAAGTCGGTATCCTGCTCGGGTACAAACTTCAGTTTTGTCTGTGTGCCGTTAAGGAATCCTTTACCGAGCAATCCGCCCGAACCTATGGCAATCTCGCTCTGATGAACATTATATCCTGCACCAGCGAGGTCTTGCTCTAGTCCCAGCAATACGTTGATTCGTACTCGCTGGTGGGGTTCCATGATATTGTTGAGCACAAAAGATGCAGAATAGAAAAACGCCATAGAGCCTATGGCAAAGAGTGCTATGAAAAGATATTCCTTTACCTGTTTCTCAAAACTGAGGTAAATGAGATAACCTATGATGAAGATGGTAGCAAGAAATTGTATCCACACCACGTTGAACCTAATTACGAACTCAGAGAATAGCAGGGCGAGGATAGTGACTAATGTGGATGCTCCAATCATGAGATAGGATTCCCTTTTCGCCTTGCAATATACGAGTGCAAGACCTGCTGTGAACAGTTGGATAAGGAAGAATACAACAAAAGGACCTATATGTGTGGGAGTGTGAAGTATCGTGGGGGAAGCATATCGTATGCCTACGATGAAATAGAACACCATTGCTACGGCAGTGAACAGGAAGCTACCAGTCATTCCTTCACGATAGAGCATTAGAAAAAACGATGCATAGACAAGAGCCGAACCTGTTTCCTTCTGCATTACGATGAGAATCATAGGCATAACAATCATTACGATAGCTTTCGTAAGATGCCGCCAGTTACTGATAAAAAAGTCCTGTGCCGACATGTATTTAGCTACAGCCAATGCTGTAGCAAATTTAGCAAATTCAGCTGGCTGTATTCGAAGCGGTCCCATTACGATCCATGACCTCGAACCCTTAATTTCATGGGGATTGAATATGGTAAGAAAGAGCACTAGCAACATGAATCCATACATGGTGTAGGCAAAGGTGTCGTAAATGCGATCGTCGAGTAACAATATTACAAATCCTAACACGATACTTGTGGCAATCCATATTATCTGCATACCAGAGCGCGTGTCGAGTGAGAAAATGTCGGTATCACCATAGGTATAACTAGCTCCACACACACTTATCCATCCGAAGGTAAGCAGTGTGAGGTAGAGCCCTATCGTTATCCAGTCTATTGACTTAACTACCGAGGTCGATTCTTTCATTTTTATGCCATTTTTTTGAATGCTTTGGGCAGATACTGTATGATGTCGCTGGCGATGAGGCTTTCCCTTCCGAGGTCGCGAGCAGCATAGTCGCCAGCCAGTCCGTGAATGTACATTCCTATCATTGCGGCTTCTTTTGGAGTGTAGCCTCGTGCGAGGAGTGCTGTAAGTATGCCTGTCAGTACATCGCCAGAGCCTGCAGTTGCCATACCAGCATTGCCAGTACTATTGAATATTATCTGGCCGTTAGGTATGCAGAGGGCACTGTGGTGTCCCTTGAGTATGATGTAGCCCTGCAGACGTTGTGCCATATCGCGAGCTTTCATAAGTCTGTCGTAGTCGTTGGCTGCGTCTGAGCCATAGAGTTTGTCAAATTCCTTTGGGTGAGGGGTGTAGATCAGTCCCTCTGGCAGTTGTTGCATCCATGTGCGGTGGGTGGCAAGTATGTTGAGTGCATCAGCATCCACTACCATTGAGGTCTTTACGTTTCTAATGAGCGATACTAGTGCTATGGCACTGCTATCGGCAGTACCAAGTCCAGGACCTACACCTATGGCATCATATTGGTTGGTGTCAGGCAGGCTGCTGAAGTTCTCTTCGTTTTGGTCAGGTTGCATTATAGCCTCTGGCACGCTGATCTGCATTATGTCGTTATTCTTGATAGGTGTGTGTATGGTGAGTTTTCCCACTCCCGACCTCAGGCAAGCCTTTGATGCCAGAATTGCTGCTCCAGCCATACCATAGCTGCCTGCTATGAGTAGTGCGTGTCCCATGCTGCCTTTGTGGGCATAGTCGCTACGCACTTTCATCATGTTTCTTATGGTCTGTTCCTCTAATATAGAGCATTGAGCCTCGGTTTTATCAATAAATTCCTTACTCAGTCCGATGTCAAGCACTTCAAGTTTACCGATGAACTTTCTGTTGTCTGCCATCATCATGCAGAGTTTCTTCATGCCCAGCGTGAGCGTAAGGTCAGCCCTTATGATGTTCTGTTGCACGTTGAAACTGTTGTCCTCAGTCATCAGTCCTGATGGTATGTCGATGCTCACCACCTTTGACTCTGACTGGTTTATGTAGTTTACTACTGCAGCGAAGCCTCCACCCAGTGGCTTGTTTATGCCTGAGCCGAAGAGTCCGTCTATTACCACCGTCTCGCTGGTCAGCGTGGGAGGCTCGAAGTCACGCTTTATCTCTATCAGGGCATCGTTGTCTATCTCTTGCAGGCGTTCCTTATTTATAATACAGTCAGGCGACAGAGTGCCTTTCACATTAAACAGGTATGCCTTTGCCTTATAGCCCTTGTTAAGAAGTTTTCTGGCTACGGCAAGGGCATCGCCTCCATTGTTGCCTGGACCAGCAAAGACTATGAATGGAGTCTCAGTGTCCCATTGCTCAGTGATAGCCTTTGTCAGTGCATCAGCGGCCCGTTCCATGAGGTCGATGCTCTTTATGGGTTCATGCTCTATGGTGTAGTGGTCAAGTTCTCTTATTTGTGCACTTGTAAATATTTTCATCGTATCGTTTTCTTGAATTTGATTGCAAAAATACAAAAAAGTTTTGGTTTTCGTCTTCGTTTTCGTTATTTATTTGTAATTTTGCACAAATATATCCCTATTACACATGGCATCAGAACGCATAACAATCCTTGATAAAACCTTTGAGAAGACGATCTCAGAGGCCGAGATACAGGAGGCAGTAAAGAAGGTTGCTGCACACATAGAGGCTGATTACAAAGACAAGAATCCAGTGTTCGTGATAGTGCTTAATGGTGCTTTCTCGTTTGCAGCCGACTTGCTGAGGATGCTGGAATTTCCTTGCGAATATGTCTTCACTAAGGTGAACAGCTATGAAGGTCTGGCTTCTACGGGCAAGGTTATAGAACACATACCTATGGAAGACCTTGCTGACAGGCATGTGGTGGTGATAGAGGATATAGTAGAGACAGGCTACAGTATGCAGTTCCTCATGGAGGTGCTCAGCAAGAAGAGTCCTGCAAGCGTAGAGATATGTGCTTTCTCGTTCAAACCAGAGAAACTGCTGGTGAAGGACCTGAAGGTGAAGTATGTAGGTATGCAGTTGCCAGATGATTTCATCGTGGGCTACGGACTGGACTACAAGCACCAGGGTCGCTACTTGCACGACATATACTCGTTGGTTAATGAAGAATAAAGTTCCGAGCTTGCTCGCCTGAGCACCCACGGAGCGCAAGAATAAAGAATTAATTTTTTAAATAAAAAGAAATGAAGAATATCGTAATTTTCGGTGCACCAGGTTCAGGTAAGGGCACCCAGAGTGACAAAATCATTGCAGAATTCGGCGTTGCTCACATCTCTACAGGCGATGTATTGCGTGCCGAGATAAAAGCAGGAACCGAACTTGGTAAGACTGCTTCACAGTATATCAATGAGGGCAAGCTCGTTCCAGACTCTCTCATCATCGATATGCTCGCCTCAACCCTCGACAGCAAGGGCAAGGATATTCCAGGCGTAATATTCGATGGTTTCCCTCGTACTATCGCTCAGGCTGAGGCTCTTGACGAGATGCTCAAGGAGCGTGGTGAAAAGGTGAATGTAGTGATAGGACTTGAGGTGCCAGACGAGGAACTCATCAAGCGTATCATCGCTCGTGGTGCTGTTTCAGGCCGTGCTGACGACAACGAGGAGACAGCTAAGAAGCGTCTCGACACCTATTATTCACAGACTCTCCCTCTCAAAGATTTCTATATCAAGCAGGGCAAATACGCTCAGATTCAGGGTGTAGGCTCTATTGATGGCATA
>RHMF01000587.1_pt1 | contig 15742 bp, 30 predicted proteins | sample 5365151 | NCBI WGS metagenome assembly RHMF01 (sample SAMN10266501, study PRJNA497801) | feces metagenome | isolation source: feces | host: Bos taurus | place: China: Prairie of Fairy Mountain | collected 2017-08-14 | reverse complement strand
GGCACTTATCCTTTAAGTAACGTTCACAAATTGCAATAATATCCTTGGTTGGTTTATTACATAATTCAATAAACTTAGGCATATTCTTTTTATATTTTGCCTTTATTTTAGCCATTTTTTCACCAAAATCTCCAAACAATTTTATATTAATTTCACTCATAAATATTCACATTAACATTTATTTTTACCATTCTTTTCTTGAAAATGTTTTGCCATTTGATAATTAAATTCTTTATAAGGTGCCCATCCTTCATATTCACCCTCAAAATCACAACCGAACTTATTAGGATTATACTCAGGAAAATATTTACCAAATATAGTTGATGAAAGGTCGTCCTCAATATGTTCCATCAACTTATGTTCTTTAGCGTATTCTTCTGTTGTTGTAATACAATATATAATTGCCATATCGTACCATACACAAGAATAATTTACTTCTTCGCCACGATTATCTTTTTCAAAGTTTTCAAGATACTCAGTAGCTTCACCCATATCATTCCAGGTATCTAATTCTATATGTACTATTTTGTTTTCCATAACTATTAAATTAATGTTTAATATAAATTTAATCCTGTCGCATCTATAGCAAGACCTTTTTCAATTAAACCACGATAGTCTAAATGGTTTCTATTAAAAAAATCAATTGCATGATATGTAATCATTGTGAACTGATCTATTTCTAAATTAATATCTAACCAAGACATATCAAGATGCATGGCAAAACTACATTCTAATTGTTGTTCCTTAGTCATACTTGAAAGTGGAAAGAGGTATGGTTTACAGTCTTCAAAATATGTTTCAACAGGATATACTGTATCTCCTGTGGCGTAAGTTGTTCCATTTGTATAAATTGCAAGCAATTTCCAAACATTATCACAGTGTTTTACTTTAACTTTGATTCCGTAAGACAACCTACCACAAAGGTCTTTCAACAGTAAATCTTTATTTTCCTTCGTCATATTGTTTTATAATTAAATTTTTTAGCTACTGCTTCTGGCAATGTAAATTCTTCAATTTGTTCCCAATACTCATATTTATTATTAGTGTAAATACCGGCAATACAACAAGCTCTAACAAAAGCTTGACTATCAGTTACACAATCGAAATTCAAAGAAGAACCATCTTCTAAACACCATAGTTGCCCATCCCATACATTTTCATATTTGCAATATAGATATTCTATATAAGAATAACCGTCATTACCATCGTATTTAACTTTATATTTATTTACATAACTACTCATTTATTTAAATATTACGTCTGTCACAATTCCATGATTTGTCAAAACACAGGTTTGTTTTTTAGGGTTACAGTCTTGAATATTTACTGTATCAATATGATTACAGAGTGTCAATTCCACTTCTTGCGGTGAATTTTCAAAGGTTACTTCTGGAAATTCATTATTATCTAAATATCCGAGAAAACCACCATCATACCAATCTTCTATTTGAACAAGACCATGCTCTTTCCATGTTGGTTTTTCATAATATAATCCGAGATAATCTTGTTTATCTCTCGCTATCCAAAGTTTCATAATTACAACAATTCTTTACAAGTTTCAATTAACTCCTTAAAATTCTCATAGAAAGCATCGCGCATTTCTGCAGTGGGGAAAGCAAGGATATTATGACCTAACACATAAAAATTTGAATCAATAGCGTTATTATGTGTAAAAAGAACATATTTTTCTTGCTCGACATTAAGCCAATCCGGTTCCCAAGGTTTATCCAATCCTATCTGTTCTCCTGCTATATTCCAATAGGCATCACGACAGATTTTTAGTCTTCGGAAATTATTATGAAGTTCAATGTTATCTGCATCATAAGAATATTTTTGTCCATCAGACAAATCATACGTCAACATAATATAAGGGTTCGCATTTACTACTCTACAACACTCTGCATAAGTTTTTGGGTATTGAGGCTGTTGCTTAACATATTCAACAAGCATTCCATTATCCACCTGTGTAATTTTGCCTATCAAATAACCATTAGGTGGAAGTATTTTATTGCCATCAATAGTCACCTCTGTTGCCAATTTATCATCGTCATCTAATGGCATTCTTAATTCTTTGTATTGTCTTTCTTCCGTAGTTTCTTCTTTATAGGGTTGTAAGTGTTCTGCTAACATTGCTTTGAGATTGTAATTATTGTCAACAGGTGATTGAATATCATATCGTATGACATTGCATCCAGCATCCCAACGCATGTGTACAACATTCATTAGTATTCCCATATTATGTGTTACTTTATCTCCAACCTTATATGGGAATTTTTCAAGGAACTCTTCAAGGGTGAAAATTATATAATCACAAACCTTTTTTGTCTCAGAACAAATAATAAAATTTTTATAGTTTTCGTTTATATGATATATTGCACGCGGATTATTACCAATATGTCCAAAAGCGTTACTTCCCCCTAATATTCCAAGGATTTCGATTACTTCTTTGCCACGAGTTGCGTGACCTTTTATTGCTAAATTCATAACCACCAATCAATTATTTGTGAGTCTATTATTATTTCGTCACTATTATACAACGTCCATATATATTCTCCGTTGTCAGATACAGCCAACCATGCTTTATCTTCATATTTCCTACCTCCTTTCCAATATTCTATATTTACTACCTTATAATAAGGTGGTTTTTTGCCATCAATTATGTATTTCATTACTGTTTCTTCATTCATAATTAAATTCTTTTAATTATTCCTATACGAACATTTTTAACTATTATAAAGTCATAAGTCTATAACTTCGTAAGATTCTTCACTAACAAAACCATCTTCACATTTTATAGTAATAGTAATTTCAAAATTATCTTCTCCTGTTTCGTAATTAAATTCTGATACAGCAGAACCTATAATATCTACTAATTCTTCTACATTTTGCATAGTTTTAATATGTTTGGGAACTTTTATAAATATTAAAAAATCTTTCAATTTCGTCTTTTACAACTTTTCGAGCTTTTTTCCATTGAGGTTCTTTATAGTTTCTCCCAACAGCTTTCCAATTTTTATATATAATAATATTCTTTATTATCTTTTTTGCTTGACGAGTTTTCATATTAAAGGTGTATCATAAGTTTTAATTAAAGCAAATTCCTTACTAAATTCGGATATTCTATCCATTTCATCACAATGTGTTAATTCTATAATTGTAGTTAAACCTTGTGAATTATCGTTAAGTATCCTTTGTTTTAATTCCGATATATCAAGTTTAGCATATCGAAAATTTTCTTGAAATTCATTATAGTGATTTGTTCTACATTCTTGTACAGAACTAGATAACAAATTTCTAGAAAGTTCTTCGCTTAATGGGCCTCTTCCGTGACGGGTTAAATAAGGTCTGGTAACATAATGTAAGCTTATATCATTAATTCCCATTTGTTTAGCTATACTTAAAGCGTACGTAGAATCCGTTTTAGACGGAGTTTTATAAGCCTCATCAATTCCAGTATCATTCAGCATTAAACCTTGTCCGTTTTCAAAGATTATTTCTTCGTAACCTATAGGATTATTTGTTTCTATAGTTAGATTATACATTTCAAAACAATCGTTTATAAAATGGTCTATTAAGGTTTTACTGTCCCAAATTTTTATCCATTTACTTGGAATTGTTCCTATTCTTTTAGTAAAATATTCCTTTATAGAATTTAAATATTTAATTTGTTGTATATAATCAAGTTTAATAAAATCACTAAATGTTACGGTAAAAGTACTATTATATCTTAATACAGTCTCCCATATTCCCATTCCACAACTACCATGTTTACTGTCTCCTCGCAGTTCTTCTATGATTTGATTAGCTATCATATCAAATGGAGTGCTCCAACGACATTTAGAATGTCTATAAACTTTAATACTTTTATTATAAAGTTCTAAATATTCTTTTACAAATTGAATTGGGTTTATGATAAAATATTCTGAAAAATAATTATCGGCACCATAATAAGTTCCACTTCCAAAATGTTGAAATGTAAAAGAACCATCCTTAGTTAAAATAGAATGAGCACGTTGAGATCCTCCATTAGTAAGTACATTAAGTACTTTTTCTTTAGATTGTTTTGTGTAATTAGCTACAACAGTACCCTTTCCTTCATCTCCAAGATTGGCACCGATAATTATTCTTGCTTTCATATTACCAACTGATTTCGTTGTTATTTACTTTAGACTTTACAGAATTTTCGATACAATCACATATTGTATTTCCCAATTCATTAATTGTAGATATTTTTAAACGATCTCCTAAGAGTTGTCCAAAGGAATTTTGAATTTCTTTTTCGAATCTCCGGTACGAACTCTTATCACTTACTGCAATGTGATATATATCAAATTTTTCACAGGCATCGTTGTAAAGTTCTTTTGTATCAATATCTCCTTGACAAGAATCTCCTACAAATTGTGTAATATATCTTCCAGGAAGATAAGGATTCATAGGTTCATCACCCATAGTAATTATAATACCTTTTCTTCCTTGTTTATCAAATGCGTCTAGTTTTGTATGGTAAAGGCCCATATACCAAGCTGCGGAATATGATTCATAAGAATTACCTCCTCCACCAAATTCTATCCAAATTTTATCAAGCCATTCCGCAATACGAACATCTGATTCGAATTGTGATATTTGAATCGGAGCCTTATCATATACTAAATCTCCAATTCCCATTACCATAATTTGAATATCTTTGAACTTTTCGTAAAGATCACTCATGATTGTTCCTAATGCTTCTGCTGTTTCAGTGCAAGCGCTACCCATAGAACCTGTTACATCTAATGCTAATATAACAGGAATTGTATTAGGATGCTCTTCTGTATTACAACACTCGCGCATAACATTATAAGGTTTCATTTTCTCGTCAATACGACGAGCTGTATAAGTTTGTCCTGTTACACGACCTGTTGTTGTGTCATAACTTCTACCCAATGAGGTAGAATATGCAGCAAAACTACTTGATGAAAAACTACCACTTCCCATAATTATTCCTCCTCGTTTGTATCAATTTCTTCTTCTGAAAATTCACTAAGACCTTCGTTAATTTCATCGAATAGTCCACCAAACATGTTATTTTCTCCTCCCATCATCATAGACATAGCCATCATTGAACCCATGTCACTAGTATTAGATTTTCCGTTCATCATTTGAGAGAACATCATCATCTTGAACATGTTACCCATTCCTTTACCGTTTTTGAATGAGCTTCCGAACATGCTTACTATCTTTCCATAATAGTAAACAGAACCCATAAATACATGACGTTCTGGAACAAGTTGGCGTATTTCTGATGATTCGTAATCTATAACGGTTATAACGTCTTTGTCTTTCTGCTTCTCGATAACACACTTCGGCTTACCATCTACAAGGATAATATCGCCTTTTGTTACCTTGCAAGTAGGTATTACAAAGAAGAAATCTGAACCAATATCAAAACAGAAATTAGTTACATTGGTTAATCTACCCTTCTTTGTGTTGTAGGTTTTATAACCATTAGAACATTTAACGGCAATATCGCCATTCATTGTTAACCTACACATACCTGCTTGTACTTTACCACAGAGACCATTAAATAAATTTGTTGTTTCAAACATAATTTTAAAATTTTAAAAAATTTATAAGATTATTTCCTATGTGTTTTCTTGTTTTTATTCTTTTTTCTTCTCGCTTTGATTGCTTTAGGATTATTCCCGCGTTTGGTTGAACTACCTTTTATAGGATGACTAACACCCGTAAGATAACAAAGTGCTTCAGTTACATTTGGGTATCCTTGTGGCTTACCTATGAGGTAATCTTCGTAACTCATTCCGCACCTCCTTCCATTGCCTTGCGAAAATCTTCAATGGTTTCATTACTGTTTACAAAATATCCGCCATCTTTCAACCACTCACAAGCGCGGTCAAGCATTGTCTTGTCTGCAAACTCCGCACCGCGACAAAATCCTCTTAATGCGGCATTATATGTAGATGGAGAGGTATCAGCAATAAATTCACCTACCTCTTTTGCCGTTTGAAATATTTCTTCTTCTCTTTTCACAGTTCTTCTATTTTAAAGTAATTCAGGATTGTCAAACACATTACCAACTATACTAATTTCATCGAGCTCAGAGAACAAATCGTGTAAAGTATCATCTTCATGCATGCAAAAACAACCATCAATAAATTCTATACGTAACTTTGCACAATACCAATTTACAATATCATTTTCCCATATCTCTTTGCCATTCTTATCAAGCATTCCTGTGAACTGACCCAACGTGCTTTTATCAACTTTGTAATGTATAATATCATTACATTCTTGAATCCAAGAGCACCATTCGCCATCTTGTAAATCTTCATAGTAATGTCCCTCAACCCAATCACCTTTTTTCAGTGCAAGAGGTTCTACATCCATTACTATTTTTGCTCTGAATTTTATTTCTCTTGTCATAGTTCGTTTAATTTTTGTCTGATTTTAACAAGTTCTATCGCAATAAATTTAAGAAAATCAACCTCAGTAGTAAATTTATCTATTTTTTCTAACTCTTTTTGAGCAATTTTATGAGCAAGTTCAATTTTAATAGATTTAAGTTCTACAGTTGTTAAATAGTTCTTTTTCATAACTAAATCAAATTATCAAGCACATATTCTATTCCTGCGATGGCTGCTCCTTCATAGGTTTTATATTTATTATCCATATAAGTTACTTTGATTTCACCTTTACATTTAATCATATAATACCAACAATTATATGGGGTTGCACAAGGCTCTACACTTATAGCTTTTTCCTCTCTCAACCACTTCAAGACTTGCGAAATAGTGGGAGCGTCAATATATTTTTCGTCTTTGTGTGATACAAGCATATCTTTATAGTTGCTGCCTCTATATGCACTATTATTAAACACAATAGTAGTTTTATAGTCAAAACCACAAACCTCGGATGGGTAATACCACCCAAAACATGGCTCATTAAACCCTTTCTTTTTAAGTTTTACCGCCAACTCGAAAGTGACAAAATCCTCATTCATTCTACTTTACATATTTTCATTATTATTTTACACACTTTTATAAAACTCCAAATTATTAATACAATAGGTATAGTTATGCACCATAACAATGAACATGTAATGTTTAACATGAACCATTTATCAAAATACCAATCGGAAAATTTAATAATATGGGGAGTTCTCTTTTTAAAATCATAAATTGTTAAACAAAAGAATCCAAAAAATACAATAATGGATACTAACACATATATTTCAATATCATTCATTTGCTACTTTTAATAAATTATGTTCTTGTAAAGTTTTAGCATATTTTCCTATAACACAGTGTAATTGATCCACTTCTTTACGCAAACGATTAATTTCTTCTTTTCTATACTTTTTAACTTCTTTTAAAAGTTGATTAATACCCTCTTCTTTAGTTATTCCTGAATAAAATTCTTTAGATTGAGCTTTATAATTAGCAAAATCTTGACATTTTTGCGTATACTCTTTATCCTTATCCTTTAATTTTTTATCTCGATCTTTTAATTCTTTATCCAGACGTTGTTCTAACTGTTTTATTTCAGCTAGTAAACATTTGTTGTCTCTTATTAAGCACTTTATTATAGTGCTATCTGGTATATCTTTATTTTTCATAAATCATCATTTTGTGAAGAATACATTGCTTCGTAATTATATATAACAAATTGACGTGTGGTTGTATTAAATGCTTCTTTTCGTAATAAATCTGCCCATTCCGAAATCGGTGTTTTTGACTTTATTAACAAATTTAATCTACATGAAAATAACTGATTTTCATTAGAAATTATTGTATCAAAATTATCAAATAAATTAAATCCACAATCAATCAATTCTACACAATTTGAAATGAACATTGAAGTAAAAAATCCATTTAAATTATATTTTGATGCGAAATTACTTGCAAAACACCAAACACCAATTATTTCTTTTCCTTTTAAAAATTGAACCATTGATGAATCGATAAGGAAGTCGTCAAGAGTGCTGTTTAATAATCCGTTTTCAGTTCCGTGACCAATAATTAGAATTCTATTTTTTTCTCTATCGAGCGCAAATTTTAACAAATCTTTTGATGGGTTTATTAAAATTGTTGCGTCACATTCTAATCCTTGATAAATTGTTGAAAATTCTTTCGTGTCCTCCTTTGATATAATATGTACTACTAACATGTTTCATTAGAATAAAAATAATCCTCAAATCCTCCTCCAATCCAAATATTACTAATATTGTGTTCTTTACGAAGTTCTTTATCAGTTAATTCTGTTACTCCTTCTTTAAGTTCTGCACACTTACCGTTTTCATGAAGAAATATATTATATCCTTTATCGAGTAAATTAGAAAAACACAATGCTGACAAAGCTGCAGTATGAATAACTTTAATATCATACTTTATAGCTTTAATAGTCTCATTATGACTTGTATAGAATTTATTTAAAAATTCGTATAATGATATATCTTTTAAGTCCTTATAAAAATGTATTTCTTTCATCTTAATTTAGTTAAATGCCATGAGTGACAAGTTTTACAATAATAAATTCTAGTTTCTTGTCTTTTACCTTTTATAGCGTGTCTACATTTAGCTAAAGCAAACATTGCGGCTATTTTATCTTTATACTTAATTTTCTTGCACATTTCTAAATGTCTGCATTAATTTTTGATAGACAAAACCGTTAGGGTGTATACAAGGATTATTTGGATTAGTTTCCCAATCATAATCTGAATATACATTTTTAATGAACTTTACAAATGCTTGTGAACGAGATATTCCGGCAGAACAATGAATTACAAAATGTTTACCTTTATTATTTTCTATAAATTTAATTGCTTTATCTGCCATCAAATCTGTAAAAAATACTAATATTCTTTCGTCTGTTATATGTACAGAAGTATCTTCTTCTAAACCTAAACCTATAGGATCAACATCATCAAAATCCAAATTTAATACGTTATCTGATGATTTACATATATGATATTCTCCTGGAATAAGACTTCCGTTATTTATAGATATTATAGCAATTTCTTTCGGAACTTCTAAATCCCATTCACTTTTATAAGCTATACGTTTGAAATCCTTAAATCCCAAACACCATAATTTTTTCATTTTGATACTTGTTTAATAATTTCTTGTAAGATTTCCACATGAGATTCATCGAAAATAAATTCATCAAAATCTCCATACTTAGAACGATATCCGAAAATGTATTTAATTCCATTAATTAATCTTTCGTACCAAGGAAGTGGTGCAAGATGTATAGAACAATATACACAATCATCATCTTTTTGAATTACTATTTGATGCTCGCAACTATGACAAGCACATATTAAAATTTCATTCTCTTTCATATTAAATCGTGTTCCTTAGCTATTACAGCTACTATATAACCTAAAATAAATCCAACAATAAAACTCATAATACTTGTTTACTTGCTTCTACTGCTAAAATATCAGCTCTATTATTTAATTCGTTTGCGTCATGTCCTTTTACCCAAATAAACTGAATATCTTTACAGTGGTTTTTAGCTTTTTTATACATTAAATCAAACTTTTCCCATAAATCTATATTCTTTTTACGTTTCCAGCCTTTGGTAATGCTATAAATTACATATTGAGAATCAGAATAAATTTTAACAGAATCTACTTTTTTAGATATGGCTTGTAATGCTTTAATTACAGCATATAATTCACATCTATTATTAGTAGTATTTTTAAAACCTTTACTCCATTCTAATACTTTATGACTATCCCGTAAAAAAATAAGCCCCACGCCTCCTTGTTGGAGGGTGGAGCTATATGCGCCATCCGTATAGATTTCAATTGTCATAGATATTTAATATAACTTGAGTTTTATAACCATTATATACTACGGTATAAGGAAACTCTCTTAAAACTGCGTATACAACACCTTCTCTTACAGAGCTGTTTAATACGTCTATTAATCTATTTACAATTGCTTTTAATTCATCTACGGATGTAAAGGCTTGATTGCCTTTTTTAATATCTAATTTGTTTAAAATTCTTAAGTCTTCTACATAATTTGTCATGTTATTTAAGTTTTTAAAATTAAAAAAAGAGTAGTTCAAGTATTGTGCTTCTTCAATACTATCCCTACTCCCATTACCCATCTAGGCTTGTACGGTTTTAGAATCCGCCAATCTCCCTCTTCATCTTGTTGAGAATTTGGGATAATAGTCACCAAGTTTAAGGATTACTTGTAACCGAAGCAACAACTTTAAACCAAGTTGCCAGGTTTACTTTAGACACTGTTAAAACGGAGTCAAATTAAAAGTTTGATGTTTGAAATTATATTGTAAGTGTCTTATTGGACAGAGGTTAGGATTCGAACCTAAACTACGGCTACCACAAAGCAAAAAATTAGTATTGTAAGTAATTATTAATTACTGAAATACGCGTGCTACCGTTACACTACCTCTGTCATATTATTAAATAGATACTTTATAATATTCCGCAAATATATTCTAATATTGTAAGTATCTTTAGTAGCGGGGCTTGGACTTGAACCAAGAATCGTTTATTTATGAAATAAATGCATTAACCTTAAATTAGTATTGTAAGTAACATAAGTTACTACTTAAATTATGCTACCCCGCAATATTAGATAACTCTAAACCTTTTCAGGAAAACTTGTTATCAAAAGTTTTAAACAAAAAAAGAATCGAGGAGAGGCCCAGAGTCGAACTGGGATCACGTCCTGGACATGGAAAAATCAAAGTAATATTATAAGTATCTATAGATACTGTAGATATTACGCATTCTACCGTTAAACTACCTCCCCTTTTAAATAGTTACTGTAATTGTTAAAAGTTTTGCAGACTTTCGCGTAAGCCATTTCGCCATTCTTCCAATGCGGAAAAACTGGGACTCGAACCCAGATAAATTGATTTTTTTGTAAGTAACTTATTAAATTAGGTCTGGTAAATATATTGTTAAGTTAAACAATAATTACCTAATTTTGGAAACTATATCAGACTCGAACTAATAACTTCCCCGTAGGGACGTTTTAACCTGTTAAACTAATAGTTTCGAAGTATTACTTTTCTATTCGGACCTCGTGTATCTTTTTAATGCGTCTTTTGGATATCCTCACGACTGCAATAGAATTTCATACAACCTTCACGTCTGAAGTTTTGTGGCGAGGGCAGGAATCGAACCTACATTAAAATAAAACCCCAAATTTTACTAGATAATTTATTAGAATTGTACGTATCAATATGATACATTAAACCAATATTCTAACCTCGCCTCAATATATTGCCACTATTTAAAAAATATAATATCGGATTTGAACCGATTACTTCATGTACCCCAAAACATGCGCTCTACCTAATGAGCTAATCATACTCTATTTAAAATATTTTATTGTAAGTGACAGATTTTGTGGAGGGAGCTGGAATCGAACCAACATTATACAAATTAACAGTTTGTTTTATATTAAAAATAGTATTATAAGTAACTATAAATAGTTACTGTTTTACCAATATTTTAATCCCTCCATTAACAGACACTAAAAATACATACTGGAATCGAACCAGCTACATTCAAATTAACAGTTTGATGCTCTACCTAATGAGCTAATGTAATTATTATTGTAAGTGTCTTAAAGTGAGTAAACAGACTACCACATCTGTTTACCCTTGATTGATACTAAATTGTTAAACATTCTTTCCTAAATTATTAATATTTATAAAGTATGTTTGTAAGTATCACTAGTTTATGTTAGAGAGTATTTACTCTAACAAGTTCATATCTATTACTTCTCCACAAAGATTGCAAAGGAGTATAAACATCAAACGTATCCATATCCTTAAAATTGGTAAGGAATTGCTCAATCTGGGCTATATTTGCAGGAATATAGATAAAATTATCTACATCACTCCAATCTGTTGCTCTTATGCTGTTCCATCCATTAGGAATATCAATAGCTACAATAAAGGGCTTAAATCCAAGATGTTTTTCACATTCCGCAAACAATTGTTTAATTGATTCTTTTGCGTTATATGAATTGTTCCAATCCCCATCCGAAATGACGGTCCATATAGGATAGTTCTTGAGAGCGTCAATTACCTCTGAATTGTTAGCAAAAGCTTGCGCAATGGTATTGATATGAGTTCCACCACCTCTAAAGACTGATTTACAGAAACTATCAATTCTCTTGTAATTATCCAGGAACGATTTAGTTGGATCTACCAAAGGTTCGTGAATTGTTTGAGAAATAGTTCTTCTAAGAAGAGAGTTTTGCTGAGTAGATCTTGAATCAATGTAACTCTTGAATATAGTAGAGTTACTAAAGAATCCAATTAAATTCCTAGCTTCATCATCTGGATTCTTGCACAGACAAACTGATGCTATAAATGTAGCAAAGTTAAATGGAGCGCCATTCATAGAACCAGAATCATCCATTATAACTAAACTGTTATAAGGAAGATTTACTCTATTCATGAAAGACTCAAGCCTCAGAGCATCTACATTACCTCTACAAATTTCTTCGTATACGGTTTTAAAGTTTACAGCTCCAACATTTACTTTAGCTTCTTTCTTTACTTTCTCAAGCTTTTCTTTATCTTCAACAGAAGCAGTTCCTTGACGAACCTTTTCTGTAAGAATACGCTCTTCTTCCTGTTTCTTCTCTTTGAATTTTTCCCACTCTTCAAACCATCGTTTCTGATTAGGATATTGTTCTTTATAAAGTACTCTATTACGTACTCTATAACGAGCCTGTGAGGGAAGTTTGTCTAACCAAGAAATGAACTCGTCCTTAGTAAAATCAAAGATTTTCTTTGATGCGAATAAAACGGATTCAAGTTCTTGATTAAATTGCTTTCTCCATGCACGATATCCTCTGAAATTAGCATAAGTTCCTTGTACTTCGTAATCCCACATCATTAACTTTGACAATTCTATCAGGAATAATGTCTTGTATTCCATGGCTTTCTTTGTTTCTGGAAGCATTTTAGTGTGTCCAGATCTTTTAGAAAGTCTAGGTAAAGTTAAGAACTTAGCTACAAGATGCTTATTAAATGGGTTGGTTCCATTGATAACAGAATATAAATATTCTGCAAGCATTGTTCTATAAGACGGATTAGCCAATAGAGATACATATTGTTCTACTATTTTACCTTTACGTGTAGTCTTTATTCTACAACGAAGAAGAGTATCAAAACAATTGTACTCATTAAACAATCCAGCTTTCAAGAATTTCTCAAATTGATCTCTGTGGTATGTGAATAACCACTCAACAAATTTATAGAATCCCTCTCTGTTAGCACTTCCTCCAGAATCCTTCTTGATTCCTTTAAAGATATTATGTTGACGAGAAGTAATATCTCCCATTGAGAACATTAGAGAAAAGAATAATTCTCTATGTTCTTTGTTATTTTTTACTTCATTCCAACACAAATTAAATGTGCTAGAATCATGTACTACTTCTATATTTTGTAGTACTTTTAAACAATTACTTAATCCTTTAAATGGATTGTTACTCTTTTTATTTAATTCTACGTTTACCATTTTATAAAAAATTTGTAAGTAACAGAAATTATTATTTATGACAGAGCTTCAATCTGTTTCTTTAAATCTTCAATTCTCTCTGCTGGAGTTTTAGTTGATTCCTCGAGATTACGAAGTTGTTTTTCTAACTCACGCTTCTTAGCATGATTTTCAGCAACTTCTTGAGTATATCTCTTGTAACCAATTATAAGGTTTACAAGTTCGGCATCTTTCTTAAGATTTCCAATCTCTCTTTGAGTATCTACTTCTACAGTCCACTCATCAGCTCCTTCAAGTGTCTCAATACGTTTCTTGATAGAATTCTTAATACTATTTAAAGTATTAATAGTTGTAGTGTGCAACAAGTCTGATACATTAAGTACTTGACCTATTTTAGTACTTATAATGCCATTATTTAATAGCATTTCTACAGCCAACTCTTTTAGTCTAGCCATGTTTGTTTCTGTGAAATTAACTTTCATAATGTTTATCGGAATTATTATATAACAATATTAGCTGTTCTAAATCATTTCCAAGTTCTGGAATATTCTTTTTTAATTCGGAATTGATGACAAGCTTACCAAGATTTTTATGTATAGAAATCTTAATTGAATCTTCAGCATCATACCTATCAACGTAATTACGGGCATCTTTTAAAATGTCTATTATTTTCATCCTTCTAAGAACATTATAAGATCAACAGAATCTTTAAAATTTCTAGATTCTAAATTATCTAAATCTTCTTCTGTTATATTATCTAATATTCTTTGATAAAAACCTTGTGACGAGGCTAAGTTTTGTAGTAGTTGTTTAATTTCTTCTTTATTCATACAATTTTATTAATGTATCAAAAGCTTTAATTCTACTTTCCACATCTCTTACATTCCACCAAAAATCAGAATCTTGTTTAGGCGCGTTTAGGTAAACTTTGTTAAATTCTGGAATTATTTCTGAAGGATTGTTAAAGTTAAATCCTTTATCATACAAAGCTTTTTCTAATGAACAACACATGCCTACGCTATATCCGTCTAAATATAGCTGTTTAGCTTTTTTAAGAGCTTTGTATTTACGTTTCCTTATATCGGAAAACGTAAACCATAGTTTAAGTGTTTTTATAAGTTTTTTCATAATTAATTAATTTTGATGTGTACGCCCATCGGGACTTGAACCCGAGACTCCGATCTTAAAAGGATCGTACTCTACCAACTGAGTTATAGGCGCCAATGTTATACTTTACTATTTTAACTATAAATTTATTTTACCTCTTCAAAGTTTTCTGGAAGTTCTTTTTTACCTATTCCAAACAAACCTTTAAATTGGTCTTTAACCTCAGTATTGATTGTGTCAAGTACTGGAGCAAAGTTAGATACGAAACTCTTTGCAAAGTCCGCACCAGTGTTCTTATCACCCCATACAGTAACATTACCAAGATTAATGTGTTCAAGAGCTTTAGCCTGAGCACCTGCAATGCCTTCATAATGATCTACCATTTTCCACTGAACAGCCAATTCTGGACTACCAGCAGCTTCAATCATTCTTTCAAATGCCATCGCTGGAGCTAATTCTTTTTGCTGAATTGCTTCTGCTTCAGCTAACAAAGAAGCTCGTTTACCTTCTGCCTCTGCAAGAAGAGTCTTTTTAATACCTTCTGCTTCTGCTTCTTTTACAGCACGAACTGCATCAGCTTCCGCTATAGCTTTCTGACGAACTTTCTCTGCTTCTGCTTCTGCTTCAAGAATAATCTGGGCTTTAGTAGCTTCTGCTTCAATGATTGACTTCTCCTTTGCTTTCTGAGCAGGAATAATATCAGTAGCACGAAGCTTAGCTTCAACAGCTTTTGCTTCAGTGTTATTTACTTCTATTTGCTTCTCCTGCTCAATCTGAGCGACCTTCATTCTAGCCTCTACATTGGCTGACTCCACAGCTTTCTTCGCCTCTGCTTGAGCCACACCAGCTTCTGCAGTAGCTTTGGCTACATCAATCTTAGCATTTTGCTCAGCTACACCAGATAACTTATCTGCTTCTGCTTTACGCTGCAACTTCATAGATTCATACTCAGCTGCTTTTGCTTCCTTTTCCTGTATCGCCTTAATTTTCTCTGCAGCCTGTTTCTGCTCTGCATTAGCAATACGAATGTTAGATTCAGCTTCTGCTTCTGCTTTACCTGCTTCTGCGGCAGCTTCTGCCTTAGCTTCAGCAATATCTGAGTCAGACTTTGCCTTTGCTATATTAGCAATCTGTTCT
>RHMF01002356.1_pt1 | contig 15745 bp, 11 predicted proteins | sample 5365151 | NCBI WGS metagenome assembly RHMF01 (sample SAMN10266501, study PRJNA497801) | feces metagenome | isolation source: feces | host: Bos taurus | place: China: Prairie of Fairy Mountain | collected 2017-08-14 | reverse complement strand
TTTCTCAGGATACAACTCCCACGCAACCCAATTAGGATTTAAGGTTTGAGGGTTGTAAGAGACGATATAACCCATTCGCTCAATAACAATCTCATTAGAGTTTTTATTTAAAGCGGGCTTTTCTAAATTCTCAATATTAGCGTTGTTTTGAGCCTCAAGATTTGCATCAAAACCACAAGAAACTAAAAAACTAATGCAAAATAATAATAAAATATACACTCTTTTCATGATGATGAATTTTTTTAATGATACAAAGATAGTAAAAAATAGAAATTCTCAGTTTTTTTTCATTAAATTTGCACGATATAACACACTATTCAACAATACGAACAATGATAACAGGAGAAATAAAAAATCGCATAGATAGTATTTGGGATACATTTTTTGATATAGGAATCAATGCACCAACAAGTGTAGTAGAGCAGATGACTTATTTGTTCTTTATCAAGATGTTAGACGATGCACAAAAGACAAGGGAAGTCAATGCAAATTTAATGGGAGTGGAGTTAAACGACCCTACCTTTAAGAAAGGAATGTGGCTTAATCCCGAAACAGAAAAAGAAGTAGCGTATGAAAACTTGCGTTGGAGTGTGTTTAAGAATAAAGAAGCAGAGGAACTTTTCAAGATTGTAAAGAATGATGTCTTTGTTTTTATTAAGAATTTGAATCAAACAAAAGAATCTGCTTATAGTAGGTTTATGTCCGATGCGAAATTAGATATAACAGAACCATTAGATTTATTAGAGATTATTCAAGGCATTGATGTCTTGGATATGAATGATAAAGATACTATGGGAGATGTGTATGAATATATTTTAGGAAAAATGGCTGCTTCGGGAAACAACGGACAGTTTCGTACACCTCGCCATATTATTAGAATGATGGTGGAGCTTATGAAGCCAACTCCAAAGGATATTATATGCGACCCTGCAATGGGCTCTGCCGGATTTCTTGTTGAGAGTGCTAAATATATTCAAGAAAACTATAAGAAAGAACTATTTGATAAGAATATATTAGAACATTACAGAAATACAATGCTTCATGGTTTTGATACGGATAAAACTATGCTTAGAATTGGTGCAATGAATCTTATGCTTCATGGAGTGGATAACCCTGATGTAATGCGTAAGAATAGTATTTCTGAAGATAATACGGATAGTTATAAATATACGCTTTGTCTTGCAAATCCTCCCTTTGTTGGAAATCGCAAAAAAGAGGTATTGAGTAAATCACTTTTGGCAATAACAGACACTAAAAAGAAAGAGCTTTTGTTTATGGCTTTGTTTGTGAGAATGCTTCAATTGGGTGGTAGATGTGCTTCTATTGTTCCCGATGGTGTTCTTTTTGGTACAAGCAAGGGACACTTGTCTGTTCGTAAGGAGTTGGTGGATAATCAAAGACTGCAAGCTGTTATTTCAATGCCTTCGGGAGTGTTTAAGCCATACGCAGGAGTTTCAACCGCTATTCTTATCTTTACAAAAACTAATGCAGGTGGTACTGATAAGGTTTGGTTCTATGATATGAAAGCAGACGGATATTCGCTTGATGATAAGCGTAACCCTATTGCCGAAAATGATATTCCAGATATAGTAAAGCGTTTTCATAATCTTGAAGAAGAAGAAAGCAGAGAAAGAACCGAGCAGTCTTTCCTTGTGCCTGTGGAAGAAATAAGAGAGAACGCCTACGACCTATCTATAAACAAATATAAGAAAATAGTGCGTGAAAAGGTGGAGTACGAAAGTAGCGAAGTGATTATGAACAGAATCGCCACTTTGGAAGAGGAAATAAAAGGTGCTATTGAGGATTTGAAAAAGATGTTGTAAGAATGGAAAATAAAGAGTGTATATTACTTAAAAAGTTACTTGCTTTACCAAAGGAGAATGAATGGGTAGAGTTTAAACATAATTTTCATAGTGAAGATGAAATTGGAGAACGTATTTCTGCAATTTCAAATTCTGCGTGTTTGGAAAATAAGGAATGTGGTTATCTTATTTTTGGTATAGATGATGATACTCATAATATCATAGGTACAACGTTTAAACCATCAAAAAAAATGATTGGTAACAACGAGCTGGAGAATTGGTTAATTCAAAGATTGAGTCCTCGTATTGATTTTAGAATTCATGAATTTCAGTGTGATGGTAAAGATATTGCTTTGTTTGAGATACCTGCTGCTGAGAATGAACCTGTTGATTATAAAAATATTGCATATATACGAGTAGGGAGTATTACTCGTAAACTAATGGATTTTCCAAATAAGGAACGGAAAATATGGACAAATGTAAAGTATAGTTTTGAAACTTCAATAGCTATTGACGAATGTGATGCAGCAGATGTAGTGAGGTTGTTGGATACTCAAAAGTATTTTGATATGATGAATTTACCTTATCCTACAACTCAAAGTGCTGTGATAGAAAAGTTGGTAGCTGATGATTTGATTGTTAGAAAGGATAATTCTTTCTCAATAACAAATCTTGGAGGAATATTGTTTGCGAAGAATTTGCATGATTTTAAGAGTTTGGAACGTAAGATTGTGCGTGTTATTAAGTATAAAGGAAATAATAAAATTGAAACTATTTTAGATGAGGAGTTTACACAAGGATATGCTGTTGGGTTTGAATCTTTGGTAAAGTATGTAAATGATTTGCTTCCAAAGAATGAAATGATAGGAGAGGCTTTTCGTGAAGATGTAAGAATGTATCCTCGTTTGGCAATCCGTGAATTAGTAGCAAATAGTATTATTCATCAAGATTTTAAAATAACAGGTACATCTACTCTTATTGAGATATATGATGATAGAATAGAGTTCTCAAATGCAGGTGAACCTCTTATAGATACAATTCGATTTATTGATGAGTATCGTTCTAGAAATGAGAAAATGGCTTCGTTAATGCGAAGATTAAATATATGTGAGGAGAAAGGAAGTGGTATTGATAAGGTGATATTTCAATGTGAATTATATGAGTTGCCTGCTCCTTATTTTGTATCTACAGGAGTGCATACTAAGGTTATTTTATATGCTCATAAACAACTTAGAGAGATGAATAAAGATGATAAGATTAGAGCTATATATCAACATGCTTGTCTAAAATGGGTGTCAAATGATTTTATGACAAATCAAACGTTAAGACAAAGGTTTTCGATAGAGCAAAAAAATTACTCTATGGCATCTAGATTGATTAAAGATGCTTTGTTGGAGGGTGTTATAAAAGAGGCAGATGAAGATAATAAATCAAGAAAATATGCAAAATATTTACCATATTGGGCATAATCTTTATGTGATTGTTATGTGATTATGTTTAAATTTTTTGAATGTGTTAAAAGGTTTTTGTGTTGATTTATAGATTTATAGATGTAAAAATCTTATGTGATTGTTATGTGATTGTTATGTGTTTTTTTTAAATAAGAAGTTATGAAACAAGGTTGGGAAGTAAAGAAACTTGGTGAGGTATTTGACTTGCAGATGGGAAAGACTCCAAGTCGTGATACGAATACTTATTGGAATGGTAAAAATACTTGGGTTTCTATTTCAGATTTAAATGATAAAAAATATATCTCTCAAAGCAAAGAGAGAATAACAGATGTTGCAATTAAAGAAACAGGAATAAAATTAGTGCCTTCAAGAACTGTTATAATGTCTTTTAAATTATCAATAGGTAAAACCGCTATTACTCTAAATCCTTTGTTTACAAATGAAGCAATAATGGCATTTATTGAAAAAGAAAAAGGTGTAATTATTCCTGAATTTATATATTATTATTTAAAAGGTTATAGTTGGGTTGGTGCAAATAAGGCTGTTTTAGGTATGACTTTAAATAAGAAAACAATTTCAGAACAAATGTTTTCTTATCCTCCAATGGCAGAGCAAGAAAGGATTGTTAAGGAATTGGATTGTTTGTCGGGAATTATTGAAAAGAAGAAACAACAACTAAAAGAACTTGATGCACTTGCTCAATCTGTATTTTATGAAATGTTTGGCGACCCTGTGGAAAATGAAAAAGGTTGGGAGGTTAAGGCGTTGGGAGAAGTGTGTGAGATTGTAACGGGTTCTACTCCTTCAACAACAGATGAGTCTAATTGGGAAGGAGATGTTGATTGGGTAACTCCTGCTGAATTAGGAGAACAATTGTATTATGGTAATACTATTCGTAAAATAACAGAAAAAGCAGCTAAATCATTAACGTTAATGCCTATTGGTACTGTCTTATTGTCTTCTCGTGCTCCTATTGGAAAAATAGCTATAACAAAGGTTCCGATGTGTTGTAATCAAGGCTTTAAGAATATTATATGTGGTAATAGGCTTAATAATGTATTCTTATATTATTACCTAATGGTTACACTTGATGAAATACAAGCACTTGGGAGAGGAGCAACATTTAAGGAAGTGTCAAAGCAGGCTATTTCTAATTATCAAATATATCTACCACCTCTCGCTTTACAACAACAATTTGCATCTAAAATAGAACTAATAGAAAAACAAAAGGAGTTAATTAAGCAATCAATTAAAGAGACAGAAACGCTGTTTAATAGCAGAATGGACTTTTATTTTAGTGAGTAATATTACTAACTACTAATTAGAATAAAGATGAAAAGGAACTTTGATTACATTAAGGAATTAGGTTTAGAGGATTTGCATAGGTTTTGCTCTATTGCAGAGGAACAACAGTTTTGCAATCCTGAGGTTAGTGCTGTTAATTCAAGAAAGGCATTAGAATATGTAGTTAGAGCGGTTTATTTCTTGAAAGACTTAGAAATAGGAGAAAGGACATCATTGTTTGAAATGGTTGATGGAGTTGCTTTCAAGGACTTTGTGGGTGATGAAAAGGTGATGATGAGTATTCATTATGTGAGAAAGGTTGGAAATAATGCTGCACACCTTGGAAATGTTACTAAAAAAGAGGCTTTCTTCTCTCTTATCAATATATACAATATAATATCTGCAATTTTGATAAAACTCAAAATTGTAGAAAGCATTAAGCCTTTTGATGAAACTTTAATTCCGAAAGTTCCACAACAACCTGCTATTGCTCCAATAGAAAAACCAAATATTAATTCTTCTTCTAAGATTATAGAACTTGCAGATAAAGAAGCAGTAAAGTCTTTTGAGGCTATTGAGTGTTTGCCTTTAGATATTTCGGAAGCAGAAACAAGAAAGCTATACATTGACTTAATGTTAAAGGATGCGGGTTGGCAGGTGCTTGAAGCAAAAGGTGCTATTGAGCCTTCAAAGGCTTGTATTGAGGTAGAGGTAAAGGGTATGCCAAAGGGTAATGGTGTGGGTTATGCAGATTATGTTTTGTTTGGTAGCAATGGTTTGCCCTTGGCTGTGATTGAGGCAAAGAGAACTGCTGTTGATGCTCATAGTGGTAAGACGCAAGCTGAGTTGTATGCTGATTGTTTGGAGAAAAGGTATGGTCGTCGCCCTGTTGTTTATTATACAAATGGTTTTCAAACTTATGTTTTAGATGGTTTGGGTTATACTGAACGTAGATTGTATGCCTTTCATTCACAAGAGGATTTGGAAAATCTTATTCTAAAACGTGGTAGAAAAGATATTTCGGATTTGTATATCAAAGATGAAATCACAAATAGAGCTTATCAAAAGGGTGCAATCAAAAGTGTATGTGAACACTTTAATAAAAAACATAGAAAAGCATTATTGGTTATGGCAACGGGTACGGGAAAAACTCGTGTAGCTATTTCTTTAGTTGATGTTTTGAAGCGTAATGATTGGGTGAAGAATGTGCTTTTCCTTGCCGATAGAACTTCTTTGGTAAGTCAAGCTCATAAGAATTTTATTAAGCATTTGCCTAATGAAACTACTTCTGTGCTTAATGAGAGCGTAGAAAAGGATTTGAATGCAAGGATTACTTTCTCTACTTATCAAACAATGATAAATTTAATTGATACTGATGATAAGGCTTTCTCGGTTGGTAGGTTTGATTTGATTATTGTTGATGAGGCACATCGTAGTATCTTTGGTAAGTATGGTGCTATCTTTAATTATTTTGACGCAATGCTTGTTGGTTTAACTGCTACTCCAAGAGATGAAGTGGATAAATCTACTTACGATATGTTTGAAATGGAACAGGGAGTGCCAAACTTTTCATACGAGTTAAATCAAGCTGTTGATGAGGGTTTTCTTGTGAATTATGAGGCATGGGATAGGGCTTCCGACATCGTGAAAAATGGTATTAAATACGATGATTTGTCGGATGCGGAAAAAGAACAAATGGAAATTATATGGGAGTATGAGGCTACAAGGAATGCTTTAGATGGAAAGCCTGTGTCAAGGGATATAGAAAGCTCGGAAATCTTTACCTATATACATAATATAGAAACTATAGATGCTGTTTTGCAAGATTTAATGCAAAATGGTTTAAATGTGCAAAGCGAAGAATTAATTGGTAAGACTATCATTTTTGCTTACGGACACAAGCATGCTCAACTTATTGTAGAAAGATTTAAGGTACTTTACCCTGAATATGGTGATGATTTTTGTGTCTTGATTGACTATTCCGAAAAGTATGCTCAAACTTTGATTGAAAAGTTTGAAATAAGAGATTCAAAACCTCAAATTGCTGTGTCGGTTGATATGCTTGATACAGGTATTGATGTGCCGGATATTTTAAATTTAGTATTCTTTAAGAGTGTTAAATCAAAGATAAAGTTTTGGCAAATGATAGGTAGAGGCACTCGTTTGTCAGAGGGTATATTTGGAAATAGGGATAAGGATAAGTTTTATATTTTTGATTGGTGTGGTGTTTTTGAATATTTTAGATTAAATCCAAATGGTGCAACATCAAGAGATGTTAAGTCTTTAACAGAGAGATTGTTTTGTATGCGTACGGATATTGCTTTTCATCTTCAAGCTCATCAGTATCAAGAAGATGAGTTTGCAAAGAAACTTCACGATGATATAAAGGCAATCTTAAAAGGACAAGTGGATTTGTTGTCGGATAATCATATAACGGTTAGGGCTAAATGGGAAGAGGTAAGTCATTTCAAAAGAGATTCTGCTTGGGTTTATCTTTCTGAATTAGATAGATTGAGGTTAAAGAAAGATATTTCTCCTATTCTTACAAAGAGTTTACAAGATGATAATGCAAAGAAGTTTGATTTGTTAATCTTGGCAATAGAGTTGTCTTTGCTTGATGATAGTGTTAGTGCAATAAAGGCAATAGGGAATGTGCAATTTATAGCAGAGAGGTTGTTTGAAAAAACAGCTATTCCTCAAATCAAAGCAAGAATAGAAACTATTAAAGAAGTCTTAAGTCAAGAATGTTGGCAAAATCTATCGCTTCCTTGGTTGGAAAAGATAAGAGAGGAATTGAGAGATTTGACTAAGTTTTTGCTTGAGGGAAAAGGACAAAACTTTGTTATAGATATTGAGGATATTATTACTATTGGAGGTCAAATTCCTAAATTAAATATGCCTCTATCTTATAAGCAAAGGGTTATGGATTTTCTTGCTGAAAACAGAGATTTGCCTGTATTGAATAAGATTTATGAAATGGAACAATTAACCGATGAAGATATTAAAGAGTTGCAAAGAATATTACAGGAAGAGCTTGGTGATGAGAATGAGTATAAAAAGTATGCTGAAGAAAGAAAATGTGAGGGTAATGAGGCAGTGTTTATTCGCTCTATTATTGGTGTGAATAGAAAAGAGGCTGTGGAAAGGTTAGGAAGATTTATTTCAAATGTTCAGTTGAATGCAGACCAAGAAGACTTTTTAAATAGTATTATTACATACGTTTGCGTAAATGGAGATATTACAAAGAAATTTGTAGCTAATGAAGACCCATTTCAAGATAGATTAATAGTGTTTACTCCTTATGTGCCTTTGCTTGCTGAATATATTGATAATATTCATAATGTTGTAATTCCGTTAGAGAATACAGGTTCGTAGTGCTTATTCTTTATGATAAGGTTCGTTGTTAAGAATAGTGAATGCTCTGTAGATTTGTTCTACTATTAAAAGACGTATCATTTGATGTGAAAATGTCATTTTGGAAATTGATACTTTGTCTTGTGCTTTTTCGTACACTTTTGGAGAGAATCCGTATGCACCGCCAACTATAAAGTGTAGGTTTTTGATGCCTTGATTCATTTGTTTTTGTAAAAATTGTGCAAACTCTACGCTTGTAAACTCTTTTCCTTTTTCGTCAAAGAGTATATTCTTATCGTATTTGCTTATTTGGTTTAATAGAAGTGGGGCTTCTTTGTCTTTGATTTCAAGTGCTGAAAGGTTTTTTACTCCTTTTACATCAGGGAGATAGATAATTTCAAAATTTATATAGTGTTTTAGTCTTTTGGTGTAGGTTTCTATTGCTTCTATTAGGTGTTTTTCTTCGGTTTTTCCTATTACTGTTAGTTTTATATTCATGCTTTTATCTTTCTAAGTAGTTTATAAATTTTGCTGTAGTGTTGTTCTACATAAAAATATGCTGTTTGCTCTGCTCCAAAGTGGCGAATGAATGTTTCTATGCTTGGCATTATGCTTCCTGTGAAGTCATAGATTTTACAGCCTTGCTCAGAGGCGTATTCTATTGCTTTCCAAAGCAAGATGCTTGGTGCGTTAAGTGTGCGATATTTAGAGTCTGCTCCCGAGAATAGTTGATAGCAGTTTTCTTTGTCAATGATTAGGTATGTGATTGCAAGAGTGTTGCCCGCTTTGTCTTCCAACATTTTGTTTTGTGCATTCTTGGTCTAATTTCTTGAAAAATTCAAATGAGAATGGGCATGTGGTGTTTTGTTTTTGATAGGTTAGTAGATTGATTTTATAGAATTCCTCTGTGCTTATATCTTCTGAGAGATATAGATTGTTTTCTTCTTTTCTTATCTTTCTTCTGTATTCTTTATCTATTTGATTAAAAGTGGATTCCAAGTCGTTGATTTGAGTAAAACGATAAGTGTAATGTGTTGTGGCTTTAAACCCATTCCAAAGAAATCCCAACCAATTTTTTATCTCGTAATTGAACTTTTGGGTAAAGAAAGCAAGCTTTAGTTTGTTTATCTCTTGTGCAAAGTATTGCAGTGCTTTGTTTTCTAAAGAGTATTGTTTGTTGTTGCCTATTTCTTGTGGTAGTGATAGGAAAGGACCTGCAAAAGGAGTAAGCATTGGTGGCATTATTGTTTTGAAACAAAGTTTTTCTTTGATAGAGTAGGGCATTATGCCAAGTATTTCCTCGCCTTCTTTGTAGATAAGGCAGTCCCAATTATTGTTATATACCAAGTCTAACCACCATTCTTTGTAGAATATTGGTAATTGTGGGTTTTTATCGCAGAATTTCTTTTGTATTCTTCTTTGTTGTTGTTCATTTTTCTATTTGCTTAATCTTTGACGGAAGTCTGATAATACGTTCATGTAATTGATGTATGCTTCGTATGGAGAGTCGTAATGATTGAAGTATTTGTGTACATCGCCGTCATTAAAGAATTTTGTACACATGTAATAGAAGTTATCTGAGGTTTGTAAGTGGCGCCATGTGCGTATTATTTCTTCATCTTGTGAGGATAATACTTTGTCTTCTAATTCGTATATTTGCTCAAAGGCATCGTCTTGTAAGTCATTTCCAAGCCATGCTGATAAATCTCTTTCCTCATCTGCCCAAGAGTAAGCTTCGGGTGCTAATACTTTATCTTTAGGTTTAAGATTTGAGATTAAATCACTTGGTTTTGAGAAAGTAAATTGACTTTTGCTTAAAACGGTTTCAGGTAGGTGTTTAAGGAATTCAAATATGCCTGTTTCTTTCCATTGATGTTCTCCAAAGGTTTCATAGTCCATGAAAAGATTTATACATTCGGCTTCTTCTGTATCTAACCAAGAGACGAATTTATCGCATGTTAAAGGAAATCCATTCCAATCGTGTTGAGAAAAACGAAAGGCAATGTCATCGCTTAATTGAAAGTTTTTAAGTAGTAATAACAAACCGTTTTCTTCTGAGTGTTGGTAAAGATAATTAGGACTTCTCCATGCAAGTATGTGTTTTGCTCCTTCGGCAAGTTGTGCTTTAAAGCCTAAATCTTTTACCATTTGTCCTATTTTGTCGGAATAGATTAACTCTGTGTTACGGAAGATTGTAGGCTCTTGCTTAAAGTGTTTCTTTATTAATTCTTGATGTAGTTGAACTTGTTTTTTGAATTCTTTTTCGCTTGCAAGACTTGCTAATGAGTGAGAATAAGTTTCGCAAAGTAGTTCTACCTCTCCTGTATCGGCAAGTGCTTGGAAAGATTCCAAGACTTCAGGTGCATAGAGTTCAAATTGTTCTAAAGCAGTTCCTGATATTGAATAAGAAACTTTGAAAGCTCCTTTGTGTTGATTGATTAGTTCTAATATTAGTTTGTTTGCAGGAAGGTAACACTTCTCTGCAACTCTTTTACATATCCAAGAGTTTTGTATGTTATCAAAATAATTATGATTTTCTCCTATATCGAAGAAACGATAAGGACGAAGTCTAAATGGTTGATGTACTTGAAAATAAAAACATATTGACTTCATGATTTTAACTATTTTAATTGTTTGTATAAATCTACTATTTTGTTTGCTGCCTTTTCCCAAGTTGTTTCCACAACTTCTTTTTTACCATGTATGGATAGGCATTTTGATAGAGTAGGATAGTTGCCTACTGCATATATTGCATTTGCTAATGAATCTGTATCCCAAAAATCTACTTTGATTGTGTTTTTTAAGACTTCTGAAACTCCCGATTGCTTGCTTATGATTGTTGGTACTGAATTTTGCATTGCTTCTAATGGTGCAATGCCAAAAGGCTCTGATACGCTTGGCATAACAAACATATCGCTTTGAGAGAGTAGTTTGTTTACCTCTTCTTGTGAAAGGAAACCTGTAAAGATAAAGTTTTTAGATATGCGTTTTTTGGCAACTAAGGCTACCATTTTGTTCAGCATATCGCCTTTGCCTGCCATTACGAAAAGAAAGTCTTTATCTTTCTTTAATACCTTTTCGGCTGCTTCTATGAAATAATCGGGTCCTTTTTGAAAGGTTATGCGTCCAATGAAACTTACTATCTTTTTGTTAAGTGAGTTTTGTTGATGTGTGTAGTTGTTTTCAGTGGCTACAACTCCATTGTGAACACTTGTTACTTTGTTTAGCGGTTGTTGATATTTGTTAATGATAATCTTGCGTGTGAAATCGCTAACGGCAATTATCTTATCGGCATTATCCATGCCATATTTCTCAACCTTGTATATGTCTTGATTGATATTTTCTCCGCTTCTGTCAAACTCCGTTGCGTGAACGTGAACAATTAATGGCTTGTTGCTGATTTGTTTTGCGATTACTCCAGCCTTATAACACAACCAATCGTGAGCATGTATTATGTCAAAGTCGTTTTGTTTTGCTATGCTTGCTGCAACAAATGCATAACGTTCAACTTCTTCTAAAAGGTTTTCGCTATAACCTCCTTGAAATTCAAACTTTTGTCCTTCTTGTTTGATAGTTTCTTGTTTGTGAATGATGTTGTAGTAGTCTTGTTGCCCAATGTATGGAAGCATAGAACTGTTTATTTGAATGAAAGAAATGTTTTTTGAAATCATTTTGCTCTCTTTTGGAGATAAATCATTGATTACTTGATTGGCTGCAAGTATTCTTATTTGTGAGTTGTCTTCACCTCCAAATAGTTTTGGTACTACAAATAGTATCTCAGTATCTTTTTGAGCTAATGCTTTAGTTAGTCCATAGCATGCAGTGCCTAAGCCTCCTGATATGTGGGGAGGAAATTCCCATCCAAACATTAGTACTTTCATATTCAAGATTCTTGTGTTTGTTTACATTTATCTATCATGTATTTCATTCTACAGACTTCTGCAACACTCCATGCTTGAGAGATGCTTCCTCCTGCTTTGTATGGTGGGTTGCCGTCATAGACTTCGGCTATGCTTCCTACGCAATAGTCGCATAATATATTACCAAATTCATTGTAGATTTGTTCTACATAGCTTATGGCTTCTTTTCCATATACTCTTAAAAAGGCTTCGGAAAACACTCCTATAAGCCATGGCCAAACAGTGCCATTGTGATATGCTCTATCGCGTTCTGCTTGATTTCCAAAATAAGTTTCGTGATAATCAGGGTGAGTAGGAGAGAGAGTTCTTAATCCTCTCGGTGTCAAGAGTTCTTGTTTTACTTTTTCAACTATAAGTTGACGTATTTTAGGACTGATTGGGCTGTATTCTAATCCCGCTGCAAATATCATATTACAACGAACAGAAAAATCCTTATAAGCTCCATCTACATAATCAGCAAGATATCCTATTTCTTTTGACCAAAAGGTTTCTTTGAAATTAGCAGGAAAGCTTTCTGCAAACTCTTCCCATTTTGCTACCTCTCCGTCTTCGCATTGTAGTTTTGCTAATTCTCTATAAAACATTACTGCATTATACCAAAGTGCATTAATCTCAACTGCATATCCTTTGCGTTGAGTTACGGGAACTCCATCAATTACAGCGTCCATCCAAGTAAGAGCCTTTCCTTCTTCTCCTTGCCACAATAGGTAATTGCTATCCATTCTTACGTTAGAGGTTCCTTCTGAAAAGTTTTCAAGTATGCTTCTCATAGTTGGTGCATAGAGTTGCCAAACTTCTTTTCTTGCATCGTTTATATAGGCGTATTGTTGTAATGCCCAAAAGAACCAAAGAGGTGCATCAACAGAGTTGTAGGCTGATTGTTTTCCCTCTCCAATATTTGGAAAGAATCCGTCTTTGAAATCTTCTAACATTGTTTCTATTGCAAGACGAAACATTCTCCAATCATCAAGAGCTATGCAAAGTCCTGGAAGAGCTATGAAAGTGTCTCTTCCCCAACGTCCAAACCAAGGAAAGCCTGCTGCAATATTTACCTTAGTTCCTTTTCTTGCAAAGAACATTCTTGCTGCTCTTTGTAAGATGTCTTCTGTTGATTTAATTGGAAAACGCCAATGTGTTTCTTTTGCGAAGTCTTGACTCAAAAGAAAAGGATTGGCTTCTTCAACTCCACAGCTTACAAAAAGGCTTTCTCCTTTTCTTAATGAAACCGTGAATTTACCAGGAACTAATAGGTCTTCTTGATATTCGTAACCTCTTTCTTTTTCTTTAATGTATTCAAAGTTATAATACCAATATGGTTGGTGTTCATATTTTGTTTTCTTGGAGAATTGTATGTAAAGAGGTGTGTAGTTATCATACATTTTGAAAGCTATTCCTTGTTGCGCTTGTTTGTATGAAGTATCTGCAACATCGTTTGCCTTTGATAGTCGGTGAATTTGACGAAATGCAAGAAAGGGTTGAAGTTCAAGTTCTATTTCTTCAAGTGCTTCTTGTAGTGTGTATTTGATTAATAATCTGTCTTGTTTTTCTTGGAAGAACATTTGCTTGATTAAAACAATGCTTCCTATTCTATAGGTGTGTGTTGGTAATAGTCCAAGTTCGTAAGATTCAAGGTATTTATGTCCTTTTGGAGAATAAACTCCGTTGTTGTAACGATGAATTCCTAATCTAAAGCTTTCGTTATTTTGATTTATAGTTTCGTCAAGTGATGATAGTAAAACATGATTTTGATTGTCTATTTTGTTTTGAGGAACAATCAATAAACCGTGATATTTTCTTGTATTGCAAAAAGGTAGTGTAGTGCAAGAGTAGGCGTTTGAAATATTTGCTCTTAACACCTCTCTGTTTAGAGAATATTCCAAGTTAGATAAATCATTCTTTGTAAAAAATATACGTTCCATTATTTGTTGTAGTATCAGTATATTATGAAATCAATGCTTTTATGTCTTTTATTGAAAATATTTTTGTTGCAAATGCTGCTATAACTATTAGACTTAATGTTATTATTATTCTTATTACCCAATTTAATGCAATGAGTTTAATGCTGTATGCAATAATCACTACAAGTAAAACAAAGAATAAGATTTTTATACAATAGTTCCATTCAAATTTTATCTTAAATATCTTTAGTGCCAACCAAGCTTGTAAGATTGCAGTAACGCTTTGTGTTATCAAACTTGTAGTTGCCGCTCCATTTTCTTTGAACAATGGTATTAACAAAAAGTTTAATCCAATATTCATAATCATTCCAAGTCCTGCAATAAGATTTAGATATTTTAAAGAACCGTTTGCTGTCAATACAGTTCCAAAGATATATGTCATAGATATAGGAATGAAACAGAAAGAAAGTATTTTGTAAACTGTTGCACTTTCTGCTATGTGTTTGTTGTAAAGCAACTCCATTAACTCTGTTGCATAACAAATTGATATGGCTACAAAACCAAGTGTTATTATTAATAATAGATGAAAGGCTGCACCAACAACAGAGTTTATTTTTTGATTTTCCTTAATCATTTTTGCAATAAGAGGAAGTAAAATCACAGAGAAAAGATATGCAATCATATTTGCAGAATCCACAAGACGAAAACCTGAGGCGTAAATACCTGAACTGACTCCATTGTCATCAACAAGTGCAAGTAACATTACAGAGTCCATTCTGTTGTAACAAGCCATTAATAAACCCAAAACTGCGTATGGTAAACCATCTTTGAGAATATGTAGATTGAATGCAAAATTCCATTTTAATCTAATGCGTCCTGTCTTAACCAAACATACAGTCAGAGCCGTTAAGAAAGTGATGAAAATTGTTAAGGTTTGAATATATACAAAGTGTTCTATTCTAAAATGAGGACGCAAACTATCATTCCATAAAATGACACCGCAAAATAGAATAAGTAAACCTCTATCTAAAACACTGATAATACTATCGGTTTTAAACATCATCAAAGATGTGATATTGCTTCTCAAATAAGAAACAAAACACTGCAAGACTTGAGTTATGCACATCCATACAAGAAGCTTTACTTGAAAGGAAGAATAACCAAGGAAATAACCTGATATTAAAACTATTACACAATATATTGCAGCTAAGGCAAATTTCAAAGGCACTATTCTTGCAAAGTATTTTTTTAGTAATTGAGTGTGTTGTGCAATAGTACGATTGTTGTAATTTGTTATTCCAAAATCGAGTATAATATTAAACAAATAGGTAAAGTTAAACAGAGCGTAATACATTCCATAAACATCTGCTGATAAAGCGTTTTGTACCTCTCTGTCAATACCTAAAATCCAAAATGACTTTATCAATATATTTAAAGTCAAAAGGAAGAATAAATTTGTTATAAAGAATTTCTTCATAGTTTAATGTGGCAAATATACAAAAGAATTTATATCTTTGCTCCTTATAAACGCATAAAAACAACAATAAATTGAGAATAGGTGTAAATTCAAGGCTGTTGCTCAAAGATAAATTGGAAGGCATAGGTTATTTTACTCTTAAAAATTTAGAAAGAATAACAGTTGCTCACCCTGAAGATGAGTTTGTTTTATTTTTTGATAGGCCCTACGATAAGGATTTTGTTTTTGCTAAAAATGTGAAAGCTGTTGTTATTCCATTACCAACAAGACATCCTTTGTTGTGGCATATCTATTTTAATATTCTTTTGCCTATTTATTTGAGGATATATAAGATTGATGTCTTTTTCTCAACAGAAGGATATATTCCTACATGGGGAAAAACTCCAAAACTATGCACTATTCACGATATTAATTTTGAACACGATGAAAGCTTCATTGGAAACAAGACTTATTTGAAATATATGAAGTATTTCTCTCCACGCTTTGCTAAAAAAGCAAAGGCTGTGCTTACGGTTTCAGAATATAGTAAACAAGACTTAATAGACACATACGGAGTAAA
>RHMF01000620.1_pt1 | contig 15747 bp, 14 predicted proteins | sample 5365151 | NCBI WGS metagenome assembly RHMF01 (sample SAMN10266501, study PRJNA497801) | feces metagenome | isolation source: feces | host: Bos taurus | place: China: Prairie of Fairy Mountain | collected 2017-08-14 | reverse complement strand
TACTTCTCGGTGCCGTCATTCCAACGGGCAACGGGGATCATGACAGCCATGTACTTCTCGCCATCCTGCAGAACGGTCTCATTGAAGACGGTCTGAGTCTGGTTGTAGTCGTAGTGCATGAAGCCCAGGTCGTTCTTCAGCATGGTCTCGGTCTTTTCATTGGAGCTGTTGACGAAGGACTCGGAGATCAGGCCTTCCTGAACCATGGCGTTGACGCGCAGCATGGCTTCGTAGGTGCTCTGCTCCTGGCGAGCGTCGTGCAGCTTGCCGTCAGAGCCGACGTACAGGTAATCCTGGCGGGACTCCAGGCCACGGACGCCGAACAGAACGCCGGTGAAGCGCATCATGTCGACACGGCGCTGGTTGTTGGAGTCTTCACGGGAGAACAGGCCTTCGACATTGTCGGTGCCATTCAGAGTCTGGGGCGCAGCGCAGCAGGGCGACCAGTTCGTCAGCATCCCATGCAGCGTTCTGGCCAACGAACAGGTTGGAACGGGTGGTGCCGTAGTAGCCGTCGTAAGCCTCGTCGATGTACTTACGGAGCATGTTGACAGCCTGAACGCCGGTGACTTCACCCTTGGCCAGAGCGTCATTCATGACCTTAACGATGTTGCCAGCCTTGTCGTAGTCCTTGGTGACCTTCTCGGTGGCAGTGCCGTCCAGCTTAACAACGTCGCCTTCGACCTTGCCGCTGGTGGGCAGGTAGGGAGTATAAACGGAAGCAGCCAAGTTGTGGGAAGCGGTAGCGGTGAACTCACCTTCGCCGTCCAGCAGCTTCACGACCCAGTCAGTACGCATCAGAGGCATACGCTCGATGTCGTTAACGCCGTCGAAGTAGGGGCTGAAGTAGATGGCGCCGGTAGCGGTATCGCCGGTGATGGACAGACGGACGATGGGGTTGGCTTCCAGATATGCTCTGAAGTTGGGCATCATATCCAGATACTCAGCAATGTTGATCAGGTTGCCGGCATTACCAGCCTCGGTCAGCTGGGTAGCGGAACCGGAGACCATGTCGATTTCGTTCAGGCGATTCTTCCAGAACTCGAACTCCTTGGTAGCACTGCTGCTGCCCTGGTAGTAGTTCTCGAACACCATGCCCAGGCGCTTCTGGACTTCAACCCAAGTGGGCTTCAAATCGCCAGTGTGGTAGGTGACACCGTCAGCCAGGGTGATGCCTTCGCCGGCAACTTCAGCGTCGAAGAACAGACCAGTCTTCTTGCTGTTGTAACCGGTGGCCATGCGCAGGACGGTACCCTGTGCGAAGACCAGCAGGTCAACGGGCTCGGTGGGGTTCGGATCGCTACCCTGGGGGGTAGAACCCTGAGGATCGGATGCGGGAGGAGTGACGGGGGGTTCGATCTGAGCGCAGCCTGCGAACAGGGACAGCAGCATGATCATAACCAGCATGATGGAAATCAGCTTTTTCATTATTTTTTCTCCTTTTCCTATTGGTTTTTATAATCGGCCGGTCTTGTTCCGGCAATTATACATTTTTGTGCAATGTGCGGATATGCGGAAAAAGATCCGCATCCACAGCGAGAGATTTTTTCGCAGATCAAGCAATCAAAGCTGCCGACATACAACAGTATTTCAAGGCTTTGATTGTACGGATATGCGGAAAAAGATCCGCTGTGGGGTTACTCCTTCACACCGCCTACATTAACACCCTTGGCAAAATACTTCTGAATGAAGGGGTAAATGATGAGAATGGGAACGATAGAGCAGACGATCAGCGCGTAAATGACAGAGTCAGAGGCGTAAGTTTCGTTCCAACCGGTCATAAACTCGGGATCGGTGAATTCCTCCAGTTTCAAACGGATAAAGACCTGCAGGGGATGCTCGTTGGAGTTGGAGATCATCTGACGGGCCCAGAAATAACCGTTCCAGCGGGAGATAGCGAAGAACAATGCCACGGTGGCGATGGTGGATTTGCTCATGGGGATGTAGACCTTGGTCAGGACCTGGAACTCCGTGGCGCCATCGACGATGGCCGCCTCCTCGATATCGGAGGGAACACCTTCGAAAGCGTTACGCAGCAGGATGACGTTCATGGCCGCCATTCCCATGGCGATGACCACCAACCACTTATCGTCCATAATTCCCAGAGTGTTGAACACATCCTTGGTATCCAGATAGTTCAGGTACTGAGGAACCAAACCGGCGGAGAACCACATGGTAAACACCAGGAAGAAATTGAAGAACCGGCGGAACAGCAGCCGTCTCTTACTCAGGGCATAAGCGCCCAAAATTGCCACAAACAACGCCCAAATCGTACCGTAAACGGTCAAAAACAGGGTGTTTGTATAAGAATTCCAGAACATATTGTCGCCGAACATTCTAGAGAAGGCATCGAACTGAATATCCTTGGGGAACAGCACCACCTGGCCGTATTCTACTGCGTCGCGACCGCTGATGGAAGCGGAAATCGCATACACGAACGGATAAAGACAGCACAGTGCGAACACCGTCAGAAGGGTATAGCTGATGACCTTAAAAATGAGTTCCGTAACTTCCAGTTTTCGTTTCATGTTGCGGCCCCCTTAATAAAGCGATACATCCGACGCCTTGCGGGAGATGGTGTTGGCGCCGATGACCAGCAGCATGCTGATAATGTTACTCATCATTTCCGCAGCGGAAGCGATGCCCATCATGGAAGAAGAACCCATGCCATAGCGCTGGGCAAAGGTGGAAACCACGTCTGCGGTGATATATGTGTTTGTGTTGTACAGCAGCAGGACTTTTTCATAGCCCACGCTCAGCAGAGAGCCGATTCGGGTGATCAGCATGATGACCAGGGTAGAAAGAATGCTGGGGAGCACAACATACTTCATTTGGGCCATCTTGTTGGCGCCGTCGATCTGGGCGGCTTCATAACTTGTGGGCGAAATGGCAATGATGGCAGCGAAATAAACGATGCTGTCGTAGCCTGCGCCTTCCCAAATACCGCTGATCTGGTAAATCGCACGGAAATAATCGGGATTATTCAGCAGTCCTGCGTTGGCTGCCTCTTCCGTGATCCAGCCCAGAGATGCCATGAACTGAGAAAGGATGCCCATGTTGGAAGTCAAACTGCCCTGCTTGACCAGCATGGTCACCAGAGAAGTCATGACGACGGTGGAAATAAACTTGGGCAGATAGGTCAGCACCTGGTATGTACTTCTTAAGATGTTGGACTTGATCTCATTGAAGAACAGCGCCAGGATGACGGGCATCGGGAAGCCGAACAGCAGACCGTAGAAGCTCAGCAGGAAAGTGTTGCGCAGCGCTCTCCAGAATTCCGTGGACAAGCTGTCGCCACTGAACAGCAGCCGCTTGAAATAGGAGAAGCCGGAGAAGAACTGATCTGCCACAGGCTTGACCGAGTCATAGACCTTGAAACATCCCAGCAATTCGTACATGGGGAAATATCTCCAGAACAGGAACACCAGGATCATCGGGATCAGCATCACATACAGCCGCCAATCCTTCAGCACCGTTCGAACGACGTTTCGCCAGTAATGCTTTTCCACATCATCGCGAACCAACTGCTCCGGGTCGGCACGATATGTGTTGGAGGCCTTATCGTAAATAAGGAAATCTCCAGCCATTGGTTTTTTCACATCTGTTCTCTCCTCTCGACTGTCTGCTCCCGGTTGATGCGAAGCAGATACTGTATTTGGTCTTCGAAAAGACCATCCACACTCCGGATGCCCCACAGCGCCACCATGGTAAGCAGAATGGACAGGGCGTCCGTCGTAATGAATCCAAGTAATGCGGATTTTTCAAATCCCAGCAGTCCCGCCACCGCTGCCCGGCCCAGAAGCATCAGCGCCTGCACAGCAAAGCCGAACAGCAAGGTATAGACAGGATTGCGTCGGATCTTCTCTTTTCCCGGTTTCTTCAGGGCGATCAGCGCCAGCATAGAAAAGGCATTGCCTGCGCCGAAGATCAGGTAGTGCTGCGCCGTGCCGCCGCAGAGGGCTGCATAGATCAGACCGCCCAGTACCGCATGGATCGCGGCCCAAGGCCCCCAACGCATCATCACCAGTGCCACCATGATGGCCACCGGCGATGCCACATACAGCTCCTGGGGGAACCAGGAGGACACCGCGAAGTGGATCAGCGTCTGGGTCACCGCCAGCACCACCGCCAGGATGGTCAAGTCAATATTGCGGTACTGACTGACCGTGATTTGTTGCTTCATATGTTCACCTGAATCAAATGACTTGTCATCATCGGTTAAGATATGCTATGATGTAGAAAAGAAACAGCGAGGAGGCCATTTCATGCACGTGATCACACTCACTGCCGCCGATGATCTGCAGCAGGCATTGGATAACGCTCCGGAATATTCCGAAATTCATCTCGCCCCCGGGATTTATCGCCAAAAGGTGATGATCCGCACCGCCAATTTGACGATCCTTGGTGCCGGAATGGATCAAACCACCATCGTTTGGGACGATCATGCCAACAAGCCCCATCCAAACGGCGGTGAATTCAACACCTTCCGAACCTATACACTGGCTGTCTGTGCCGACCATGTAACCATCCGGGATCTGCAAGTGCGTAACGATGCGCTGCAGCCGGAAATTAAGGGTCAGGAAGTGGCACTGAGCGTGGTGGCGGATGATTTCCGAATGGAAAACTGCCGGCTAAGCTCTACCCAGGATACGCTTTTCTTAGGTCCCCTGCCCTCGGATCTCATCGGGCGCTACGAAGGCGCTTTCGACGATGCCCTGCGGCAAGGCTATCGGATGCGGCAATCCTTCCAAAATTGTCTCATCGAAGGGACGGTGGACTTCATCTTCGGCTGCGGCCAGGCCACATTTGAAAGCTGCGAGATCCGCTCCCTTCGGGATGCGAGAAACATCGGTTACATCGCAGCGCCCTCCCACGAAAAGCGGCAAATCGAAGGTTTTCTCTTCCGCAACTGCCAGCTGACACAGGAAGACGGCGTCGCCGATAGCAGCATCTACTTGGCGCGTCCCTGGCGGGACTATGGTATGACCCGCTTTGAAAACTGCAGCTACGGACCGCACATCCGCCCGGAAGGCTTCCACCATTGGAGCGGCACCGAGCGATACAAAACCGCCCGTTTTTCCGAGTCCCCCGCCATTTCCGGTCGGGTCAGTTGGATCAACAAATAAGAGGTTTGTCATTGCGAACCATTGCGGTTCGCAATGACATTTTCTTTTTTACAGCAGATTTGCAGTGGGGATGCCGTCCATGTCGTCGAAGTCCTGGTTCTCGCCGCACATACCCCAAATGAAGGTATAGTTGGCAGTGCCCACGCCGGAGTGGATGGACCAGGAGGGAGAAATAACGGCCTCTTCATTGTGCATCACCACGTGGCGGGTCTCATGACCCTGGCCCATCATGTGGAACACGCACTGATCGGGAGCTACGTCGAAGTACATGTAAACTTCCATGCGGCGCTCGTGGGTGTGGCTGGGCATGGTGTTCCAGACATTGCCAGGAAGCAGAGCGGTCATGCCCATGCTCAGCTGGCAGCTTTCGCAAACAGCGGGATGGACGTACTGACGCAGGATACGCTCATTGACGGTCTCCTGGGCACCCAGGTGGTTGTAGCGAACCTTGTCCATAGGGATATGGACGGTGGGGCAAGTACGGTGAGCGGGGCAGGAATTGATGTAGAACTTGGCAGGATTCTCCTTATCCAGGGACTTGAAGATCAGTTCCTTGGTACCCATGCCGACATAGATGCCGTCACGATTGTTCATGGCGTACTCCACGCCGTCCAGAACCATGACACCGGGGCCGCCGATGTTGATGGCACCCAGCTCCCGGCGAGCCAGGAAATAGGGGGCAGCCAGTTCCTTGCAGGTCTCCAGCTTCACGTCATGTTCAACGGGCATGATGCCGCCGGCAATGATGCGATCCTGGTGAGAATAAGTCAGATTGATCTCGTCAGCAACGAACAGATTGCTGATGTGATAGTGCTTGCGAAGCTCCTGGGTGTCATAGTGCTTGGAGTCTTCGGGGTGATTGGCATAACGGACGTCAAAATTCATATTAAACACGCTCCCAAATAGTATTAATTGTATGAACGGCATCGGCAATGTGCTCGGCCGTTGTACCTTCCAAAGTTAAAATGGCGTTTTCATCGTAACGCTTGATCTTTCGCAGGATGGACTCAATGTCCATCTGGCCCTTGCCGAAGGGCTTCTGCACCGGCTTCTGTCCAGGAACGAAGTCGCAATCCTTCATGTGGAACAGCAGGATCTGTCCAGCGAAGGTTTCCAGGCCCTCATCCAAGATCTGCAGGTAGTTTTCCTGGTTCGTTTCGTCCAGGTAATTGTATAGATCGAAAATCACTTTCGTGGGTTTGCCGATCATTTCCCGGGCTTTTGCCAGCGTCTGCACATTCCAGCAAACATGGCCAGCAGCACCTTCCATGGCAACTGTGCTTCCCTGCTCCGCCGCCACATCGCACAGCCGGGAAAACGTCTCCACCACGGTCCGCAGTGCTTCTTCCGTGCGGTTGCGGGGATGATAGGTCCACTTGTCATCGTTGAAAGAGCCAGTCTCCGAACCAACCGTGTCGCAGCCCATGGCTTTGCAGTGGGTCAAATATTCCGCAAAGATCTTTTCGCACCGTGCTGCCTTTTCCCGATCGGAGTGGACCGGATTGAAATAAGCGCCCACCAGCGGAATCATCTTACCGGTGCGCGCAAAAGCCGCGCCGATGCACTCTGCTCTCCCCCGGGTAATGCCGCCGGGAGCATAAGGGATGTCCTCGCAAGCTTTGTAGCACACCAGCTGCACGCCGTCGATGCCCAGCTCCGTGATCCGTTCCAGGATCATTTCTTCCCCCTTCACACCCAGGTCATGGGCACGAATGCAAAGCTTCATAAGCCCCTCCTTTCGTCAATATGTACAATTTCGTTTCTACATACGATATTATATATGCGCAATGTGCCAAAATCCATAACCAATCCGATCCCATATATTCACAAAACGGATATTTTTCATCACCCCAGCGGCCGTGAAAAATATCCGTTTCATTTTAAAATATTCCTTTTTCTACTAAACCTTACTGAAATAGTACGATTTTTCCAGCAATAAGTTGGAATTAGTCATTTTGATCAGCAAGCTTTGATTGGCCACCGTTTTTAGCAAATACGGAGGGAGAGCAGCCGTAGGTCTTCTTGAACACCCGGGAAAAATAGAGCGCATCGTCAAATCCGCACAGTTCGCCAATCTCCGCGATCGTATAGTCGCCGCTCCACATGGCCGTGAGCATCAGCTCCGCCTTTTTCATCCGCATCTGAGTCATGTACTCCAGGGGTGTCACGCCCACTTCCTTCTTGAAAAGCTTGCGCAAATAATCATAATGGAAGGGCATCTCGTGAATCGCTTCATCCAGCGCAAAGCGGCTGTCCGCATAATTGGCGATGATCAGCATCCGGATGTGTTCCACCGGACGGGAATATTCCTGGTTGCTGCGGAAAACGATCATGTAGCTAACGATCAGCTCACCCAGCGCCGCCAGTACCAATTCCTTCTTCTTTACATCTGCCAGCAGGTAACGTTTGGCTTCTTGGAAAGTACCAAGAATATGGCGCTGCGCATCATCCTCCACCCGGAACGGCGACCGATACGGAAATGAAGGATCTTCCATACGGATGTGCAAATTGGTGAACCCTTCTTCACTGCAATTGGAATGCCGCTCCCGGGGCGGAATGGCCACCACATCGCCCTCCCGGTAGTCAATGGTGCTGCCGCTTTCGAATAAAAACGTGCCGCTGCCGCCGGTGCAGCAGACCAATTCCCACTGGTCATGGGAATGCCACTGGACATCGTAAGTCTTGTAATGTTCACCGATAAACAGGATCTTATTCATACATTTCACTCCTCATCGGTAATCCGAAATCCAATTTCCGCAAAGAAATCTTGCTGCGACTGCACCCATCCGGGCACATCCCGACTGATTACCGGCAAATGATGGGCCGGATACACCTGCTCATCCGCCGTAGAAAGGCCATGGCAGCCGCTGCGGTACAGGTGCAGCGACAGATCCACACCGGCTTCCTCGATTTTTTGCGCCAGGATCAAACTGTTGCGGCAGGGAACGCTTCCGTCATCCCGGGTGTGCCACAGATGCACCGGTGGCATATCCGCGCGCACCAATGCGTCCAGGGAAAGCCGTTCCCGCAAGGACGCGTCCGCACCGCAAAGGTTTTGGAAGCTGCCTTCATGGGTCTTGCCCCAACTAACCGCCACAGGATAGCAAAGCCCCAAAGCATCCGGCCGCAACACCTCGGCAGGTGCGACATCCGCCACTTCCGGACAGTCAAACAAGGTGCCAAGGAGTCCACACAGATGGCCACCGGCGGAAAAGCCAATGGCAGCGATCATGGAGCGGTCCAGCCCCAGGCAAGCCGCATTTTCCCGCAGGTAAGCCATTGCCATGGCCGCCTCCCGCAAAGCTGCCGGAAACCGCAGCGGCGCCACCGAATAGCGCAACACAAACGCCTGATAGCCGCAGGAAAGATAACGCATCGCCACCGGCTCTGCCTCCCGCTCTGATACATGCTCATAGCCGCCACCAGGAAGGATCAACACCGCCGGTCTTTTGCGCTTTGGAAACATCTGCGGCTGCAGATAGCAATCCAACCAGCCTGCAGCACCCTCCGGTTTCGGCAAATTTTGCCAGGCATACAGATCGATCCTCTGCATTTCCATGACGTTTCCTCCCAATCATCCGTTTTGTCCATAACGTAGTATTTTTTGTCTATGTTCCAATCTTACACGAAAAGCAGCCTTCCGTCAATCTTTTCATAAAAATAGAGCCGGGGAAACCCCGGCTCTAAACGGATATCGTTACGCTTTCTTCTTTTTCAGCAGGACCAGCGCCGCGCCGCCGCCAACAACCGCAATAGCCAGGATCACCCAAAGGATGCCGCCATTATTATCCTCAACATCGCCCTGCACCGGCGCGGAAGGATGGGTGGCAGGGGTGGCAGGTTGCTGTTCTTCATAATAAACGGTGATCTGTGCCTTCTTGTAGCCGCAGACCGTGCACTCACTGTGCTTCAGGCCGGTTTCGGTGGGAGTTGCCTCCTTGTCAATGACCTCCACGAATTCGTGCAGACCGATATCGGTCTTATCGCCGCATTCACATTCCCGCCAGTGCCATTCCTTATCGATGGTGGTCCATTCGTTGCTATATTCATGGACCTCATCCTCGGGAAGCAAGGTCATATCGTAGGAACTCTGGCCGCCGGTGACAACACCGGCATTGGCAGGCGCCTTCTCATTGACCACCAGGAAGCCCTGCATATCGATGGTACCGTCCGCATTGCGGGCGACGCCCTTGAATTCCAGGCTGACAAACATATCCGCCGTCACCACATTGCCGTCCGCATTGGCGCTCTGGGCCCCGGTCCAATAGTAATTGGTTTCGTTAATGTACTTGCCTTCATCCTGATTGCCCTTGCCCTTCAAATTGTCTTCTTTGCTCTGGGCATCCGCATAGGGAATGGTGGCATCCTTAAAAGAAATGATACCATTGGCGCTAAAGTCCGTATGCAGGGCATTATTGGTGTAGAACGCCACATTGTAAGAACCATTGTTATAGCTGACGCAATTGCGCACGATCACGTCGGGACAGCTATTGGAATCGATGCCCTTGGCACGGTTGAAGAAGGCATAGCTGTTCTCCAGCACGTGCTTACCGGACAGGCTCTCGCCGCCCAGCTTGAAGCCATTGCCGTTGCCGCCGATGGTGCCGTCCTCCAAAATACCGTTGGCATAGGCCACACAGTTACGGATGGTGACTGCACCGATACAGCCGGTCTCCACCTTGGCGTACAGATCCCAGCCATCGTCAGCATTGTTATAGGCCACGCAGCCGTCGAAAACATTGCCCACACCGCAGGTCAGCTTGGCGGCAAAGCCATCCGCATCTTCGTAGCCGGGGTCGGCATTGCCATAGGACAGGCAATTGAGGATCAAATTGTAGCTGGGCCACTGATCGACGGTGGTGTCGGAGCCGGAGTAACGGCTGATCTGAATGCCGGTGTTACCGTTGTGATAAGTATGGATCTTATCCAGAGTGTTGTAATTACCGGAAACCTGGAAGCCCTTCTGACCGGCCTGGGAATTGGTCACATCAAAGCCGGCAAAATACCAGTAATTGCCGCCATGGACGATGCCGGCGCAGAGTGTCTGGAAGTCCAGCACCGGGCGGGTTGCCGCCTCAGGATCGGCGATCATGCGGATAGGCAGTTCGGCAGTTCCGTCCATGCCTCGCTGGATCTTCAGCGTCTGGGTCATCAAATAAGTGCCTTCCATCAGCACGATGGTCTGACCGGGCACCACATTGGTAACCGCCGTGTACAGATCGTAAGGATGCTCCTTGGAGCCTGTGCCGGTGGGCAAGCCCTCAGGAGAAACGTAGATGTTCTTGCGGTGGTAATTGCCCTTATTCCACAGAACCGTAATGTCCGTATAGATATCGGCGGTGCTGCTCAAAACCGTATCCTCGCCCAAATTCTGATTAGGGTCGGGAGTAAATTTGACTTTGATGCGGTTTTCACCGTGCTGATTCAGGGAAATTTCCTTGCTGAAGCGAACGTCACGCTGGACCGCTTCGGCATTTACCAGCACCATATCGTCCAAGCTCACGGTGATCCAGCCATCCACATTGGCGCCGAAGAGGAACTCATACTCCTGGGAAGTGGACACATTTGCAGAGGAAACACTGACAGTAGGCTCGATCTTGGTGACGGGGCGCTCCTCAGCGGGGGCATCCTCAGAAGCCAGGATTGTGGTGAAGGTCACATCGGAGAACGTGGCCCGGGCATTACGGGCGGCGAAGAAGCCGGCGTAGACATAGTCTTTGTCCAGCTTGTTCAAACTGTCAGCACCGTAATACTTCTGCTGCGCCAGGACCTTGCCCTCGGCATCATAGTAAGTGATGAAATAGCCGGTATTGTTCTTCTGGATCTCCAGGATGAACTCGGTTTTCACTTCATTTTCGATGGTGTTATCCACCGGTTTCGTAGCATTGCCTACAATATTGTATGTACCGGAGTCCTTGCCCCAGGAGCCGGCAGACCACTCCAGCGCATTCATGCGGGAGAGGAACTGCTTGGTGATGGCATCCGTATCGCCAACCTCCAGCAGAGGAAGATTTTCCGGTGTGACGCCGGTCTTGGCAATGGCGCCCAGGCCAAGCTTCATGGTGTACTTCGTGCCGCTGCCCTTCAAGTCGAAGACCTGCTGCAGGTCATGATCAAAACGGTACTCGATCTTGGTGGCCACGGCCATGTACTGGTTATTCCAGAATGCGGCGCTGTCGCCGCTGGGGCCCAGGCGGTCGGTGACCATCAGGCCGAAGCCTTCCTGGCCGTTGGAATAGGTCCAGGAATCCACGGTGACCTTGGCGCGCAGGGTGAAATTGTGGGTGGTGGGCACAGCGGTATAATAGAAGGCCAAACCATCGGTATTGGCAGGCACGATCTTACCCTTGCCACTTTCGGAGAAAACGGTGACAGAGCCGGTCTCATTCAAAGAACCCACATAACCGTTACCGTCAGCCTTGGTAGACGGGCCATAGTACGTAAAGCCCCATACCACTTGCTCATTCTGGGTTGCCCGGGCTTTCAGCGGCTCGGATTCCTGGCTCTCGGTGCCACGGATGGCCTTAACATGGAAGGAATACTCCTGTCCCACCACCAAGCCGGTGGCAGTATACTCTGCCGCAGTGGCGGTGCCGATCAGAGCGCCGTCCATGTAGACTTCATACTTTTCAGCCTCATTGACCGCCGTCCAGACCAGGCCGATGCTGCCGCCGCCCTTGCTGGTGGCGCTGAGCATGATGGGCTTGACCAGCGGGTAGATGAAGCCGGCGGTGAGTTGGTTGGCAGAAACCTTGGCCTGCTCCCCTTCACGCTCCAGCTGAGCGATGACGGTATAAGTACCGGAAGCGGGAGGCTCAAAGGTCAGCGAATGCTCCGCCCGCTCCCGGACAGAACGCTTACTTAGCACTTCCTTGCCGGCGGTGTCCAGCAACTTGACGATCAGCGCATCGCCGCCATCGGCACCGACCTCCGCCTTGATCTTGACGACCAAAGTGCCATCGCCGCCGTCCTGGGCGCTGACCAACTCCGGCGCTGCCACATCCGCCCAAGCCTTGCGGGAAGGATCAGCGGAAGAACCGGTGTGTTCGGTGACTTCCACCTTGAAAATATAGTTTTTATTCTCAATGCCGCCCAAATAGTATGTGCCGGCAGCAGGAATTTCCAGCGTAGACATGGCAGGATCATTCTTCAGCACCGTAACATTGGTCTGAACGACGACATTGCCCTGGGCATCGAAAATACCAAACTGTCTGCCCTCACCGGCGCATGCCCACCAAATCTTCACAGTGGCAGCAGAAGCGGTAGTAAACTGGATGCAGTTTTTGATGGTGCTGCTGATCTGGGCCTTGCCGGCAAAGTTCAGCCGCTGAGAAGATGCATAGCCATCTTCCCAAGTTTTACTGCTGGAGTCGATCTTGGTCTTCTCGCTAAAGTGAATGGTAAAGTAATTATTTGTGCCGGCCTGCAGGGTATCACCGTCTTTTTTGGTGTACTCCGGCATGGCGGTCAGATCCGTCGCCGCATCCAGTACGTAGGATGTACCGGCAGCAAAAATAGCTGCAGGCAGCAGCGACAGTAGCAATCCCGCCACCAGCAAAACCGCCAAAACACGGGCAACAAGCTCTTTCTTCATATAAATGCCTCCTTCAGAACGGGATGGGATGGGGTATCTATTTGTCTACGTTATAACATAAAAGCATGTTAATAGCAAGATTTTTTGTTGACTTTTACCATTATTTTGCTTCAAAACAATTGACAAATCATTTCCCTGCCGTTATCATACAGATAGATGGGTACTTTCCCATAAAACGATTTAGGAGGATTGAAAATGAAGATGAATCGCAGATTGATCGCACTGGTCGTCGCCATGGTGATGATCCTGGCTCTGCCCCTAAGCGTTTCCGCTGACGAGGCAAAGGTTTATGTGCTGAATGCCGAGGATCTGACTGCTTTTGCCCAGGGTGAAAAGGCCGACTATGACACCGTCAAGGCCGGCACTGACAATTACTTTACCATCCATTTCAGCGCCAAGAGCCGTGTTGACAGCAGCAACAAGACCTTCAACAAGGGCGAAGCAGATGAGCTGAAGATCACCCAGCGCATTAACTTTGGTGGCAAGACCAAGTTCAATGACGAAGGTATCCTCAACTGCGTGAAGATCACTACCTCCGCAGCCGCCACCGTGAAGATCTGGTGGGTTCAGGGTGGCGAAGGCACCGACGAAAAGCCGCTGCGTGATGTGGCTATTTACGATGTCGACGGCAACATCCTCTCCCAGGCAGGCAAGGCTGACAGCGCCAAGAACGATCCCATCGTTTCCACCCTGCAGATCCCCGCTGCCGGCACCTACTACATCGGCAACACCCCCGATCAGAACACTTACTACCGTATCGAAGTGACCGAAGAGGCCGCTCAGGCTCCCACCGAGGCTCCCACTGAGAAGCCCACCGAGAAGCCCACTGAGCCTCCCAAGACCGGTGATCCCATCTCCATGGTCCTGGGTCTGATGGCCGCTTCCGCCATGGGCATCACTGTCCTGGCCCGCAAGAAGCACTAATTGAAAAATAAATGGGCCTGTTGCATTATTTTGCAACAGGCCCAGTTTTACAGCTTATGGAAAATTGGCTTTCGATCCTCGAAAGTACAGACATAGCCAAAAATATCCTTCAGAATCTCGCAGGCTTGACCGGAATACTGCCCCACCCGCCCAGCGGTGTGGGCATCCGAGCCCACCGTCACGATTTTGCCGCTCAATTCATGAAACCGCACAAAATACTCCGCAGCAGGCAGGTACGCACCGCATCGGTCCATACCGCTGGTATTCAGCTCCAAGCCCTTTCCCTTGCGGGCCAGTTCCCGCAGGATCTCATCGAGAATCTGGCGATGCTCCTCGTAGACCACCGGCCGGGGTGACGGATGGGCCGAAGTTTTGGCGATGAAGGTCAGATGGGCCAACACATCAAAATCATCATGAAGCCGCACGCATTCCAGCGTCCACTCCAAAAATTTCCGCTCAGCCTCAAAAATCGTCTTTCCTTGCCAGTATTCCGAATAGTACACATCATAATCGCCCACAAAATGGATCGATCCCAACACAAAATCAAAATGTCTGCGCTGCAGGTCCTCCTTCAATTGCGCCCGATTGTCAATGTTTATGCCAAACTCCATGCCCCGGCGGATCTTTAGTCCCGGCACTTCCAACTGATCGTACTCTGCGTTATACGCATCCGTATCAAAGGCAATGACACCCAATTGATTCAGCGGATCATAATCCAAATGGTCGGTAAAGCAGATCTCTTTCAGACCCGCTTCCTTCGCCGCCAGCGCCATTTGCAGGCCGGTGTCACGTCCGTCAAAAGACACTCGGCTGTGCATATGAAAATCAAACACGGTTCATTCCCTCCCAAAATTGCCGAAATGCAGTGGGTAGTGCCGCCATTTCCTTCACTTGCGCAGCACTCAGCCAAACGAAGTCCCCCGCAGTTTCTTGAACTTCCAGGTAAAATCCCCGCATTTCCCAGCGGATGTGGGTAAAAATATGGCTGCGCTCAACCTGGCGATACACTTCCTTGGGTCGCAGCCCCCAGGAAAGCAGTTTTTCCAAAACTTCTTCCAGCTCCAAAGTGCCCGGAACATTGGGAAACTGCCACAACCCCGCCAGCAACCCTTGCTCTGCCCGCTTTTCCAGCGCAATGCGGCCATCGCAGGACAGGATCAGAACGGTTTTCTTTTCCACTTTTTTCTCTTTTTTCGGCGACTTCACGGGAAGCTCTTTTTGCGTCCCCCGCTGATGCGCCAAGCAAAATTCCCTACAAGGGCACTCCTGGCATCTCGGCTCCCAATTGGGGCCACAGACCGTGGCGCCCAACTCGATCAAAGCCTGGGTAAAATCTCCCGCTTCCTCCGGATAGATTGCCCCCAAACGCTGGCGAACCGATTTCTTGAAAGCCGGCAGATCGATGGGTGTTGCATCGTCCGTGAGCCTAGCAATGATGCGCAGCACATTTCCGTCCACCGCCGGCGTTTTCTGCCCGAAAGCAATGGATGCAATGGCTCCCGCCGTATATTCTCCGATTCCCGGCAGAGCTAGAATCTGATCATATTCCCGAGGAAACACGCCGCCATGCATGTCCATAATAATTTGCGCCGCTTTCTTGAGATTGCGCACCCGGCTATAGTAGCCAAGTCCCTCCCAAAGTTTGTGCAGGCGGTCATCGTCACAGCTGGCCAGCGCCTCAATGTTGGGAAGCTCCGACAGAAACCGGGCATAGTAGCCCTTCACTGCTTCCACACGGGTCTGCTGCAGCATGATCTCCGACAGCCAAATGGCATATGGGTCCGAAGTCCGGCGCCAGGGCAGATCTCTTCGATTTTCCCGATACCAGGGAAGCAATTCGCTCGGCAAACGCTCAAAAATATCCACACTGACGCCCCCTTTCCTTTTCGGTTATTCTACAATAAATCCCTCATTCCGTCAACGAAAGGACCTCCAAAAAATTTTTTGATTTTTTTGAAAAAAGTACTTGCATTTTCCAAAACTCTGTGCTATTATACTTTAGCGCTTTGGAGCGCACATGCGCCGATAGCTCAGTTGGATAGAGTGACTGACTACGAATCAGTAGGTCGGGGGTTCGAGTCCCTTTCGGCGTACCAGTAAAAA
>RHMF01000586.1_pt1 | contig 15754 bp, 11 predicted proteins | sample 5365151 | NCBI WGS metagenome assembly RHMF01 (sample SAMN10266501, study PRJNA497801) | feces metagenome | isolation source: feces | host: Bos taurus | place: China: Prairie of Fairy Mountain | collected 2017-08-14 | reverse complement strand
GATGGGCCACGAGAGCGGGCGCACCTTGATTTCGAGCTCCTGCTCCAGTTCGTCGAGCAGGTCGAAGGGATCGCGTCCTTCGCGGTCCATCTTGTTGATAAAGATGATGACGGGAGTCTTACGCATGCGGCAGACGGTCATGAGCTTACGTGTCTGCGTCTCCACACCCTTGGCGCCATCGACCACGATAATGGCCGAGTCGACGGCTGTGAGCGTGCGGAAGGTGTCTTCGGCAAAGTCTTGGTGACCTGGGGTATCGAGGATATTCACCTTGTAGACAACCCCCTCTTCACCTCCCCCTTCCAAGGGGGAGGAATGGGAAGGGATGTGGGTGTAGTCGAACTCCATCACCGAGGTGCTGACTGAGATACCACGCTGTTTCTCGATGTCCATCCAGTCGCTGGTGGCGGTCTTCTTGATCTTATTGTTCTTGACGGCTCCTGCCACCTGTATCTGTCCGCCGAAGAGCAGGAACTTCTCCGTCAGTGTCGTTTTACCCGCATCCGGGTGCGATATAATCGCAAATGTTCGTCTTCTATTTATCTCTTGATTCATACTTCTAGGAGTTTGTGCACGCACTCGGCGAGGCTTTGCTCCCAGTAGGGGATATCGAGGGCGTAGGTTTGTTTGATTTTGGTCTTGTCGAGGACGGAGTAATGGGGACGGTTGGCAGGGGTGGGATACTCCTCGGTGTGGAGGGGACGCACATGACAGGTGGTGATACCTGCCAGACGATGGATGGCCATCGTGAAATCGTACCACGAGATGACACCCTCGTTAGAGAAATGATATACCCCAGGCACGATGCCCTGATTGATGGCGGCAAAGATGGCCACAGCGAGGTCGCGCGCGTAAGTCGGGGTACCTATCTGGTCGAAGATGACACCCAGCTCGGGTTTCTCCTTACCCAGACGGATCATCGTCTTCACGAAATTGTTGCCGAAGGTGGAGTAAAGCCAGGCGGTGCGAATGACCATTGTGTTCTGGCAAGCCTTTCTGGCAGCCTCCTCGCCAGCCAGTTTCGTGCGACCATACACGCTATTAGGGCATACGGGATCGGACTCTACATACGGCGTGTGGTTGGTACCATCGAACACATAATCGGTGCTGATCTGTATCATCCATCCACCCCGCTGCTCGATGGCTGCGGCGAGATACTCAGGGGCTGTGGCATTCAGTTTCGTGCAGAGTTCCTGATTATCCTCCGCCTTGTCGACAGCGGTATAGGCAGCGCAGTTCACGATGCCGTCGATCTCGTTCTCAGCAACAAACGCCTCGATGGCCTTCTGGTCGGTAATATCCAGCTCGGCCACATCTGTATTATAATAGGTGTGCTGGGGATTCTCTTTCTCCAGCAACTGCATCTCGTTTCCCAATTGGCCGTTACAGCCTGTAATCAATATTCTCATACGCTTCATTTTCCTTTTGGCACGAATGTCGCGAATTTCACGAATTTATTCTTATTTCGCGTCAATTCGTGTAATTCGTGCCTAATTCTCTATTCGAATTTTAATCCTTCTTCTTTGTCCTTTTTGTAGTAATCTGAGAGCATGCCGATGAAGGTGGTGATCTCCTTCACGGCGTGGGCGGTATCAGGGGATATCTCTTTCTTCTGCAGGCGCAGGAGCATCACTCCGTAGAGAGAGTTGAAACAGGTCTCGATCTCGCCTTCTTCCTTATTGGCACCACGATTCCGCAGTTCCACAATAAAGGGTAGCACCTTGTAATACTCGGTGTTGTAGAAGGGAAACTTCGACGACTGCAACAACTGATTGTGAAGTTCCGTCAGCATCTGCATCGTCACCTTATTAATCTGCAGATGTCCCTGTTCGCGGCACCCTTCCTGATTCATCATACGGATGAGGTTTCCAAACCAATCAATCTCCTCTTCCTTCTGCTCTTCCGTATAATCAAAGCGATCCACGTATTCACGGCGTATTCTTGACAGTGAGCAGTCGAAAGCGCGGATTGTATCTTCCATCTGCCACATATAGAGCAGATACTCGGCAATATTCTTCTTTCTTAATTCCTGAGCTACAAACATCTTTTTACCTCAAATATTCAAAAAACTTCAATTCTTCAATCCTTCAGAATCTTAACAGATTAGTCGTCGTTCCAAGCAGCATGATCACAGAGCCGATAATCACGGCTACACCGATAATCTGATTGATAATCCGGATGCCGTTCTTATCAAACTTCGTGCGGATCTTATCCACCAGCCACGTGAGTCCCCACCACCAGAGCAGAGCCCCACCCACGATACTGGCAAAGCCCACCAGCATCTCGAACGGATGGTTAGGCAACACAAAGGCAAACTGGGCGTACATAGCCAGGAAAAGGAACACGATCAGCGGATTTGAGAAGGTGACGAGAAAGGCTGTCCAGGTATTATACCAGAGCGTTCCTTTCTGCTGTCCAGACTGGTGCATCTTCTTCGTGGGATCAGAGCGATAGGTATAGAGGCCGAAGCAGAGCAGCATCACACTACCCACGAGCTGCAGATAGAAGCGGTTCTGATCGTTGGTGATAAAATCCATCACAAATGACATACCGAAGCCTGCGATGCCTGCGTAGATGATGTCGCTGATAGAAGCACCGACACCCGTGGCCAATCCGTACCAGCGCCCTTTGTTCAGCGTGCGCTGTACACAGAGGATGCCGACTGGTCCCATCGGAGCACTGGCTATCACCCCGATCATCATCCCCTTGAAGATGAAATCCAATATATTAATAGGTACATGGAACGGCATAACGGGTGCAAAGTTACGAAAATATTCCGAAACGAGGTAAAAATACGATGAAAATTATGCTTTCGTCGGTTTAAATGGTTAATTTCCGTAAAATTGAGCCAGATATGCTGTTTTTTTATTACTTTTGTGCTCGTAAAAAGAAATTATTAACAAAAACAATAAAACTATCAAGTATGAACGAACAAAACGCAGGAATCAAGCCTTATGTTATCGGCTTGGACTTAGGAGGAACAAATTCAGTATTCGGCATCGTGGATGCCCGTGGTGAAATCAAAGCAACGACAGCCATCAAGACGGGCGGTTACGAGAAGGTGGAAGATTATGTAGACGCCTGTGTAGAGGTTCTGCAGGTAATCATCGACCAGGTAGGCGGCATCGACAAGATCAAGGCCATGGGTATCGGTGCGCCTAACGGTAACTTCTACAACGGCACGATTGAGTTTGCCCCTAATCTGCCTTGGGCCAACAATTGTGTGGTGCCCCTGGCAAAGCTTTTCAGCGAGCGTCTGAACAATATCCCCGTAGCTCTGACCAACGATGCTAACGCAGCTGCCATCGGCGAGATGGTATATGGCGTAGCCCGCGGCATGAAGAACTTCATCGTCATCACACTGGGTACTGGCGTAGGATCGGGTATCGTGGTTAACGGACAATTGCTCTACGGACACGACGGTTTCGCAGGCGAACTGGGACACGTGACGATGGTTCGTGGCGAGGAAGGACGTATGTGCGGATGCGGACGTACCGGCTGTCTGGAGTGCTACTGCTCGGCAACGGGAGTGGCCCGCACAGCACGTGAGCTTCTGGCTAAGACGGATCGTCCGTCGCTGCTCCGCGAGATGGATCCCGAGAAGATCACCTCGCTCGATGTGAGCATCGCAGCAGGTAAGGGCGACGAACTGGCCAAGGAGATCTACGAGTTCACGGGTAAGATGCTGGGTGAGGCTTGTGCCGACTTCGCAGCCTTCTCTTCTCCCGAGGCATTCATCTTCTTCGGTGGTATGGTGAAGGCCGGTGAGCTGATCATGAAGCCTATCCGTGATGCCTACAACAATCATGTGATGAAGATTTTCAAGAACAAGGCGCAGTTCCTCGTTAGTGGTCTCGACGGTGCCAGTGCTGCCGTACTCGGAGCATCGGCCATCGGCTGGGAAATCCAATAAGAAGCATCAGTATTCAACAGAGTAAATGCCTGACCTTCAAAAAGCCGGGCATTTACTTATCCATCATAACCCGCAGGACAAAATCTGTTTTTATGAAAAAACTACTGACAACTGTTTTATTTCTGACAGCAGTTCTGAATCTATGGGCAGCAGAAGTGCCCTTGGTTGCCAATATATCCGGACGTGACGTATCCTCGCTCAATGGGGCCTGGAACTATATTGTCGATGTGCAAGAAGAAGGCTATTACGACTACCGCATGAAACCCTACGACTGGGGATTCTTCCGCAACGCCAAGCCCCAGAAGCCTGAAGACCTCATCGAATACGATTTCGACAAGAGTCCAACGATGCAAATACCTGGCGACTGGAACACTCAGGACGAACGGCTGTTTTTCTACGAGGGAACGGTGTGGTTCAAGAAAAGCTTCGAATGGCATCCCCAGGCGAATCGCCGCACCCTGCTATATTTCGGCGCCGTCAACTACGATGCGTATGTCTTTGTCAACGGCAAGAAAGCCGGTCACCACATCGGTGGCTTCACACCCTTCAATTTCGACGTAACCGAACTGTTAAAGGACGGTGAGAACAACGTGATTGTAAAGGTAGATAACAAACGTCATGCCGAGGATGTGCCCACACAAATCTTCGATTGGTGGAACTACGGCGGTATTACCCGCGATGTAAAATTGGTCAGTGTGACACCTGTATATATTGAAAACTACAAACTCCAACTGGCAAGTCTTGAAGGACGGCTGCTGAATTTCTCCGTGAAGCTGAATAAGGCAGAGGCAGGACATCAGGTTACCCTCCGCATCCCTGAACTGAAGATCAGCAAGCAGATGATGACAGGCGAAGACGGTAGTGCGATGATTGCCATGAAGGCCAAGCCTCAACTATGGTCACCGGAGAATCCGAAATTATATAAGGTGGAGATACTGTTGGGCGAGGAGACACTAACAGATGAAATCGGCTTCCGCACGATAGAGACACGCGGTAAGCAGATCCTGCTCAATGGAGAACCCATATTCCTGAAAGGTATCTGTATCCATGAAGAGAAACCAAACGGCGGGGGACGTGCGAATTCAACAGATGATGCCCATACACTACTTTCATGGGCCAAGGAACTAGGGTGTAACTTTGTACGTCTGGCCCACTATCCGCATAACGAGTATGCTGTTCGCGAGGCAGAGCGCATGGGTATCCTCGTATGGTCGGAGATTCCTGTATACTGGACCATAGCCTGGACGAACCCCGAGACCTATACCAATGCGGAACGCCAATTGACAGACATGATTGCGCGCGACCAGAACCGAGCCAATATCATCATCTGGAGTATCGCTAACGAGACACCCCATTCTGCAGAGCGCGACCTGTTTCTGAGTCGATTGTCGAAACATGCGAAGGCCCTCGACGACAGCCGCCTGATCTCTATGGCGATGGAGGTGACTTCGGCCTCGAACTACCATAACAAACTGCAGGACAACATGAATGAGTATGTGGACGTCGTGAGTTTCAACCAATATGTCGGCTGGTATCGTGACGTGAACGACGCGCCTAAGATGATGTGGGAGATCCCTTACGACAAACCCGTTATTGTCAGCGAATTTGGCGGTGGAGCGAAATATGGTCTGCATGGAGCCACAAACCAGCGCTGGACGGAAGAGTTCCAGGAGAACCTCTATCAGGAGAATTTAGCCATGCTCGACAAAATTGACGGATTGGCAGGCACCACACCCTGGATCCTGAAGGATTTCCGTTCACCCCGTCGCGTGCTGACAGGCATTCAGGATTACTATAACATGAAAGGACTCTTCAGCGATAAGGGCGAGAAGAAAAAAGCCTTCTATGTACTGAAAGCGTGGTATGAAAAGAAGTAACCAAGAACCATTACATATCAGAAAAAAATGGCAGACATTTTAGAAGAAATCGTTGCTTACAAAAAGCAAGAAGTAGCGCAATTTAAGCGAGAGCTTTCACAGGTCTTTCTTGAAAGCCGTTTGGAAATCATCAGGAATAGTTCTGTTGTATCGATGAGCAAGGCCCTCAGTCAGTCTGACACTGGTATTATTGCTGAATTCAAGCGCAAGTCACCATCAAAAGGATGGATCAATCAAGACGCTTCTGCAAGCGCCATTCCTCACAGCTACGAGGTTAACGGTGCCACAGCCCTAAGTATCCTCACAGACAACAAGTACTTTGGCGGTAGCAATACCCACATCAGGTCAGCTCGTCTGTCGAAGGTGAGTCTTCCTATCTTGTATAAGAATTTCATCATCGACGAGTACCAGATTTACCAAGCACGCGTCACAGGAGCGTCAGCTATATTGCTGATTGCAGCCTGTCTAACCAAAGACCAATGTCGTCAGTTTATCAACAAGGCCCACGAATTAGGAATGGAAGTGCTGCTCGAGATGCACTCTGAGGCTGATACGGAATATGCGGAACTGGAACCCGACATGTATGGCATCAACAACCGTAACTTAGGCAGTTTCGAGACCGACATCAACAATTCCTTCCAATTGCTCAGCCGTCTGCCCGTCGATGGTGTGAAGGTCAGTGAGAGCGGCATTTCAAGTCCTGAAATCGTCACCCAGCTCCGCAGCATTGGTTACAGAGGCTTCCTGATTGGCGAGCATTTCATGAAGGAGCCAAATCCAGGACAGGCACTGGCTAACTTCATCGCCCAAATAAGATGAAGATAAGGATAGCATATTTCTAAGGTCTAGATAAGCTTTCTAAGCACTTAAAGATAACGTTTACGTTATTTTTCCTGCCGTTTAGTTCGTAGTCTCGATTTTTTTGCGTAATTTTGTCCGCAGATTTTGAGACTACGAACTAATTTACATGCATATCTCTATGGAAAAAAAGATTTATTCTCTGATGTTTTGTCTGCTGATTTCGACATTGGCAGTTGCCCAGGACATGACTACTGGAGCACCTCAATGGGACGAAGCCACCTACCGACAGATAGAACAGAGCATTCGTGAACCCAAGTTTGCCGACAAGGCGTATCTGATCACCAAGTACGGTGCAAAAGTGACCAACACTGCTGCCCAGAATCAGAAAGCTATTCAGAAAGCCATCGACCTCTGCTCCAAAAAAGGCGGTGGACGTGTGATTATCCCCGCAGGAGAGCCCTTCCTCACAGGCGCCATTACCCTGAAAGACGGCGTCAACCTTCACGTTGAGGAGGGAGCCACGCTGGAGTTCGCCTTCGAGCCAGAGCTCTACCCCATCGTCGAGACATCATGGGAGGGACTTGAGTGCTTTAACCTTTCTCCCTGCGTCTATGCTTTCAAGGCAAAGGATATTGCCATCACAGGTAAGGGCACCATCGATGGCGGCGGTTCCAATGACACATGGTGGCCTTGGAACGGTAACCCCCGCTTTGGCTGGAAAGAAGGTATGATCAGCCAGCGTATAGAGTCGCGCCCCCGTCTGCTGAAGAACGGAGAAGACGGCATTCCTATGTATAATGAAAAAGGTGAGCGTTCGCCTGAGCGCGTCTTTGGCCCCAAGGACGGTCTGAGGCCCCAGCTCGTCAGCTTCAACAAGTGTGAGGGTATCCTTCTGGAGGATGTCACCCTGCTACGTTCGCCTTTCTGGGTAATCCATCCCCTTCACTCTACCGATATCACCGTGCGTCGCGTAAAGATGATCAACGACGGTCCTAATGGCGACGGCTGCGACCCCGAGTGCTGCGACCGTGTGCTTATCGAGGACTGTTTCTTCAACACTGGCGATGACTGTATCGCCATCAAGAGCGGACGCAACCGTGATGGTCGTGAGCGCAATATGCCCTCCAAAAACATCATTATCCGTCGTTGCGAAATGAAGAATGGTCACGGCGGTGTGGTCGTAGGCTCCGAGATTTCCGGAGGCTGTCAGAATGTTTTTGCCCACGACTGCGTGATGGACTCCCCCGAACTCGAACGTGTGCTCCGCATCAAGACCAATTCCTGTCGCGGCGGTATCATTGAGAACATCAATATGCGCGATATTAAAGTAGGAGTCTGTAAGGAATCTGTCCTGAAAATCAACCTCAACTACGAACCCAAGGAAGTGTGCTGTCGCGGCAACTACCCGACTGTACGGAAAATATACATGGAGAACGTCACCAGTGAGAAATCGCAGTATGGCGTACAGATCATCGGCCTCGAAGAAGACACATATGTCTACGACGTTACCGTTAAGAACTGTCATTTCAACGGGGTGAAAGACGGCAACTTCAGTTCTGGCAAGACCCGCAACATCACCTTTGAGAACCTTTTTATCAACGGCAGTCTGTCCTTGACAGAGCCCCCTTACAAGCATTACTCAGAGTGGCTCACCTACTCTGAAATGCAGCGTGTGCCGAAGAGCTTTCTGCTCGATTTCTCCACACAGCCCAAATGGAGCTATGTGATGGGCATCGAACTCGAAGGTATGCTCGACACCTACCTCACCTACGGCGGCGAAGCCATACGTAAGTACTGTCAGGAGTATACCGACACGATGATCAACGAGAAGGGCGATATCCGTGGCTACGATATCCTCGACTATAACCTCGATAACATCCGTACTGGGCACTTCGTCACCCGTATGTACAATCTTTATCCCGAGCCCAAGAACAAGATTGCCATCAATACGATGATGAAACAGCTGCAGAACCAACCCCGCACCATCGCAGACAAGGTATTCTGGCACAAGGCCATTTACGCCTATCAGGTATGGCTCGACGGCATTTTCATGGGTCTGCCTTTCCGCTGTCTGACAGCTACTACACAGCTCAAGCCCAAAGACGCAGTAAAAATCTACGATGATGCTGTTAACCAGTTGACGATTACCTACCAGCGTACCCTCGACCCCAAGACAGGCCTTAACCGCCACGCTTACGACGAGACACGCGATGCCTTCTGGAGCGACAATGAGACGGGACTCTCGCAGCACTGCTGGGGCCGTGCCCAAGGCTGGTACTCGATGGCTCTCATAGAAGTGCTCGACGCTCTTCCCGAAAGCTACAGTCGCCGTGCTGAGGTGCTCGACTTGTTGAAGAAGGATCTCGACGCTGTCATCAAGTGGCAGGACAAGAATACTGGTACATGGTATCAGGTGATGGATGCCCCTGCACGTGAAGGTAACTACCTAGAGTCTACCTGCACCGCCATGTTCGCCTATGTGCTACTGAAAGCCTTTAACAAGGGCTATGTTGGCGAGCAGTATCGCGATGCTGGCATCAAGGCCTACAAGGGCATCATCAACAACATGATACGCGTGAATGCCGATAAGACCATTTCACTAACTAACTGCTGCAGTGTGGCAGGTCTCGGTCCGGCAGCTACTACGCAGGTCATTGAAGCCATGAAGAAAGTGAATCCCAAGGGAAGTGTGAATGAGAATCGCCGTCGCGACGGCTCCTACGCCTATTACCTTGACGAGCCAATCCGCGACAACGACGCCAAGGGTGTTGGTCCTTTTATCTGGGCCTCTCTCGAGATGGAAAAGCTCGGCTACGATGTCAATAACACGAAATAAATCGACTATATATATATCATAATGAGAAAGTTTTTCTTTACCATCTTGACAGCCTGTTTGGCTGCCACAGTTTCCGCACAGGAAGAAATACCCGCTTTCCCTGGAGCCGAAGGACACGCCCGCTATATTTCTGGAGGCCGAGGCGGTGAGATTCGTCATGTCACCAACCTTAATGACTCTGGCGAAGGGTCTCTGCGCGAAGCCCTAAAGGGCGATAAGCCCAAGACTATCGTCTTCGATGTCAGCGGATATATCGATCTACAGTCTCAACTCGACATCACCTCCAATACCACCATCGCCGGACAAACAGCTCCCGCGCCAGGCATCACTTTACGCTATTATACTGTCTACTTCGGCAAATGCGACAACGTCATCGTACGCTATATCCGCTTCCGACGTAGTCAGGTGAAGGATGTCAATGACGGCGCCGATGCCACATGGGGACGCAAGCGCAACCAGATCATGCTCGACCACTGCTCCTTCTCCTGGAGTATCGACGAGGTGGCTTCATTCTACGACAACAACAATTTCACCATGCAATGGTGCTATATCACAGAGAGTCTCACTAACCCTGGCCACTCGAAGGGAGCCCACGGCTACGGCGGTATCTGGGGTGGTAAGCTAGCCAGTTTCCACCACAACCTTATCGCCCACGTCACCAACCGTGCACCGCGTTTCAATGGTGCCCGCTATCAGTGGACAGGCTATAAGGACAACATGTACTACGACAAGTACCAATGGGAGAACTACGTACAAGCCGAGAATGTCGACTTCAGAAACTGCGTGATGTACAACTGCCAGTCGGGCAGTGCCTGCTATGGTGGTCCCGGTGGAGGTCAGATCAACATCGTGAACAACTATTACAAGGCCGGTCCCTCGAACACCAATGCCAAGACCGTAACCAAGGTCACTGTCGGTGCCAGCGGCAACTCCACCCCCGATGCCTTGTTAGGCATGACCAGTCGCTACTACATCAATGGCAACTATGTATCAGCCGCAGGCGACAAGGCTGCCGACTACGACTGGAAAGGTGTAGAATACGATGGTGGAACCGCACTTATCGACGGTGAGCGTTACAGTAAGGATCCTAATCACATGAACGGCAGCAGCGTTGCCTATGCTGAGAAAGACGGTGTCGACTACGTGAAGATCAAGCTCGATGAGCCCTGCCCCACAGGCGATGTTACCACCCACACGGCCGATAACGCCTTCGTGAAAGTACTCGCCTTCGGAGGTGCCAGTCAGCATCGCGACCTTGTTGACGTCCGCATTGTCCTCGAGGCCACCACAGGTCTCGCCACCTATACGGGACCCGTCACAGGTAAGGCCGGACAGCTCGACTACATCAACGACCCAGAGGGTGAGCAGGTTGAGACCAATCCCAGCTACCCCGAACTCGAGTCGCAGAGCCGAGGCCTTGGCTTCGATACCGATAGTGATGGTATGCCCGATGAATGGGAGGGAGCCAATGGTCTGGATCCCCACGATGCCAGCGACGCCAACACATACACCATTGACACCAAAGGCTGGTACACCAATCTTGAGGTTTATATGAATGCCCTCGTCGAGGATATCATGAAAGCAGGTAACTATGATGCCGAGCAGAGCGTCGAGGAGTACTATCCTGAGTGTGTGAAACCCACCACGGGCATCGCAGCCCACGGAGTTTCCAACGTCATCCGTTCTACCACCTATTATAATCTTGAGGGCCAACGTCTCGACACCCCTCAAAAAGGCATTATGATCCGCGTGGAAGAACTGCCCAACGGCAAGCGTATAGCAACTAAAGTCATCAAATAAAAAACCACAATTATGAGAACTATTACCTTATGCCTCATGTTACTGCTCGCCCTCACAGGACGGGCTGAGGATCCTGTCGAAGTGCCGACAGTCCTCGACAACGAACCTGCAACCGTCACCTTCGCCTTCAACCTCGGTACCACCGGACAGAAGGCCGACTTCGGTGAGGGTACACCTTACTTCATCACCAGCAAGGTCACTTGGGGCAGTAACCTACAATTCTACGGGCTCGATGCCAACAACATCGGACAGACATTATTCATGCCCCTCGAACAACAGAACGAGACCGAAGGCGGTACGGCTGCCGATGAGACCAACGCCATACGCTTTCTCTTCCAGCCCTACTTTGGTTTCACCTTCACCCCTACGAAAGTGTCGCTGAAGACCACCCGTTTCGGTACCGATAATGGCCTGCTCGACATCGCCTGGGAGAATCCCGACAAGACCACTGTGCTGCTAGAACAAGGCGTAAAGCCCAACCGCAACAATGATGTGCCCAATGTCAGCGAGCTCTCGTATGAGGTTTCTGGAGCCACCCCTGCTGAAGGCACCTGTGGTCTGCTCATTAACCTATACCACCTGCAGAACGGCAAGCAGATAGGTTTCTCCGATATCGTCATCGAAGGCACCCTCAATGGCACAAAGCGCGAAGTACCCATCCTTGCCTCACTCACCATCAACAACAAGGAGTACACTACCGAACAGCTCTTCGACGATGCCTATGAGGCTGAATTCGAACTCTCTAAGAAGGCTACGATGGTCAGCACACTCAACCCCGTCATTGCTAAGGCTGAGAAAGGCGAAGTTGGTGAAATAACCTATGCAGGCGACGCCACCAAATGCAAGGTCACCATCCCGATGACCTACGGGGAAAACAGCGTCAGCTACGTGCTTAACGTCGTGCAGAAGCCCGATTACACCCTTACCTATATCGATACTGACAAGAAGACCGTTCTTCTGGAAGCTATCCGTGAGAAAGACGAGACCATTGGCTACTTCGACTACGACTTCGAAAAGGCCACATGTCCAGAGGGCTACAAGGTGCGCGGTTGGTTCGTAAAGACCGCCGGTGGTGAGAAATACACCGATGCTACTGTCGTTACGAACAATATCAACCTCTATGCCGTCGCCACCGAGATTGAGACAGCCAATACTAACCGCAAGTACAATTTCGACCTCACCGACGAGTTCTTTGATCCCACCGACCACGAGGCTTTTACAGCCTTCGGAGCCTATTACTGGCACGACGCTAAGCATGGTTGGGCTTTCAGCGATGGCGACCGCATCGATCTCCTTGTAGGTCCTAAGGCAACCATCTTCGTCACCCTCTGCCAATACGGCAAGGCCAACGATATTGTCATCACTGAGAACGGCAAGCAGATTGGTACCATTCCAGGTGTTAACACCAAGGAAGTCGACGGTGAAATCGTCTCCTTCAACTACGAAGGTGCTGGTGGTACCATCACCCTGAATATGAGCACATCTTCGGAGATGTATATCCACGGTGTGAAGATTGCCAACACCAGCGAGACCAACTATGAGAGTCAGGGAGGCTGGTATATCGTCAAGCCTGGCGATGCCAACAGTCTGCTTGATGTGCTCGACGTAGTGAACGGCACCAATGCCGACCGCGAGTCACCCCGTGCCTTCATCTTCCTGCCCGATGGCACCTATGACCTCAACGAGACCGTGAAGACCGCCATCAGCGGCCATAACATTTCTATCATCGGCCAGTCGAAGGAAGGCACCATCATCCGCACCGCTCCCGACAAGAGCATCGAGGGTCTCGGCTCTGCCGACATGTTCTACGTCACTGGCACAAACCTCTATCTGCAGGATCTCACCCTCCAAAATGCCCTCGACTACTACGGTGCCCTCGGTGGCGGACAAGTGGGCGGACGTGCAGCCGTCATGCAGGACAACGGCAACCGCACCATCGGTAAGAACATCAGAATGCTCTCTTATCAGGATACATACTACAGCGCGAACAACACCATGCAGTCGTACTATGAAGACTGCGATATCCACGGTACAGTCGACTTTATCTGCGGTGGCGGTGATGTACGCTTCGTCAACTCCACCATCGCCCTCGAGCCTCGTCAGACCGACGGCAAGGGCAGTCGTACCATAGCCGCACCACGTGGCACCGTTGCCGTAAAATTTGGCTACGTCTTCGAGGGCTGTAAAATCATCGACCTCGCTCAAGGCGCTGGCAACTGGAACCTCGGTCGCACATGGAACTTCAAGCCCCGCACCGTCTACCTCAGCACCACCCTCGACGAGAATGCCGAGAAGACACTCGTAGAGAGCCGCTGGACGCAGAAGGGCATGAACAACACCGACCCTGTATGTTTCGGCGAGTACAACACGATGAACGCAGCTGGCGTAGACATCACCCCTGCCAGCAACATCATCAAGTCGCACGGAGGTGACTTCGAGACCATTCTCACCGCCGAGCAGGCTGCCGAGTACAGCTACGAAAAGATGTTCCCTCAGGCAGAGAAGGCATGGGATCCCGCCATTCTGGCTAACCAGCTCCCCGCCCCCACCGAGGCCAAGTATGAGAACGGTGCTGTCACCTTCGGTTTGACGAACGATGGCATGTCAGGCTGCGCCATCTTCAAGAATGGTGTATTCGCAGGCATCTCTACAGATGGTAACTTCAAGATCGACATCGATCCCGCCACTGACGAGCTCACCATCCGTAAGGGCAACATGATGGGAGGCTTCGGTCCCGCAGGCCACGTCAGCGGTACCACTGGCATCCAGCAGGTCCCAGAGCTCGACAACAATAGCGTGCCCGTGGTCTATACCCTTCAGGGAATCCGCGTCAGTAAGCCCTCCAAGGGTCTTTACATCATCAACGGCAAAAAGGTTATCAAGTAGAACGTCTGGTCAGATGTTATCAATCGAGTAGGAGGAAAATGAAGTGGTTTTCCTCCTATTTCATTTTCCTCCCTCTCACGCCACCAGATGTGCGGTCCTTTTACTCTACTTTTCCGTATGCAATGATGACCGACATGCCTGGCTTGAGGTGAGGATGTGGTGTAAGCGTGGCTTCCAAGTGTACCACACCGTTCTTTTCCACCACGGGACTGACGGCAGTGATGTGGGCATTATGGCGGTCATTGAGATAGGAAACAGGGGCAATAGTGATGACGGTGCCCTTCTCGAACCGGTGCAGTTCGTTTTCAAGTATATCGAAGCAGACCTTCAAATGCTCGGTATCTACAATGCGGAACAGCGTCTCGCCGGGCACTGCCGTTGTATAGAGGGCGGCATTAAGCTGGGTCACCACGCCTGAGATAGGCGCCTGAATGGTACAGTAAGTCAGCTGATGTTCCATCTGGCGGAGGGCGGCTTTAGCGGTGTTGTAGCCACTGTTGATACGTGCCATTTCACGGATGGCCTCAGGTGCCTGGTCGAAGGCGCCGCGCTTATAGCCTTGTCCCATCAGGATGTTCTGATACTGGAATTCGGCACGCTCCAGTTCTGCACGGCCTTTCACGATCTTACCCTCCATGTCAGTCCTGTCAAGCCGGACTACGACCTGACCTTTCTGTACGCGTTGGCCCATTTCTACGCCCAACATGACAATCTGCTCGTTGATACGGCTGGTGACGGCCACCTCTGAGACAGACTCAATAATGCCCTTACTGAAAAAGTCTGTAGCGTAGGCAGCTTCCTTGGCTGACACGCCTGACATGGAATCACGGGGACTGGTCGCTTGATTCGCGCTATCAGCAGGATCAAGGACCTGTCCCTGTGATTCCTCACCTACGGGTTCATTCTTCTGTCCATTATGGCAGGCTGTCAGCACCAAACTTAGCGCCACAGATGCTGCGATCATAAAATCCTTACTTTCCATATCTTCTTATCTTTTTCCAATTCAAAGATCCGTTCCTGTGAGTGTCAATAAATGATAATAGGTAGTCCAATACTTTTCGAGAGCCGACAAATACTGGTTGTTGGCCTCATCGCGCCGGCCCTGTGCCAGCGTGTAGGTATTGATGTCGCAGAGACCATTGGCATAGTTCTCAGCGTTCAGTTTAAACACTTCATCAGCCATGGCGACAGCCTGGGTAGTCTGCTCTAACAGCTGACGATAGATATTAATATTTTGCAGGGTTGTTGTGACATCTTCACTCAGCTTACGCTCTGCCTCATCGAGCGCGCTCTCCTCACGCTCTACCCAAGCCTGGGCAGCAGCATGACGGCTCTTGGCTGCACCGTGGTCCATGAGTGGTACACTGACCGTGACAGCACCGAGGGCGTAGAGCCGCTGGTCGCAATAGGCTCGGCCAAGGACGGGATCCACCTGCTGCATACCCACATTGACATCGAGCGACACATTAACACCTTTTTCCTTTCGGGCCTTCTGTTCCTGATGACGAGACTCTATAACTTCGGTCATCTGATGCTGATAGACAGGGCTGTTAGCCAAGGCTAAGTCGATAGCCTCGGCGACCGTCAGCGAGACGGCCTTGGGTTCTTGCGGGAACTGCAGGTTCCGGGCTGCCAGGCCGT
>RHMF01001336.1_pt1 | contig 15758 bp, 28 predicted proteins | sample 5365151 | NCBI WGS metagenome assembly RHMF01 (sample SAMN10266501, study PRJNA497801) | feces metagenome | isolation source: feces | host: Bos taurus | place: China: Prairie of Fairy Mountain | collected 2017-08-14 | reverse complement strand
TTATTAGCTAGTGATGTTCTTGCTTCAATAGATAAGTTTCCATCTTGTCCAATATAAGTAAAGAATGGTGTTATTGTTGAACCATCAACAGCTATACCTGTTCCAAAGAAACTACTTGGTGATGTTCCGAATAAGTAAGTTGTCAAACCACCACTAACACTAATTGAACCACTAGTACCACTAATAGTATTACTAATTGAACCACATACATTAAGTAATCCATTATCAAAACTAATTCTTATATAATTATCATCTGATGTTGGATCACCATAATATGCAATATTGTGTACACCGTCATAAGTTCCATTTAAAATACTTAATATATAACTACATATGATTTTATGTCCGCTTTCAGTTGGGTGTAATTTTTCACCTTCAGTTTCAGTCCATATTTCAGAACCATATGGCATTAACCAGAAACTAGCAGTTTGGCAAAAACCTATTCCAAGATTTTGTGATAAAGTATCATGTATAACATTAGTTCTATATTTTGAGAAACCGTTGTAAATTGAATTATTAGCATATCCAATATTTAAAGGTATTATAACAAGTTCAGCATTTGGGAAATATTGTTTAGCATTATATACAACACTACTAATACCACCTGCAACTTGACCGCTTGTAGCACCATTTCTAAAATCATTAACACCACCATAAACAATGATGTATTTTAAAGTATCTGGATTAACTGTAGCACTTGCTGTTTCTATTTGTTCTGCGAAAGTAGTATTAGCTATATCACAATGATAAAAACCACTTCCAGTAACAGCGAAGTTATCAATAGTATAACCTGTTGTGTTAGCTAGAATTTGATACCATTTAGTAAAACCTTGTTGAGGTATACTCCAACTATCACCAATAATTAAAACATGATTTTTATTAATTTTAGCATTAATATTAGTTAATTCACTGTTTATTTGATTTATATAATAGTTAGGCATTCTTTCAGCTATTAATGTATTAGATACATCTAATTCTACAATATTAAAGCCATCAACAGTATCTTCAACAGTAACACTTCTTATTTTATAATAGCCACCTTTACCATCATTATATGATTGATCTCCTAAACAATAGCAAATTGAACCTACAACAATATTTTCAGTTTCACTCATATCACTTATAGTATCATAAGCTAAAACACCAGCAAGTTGTAAATATTGAGCTATAATATCAGTAAGTTCACCGCTATCAGCCATATCATCAAGTTTATTATTAATTTCTTCTTGAATATCTAAGTTTTCAAAGTAATTATCTACATAACTTTTTAATTCCAAATATTTATTTTGTAATTCTTCAACAGCAAGTCCATTGTTATTAATGGTAGGAATAACTGTTTTTTCTAAATAATTACAAAACCATAATAATTGTTCTTCATAAGTCATAGATACTAAATAACTAGAAGGTAAAGCACCGATTGTATAAATGAACCTTCTAAAAGGATTTAATGTTTTAATATCTATATTTAATTCATCATTCATTTTATCATCTCCTCATATTTATTATATCATACTTTTCAATTTTAATAAAGACCCATGAAAAGTATATTTAATTCTTTTATTATTTTTTTATCAATAGCTATTATATTTTCACGATATTGTAAAACCATTTTTTGAGCTGTTGCAGAAACACCGGAATTACCTTTAATTCTTTTAGTATATTCTTCATTTGTATTACCCTGTGTAGTGGTATTATCTTGAATACTTGCTTCATTTTCATTAGCACTAGTACTAGAAGCATAATTACCTTCCAGAATACCTGATTTAGTAATTCTACCCTGTGGTGTGTTAGAACCTACTACTAAACCACTAGAATTATTATTTGAAGTAGAATTACTTTCTCCAGAACTATCGGCTGTACGATTGAATGTTTCAGTATAATCAACATTTACTAGAGGATCATAATAGATACTTGCAGAATAAATTAAAGGTAAGTATTCTTCCATTAATTCTTGCATTACTACTTTAGCATAATGCTTGAATAATCCAATAGTTTCAAGTCCACTTTCTCTCATATAATAGTGATCTACAATTTTTCTAGCTAATTTATCTTTATTCCAGATACCAGCAGTATTGATAACATCTATTTGTTCCTGTGTTAAGTAATCACTTAATTCATAATCTTTAAAGAAATCTTCAACTTGACTACGAGTATAAAGTGGCGGATTAAACTTAATAGGTTCAAATAATTCCCTTAATTCAAAAGTATATTTACTCATTTTCATTCACCTCTTTTTCTAGATCATCCAACATTAAATTATCAAGTAAATCTCTAGTAGTAGACATTTCACGTTTAATGATATTGTATAAATCACTTCTTACTCTAACACTAATTTCTCTATCAGTTCCGGTTAAACCAAACTTTTCATTAAATTGTCTACAAGCTTCTTGACGTGGTGCTAAAAATGATTGTAAGTTAAGATTAATTAACTCATTATTAGAATTAGCTTCATCAGTAACTAGACGTTCTTTCTTTTCTAACATTATATTATTAACACCTAAAAATGTTAGAGCTTCATTCCATATTTCTTTTTTATATTCAGTTATTTTATCAGCTACAAAAGGTGCTTCTGTATTAATTGATTTAATAGTTTTATCTCCTAATTGATCTTTATCACCAAAGATAAAAGGTTGATTACCATTATATTGATTATAAAGGTTCTCTAGGAATAATCTTTGTGTTTCATCAGCTATTAATAATACAGGCGTCTTCTGTGCAATAATATTTGTATCACAAGCCCTTTGTGCCTCATATAACCTATATGCGAATAGTTCCATACTTGAAACAGTAGGTAAACTCTCCCAATTATTTTGTACTAAAATGCATTCTTGATCTTCACGATCTTCTCTTTGTTTTTCAGTAATAACAGGATTAAGACCAGTATATAATGTTCTTTTACTATTAAAATCATAACTATAACAATTAAGTTCAGTAGGAAGTCCATAGATATTAACATATCCAGTACCAGCACATTTAGTATTAATAAATCCATACTTTTTATCTTTTAATAGTGCAGCTTTACCATTATAATATAAACATAATTCTAGAAATCTAGCATTCATACTTTTTGGTAGATTAACCCATTCAAACATAGAAAGTGCAATTCTTCTAAATCTATTCAAATAATCCATATAAGTACGATCGTTTATTTCTAAACTATCAATAAACTTATAATTATCTTTACTCTTTCTTCTTGCCATATTATTACTCTCCTTTCTTCTAATTAACTAACAATAGCATTATTCTGTGAATAATCCAAAAATTTTGTTGGATCGTGCCAGAAAGTAACACCATTATTAAACATATCTTTTATTTTTTGTAAATCTATTTGTGGAATATCTCCAACTATATTACATCCTATTGTTTTAACATAATTCCAATATGTTCTACCTGTAATATTAGGTGTTTTTAAAGCATTAACTTTATATCCATACATTGAAAAATAATCATCAATAATTTTAGCATATTCTCTTTTTATACTCATAAAGTATCCACTAAAAGTTAATTTACCCATAGTATAAGTAACATCACCAGAATTAACATTTCCACTAGCTTGCATTGTATTAAAACTATGTTCATAAAATTGACCTAAAGTATTAGCTATTCCTAAAATACCAGAAGCAACACCAATAGGATTGCCTGTAGCTGCACTTGCGGCTATACTTATTCCAGAACCAGCAGCATTTAAACCAATATTAACAGCATTTTGTGTAAGCCAGTTAGTATAAGCATCATTACCCCATGAAGCTACTGGATATTTACCACCAGTTAAACCATATTCATTATTATATACTGGTGCAAATGTCGTATCTTTAACTTTATAATATTTAGGCATTAATCTTATACTTACACCTGGACAACATGTTCCAAATATTTGAAGTTCACCAGCGGTATAATTTTCAGCTTCAACTTCGCTTTCATGATAATAAAAATCTTCTATATGATATGTTATATTCTCACCAGCATTATTACTTACTAAATAACCAACATAAGGATAAGTGAACATCTTTTTATTTTTACAAGTATAGCCATCTATTGCAGTAGGATGAAGTGGAATTGCTAAACCACTAGTTTTATTAACACTACTACCATTATTAACTTCTTTTATACCATTACTATCAAAACTACCAGAACTATAACCAGTAATCCAATCTGGACAGTAAAATAAACTTACTATAGAACCACTATTACCATTACTAGCTATTCTATTTAATGCATTGTTTAAATCTGTAGTAGTTTCAAATACATAATATTTAACACCAGAATAAATACCACCATAAGTTCCACCTGTAACAGCAGTTTCACCATCACTAGGTGATATTGTAGTTCCCATAACTAAATGACATTCACCAATATCAGTACTATCAAATCCATAAGGTGTAATATATTCTCCAGTTTCTAGACCTTCTGGAATAGTGTGTTCTCCATATTCATCACTATTAACATGTTCTCTTTCTATAAAAGAGTTTTTAAAAGTGATATCAAACATCCAACTTTGCCAAACATCTGTTTCAAGTTCAATATAGCACATTCCTGGATTATAAAGTAACACTTTTAACAAAAGCATAGAACCACTTATTACTCCATTTATCATTTTGATACATACAATAATTATATTGTATTAAATCATCATAAGTAACTCCATTTAAGCTAGGATCTGTAGGAAAACGCACTACTTCATCCTTTCTAACATATGTAGCATTATCACATTCTAATTTTGTTAAACCATGAAAATAATTATATTGAGCTGTTTTACTAGCAAAAGTAAGTTCATTCATATAATCAATTTCAATAGGATTTTTTAAAAGAATTATTTTAGATGTAGGAGCTATTAACATAATTTTCACATCCTTTCTTATAAATTAAAATAGAGACTAGGGAATTAATCCCTAATCCCTATTGGATTTTATAAATCTATTAACTAGCTGTAACAGTAACTGTAACTGTTGCTGTAACTTCTCCAGCTGTTGCTGTAATTACACTTGTTCCAGCTGCTACACCAGTAACTTCTACTGTTCTATTATCAATTTTTTCAACTGTTGCTTTAGCTTCAGTTCCACTTGTAAATGTAACTGTTTGAGTAGCTGGGAATGGTGTAGTAGTAATATGTAATGTAATTTTAGCGTCTTTAACTACTGAAGGTGAAGTTTCATTAAATTGCATTGAACTAATATTTAATGTAGGAAGTGCTTTAACTAACATTAATGCATTAGCAAATACAGAGAAATTAAAGCATTTAATTACATTCAAATATGATTGCCATGAACGATTATTAGCATTATAGAATTCATCCATGAACATATCTTTTTCACGAATTTTGAACCAACGTTTATCACAAATTAAAGCAACGATATTTGATCCATCAAAAATAGTAGTTCCATCATCATCAATGATATCGAAATCCTCTACATAGTAAACTTTACCAAGTAAATCGCTCTTTGATAAATTGAATGCGTTAGCTAATACATCAACATCTAAAATAGAAGCCATAGCATTAGATACAAATACAACAATATTTTCTGGTTTAGACCATGAAACTATTGATTTACCATATCCACCAACTTTTTTCCATGCATTGTATTTAGTGCTTGGAACCATGAAATCTAAGTATGCTTGACGTAATCTTGCAGTTAAAGATTTAAGTTCATCTGCTGTAGGTACACTACCAGCAAAACTTACAGTTTCCATTTGAACTGCATTACTTCTATAAGCATTAGTAATTAAACGTTTAGTATACTTATAGTCATCAATATAAGCACCATTATAAAGTGAAGTAGAAATTCCCATTAAGAAACTTTCAAAATCACCCCATGAAACAAAAGCTTTTTCTAATTCCTTTCTAATAATTGTAACAGGATACTGAACATCAAAATTAATTTCAGTATATTCAGCTTTAATATCAGCTTCATATTTAGCAAGTAATCCTGCGAAATCATTAATATCATATACACGTCCTCTTGCTGGATTAACGTAAATCTCTTGACCGATTGCTCCTAGTGGTAGATCATCACCAGCAAGTTCTCTTAAAGGATTTTCAAAATAATCCATCATGAACCTAGTATAAGCAATTCTATTAACTAGTGATTGAATAAACTTATTTCTTAAATCACTTGGTAAGTTTAATAGAGTTTGACCATATACTTGACTTGAAGTATATTCATTTACAACAGGTATTTGCTCTTGATATAAAGTATTGTCTTGAATTAGAGTATTTCTAATTTCATTTAAAGCTGTTTGTAAACCACTTGAAGGGTTCATAAATTATCTCTCCTTTCTTCTAGTATCTTAATAGATACTTGAAGGAAAAAATTGAGGTGAACAGAATTTTCTCCTTCAACTACCTATTAAGGTAGTTAGCCGACATTGTGTCGAACACGGGTTATCTTTTAAATCCGTTTCTATCAAAGATAGATTTAAAATCAAAATCATTATGTTCTTCTTTAGGCTTTTCTTCTTTTTCCTCTTTACCTAAAGGTATTTGTTGAAGTAAATTACCATTAGCTTCAATTAACATTTCTTTATCTTTTTTAAGTTTAATAATTTCATCATCTTTAGTTTTAATATCTTTTTGAAGCATATTATCATACGTTAAAATACTAGCTATATCATCAGCTATTTTACCAGCTTCTTCTTTACCTAGTTTTTCTTGTATTTTATTTGTATAATCTTCGATATTCATAGTATCTCACCTTACTTTCATTTTATCATAATTTCAAAAAATTGTCAATTATTCTTCACCATCTGGTGTTGTTTCTTCAGCTGGTGTAGGTAAAATCCATTCAGTATCATCTTCATTAAAATAATAAAGATCACCAGTATCAATTTCTAAAAACTCGCTTCCATTTTCAATAGCACCACCATTAATTGTTGTTGGTTTTTCATCATCAGATAATCCTCTTAATTCTACTAAAAACTTTCCAGCATTATTAATATTTGCTTTTACTACTTTGTAAATTGTTACCATAAATATATCACTCCTTTCATTTATTATTTATAGTTTCTAATTCTTAATTTATTAGCATATAGAACCCATTTAAAATGATATTTTCTATAATCTGGTGCTGGTGGTGTAGGTGATATCCCACCATTATATTCAACCCAATTATATCCGTATCCATTAATTATACCTGTATCATTAACATAAAAGATATTATAAACATGTTCTCGATTTTTTAAATCACGACCGGAATTAATCCATCCAGCAAACTTACCAGAACAGGATTGCATATGGACATGATCGCCGGTAACTGGAGTACCGCCTGGTGAAGTCTTCGTTCCTGTGTGGCCTATGATCTCGCCCATTAATTTATATGTTCCTAAAGCTGGAGGGTTATCATCATGCATTACAACAAAACTAGCAAATTGTAAGCCTTTTGGTGTTACTACTCGATTATTAGATTGCCATACATTATAATAACTTGCATGTTGTACAACATGACAATCAAAAGGTGCATAATAAGGACACTCTAATACACGACCATTAGCACTCCATCCTAGAAAGTCAATAGCCCATCTTCCAGAGTGAGAATAGCTTCCACCCTCACCCTGTGAGATGTTTATATATTCCATAGGAAATAGAGATACTTGATTTCCAGCTTGATCATACATTGTTTGATTAGCTCTCATAATCCAAATACATCCTTTAATTGTTTACCATCCATTATAACTATTTTATCTGGATGTTCTTTGATATAATCAATTAATTTATCTTTATCTATAAGTTCTATTTCTACTTCATATTTCTTTTCAGGATTTTCATATGGTGTAATATCACTTTCATTACACCAACCTAAATCACCTGTTGTATTATAAGGATGTTTAGTTCCTGTTGCAATTCTAGTAATATTAGTTATTCTTTCTTTAGAGTTATAAGAAGCTGGACTTGTTGCATTACTAGATTTATATAAAGGAATACCCTTCTTTAATATTACTTTATCACCTATTTTATATTTCATATTATTCACCTTCTTTTAAAGTTTCAGCTTCTTCTTCATTAGCAATATCAGAGTTCTCCATATTATTCACCTTCTTCATTTGATAAATCAAATAATTTACCACTTACTAAATATAGAGATATTACTCCTGCTATTACTATAATTGTAGCGGATATATTTGTAATTTCCCAATTCCATATTTTTGCTAATCCAAGAAGTAACATATTAATCATATTTAAAGTGTTTACTGTATATTTTGCAATTTTCTTAACTTTTTCCATATTAATCAAACTCCTTTTCTAATAATTTTTCACAATACTTTTTTGTTTCACTATTATATCCAGCTTTAATGTAACTATCACATGTTTCTAATTTATCACGTAAAGGTATACCTTCACTCCAGATCATAGTCCTTAATGTTGTTTTCTTGATTAATTCAAGTTCATTTCTATTGGATATATAAAAACTATAACATGTAATAATTGCAGCAATAAATCCAACTATAATTGTTATAATCTCTTTTGTCATTTTAAGTTTTTCAAGTATCTCCTTCATATCTATTCTCCTTTACTATATTATATCACAAATATTGATATTTTTTAATATTTTGTTTTAATTTTTTATCATATTCTATAGTAAATTGAGTTTCAACAAGTTTTACTCCACCTATTACATGTTTAAACATTAGTTTTCCACCACATGTAAAGCCCTGTTTAAACTTTTCCCATTCAACATATTTATAACATTCTTCTGGCATTCCAGCACATGTTATTTTAACTTCACCATCTATATTCTCTAGATATGTTTTCTGTCTTACAAAACGTGCCGAAGTAAATGAAGCTTCATGCTTCCAGTAGCCCAACTTAACATCATCAATATCACAAAACTGCTTTAATTCTTCAATAGGTAAAATAGTATGTATACTATCTGTATCACTATAGATATACATATCTTTACCATATTTTTTAATGCTATAATCTTTTATAGCTTGAGATGTACGGATCGTCTTATTACGAGCATAAGAAGTAATAAAGATACCTATCGGAAGGTATAGACCATTCCTTTGTTCTTTTTCACTTAAACAATATTTTACTATTCCATCTTCTAAATAAGGATATTTACTTTGTACATCTAGACTAGTAGCATACTTTCCATAAAGTGAGTTTAAAGCAATTTTAGCTATTTGTCTCATTCCTTTATTACCGCTTTTAGTAGCTTCTATTTTTACCTTAATCCATTTATCAATATAATCAGTAAATATTCCATTCATAGCTTTAAACTTCCAACCGCATTCATAGGTTAGTTCATAAACATTGTATTGTTCTAAAAATAATTCTAGATCAATATTAGATAAAACTAAAGTTATTATCTCACCATTAGAGCTTTCCAAATATTCATTTTCCATAAAATACTTACTATTCTTTATTTGAATAGTAGGTATTTTTCCTTTTTTAAGTTCAAAACAACAACTAATCATCTGGATATATAAAGGATAAACTCTATCTTCTTTATACTTACCCTGGAATAAAATAGGTTCACCGATTGGCATTGGTTCGGTATACATCACCGGACACTTGGATATAAAGAGTTTACATCCAAGACAACACCATCACCCACATCTTTCTCTTTATATATTGGATTAAGATATGTAAATCCACCTTTATAAGCCTGTCTCATATCATGATCTACTTCATAATTTAATTGTGGAAACATTCTTTCAAACTTCCTTCTTGAATGTGTTGTTTTAAAATCATGAAGTGCGTTACTTCCTGCTGTCATATAAGTTAACTCTTGTTTAAATAATACATCTAAAGCTAGAGCCATGATCTTAACATCATTAGTTATATAATCTTTTTCATAGTCTTGTAATTGATATCCTTTTTCTCTTGGCCTATCATAATCAAGTTCTAGTTTACTTATAGGTAAACCAAAACTTTTGGCTACTTGTTCAACTGACATATTAAGTATTTTTAAACTATCAATAATAGTTATCTTTTTAGCTCTTTTTCCATGTATTTCAAAGTATAATTCTATAGAATAAAATAATCCCATATCACTTATTAGTGTAGAAAAACTATTATTTTTTCTTTCTTTTTTATCCTTAACATGTTCCCATCCATGATTAAATAAATAACTAATAATAAACTCACCATCAAACTTTAAATTATGAAAGTATAAAGTGGTGTTGTAATTATTTTTACACCATTCCATAAAATCATCTATATCACCACCTATTTTTAAATTGTTAGGATTGCCTATCTCACAAACAGCCCAAGCCCAAACATAAGTTTCATTCTCTAACCAAGTAGCTGTTTCAAAATCAGCAGTATATTTTTTCATATACTACCTTTTCTTGGCTCTTAATTCTTTAACTTTAAGTTTACCGGTTAAATTATCTCTATTATCTAAAATATAATCATATGCTTTTTCACCATTTAAGAATATTCCAAGCTGTTTACTATTACTATATAAAGCAACATAATTTTTGGTGCTAACTAACTTATCAGTTTGGCCTAAAGTAATTTCATAATTATCTAGCACTTTAAATCTCTTATCAAAATCATCACCTTTAGGATTAATTTCAAGCTGTTCAAATATAGCAGTATCAAAAGCTTCCTGATTATCTACAAATCCACCATAAGTTTGTGCAGTAGCTTTATCTCTATAATATAAGAATAAATCACTTAATATATTACTTTGTTTAACATAATTATAAAATTGAATAGGGTTTTCAATACTCTCTAACTTATCTCTTAATAATTTATAATTGGTATAACTACTCATTTCTTCTAGAGAGTTCATAAAGTTCTCTTTAAAAATAGCTGCTCTCCATAATTCGTAATCTTGTTTTCCCCAACTAGATGTTCTTTCTTTAGTTCTTTTAAACTCACTACCACGTCTATTAAATAAATCTTCAATACTCTCTTTAGTTCGAAGTAGTTTCTTAAACTCACTATCTCCCATAACATTAGTATCTGTATCAATTATTTCTCTAGCTTGATCAGTAATATTTAAAGTAGCTCTTTTTTGTGCTTTTTTAAGTTCACTATATTCCCATTTAGTCAATACTTCACCAGAAGTAGTTTGAACTAATTTTTGTTGTGAAGGTTTACTAAATCTTCTTAAAGCTTTTATTACTCTATTTAATTCACGTCTAGAGTAAATATTATCACGAAGTTCTGTATATTTAAATTCTTCTGGTAAAACATTTTTATCTAGACCTTCAAGTTCACTAATCTTTTTATTAAACTCTCTTACAGCATAAGATAGTTTTAAGTAATCCCCTCTAGTCCATCTAATTATACTTGGTGTTTTTCCATTCATATACATCACTCCTAACTTATTCTAAAGATATAATCCTTATCAATTATATCTCCATTCTTATAAACCTTAAACCCTCTCTTTTCTATTTTCATATAAAATACTACTAATAAATAATCAGATATATCTAAATCTACATGATATCTAGCTTTTAATTTATTAGTTTCTTCATTTATAAAATCCATATAATTAAGTTCAAATCTCATTTTATTAAACTCACTACTAAAATAAAAATCTAGATCATTAACTCCACATGTATATTCACTTTTATTAATATCGTATTCTACTCTTTTCATAATACACCACCTTTCTAAATTGCTTTAAAGAAAAGAGTTAGCTATTAAACTAACTCAAATCCTAAAGACTTGTTGTTAGAGTTTCTAACAGATTTTTCTACAATTTTAATTTCAAGCCCCTCTTTAATTGAATTGATACCAAACATTCCAATATATCTCATCATTTGGTTAGTAAACATTTTTGAACCTGTTACATAACTCTTACCTGCGTCATCTATTAAAATACAAACTTTCTTATATTCCTTGTCAATAATATTTCCAGTTTCTTCATCCTCATAAGGTTCAGCTAGTGGACTTTCAATTACTTTAATTAAAACATCCTTAACACGAATAACTTCACCTTTGCAATCATTAATTTTATAATCACATGTATTCTCTAAATTGAATATAACTTTACTATCAGTAATAGTAGTAAATACATTTGTTTTACTTCTACCGCTATTAGCTTCTAAATCACCAAAATCCTTAATCATTAACCCTGTTTCTTTAACTTCTTCTTTAACTTCTTTTTCTTTCATAATTTTCTCCTTCTTTCTTACTTATTTAATTCTGTTAATTCTTTGTTTAAATCTTCTAGTTCTTTGTGTTTCTTTGTTGTTTCTACTATTAATTCTATAGTTCTATAAAGATCATGATGATTAACTTGTAAATCTTCATCTTTAAAGAATATATCTAATAGTTCATCCCAATATTTTTCCTTCATTATTTCTCCTTTCTAGTGCTAATATGCACTATGCTACCCACATAATAAAAGTTATAACTAATAGAAAAGATATAAATAAATTATGGATAAATGAATATAAAAATCAAGATTTAATTTTATATGGATAGCATACTACATATTAACATGTAGTATTTTAAATTATTTCTTTTTTCCACCTTTACAAGCCATTTTAATCACCGTCCTTTATTTTCCAAATTATATTATTTGAATAAAATTGACCTCTTTCTATAAAAATTACTTCATTTTTTCCTATATCAAAATCAGTAATTAAAAAATCAATATCTTTGTTTTCTCTAATTAATTTAATCATTTCATCTTCATTTTTAAAATAAAAATCTTTTGATAAAACAATTATAAATGTGTATTTAGTTTTAAATCTTTTTATACATGTTATTAATTTATTATAATTCATTTATTTTCACCCACCAATTCTTCTTTTAATATTTGTTTATAAAAACATTTATTTTCTGTCATTAAATTCTTATAGAAATTATATGCCATTTTATAACTACTAAGCACTTCAAATTTTGTTTTATAACAACCTTTTGGAAATATTGTATATGCTACTATATATGACCTATTTTTCATCATTACCTCTTAAATCTCGTATTTTCTTATCGATTTCATTTAAAACTTTACCTATTTGAATACAAGTTAATAAATCATTTCTTTTATCTGCTCTATCTAATGCTTCTTCAAGTTTTTCTTTTCGTTTTAATAATTCTTCTTTAGTCATTATCTTCACCTCATACTATTTGTTTATACATTTCATAGTTTTCTATTTCATTATTTTCTCTAAACTCTACTAAATCTAGAATATCATTAAATATCTTTAGATGTTCTCTTTTCATTCCAAAGTATCTGGAATTAGTATACCACCTTAATATAAACTTAATCTTCATCTTCTTCACCTTGATCATTCATATTCATTAATTCATAAATATCTTTACATAGATATTCCTGAATATGCTTTATATACTTTTTAAGTATTCTATTCTCTCTTTCTAATTTTTTAAAATCACAATGAAGTTCACAATACTTTATTTGCAAATCTAATAATTCTTTATCTAATTCTTCTGGTGTTTTAAATCTTAATTTAATTTCTTTTTTAGTCATCCTTACTCACCTTCAAGCATGCAGCTATAAAAAATCCAATACTAGCACCTAGAAAAAATCCTAATATTACTAATACTATCATTTCTTTTCACCTTTCTTTTTATTTTGTTCTTTTAACTTTTCCTTGGCTACTTGTTCCCATAACCAATTAATCATTTGTTCATTCATATTTAACCTCTTTTCTAATTCATTAATCTTTTTATTTAATTCTATTCTTGTCGCTACTGTATGATCATCTATATTGTTTAAATCTTCTTTATATCTATTATATAACCATTCTAATAATTTATATAATAAACATATTAGCATTATAATTCCTAAACTAATAATCCACTTCATAATTTAAACTCAACTCCCTACTATCTTCTATTACCATTAACTTCTTGGAATATTTTAACTTTCTTTTAAACTTATCCATTTCCCACTCACAATCAAAGTATTTAAAAAATTGTTTCTTTGTATCTAGATTTATTACCAATAAATATAGTTTCATCTTTCTTATCACTTCCTATTAATATATCATATATCTCTTCTTTTATTTTAAATAACTTCCATTTTGTTAAATCTTCATATTCCCAGTTTCTATATTTATCTAGTGTTTCATATATCCTTCTTAATTTTTCACGATCACTCATAAAGCACCTTCTTTAATATCTTTATTGCTTTTTCACTATTACCCTTCTTAAGAAGTTCTATTGCATTAAATATTGTATGTTTTAAATCATAATTTCTTTCTTGAAGCTTTACTAGTTCAAGTTCTAGTTTATTTGTAATCATAATTATTACCAGAACATACTTGGAGTATCTTTGATCCATAGCATGTATAACTTTTCCCTTCTGTTATAATTGTTGTCTTTTTTGTGAATATACATACTACAGCATAAATTAACATTATAACTAAAATTAAATGTATCGCAACCAAAACCCACCTTTTTAACTTTAGTTTCTTTTTCATATCCTCTCCTATTGATAAATCTAGTTTAGCATACTCAATATTCAAAAGTCAATACTTTTTTAAATATTTTTTCAAAAAGTTTTTAATATTGACACCTTTAAGTAATTTTGATATAATATTATTGTAGTGATATATAAGATTTAATACATAATACCTTATATATTGAACCAAAGGTGAAGAGCCTAATATATAATTTAATTGGTGTGGTAACCTGTTATGTAATCTTGTATAATCACTTTTACATATAGTGGAGGTGTTATAATGTATTATGATTATTCAAAGATCTTAAGTTATAATGCCTTCATTAATTTTTTAATAGGTGAACGTGGTGTAGGTAAAACATATGGTGCTTCTAAATTTGTTACTAAACAATTTATTAATAAAGGTGAAGAGTTTGTTTATATTAGAAGATATAAAAGCGAATTAGCTAAAGCTGTTCCAGAGTTCTTTAAAGCTTTAATTAATAATGAAGAGTTTAAAGATCATAAACTATCTACTAAAGGTAATAAATTTATGATTGATGATAAAGTAGCTGGTTATAGTTTTTCACTTTCTACAGCTCAATCACTTAAATCAACTAACTTCCCTAAAGTTAAAACAATTATTTTTGATGAGTTTATAATTGAAGAAGGCCAAAATCATTATATTAAAAATGAAGTAGAAAACTTTTTAGGAATGGTAGAAAGTATTTGTAGAATGAAAGATGTTAGAATATTTATGTTAGCTAATGCTGTTACTATTAGTAATCCTTACTTCATTTACTTTGATTTATCACTACCTTATAATACAGATATTAAAACTTATAAAGATGGATTAATTCTAGTTCAATATATGTATAATAAAGAATATCGTGAAGCTAAAGCACAAACAAAGTTTGGTAGATTAACTGCTAATACTGAATATTCTAAATATGCTAATGAAAACAATTTTAGACTAGATAATAAAAACTTTATAGAGAAAAAATCCGGTTCTAGTAAATGTTCTTTTGGTATTAAATATAAAGATAATACTTATGGTGTTTGGTTCGATTATAATGAAGGTAAGATATTCGTATCTAGTGATATTAATACGTCTCAAATATTTGCTTGTACTCTTCATGATCATACTCCTAATACTATGTTGCTATCAGCCATAAAAGATTATAACTCTTGGAAAACATTCATTAAGAACTATAAATTAGGTAATGTATACTACGAGAACATTAAAATAAAGAATAGTGTTCAAGAGCTTATTAAGATGAGTTTAAATAAATAACTTCACAAACAATTGTTTTAGGCTTTTAGAGACGAGTTTTTCCTGGATTAGTATAAATGTACTGGAATACATAAACATTCGTGAGAGACGTGTTTACGTGCGTTACAGGCGGTCTAGGGGAACTCGTATTTCTAGAGGTCTTTTTATACAACATAGGG
>RHMF01000585.1_pt1 | contig 15762 bp, 14 predicted proteins | sample 5365151 | NCBI WGS metagenome assembly RHMF01 (sample SAMN10266501, study PRJNA497801) | feces metagenome | isolation source: feces | host: Bos taurus | place: China: Prairie of Fairy Mountain | collected 2017-08-14 | reverse complement strand
AGTCGAAATTATAGTCGAAGTCTATTTCGTTGTTGCAAAAAGGGTTTGTGGCTGTAGTGGTGTGTTTTGTACCATACTTTTGCGGTTCTTTGCCCGATGGGCTATGCACTGTCATGGCGTAGCGGTGCCAAAAAGCGGACTGCACTATGCCTTCTTCAAACATACGTCGCACCACCTCCAATGCGTTGATGGTTTCTTGCAATGTTTCGGTCGGGAACCCATACATCAAATATACGTGTACCATAATGCCTGCATTGGTAAGGTTGCGTGCTGCTGTTACTGTTTGTTCTATGCTTACTCCTTTATTCATTAGTTTTAGTAGTCGGTTTGAGGCTACTTCCAAACCTCCCGATACTGCTATACATCCGGCTTGTGCCATAAGGTGGCATAGTTCGGGAGTGTAGGCTTTTTCGAATCGTATATTGCCCCAAAAACTTGTGGCTATGTTGCGGTTTATTATTTCGAGTGATAGGTTTTTAAGCATTTGCGGACTCATGGCTTCGTCTACAAAATGGAATCCGCTTTGTCCCGTCTGCTTCATTATACTTTGCATTTTGTCTACAGCTTTGGCTGCCGTAGATGTTTCGTAGCGTGATATATAGTCGAGGCAGGTATCGCAAAAGGCGCATTTTGCCCAATAGCATCCGTGAGACAGCATCATCTTGTTCCATTTGCCGTTGCTCCATAGACGGTGCATGGGGTTGGTCATTTCGGCCATAGATATGTATTCGTTCATATCTAATCCCTCAAAGTTTGGTGAAGGGGTGTCGGCAAAGGCTAGGTTTTCGTCGTCGTTGTGGCTGTATGTTATATTGTCTTTCTCTATGTAATAGGTTCTTACAAGGTTGTTTGCAGTAATTTTGTTTTCGAATAGTTGTGCTATACGCAGTAGTGGCAACTCGCCATCATCGAGGGTTATATAGTCGGTGTATTTAAATATTCTTTTTTCGGATAGTGTACGCCATTCTGTGTTGGCAAAGCCTCCGCCTATCACCACTTTAATGTTTGGGTGATGTGTCTTTATGTATTTTCCACATAGCAGTGCAGCGTATAGACAGCCGGGAAAAGGTACGGTCAGGCCTATTATATCGGGTTGTTGTTTGGCTATGTGCTTTTCCAATATGTCTAATAATAGTTTGTCGGTTATGTTGGTGGGTTTGTTTAGGGCTTCTTCCATTTGGTCAAACTCCGGAGCGTATTGTGCCAAATGTTCGGCGTAGCGTATAAGATCGAAATATGGAGATATGTTTTCGCGTATATAATCGGCTATGTCTTCGATAAATAGTGTAGCCATATACCGTGCTTTATCGTCGGTGCCCGATGTGCCAAACGCCCACTCCATATCGGCTAAGTTGTCAAATCGCGGTCCTTCGGGTAGCAGTGTGCCGTTGGCTATGTGTGTAGCCAGTGTGTTGTCTTTTCCCTGTAAGAAACGTATTATGGGCTCAACGCACTTTATGTAGTCGCGCTTCATAAGGGCAATGCGCTGTGTAGTCGGTGTGGCCGACTGTGTTTGCGAGAATATTTTTTCGAGAAATTCGGGAGTATATATTTTAAGTATAAGCTCTATTCCCAAGTCGGCTTGTGTGGTTTCGTGTCCTTGCTCCTCGAGGTATGCTTTCAGCACAGTAGTAGCTGGGTAGGGGGTGTTTAGTTGTGTTAGCGGTGGCGTAAGCAAAAGGTATTTCATGGTCTATGGTTTGTTTTATTATATTGATTGATAATAGGTAATAATTGTTGTTCGAATATATGTTTTTCTATCAGTCGGTAGTGCGGATTGTATAGTTGATTGTAGTTTTTGCTGTGTCGCATCATATATTTGCCTTCGTTTAGTATTGTGTTTATTTTTTCTTTGTCGGCATTGTAGTTTTCTATGTTTAGATTCATGTTTTCTATCACTGTTTCGATGTATTGCCATTGTTTTTTCCAATGGTCGATATGCGATTGTGTAAGAGGTATTGCACTTGCTACAAAAGCCTCGAATAGTTGCTGATAGCTTATTATCCCGTTCCATACTACCGATAGGTTTACACGATAAAAGTTGTTGCGGTAGCCTATCGCCTCGTAGTATGTGGTGGTCGACGAGTGGTGTTGCTTTAGTTCTTCTCTCAACATTAGTCCTGCGCGAGAGGTGTCTTCTATAATGTGGCCCGGCCCCAATTGGTCTTGAAAGAAGTTTTTGTACACGTCTTGCAAAGTGGCTTGCGGATATGCCTCCAAGTGTTTCAGTACCGCCTGTTGTATGCTGTCGGCAAGAGTACTTTGTGCCTGTGTGCCATTACATACAAGCATAAGCATTGCCATCGCCAATATTGCCACTTTTTTATGTTTCATCTTATTGTTATAAACCATTGGCTGCCGACATGTGGCCTACAGCCAATGGCTCTGTGGGGTTAATCAATGTTTTTTATTGTGTATTTTGTAGTACCCAAACCTAATTTTTCGGCATAGTCTATTATGTGTACACCATGTTTTTCGTTTATGCGTTCTATTAGAGGTTGAGCGTTGTCGTCGGTGGTAGAAGGATATTTAAATATTATGTCTACACATGCTTTGTCCAAAGCCACCGGATCGGTAGAAGCAAGTATTCCTACGTCTTTCATTTCGGGGGCGGCAGGGTGTGAGCTGCAGTCGCAGTCTACCGATAGGTTGTTCATTACGTTTATGTAAACTATTTTTCCGCCAAAGTAGTCGTGTACCGATTGTGCTGCCACAGCCATGGCTTCTATAAAGTGGTCTTGTTCGGTTAGTTTTACATATTGCCATATCGAATCCTTGCAAGCTGTCTTGCCTGCTGTGTGTATGTATGCTTTTCCGTTCGACGATGCCAAACCTATCGATTGATTTTTAAGCACTCCGCCAAATCCGCCCATGGCGTGACCTTTGAAGTGTGCAAGGTTTATCATAAAGTTGTACTTTTCGATGTTTTGTCCCACTATATTGTATTTGATGTGAGTGGTGTCTTTTACGGGTATTTGTATTTCGCCATTTTCGTCGAGTAAATCGAAGGGAGCGATATCCAAAAATCCGTGTTCTTTTACTGCTTTCCAATGTTCTTCGGATGTGTTTCTACGTCCGGGATAAGCGGTGTTGCATTCCACTATGGTGCCGTTTACGGAAGCCACCAAGTCTTTTATCAACGAGGGTTTCAAATAGTTGTTGCCTCCCGGCTCGCCGGTGCTTATCTTCACTGCCACATTGCCTTCGGGGGTTATTTCCATGGCTTTGAATATCTTTACAAGACCTTCGGCCGATATGTCGGTGGTCATATATACGGTGGCTTCTTGTGGTTGTTGGCTTTCTTGTTTGGAGCCGTTGCCGCAACTGCTTAGCAATGATGCAGTAGCCAATACTGCAAAAAATCTGTTTAATGCTTTCATTATTTGTGTGTTTTGCGTTTGTATATTTAATTAAAAGATGTTTATATATTTCGCTATTTCAAACTGTTGTGCGGTATGGCATGGTTGTGTTGTGCCTTGCTACACGTTGCAAATATACACAAATATTTTTATTTGATATTGTTTGCCCCGAAATATCTTTGTTTTTTAGACCCCCAATCGCATTAACATTAATGTGAAGATTGTATAATATTAACGATGGGGTATTTAACATGAAAACTCGCGTATTTGTTGGTGGAAACGTGTTTTTGTGCAAATATTGCACTCTTGACGTCTTTAGAAAGCTAACATATTGATTATTAACGATGTGACTTGTTTTACTTTTCCTGGTGAGGTTTTTCTGACGGAGTCGCGAGTGTTTTGCACTGTCCAAACGATGTATTTTCGGCACTATTGCGATGTATTTTAATTTACACCCGGGTCTGACTCAATTTATACCCGGGTGTGGTTAGAATTAGACCCGGGGCTCGCTATGTTGCCACCCGGGTCTTCTGCCAAAAGGATGACCATCCTTTTTTGAAAATATGTCATTTTTTTCTCAAAAGTGCCGTTCTCTTTCTCAAAAAATGCCACGATTTTTAGTTCAAAAAGTCCTGTTTTTGGCTCTAAAACCCCTTGTTTTTTCCTCCTAAAGGAGATTTGATTTAACATTTTCGATTTCTCTTTAACTTTTTGAATGGGGTGTATGAGGCTCCGCTGCCACCTGTCGTCGACACTCGATTTGCAAAATCCAATATTTTTTCGTAAGTTTGCAAATTAATTTGCACATAAGTAAATGATGGAAGAGCATAAAACAGAACATATCGAAATAACGCCAAACTTTATTGATTTAGATAAAGTTATAGCCGGTAAGAGTCCTTCGTTACAGAAGAAATTGCCTCGTTTTTTGGTGCGTTGGCTCAAAAAATTATTGCATGTAGATGAGATAAATTACTATTTATACTTGTACCGCGACAAGTTTGGCCCCGATTTTACCGAGGCTGTACTTACCAAAGCTTTGTCGGTAAATATAGAAGTTGTAAACCCACAAAACATACCTCAGGGCAGTAATCCTCTTTTGGTAGGCAATCACCCTCTGGGCGGTGTCGATGGCATGGCACTTATCAACGAGATAGGCAAGGTGCGTAGAGATATTCTTTTCCCGGTCAACGATTTTTTGTTGTACCTTCCGGGTTTGCGTTCCAATTTTATTCCTATCAACAAAGTAGGTCGCAACAGTTCCAACCTCAATGCGTTGGAAGAGGCTTTTGCCGATAATAACGCCTTGCTTTATTTTCCCGCCGGCTTGTGTTCGCGAAAACAAAAAGGCGAGATTAAAGATTTGAAATGGAAAAAAACTTTTGTTAAGAAAGCCGTTCAATATCATCGCGATATAACGCCTGTATATGTCGATGCCAAAAATACCAATCGCTTTTATCGCATAGCCAATTGGCGTAAAAAGTTGGGCATAAAGTTCAATATAGAAATGGCGTTGCTTCCCGACGAGATGTTTCGCCAACGTGGCAAAACCATACGTTTGGTGTTTGGCAAACCTATACCTTACACTGTTTTCGACAGCCGCCATACCGACAAGGAATGGGCTGCTATGGTAAGAGAACACGTTTACCGTTTGGATAAAAATCCCGATTTAGAATTTAAAATATAAAAACCATGGATTTGAGCTATATAATACCGCCTGTGGACAGGCAACTGATAAAACAAGAACTAACTAATCAGATATTTTTGCGTAAAACCAACTTTGGCAACCGCGAAATATACGTAACTACTGCACACACATCGCCCAATATTATGCGCGAAATAGGTCGTTTACGTGAATTGAGTTTTGCTACCGAAGGTGGCGGAACGGGAAAAGAAGTGGATATCGACGAATTTGATTTGCTACCCGAGCCTTATTGCTACAAGCAACTCTTTGTTTGGAGTCCCGAAGATGAGGAAATAGTGGGTGGCTATCGCTTTATACATGGCTTGGATATTGCTCGCAAACCCGATGGTATGCTTATGAGTGCCACAGCCGAATTGTTTCAGTTTACTGATACTTTTATCGAAAAATATATGCCCGACATGGTAGAACTTGGTCGCTCGTTTGTGCAACCTGCTTTTCAGCCTACCACCAATTTCCGCAAGGGTATGTATTCGCTCGATAATCTTTGGGACGGACTTGGAGCCATAGCCATAGAGATACCTACCATGAAGTACTTTTTTGGAAAGATAACAATGTATCCGCAAATGAATCGCAAGGCCAAGGATTACATATTGTATTTCTATCAAAAGCACTTCCCCGACCGCGAAGGTTTGGTAAGACCTTACGAGCCAATGAAAATAGAAACCGACTACAACGAGTTGGTAAGCCTTTTCAATGGCCGCAACTATAAGGAAGACTATCAAATATTGGTACGTTCGGTAAGAGATTTAGGTTCGGCAGTGCCTCCTTTGGTAAATGCTTATATGAATCTTTCGTCGACTATGATGTCGTTCGGAACAGCATTAAATCGCCCTTTCGGCGATGTCGACGAAACGGGTATACTCATCACTATGCAGGATATTTATGCCGCCAAAAAGGAACGCCACCTACAATCGTACGAAGTTAAAAACCGACTGTTTAAGCGTTTGCATTTTTTTGGTATAAACAAAGAAACTACCAAAATAATCGGTGATAAAAATAAAGAACCGAGACGACTGTTTGGCCGTAAGAACAAAAAAACAGAATAATAGAACAATACTAAACAAGCAAAAAACAGATATACAAATGGATATAAAAACAGCCACATTTACAGTAAGCAATTCTACGTATAAGAAGTGTCCCAAACCCGACCGCCCCGAATATGCTTTTATAGGACGTTCGAATGTGGGCAAATCGTCGCTTATCAATATGTTGGTGGGCAATAAATCGTTGGCCAAAACAGGGGCCAATCCCGGAAAGACTCAACTTATCAATCATTTCGAGATAAACAATAGTTGGTATTTGGTGGATTTGCCCGGCTATGGCTATGCCCGTATATCCAAAACCTCGCGCGAAAAGTGGTCGAAGATGATTCAGGATTATTTGCTTTATCGCGAAAATCTTATGAATGTGTTTTTGCTTATAGATTCGCGTATACCCCCTCAAGCCATTGATTTGGATTTTATCACCTTTCTCGGCTCCAACGGTATTCCTTTTTCGATAGTGTTTACCAAAATAGACAAAGGCAAACAACGCGAAGTGGAAGCCAATATAGCGGTATATAAAAAACGCCTGCTCGAGAGTTGGGAAGAATTGCCAACGATTATAAAAACTTCGTCGGTAACGCATTATGGCAAAGACCATATATTGACGGTGATAGAACAAATAAATCCATTGTTTGAACAAAAAGAGACAAAATAAAACTGCGTTGGTGGAGATAACATAAATGAAAATATATAATAGAAATATAATATTACTTGCAGCCATGCTGCTTTCGGCGGTGGCTTTCGGACAGAAACCCTCTATAAGAGATTATGTAGAAACAATGGTGGAAGAGCCCGATGTGGCATCGGCTACATTTGCCATAAATATATTCAATGCCTCTACCGGCCAAAATATCTACAGCTACAATGCCAATAGGTCGTTGGTGCCTGCTTCGGTGGTTAAGATGATAACTACGGCGGTGGGTTTCGAAGAGTTGGGCAAAAACTTCCGTTTTAAAACTTCGATAGGCTATTCGGGTACTATCGACAAGCGTGGAATACTGCAAGGCAACTTATATATAGTGGGTGGCGGCGACCCCATATTGGGCTCCTATCGCTATAAGCAAACGGCTGTGGACTCGGTATTTGCTATATGGAAAAAGTCCTTGACCGAAGCCGGAATAAAAAAGATTGGCAACCGTGTGTGTTACGATGCTTCTGTTTTCGACGACAAGCCGTTGCACGACAGCTGGATGTGGGGCGATGTGGGCAACTACTATGGTTGCGGTGTGCATGGTCTTAATATCCACGAAAATATGTATTTCGTGCATTTCGATGCTGCCGAAAGACTTAATCAAAAGGCTGTATTGGTGGATATAACACCCAAAAATATCGATGTGCGCAGTCAGCTTAACGTCTCGACCGGTCCCGAAAAGTCGGGCGATTGCGTAACTATATATGGCGAGCCAAACAGCAATATAAGAATATGCACAGGCACAGTGCCTTTGGGTAAGAAAAACTTTAGGGTGAGAGGCGCCATGCCGACTCCGCCTAAGTCGTGTGCCGAAATGTTTGCAAAGTATCTTAACCAAAACGATATAGAAGTATCCACATTCGTGTCAGAGGGATTGGCAAAAACACAAAATATAACATATCTTTTTGATTACTATTCTCCCATATATTCCGATATAGCAACTTTTACCAACCAAACAAGCAACAATATTTATGCCGAAAGCATATTCAAATATTTAGGCTACAGCAAATATAAGTTGGGAAGCTACGAAACGGGTGCTTTTGTGGTTAATGCCTATCTTAAAGAACATAAATTGAACACCAAAGGCGTAAAGTTGGTAGATGGTAGCGGTTTGTCGCGACAAAATATGGTTACCGCATCGTTTATGTGCCAATTTTTGGCCGAGGTGGCTAAGCAGCCTTACTATAAAGACTACTTGAAAACACTATCGCAGATAGGAAAAACGGGTACTGCAAAAAATATGCTTAAGAACAAAAATATTAAGAAAGAAATATACATCAAAACGGGAAGTATGAGCGGAATAAAATCCTATGCCGGATATGTTGTAGACAGCAAAGGCGATTTGATTACTTTTTGTTTTATGGTGAATAATTTTGAATGTTCGCAAGCCAATATCAGCAAGAAATTGGAAGAAATACTACTAATGATAATAGAATAGAGATTTGGTATTTATATTTTTTTAATATGCTTTTTGTATACTATTGGTGCTGCAAAGCAATCTATATGTAACAAAAAATGAAACTGAATGACAATTTAAAAAAACGAAAAAAATATGGTAAAGAATAAATTTTTATTTTGTGCGTTGTTTGTTGTTGCACTATCGGCCGGTACGGTATTTGCTTCGAAAAAGGATTCGGACAAGAAAAAAGGTTATAAGTTCACAGTGGAGATTAACAATGCCACTGATACGGTAATCTATTTGGGACAGTATTACAACAAGCAGCAATATGCCATCGACACTGCATATTTCGACAAGAAAAAGAAACATTTTGTGTTTGAGAAAACACGTGTTTTGAAGCCTGGCTTGTATTTCCTTACCAACAACAGAAATCAGTTGGCAGAGTTTACCATCAACAAGGAACCGCTAAACTATAAGTTTATTACCGAGGATGCCAATTGGGCTTTACACATGCAGATAAAAGGCTCCGAAGAAAACCAACGCTTTTTGGAATACCAACATATGCGCAGAGATTTGAATATCCGTTTGGATTCGGCCAAAAACGCTATGTCTGACGACGATTTTAAGCAGTTCAGAAAAGATATGGGCAAGATGCTCGACAGCCTTAACTCCAACTTCTTGGAAAAAAATCCCGACCATATTCTTTCCGTTATCATGAAAGCAACCAAAGAAATAGATGTTCCCATAGTGGATTCGCTTGGCGATACCCTTAGCGAACAACAACGCTATGTATATTATGCCACACACTATTTCGATAATATGTCGGTTGACAACGAAGCGGTGTTGCGCACTCCTCCCTATGTATTTTACGACAGAGTGGAACGCTATTTCGACCAAGTGGTAAACGGCGCTTCGCCCGAAACGATATGCAAATATACCGATATGCTTTTAGAAAAGGCACGCCCTGCCAAAGATGTGTTTAAATATTTGGTGTTGTACATTGCTGAAAAATACCTTCAAACCAATATTATGTCGTATGATGCCATATATGTACATATGATAGAAAAATATTATACTTCCGGCGATGCTTTTTGGGCCAGCCCATCTGATATAGACTTCGAAGCCAAGCGTGCCGCCGTTTGGAAAAAACTCCTTATCGGTGAAGTGGCTCCCGAACTGATATTGAAAAACGAGGCAGGCGAATGGCATTCGTTGTACCAAGTGCCAAACAAATATACCTTGCTGGTATTTTGGGCACCATCGTGCGGACATTGTGCCACTATTATACCGCCGCTTTACAACTTTTATAAAGAATACAAAGATATTTACGACATAGGCACCTTTGCCATAAACACCGATATCGGTCCCGAAGAAGTGGAAGCATGGAAAAAATATATCAAAGAAAAAGGCTTGGATTGGGACAACTATAATGGAGGCGAGGCCAATGTGGACTGGCACGAGGTATACGATATTATATCCACACCGGTTATATACCTACTTGACCAAGATAAAAAGATAGTAGGCAAAAAACTTAACGCTGTGGTATTGGAAAAACTATTTGAAGTGCTTGAGCCCGAAAAATCGAAGATAGCCAAAGAACAGAAAGCCGCCAAAGCCGCCGAAACCGAAACAGAAAATAATAATAAATAAATACACTTAAAAACATGACAAAACGAATTTTAACCATTAGCTGCATAGCTCTTATGCTTGGAGCTTGCGGCTCAAAAAAAGATGTGATGAAAGACAATCCTTTCTTGACCGAATGGAACACACCTTACGGAGTTCCACCTTTTGATCAAATCAAAACAGAACATTATCTTCCTGCTTTCGAGGAAGCAATGCGTCAGCAAAAAGCTGAAATCGATTCTATCGTTAACAACACCGAGGTTCCTACTTTCGAAAACACTATCGAAGCCCTTGAATATAGCGGTGCTCTTTTGGATAAAGTATCTGCCGTATTCTTCAACCTTTCGGAATGTGAAAATAACGAAGCTATGGAAGAAATAGCCGAAAAAATCAGTGGCCCTCTTTCGAAACATAGCGATGATATCAACTTGAACGCAGACCTTTTTGCACGTATAAAAACTGTATACGAACAAAAAGACAGCCTTGGTTTGAACGGCGAACAAATGCGTTTGTTGGAAGAAACCTACAAAGGTTTTGTAAGAGGCGGTGCTAATGTACCTGCCGAAAAACAAGCTCGTTTCCGCGAAATAAACGAACAACTTTCGTTGCTTTCGTTGCGTTTCGGCAACAACGTATTGGGTGCTACTAACCAATACAAACTTGTTGTAGACGACAAAACTAAATTGGCAGGCCTTACCGAAGACCAATTGGCTGCCGCTTTGGAAGCCGGTGCCGACGACCCCGCAACAAAGGGAAAATATGTTTTCACTTTGCACAACCCAAGTTTGTTGCCATTCCTATCTAACTGCGAAAACCGCGAACTTCGTAAAGAAATATGGACTGCATACGCCAACCGTTGTACTTCGGGTGCTTACGACAACACTGCCATAATAGATTCTATCGTTAACCTTCGTTTGGAACGTGCCAATATACTTGGTTTCGAATCGCACGCCGCTTATACCTTGGACGACTGTATGGCAAAAACTCCTCAAGCTGTCGAAGAATTGCTTATGAATGTATGGCGTCCCGCTATAGCTAAAGCTAAAAAAGAAGCCGAAGAATATAAAGCCATGATTAAAGCCGAAGGCTCCGACTTTGAACTTGAACCATGCGATTGGAGATACTACTCGGAAAAACTACGCAAAGAAAAATACAACTTAAACGACGAAGAAATACGTCCTTATTTCTCGTTGGCCAAGGTAGTTGACGGCGTATTCGACGTATCTAACAAACTTTACGGTCTTACTTTTGCCGAAAACAAAGAAATACCTACTTACAATAAAGAAGCTGTTGTTTACGAAGTGTCTCGCGAAGGACAAGTTATAGCTATCCTTTACATGGACTTCCATCCACGTGCAAGCAAACGTAGCGGTGCTTGGATGACCGAATTCCGTGGTCAATACGAAACCAAAGACGGCCAAAACGTTATTCCTATTATATCGCTTGTATGCAACTTCACCAAACCTACTGCCGACAAACCATCGTTGCTAACCTTCGACGAAGCTGAAACTTTGTTCCACGAATTCGGTCACGGATTGCACGGTATGTTGTCGAAATGCCACTATAAATCGTTGGCAGGTACAAGTGTAAGCCGCGATTTCGTTGAACTTCCTTCGCAAATAATGGAAAACTGGTGCCGCAATTCGGAAGTGATGAAAACATACGCTAAACACTATGAAACTAACGAAGTGATATCTGACGAATTGATAAAGAAAATCGAAAACGCAGGTACTTACGGACAAGGTTTTGTAAACGCCGAACTTATTGCCGCTTCGCTTTTGGATTTCCAATATCATATAATAACTGCTCCTACCAAAATAACTTTGCCCGAATTTGAAGACAAAGCTATGGGTGGAATAGGTTTGATACCTGAAATTATTTCGCGTTATAAGAGTACTTATTTCCAACACATATTCTCGGGTGGCTACAGCTGCGGATATTACAGCTACACTTGGGCTGCCGTTTTGGACAACGATGCTTTCGAAGCTTTCAACCAAAATGGTTTGTTCGACCAAGCTACTGCCGACGCTTTCCGTACCAATGTTTTGGAACGTGGCAACACCGAAGATCCTATGGTTCTTTACAAACGTTTCCGCGGTCAAGATCCTTCTATTACTCCGCTTCTTAGAAACAGAGGATTGTTGTAGTATATAGGCTTTTGGCTTTACTCGAAAACAAAAAACTGATATAACCGACTCCCCAAATCTTAAGGGCAACTTCTAATAATTGCTTTGCAAGTGATTTGCGGAATTTTCTCAGAAAGAATTCTACTTTCTTTTGAATTGAGCATAGAGGGGTATGTGATTGAGAAAGAAAGTAGAAAGATTTCAAGAAAAACATAAATCACGCAAAAGTTTAAAGAAGAATTCTTCGAAATTTCAAAACGTGGAATTATTGGAAATTGCCTAAACAAAAAGAAGTTTGGGGAGTTTTTTAAATACAAACAAAAAACAGACAGATAATGACAAACAACATAACAATTCCATGGGAAGAACGTCCTGCCGGATGCAACGACCCTATGTGGCGTTATTCCAAAAATCCTATTATCAATCGCTACGATATTCCCACATCCAATAGTATATTCAATAGTGCCGTAGTGCCTTTTGGTGATGGTTTTGCAGGTGTGTTCAGATGCGACAACCGTGCAGTACAGATGAATATCTTTGCCGGTTTCAGCAAAGACGCCATACATTGGGAAATAAACCACGACCCCATAGTGTTCGAGCCGGGCAATACCGATATGATTGAGTCGGCGTATAAATACGATCCTCGTGTTACATGGATCGAAGACCGATATTGGATAACATGGTGCAACGGCTACCATGGACCAACGATAGGCATTGCCTACACTTTCGACTTTAAACGTTTTTATCAATGCGAGAATGCTTTCTTGCCTTTCAACCGCAACGGTGTGCTTTTCCCCGAAAAGATAAACGGCAAGTATGCCATGCTCAGCCGTCCGAGCGACAACGGTCATACTCCTTTCGGCGATATATATATCAGCTATAGTCCCGATATGAAGTACTGGGGCGAACACCGCTGTGTGATGAAGGTTACACCTTTCGAAGAAAGTGCTTGGCAATGTACCAAGATAGGAGCCGGCTCGGTGCCTATCCGCACAGCCGAAGGTTGGCTTATGTTCTATCATGGTGTTATAACCACTTGCAACGGCTTCCGCTATTCTATGGGTGCCGCTTTGCTCGATTTGGAAAACCCCGCCAAGGTATTGTATCGTACCAAGGATTATCTGCTTGCTCCTGCCGCTCCTTACGAACTTGCAGGCGATGTGCCTAATGTGGTGTTCCCATGTGCAGCTTTGAACGACGGAAAACGTGTGGCGGTATACTATGGCGCTGCCGATACTGTGGTGGCTGTGGCTTTCGGATATATCGACGAAATTATTGATTTTGTAAAAACTCACGCCGCATTGCAATAAACCTGCTTAAGCATATACTTGCAATGTATCCAATAAAATAAAATCTTTGACAACTATGATACGCAAACTCTTTGGCAGCCCCTCGTACACAGTGGCATGGTTGGGAGCAGTGTCCATAGCCTTGCTTGGCTTTACCACTCCCGAATATCTCAAATATTGGTACATACTTTCGGCTATGTGGTTGATGAATGTGTTTTTGTATCGCCATATAGTGCAGTGTTATGGCTCCAAAAGTTTCAAGGCCATGTATGTGCTTATGTTTGTGTTGCCCTTGGTGGTCGAGTGTGCCGCCTTGGTGGTGCCATATCATGGTTGGAATCCTTTCTTTCGTAGTGTATCCACAAGTTTAGTGCTTACCTACGTGTTGTTTATGCAAATGGTGGTGGCGGTGCTTGGCTGTGGCTGTCTCCACCATTGGTATAGGCAGGATAGGGGCAGGACGTTCTCGGCCGTTGCCCGTCGCCGTTACCGGGCTGTGGCCTATTCGGTCTTTGCCCTATGCTTCGCTTGCTATATGGTGGGTGCCATATATGGCAAAAACCACGTGGTGTTGCGCCGCGCCACCATCGAGGTGTGCCAACTGCCTCAGGCTTTCGAGGGATATAAAATAGTGCAACTTTCCGATTTTCACCTCGGTTCCATGTATAACCGCAATACCATGGCAAGGATAGTGGACAGCGTTAATGCCTTAAATCCCGACATGATAGCCGTTACCGGCGATGTGGTTACTCTCTCTTCGGGCGAGATGAGGCCGTTCCTTTCCATACTCCGACGCCTCAAAGCCAAAGATGGCGTCTACATGGTGTTGGGTAACCATGACTACGTAAGGTATCCCCATTTCCCTTCGCCCGAGGTTAAAACAACCGACAGCCTGGCTTTTATATCCATGATAGTGGACAGCCTTCGTTGGAATTTGCTTTGCGACCAAAGTTGTTTTATACTCCGCAATGCCGACACCATGGTGGTGGCAGGCAGCCAATATATAGGTTTGCCGTCGCTTAAAAAGATTAAGCTTGTTGGCGACAATACCTATTCTTATGGCGACTTGGCTAAGACGTTGAGAGGCACCGACGACTACCCTGTGGTATTGCTTACCCACAACCCCGTGGTGTGGACTCGCGAGGTGATACAACGATATCCTTTTGTCGACCTGACACTTTCGGGACATACCCATGCCGGGCAAATGGGATTATACATCAAAAACTCTGTCGCTCAAAATGTGGGCTATAATGCCAAGACCAAAGCCGGTCTTTTTCGTCATCATTGCCAAAGCCTTTATGTCAATGCCGGCATAGGCACCAGTGCCATGCACAGCCGCTTTTTGATATTCCCCGAAATAACGCTGATAACCCTTACTGCCTCACACCCTGAAACTATATAACCGCCGTTATGGATATTCGCAAGATAATACATATCGATATGGATGCCTTTTATGCCTCGGTGGAAGAACGCGACTTTCCGCAACTCAAAGGCATACCCTTGGCTGTTGGGTCGCCAAAGGAGAGGGGAGTGGTGGCTACAGCCAACTACGAGGCTCGCAAATACGGCGTGCGTTCGGCAATGTCGTCGAAGGTGGCAATGCTCAAGTGCCCCATACTCCATTTCCAGCCGCCGCGTTTCGAGGTGTACAAAGCAGTGTCGGAATGCATACACGATATTTTTGCCGAATATACCGATATGGTGGAGCCCCTTTCGCTCGACGAGGCTTACCTCGACGTTACCCACAACAAAAAAGGTATGCCTTCGGCAACGATAATAGCACAGGAAATAAAAAACAAAATTCTCCAAACCACACGCCTTACCGCTTCGGCAGGGGTGTCGTACAATAAGTTCTTGGCCAAGATAGCTTCCGACTATCGCAAACCCGACGGACTCTTTGTTATACTGCCCAATCAGGCTCAGGAATTTTTAATGCAGTTACCCGTCGAGAGGTTTTACGGCATTGGAAAGGTAACGGCGGCACATCTTCACCAAATGAATATATATACCGGCAGCGATCTGTTTAAGAAAACGAAATACGAGATGGTGCAGATTTTCGGCAAGTCGGGACTCTATTTCTACGATGCCGTACGCGGTATCGACAACAGAGCTGTGGAGCCTAACCGCGAACGCAAGTCATATAGCGTGGAAACCACTTTCGAAAAAGACCTCACCACATCCTTTGCCGTTATTGCCGAACTATATGCTTTGGAGCAACGCTTGTGGAAAGACATCGAAAACAGCGGTAAAAGCGGACGCACACTTACGCTGAAGATACGCTTTGCCGACTTCACCACCCTTACCCGCAGCTATTCCGCCGAACTGCCTTTGCTGACCTTCGACCACCTGCACAAAACAGCAAAACGTGTTCTTAAACGTATGGACTATACAGCAAAGCCTATACGCGTATTGGGAATAGGCCTCTCCAACCACATCGACGACACCGAAATAAGAGATATACAACTATAAATGGATTTCGATATTTAGTTTGCTTTGCCGGCACAAGTGGTTACCGCACTACTATTTG
>RHMF01000584.1_pt1 | contig 15775 bp, 14 predicted proteins | sample 5365151 | NCBI WGS metagenome assembly RHMF01 (sample SAMN10266501, study PRJNA497801) | feces metagenome | isolation source: feces | host: Bos taurus | place: China: Prairie of Fairy Mountain | collected 2017-08-14 | reverse complement strand
CCGCTTTTACGTCTTCCAACATCGCGGATTTCTTTGCCAAAGTGCATAGATTCCGAGCATAAGAACGTAATATCAGTTTGGCCAACTCAGGGTTACGTTGCACATCGTCAATATTAGAGATGTCCTCATTACAAACCTTGTTTAAATAGTCTTTTGCTATAAGTAGTTTTGCTTTATCACTTGTTACACTCAAGGAATCAGGCCAACCACCTCTACAAGCCAGCATGATTAACTCTTCAATAGACAGCTTGGATGTAATGCCGTCAATGTCTAAATTTTTATTGTCAAACAACTCAAGAAAAGAGATCTCACCTGAAGATTCTGTAGATTCATACAAACTCATTGGATACATTGTCATTGTGGAAATTCTACCTGTTCCTGTATGCATTCTCCTTTCCTCCTCAGGAGTATCCTTTTCATTCTTTTTCTTTATAACGGTAGAACCGGTAAGAATAAATTGACCTTTAAGTTTCCTTTGGTCAACAACGGTTCTTACTGCGTCCCAAAGTATTGGCGCATCTTGCCATTCATCAATCAGTCTGGGGGTTTCACCTTTCAAAAGTATAGAAGGTTTTGCCCTGATTGTAGCTAAATAGCCAGCTCGCTTATCCGGGTCTTGTAACTTAACCACACTCTTGGCTTGTCTTTCTGCTGTTGTAGTCTTTCCACACCATTTAGGCCCTTTGATTTGCACTGCACCAAAAGCCTCTAATCTCAAGGATAGTTCCTCGTCTGCTATTCTTTTTAAATAATCCATATCAAAACTTGATTTTAATTTGTGCAAAGGTAGCAATTCTTTTTTTACCGCACAATGTATCCTGTGTTTTTGTGGTATTTTGCACTTTAAATTTGTGGCGAATCGTACTTTATATTTGCGGTGATTTGTACTGGTTTTTTGTGATGTATCTCGCCAACGATTCCTTTAATTTATTCCTTATCTCGTTACGCAAAGATTCGGGTTTGATGACTTCGATGCGGTTGCCTTGTGAGAGGATTTCCTGAATGAAATCGGGGGTGGGGTGGAGTTGCAGATGGAAGTCGTCATATTCTGCTGTGCCGCCAATGTGGCGTTGGCTGTGGTGGAGGGGCAGGGTGCGGTAGTAGTTGCCCAGACCTTCGTAGGTGCGGATGATGATGGGGGTAGGTGTGTCCTGGGCATGGAAGATGCCAAAGGAATGGCGGAAGAATGACGCGGCGTGGAAGTCCTCGGGCAGGTGGAATGTCTCTTCCGCAGACTTGACACATAGCATGCGGTCCAGCGCAAATGTTCTCATGCCGCCATCGGGTAGCCTGCGTGCCAATAGGTACCAGCGTTGGCGGAAGAGTTTCAGACACCAAGGCTCTACCTGTATGCAATAGGGTTCGGAATCGGTGAACTTCTGATATTCGATGTGGATTGTATGTCCGTGTTCCATGGCTCTGGTGATTTCGCTTAGGAAGGTCTCGCCCGAGGGCACATGTTCCAGCAGGATGCGTTCCTGGATGTTGCGACTTTCGCTGACTATGCCGGCAACGGTCATGGTGCTGAGCATCCAGTTCTTCAGACTGTTGCTGTGCAGCTCTTGCGTGTGGCTGAGGAAATACTGATAGCCGAGCGAAGTCTTGCGGCATTCCACCTTCAGACGGAAGGTGTCTTCGATGGCCTCGCAATAGCGTTTGAAACTGTTACGGTGGATGGGGACGCCGTCGCTAAGTTGTGTTCTTGTCCATTGTGCGTTCAGCGCTTCCAGTGTGATGCCGTTGTGGCGGCGTATGGTGTCGATAATCCATATATAGGTTTGGAACAAACGTGCTACCTTTATCATGTTTCCTGCTTTTTTGTGCAAAAATAATCTTTTTTTCTGAAATTTCTTTTAGGTGCACGCATTTTGGTGCAGCAGAGGGGTAATTTTGCATTGTAAAACCATTAAAAAGATAAGAAAATGAAAAGTGAAGCAGTAGTATCAAGAACAAATCGCAACATCAGTGATTATGTTTTGGAAAGCCGTCTGGTGGTGGCGCTGTCCGTTTGGATGAGCCGTATTTTGGGTGAAAAGGTTAATGCATGTCAGGCGCTTCATCTGCTCCATGCGCAGGTTTCATTTGCAGCCTTGATAATGATGTGTGGTATCAGTGTGCTTGTGTGTGCGCTTTTGTTGGCGTGGTTTGTCCTGAGCGTGTGGCATTGTGCGCAGCAGTTTTGACTTATATAAAAGGAACGGGGGTGTGTCCATTTACGGACACACCCCCGTTCCTTATTATTTTCTCTTGTTTCTTTAACTCAAACTCTTGATGGTTTCCTGCAATGCGGCAATCTTACTTTCCGCATCCGCCAACTTCTTGCGTTCCAACTCCACAACCGCTGCGGGCGCGTTGGATACGAAACGTTCGTTGGAGAGCTTTTTCTGGATGCCGGCCATGAAACCTTGCAGACGCTTCACTTCGGCTTCAGCCTTGGCAATTTCGGCTTCCGCATCGATGAGGTTGCCCAGGGGTACGGCGTATTCGTCTGTGCCTACGAGGAAGGATTGTGTGCCCTCGCTCTTCTGCACAACGTACTGGATGCTGTCCAGCATTGCCATCTTGGTGACGATGGCACTCATGGCTGTGCAGCGGATTGTACGGTTGTCGCCTTCGGTTGCAACCACTTCGAGTGTAAGCGGCTCGCGCTGGGCGATGTTCTTGCTCTGGCGCACGGCACGCACGCCGGAGATAATCTGCTTCATCTCGTCGAACTGTGCGATAAGCGCGGCATCGGCTTCAGTGGGAGCGGACAGCGACAGGGTGCTTGCCATGATGCTTTCGCCTTCCTTGCGTTCGCAGATATGCTGATAGAGTTCTTCGGTGATGAAGGGCATGAAGGGGTGGATAACCTTCATGAGCTGTTCGAAGATTTCCATTGTAGCCTCCAGTGTCTTGCGGTCGATGGGTGCCTGGTAGGCAGGCTTAATCATTTCCAGATACCAACCGGAGAACTCGTCGGTGAAGAGTTTGAACATGGCCATGAGCGCCTCGTTCAGACGGTACTTGCTGTACAGGTCGTTGATTTCGGCCACAACCGTGCGCAACTGTGCCTGCATCCATTCGATGGCCTTGGCGCTGTGCTCGGGTTGTGCGATGTCGTCAGAAATTTCCCATCCCTTGACCAGACGGAAGGCATTCCATATCTTGTTACAGAAGGCAGCGCCTTGTCCGCAAAGGCTCTCGTCAAAGAGAATGTCGTTTCCGGCAGGAGCGGCAAGGAGCATACCCATGCGCACGCCGTCGGCACCGTATTTCTCAATCAGACCGATGGGGTCGGGGCTGTTGCCCAGCTGCTTTGACATCTTACGTCCCAAGTTGTCGCGCACGATACCGGTGAAGTAGACATTGCGGAAGGGAACGTCGTTGATATATTCCTGACCGGCCATAATCATGCGGGCTACCCAGAAGAAGATGATATCGGGGCCGGTAACCAGGTCGGCAGTGGGATAATAATAGTTGATTTCTTCGTTTCCGGGATTCAGAATGCCGTTGAAAAGGCTTACGGGCCAGAGCCATGAACTGAACCAGGTGTCCAGGGCGTCCTCGTCGTGGCGGAGCTCTTCTGCGGTGATGTTTTCGAATCCGGCAATCTGGTGTGCCTTTTCCAAGGCTTCCTCACGGTTCATAGCCACCACGAACAGTTCTTCCTGGCCCTCGGCTGTGGGCAAATAGTAGGCCGGAATGCGGTGGCCCCACCACAACTGGCGGCTGATGCACCAGTCGTCAATGTTCTCCAACCAGTTGCGGTATGTGGTGACATACTTCTGGGGGTGGAACTTGATCTTGCCTTCCAATACAGGAGGCAGGGCGATGTCGGCGAAATGTTGCATGGAGAGATACCACTGCATGCAGAGGCGAGGCTCTACGGCGGTATCGGGGTTACGCTCAGAGTAGCCCACCTTGTTGGTGTAGTTCTCCACCTTTTCCATCAGGCCGGCAGCCTGCAAGTCTTTGGCAATCTGCTTGCGTACATCCATGCGGTCCTGGCCCACATAGAGTCCGGCTGCGGCAGAGAGTGTGCCGTCGGGGTTGAAGATGTCGATAGTCTCCAGGTTGTGGGTTTTGCCCAGGTTATAGTCATTGACATCGTGTGCGGGAGTAACTTTCAGACAGCCGGTTCCGAACTCGATGTCCACATAGCGGTCTTCTATTACGGGAATGACGCGGTTTACCAGAGGAACTACAACCTTGTGTCCCTTCAGCCACTGGTTCTTGGGGTCCTTGGGGTTGATGCACATGGCGGTGTCGCCCATGATGGTCTCGGGTCGGGTGGTGGCCACTACGGCATAGTAGCGTCCCTCTTCGTCCTGATGCAGTACCTCGCCCTCGCATCCGGTGGGAACGACGGGATTCACATCGGCATCAGCCACATAGTAACGCAGGTTGTACAGGTGGCTTTGCTCTTCGCGGTAGATTACCTCAATGTTTGAAAGTGCGGTCTGTGCCTTGGGGTCCCAGTTTACCATGCGGAGTCCGCGGTAGATGAGTCCCTTCTCGTACAGGTCGCAGAAAACCTTCAGCACACTTTCACTGCGCAACTCGTCCATGGTGAAGCTGGTGCGTTCCCAGTCGCAGGAAGCACCCAGACGGCGGAGCTGCTTCAGGATGATGCCTCCGTGTTCGTTGGTCCAGTCCCAAGCATGCTTGAGGAACTCTTCGCGGGTGAGGTCGAGTTTCTTGATACCCTGTTCCGCCAGGCGGTTTACCACTTTGGCTTCAGTGGCGATTGAAGCATGGTCTGTACCGGGAACCCAACAAGCGTTCTTCCCGTCCAGACGAGCCTTGCGCACCAGAATGTCCTGGATGGTGTTGTTGAGCATGTGACCCATGTGCAACACTCCGGTTACGTTTGGTGGCGGTATCACGATGGTGTAGGGTTCACGGCCGTCGGGCTTGCTGCTGAACAGTTTGTGGTCCATCCAATACTGGTACCACTTGCCCTCCACTTCAGAGGGGCTGTATTTGCTGGCTAATTCCATTTACTTTCTTATTTTTGATTTATTCTTTAAATTTGGGCACAAAGTTACGACAAAAAATCCTATCGGCAAGCAAAATGTGTATAGGGATGTTCTATAAATTCTGATTTTAAGTTTTCACCTATTCTGGTGTCCTCTGTTTCGGCCGTTTTTCGTCCCTTTTGGCGCCATTTTGTCAAGTCTTATCAGTCACATAGCCCACTATGTTCCTTCTTCAACTTACAAAAGCGCACACAAAAGAAGAACGAAAAACAACGCGACATAATATATAGAACATCCCTATATATTGTATTATAATGTATATATGGGATAATCACAAGAAAACGATGAATGGCTCAGCCTTTGAGGTATAAAACAAGCCCTTGACTGTCCACGGCAATCAAGGGCAATTATAGGAAGTTGTGGGAAGAAGATTAATCCCAACACTGTATGTCCTGTTCTATCTCCGGCATCATGTTGCGGTGGAACTGCGGATCCTTGCCTTCCTTGCGCTGCTGCATATAATTCCTGTACAGGGAGAAACCCTTCTTGCTGAGCAAGAGCACCGCCACCATGTTGGTGATGACCATGAATGCCATGGCAAGGTCTACAATGCAGAAGGCTTCCTGCAACGTCATGTATCCGCCCAGCAGGACGGTGACGCCGGTGAAGAGGCGGAAGACGAAGATGGCCTTGCTGTTCTTGCTGATGAAGCGGATGTTGGTCTCGCCATAGAAATAGTTGGCAATGATGGTGCTATAGGCAAACAGGAAGATGGCAGCGGAGAGGAACCAACGTCCGCTGCGTCCCATGAAATGCTCCAGTGCGCTTCCGGTCAGAATGATGCCGTCTTCGCCGTTGGCATAAAGACCGCTGAGGATGATGACAAAGGCGGTGCAGGTACAGATCAGCAAGGTGTCCGTAAATACACCCAGCGCCTGTAGCATGCCCTGCTTTACGGGGTGAGAGGTGCTTGCTGTGGCAGCGGCGTTGGGGGCAGAGCCTTCGCCGGCCTCGTTGCTGAAGAGTCCGCGTTTTACACCTTGCAGAATGGCCATGCCGACCAGTCCGCCAGTGGCCTGCTCAATGCCAAACGCGCTGTTGACAATGAGCTTCAGCATGGCCGGAACGTGCTGGATGTTAAGTGCCAATATGACAAGGGTGAGGATGAGATAGCCAACCGCCATGATGGGCACCACAATGGCAGAGAAGCGGGAAATGCGCTGGATGCCGCCAAAGATGATGAAGAGGGTCATGACGGTGAGAATCATGGCGATATAAGCCGGGCTGAATCCCCAAGCCGTACCCAAGGCGTCGCAAAGCGTGTTGCTCTGCACAATCTGGTTGGCGATGCCGAAACCGAAGGTGATGAACACGGCAAAGAGGACGCCCATCCATCTGCGGTGAAGTCCGTACTGCATATAATAGGCCGGACCACCGTAAAAGGCGTCTTCTCCCTTTCGCTTGTAAAGCTGCGCCAGGGTGGATTCCATAAATGCTGTGCTGGCACCAAGCAGTGCCATAACCCACATCCAGAAAACCGCACCGGGACCGCCAATGGCAATGGCGCTTGCCACACCGGCAAGGTTGCCTGTGCCTACGCGGCTGCTCAGGCTGACGGCAAAGGCCTGGAAAGAGTTGATGTGGCGCTTGCCGTTGCTTTGGGCATTCTTTTCCAAGTTGTTGGAAGAAAAGAGCAGGCGTAAAAGCTCGCGCAGTTGTAAAAACTGCACCCCCCGCAGGCACCAGGTGAAATACACGGCACTGCCTACGAGGAGTGTGATTACAACGTACGTCCAAAGAAAATTTTGTATGCTGTCAATGACAGAAAGAACGTACTCCATATTTTACTTATTTCATTTCGCGGATCCAGATGTTGCGGAAGCTGATACCCTTGCTGGGGTCGCCGTGCATCTGCAGACGGATGGGGCCATCTCCGTGAGGCACAACTCTTGGAACGCCAATGTATTCGGTGGTACCCAGAATCTCGGTATTGTTCTGCAATACAACACCATTGTGGATTACTGTTACGCGGGGACGGTAGAGATAAGTGCCGTCTTCCTTGAATACGGGAGCGGTGTAGATAATGTCATATACGTTCCATTCTCCGGGCTTGCGCATGGCATTTACCTGAGGAGGTGTCTGCTTGTAGATACTTCCGGTCATGCCGTTGATGTAAGTCTCGTTCTTGTAGCAGTCCAGAATCTGTACCTCATACTTGTCCTGCAGGAACACTCCGCTGTTGCCGCGACCCTGTCCTTCACCGTTGATGTCGGCGGGAACGCACCATTCCAAGTGGAGTTGGAAACTGCCGAAGTTCTTGCGGGTTACGATGTCGCCCTTGGTCTTGTCTACGGTTACCACGCCGTTCTTTACAATCCATTCTGCGGGGCCTCCGTTTCCGTTGTGCCAGGCATCGAGATTCTTTCCGTCAAAGAGTACGATAGCATCGCTGGGAGCGGAGTTGGTCTTGATGTCGCCGGGGGTGACAACCTTGCGCTGGGGTGTCCAGAATTCGGTCATTCCGGGGCGCATGCCTTCGGGTTCGGGATACTTTTTCTCTTGTGCCTGGGCACAAACCGCACTCAACAATGTCAGTGCAATGGCAATGTTTTTCTTCATAATTGTATGTGTTTAATAAAGTGTAAAATATGCTATATTATTGCATTACATCCTTTGTTCCGCCCGTGTTCTGGAAGAAGGTAACCTGGATGGTGCTCTTCTTGTCGAAAAGGGTGTTGCTCAGGATTTCCACGGTGCCGAACTGTCCCATGGGAGTCTCCAGCTTGGCCCATTCCTTTTCTGCGGTGAAGATTTTGGTCTCTACACGGAGCGGAACGTTGTAATATACGCCCTGTTGCAACTTGGCCTTCTTCTTGTCCACTTCCGGGTTAGCTACTGGTTCGGGGATGGTTTCCATGCTCCTCAGACTGATGTATACCGGTTCTCCGGCCAGGTTGTCTGCTGCAACCGCACCCAGTTTTTTAGAAAAGCGGAAAAGCAAATCGCGGTCGGAGAGCTTGGCAGGCGTATAGTTCAGGGTGAAAACCTCTGTGCTGGTCTGTGTGGTGCCGCAGAAGAGGGATTCCAGAATGGCTGCCTGCTGGTCCAGCTGGTCCAGCATCAGTTTCAATTGCGCACCGTCTTTGGGCGTGTTGTCGGCCTCGCCTCGGGTGAGGGCGTTGCGACTTTCGCGGATGTCATAAATTTCCTGGGCGCACAATTCGGCCTGCTTGGCCACGCTTCCTGCCGATAGGATTTCCTGTGTCATATAGTCTCTGGGGTTGGGCAGAGGTTTGGCTGGAATGCCTTTTGGAGGTTCGGGCAATGTGGTTTCCTGTGCTTCGGTGTTGATGCTCAGCAAGATGCCGTCGCTGCTCAGCCCAACCAGTGGTGCTACGGTCTTGCTCTTGACAGCGATGCTGTAAGCCTTGTTCTTGTCGGGCACTCCGTAGGGTTCCATCTTAATGTCCTTGATGGTCCACGTTACGCTCTCCTTTTCGGGCACATCCTGTCTTCTGAGGTAGCGTCCGGCATACTTGTTGAATTCGCCGGGCTTTGTTATTGTGCGTTCGGTTGTTACGGTTATGCGTAGTGCGGTTTGGGGCAGATAATAGCAGACCCCTTCCAATGTGCTGCCCGGTACGAAGGGAGCGACCTGGGTCTGTGCGCCCACGGTCTGCATGCACAAGGCTGCCATCAGCGTTGTAATCGTCTTTCTCATTGCTTGATATGCTTGTTATTCAGTATTTTGTTTCAGTTTCCTAATTTCGGCAAATGCCATAGACAGATGGCGGGTGATATCGCTTGCCAGCATGGACTCTTGTCCCAGATGCTGTGCGGCAAAGTCTCCGGCGGTGGCGTGAAGCCAGGTGCCCAAAAGCGCGGTCTCATGGGCGGTGTAGCCTTGTGCCCACAACCCGGTAAGTATGCCCGTCAGCACATCTCCGCTTCCAGCGGTGGCCATTCCGGCATTACCCCTTGGGCAGCTATATATTGTGCCATCGGGACAACACACTAAAGAGGGGTGGCCTTTCAGTATGACATGCGAGTGGCAGGAGGTGGCCAGATGCACGGCTTTTTCAGTCAGCGAGCTGCCAGCCAATTTCATTCCGCTGGCCAGTCTTACCATTTCCCTCGCGTGGGGCGTGAAAATATGTCCCGACGCCGTAAAAAAACCTGCCTTGGCGATGAGGCTCAGCGCATCGGCATCCAGCACCATCGGCCGGCGGGTTTGCAGAAGGTTTTGCAGGCGCTCCATGGCTGTGTGGTCTGTGCCCATGCCCGGTCCTGCGCCTATGGCCTGAAAACTGTCCGTTGGTGTAGCAAACCGGGTGTCCACGATGGCTTCGGGGAGCCCTAACTGCAGGATGAGTCTGTTTTCCTCTGGCGTGAAGACGGTGAGTTTCCCCACACCGCTTCGCATACAGCTCTCAGCGGCCAGAAGCGCACAGCCGGCTATACCCGTCTGTCCGGCAACGAGCAAGGCATGGCCCATGTTGCCTTTGTGGGCTTCGGGAGGCCTTTCCCGATACATCCCAACCATCATGGCCAGTTCCATTTCTTGCCATTTTGTCGCTTTCATGTTGCAAAGATAAGGTTTTTCGTTGAATGTGAGTAGTGTAGTAGCAAAAGTTTTTCGCGAAGGGGCTGAGTTTGTGGAGTTTTTTTGTTAACTTTGTGGCGTTTTTTATGAAACAAAGATGCAGACCATTCATATATGGGGCATCGGACATTTTCTGGAATAAATTTTAAACAAGAATAAAACAAATTTGGAGAAATGAAGAACATTATCATTTTTGGTGCGCCCGGATCAGGAAAGGGCACCTATAGTGACATGATTGTAGAGAAGTACGGAATGGGACACATCAGCACCGGTGATGTGCTTCGTGCCGAGATAAAGAACGAGACCGAACTGGGCAAGGTGGCACAGGGCTACATCAGCCAGGGCCAGCTCATTCCCGATGAACTGATGATTGACATTCTGGCAAAGGTGTATGACGAACAGCCTGCTGGAAAGGGCGTGATTTTTGACGGTTTCCCCCGTACCATTGCCCAGGCTGAGGCCCTGAAGAAAATGTTGGCCGAACGCGGACATGACATGGGCATCATGGTGGAACTGATTGTGGAAGAAGACGTACTGATGGCCCGTCTGCTGAACCGTGCCATTGAGCAGGGTCGCGCAGATGACAACGAAGAGACCATCAAGAAGCGTTTTGCCGTATATCATAGCCAGACTGCTCCCTTGTCCGAGTGGTTCGAGAAGGAAGGCATGCGCAACACTTTCCTGTGGGCGGAAAATCCCAGCAAGGAAGCCATGCTTGAAGCAATCTATAAGGTTATTGACGAAAACAACTAAGCAAACCGTTGAATGGCTGAATCGAATTTTGTAGACTATGTGAAGATATGCTGCCGCTCAGGAAAGGGCGGTAGAGGAAGCGCGCATATGCATCGTGCCAAATACATGCCTCATGGCGGTCCCGACGGCGGAGACGGCGGACGCGGTGGCCATGTCTATCTGCGCGGAAACCACAACTACTGGACCTTGCTCCATCTTCGTTATGAACGGCATGTCTTTGCCGGACATGGCGGAAACGGTGGCAAGAGCAGAAGCACGGGCGCTGATGGCGAGGACCGCTACATTGACGTGCCTTGCGGAACGGTGGTCTACAATGCGGAGACGGGCGAATATCTTTGCGACGTTTCTGAGGACGGCCAGCTGGTGATGTTGTTGAAGGGTGGCCGAGGCGGCCTGGGAAACTGGAACTTCCGCACCGCCACCAATCAGGCTCCGCGCTATGCCCAACCGGGTGAACCGATGCGCGAACTAACCGTCATCATGGAACTCAAACTGTTGGCCGATGTGGGTCTTGTGGGTTTCCCCAATGCCGGAAAGAGCACATTGCTGAGCGCACTCAGTAGCGCCCGTCCCAAGATTGCCGGATATCCTTTCACCACAATGGAGCCCAGCCTGGGTATTGTGTCCTACCGCAACGGCCAGTCATTCGTAATGGCCGACATTCCCGGAATCATTGAGGGAGCGGCAGAGGGTCGCGGCTTGGGACTCCGCTTCCTTCGCCATATCGAACGTAACAGCCTGCTCCTGTTCATGGTGCCTGGCGATACGGACGACATCCGCAAGGAATATGAAATTCTGCTCAACGAAGTGGGCAAGTTCAATCCCGAACTCCTGGAAAAGCAGCGCGTACTGGCTGTGACCAAGAACGACCTGCTTGATGACGAGCTGCAACAGATGCTCAGCGAGGATTTGCCGGAAGACTTGCCGGTAATCTTCATCAGCGCCGTGGCGCAAAGAGGGCTTACCGAATTGAAAGACATTCTCTGGAAGGCGCTTAACAGCGAGAGCAACAAACTGCAGGCCATTACGCAACAGGAGACCATTGTACACAGGAACAAGGACTTGTCCAAACTTCAACAGGAACTGGAAGACATGGGCGAGGACGAGGACATCGAATTCATTGACGAGGAAGAAATAGAGGATATTGAGGATATCGAAGAACTGGATGATTTCGAATACGAAGACGACGAATAACGGTCTTTGGCAGTAGGGATTGTCGTACATTATACCATCCTTATATGGCTCATCTTTTTTATCCTTTGTCACCCGAAGTGGTGGCATTCAGTACACGGCGTGAAGGTGGTGTAAGCCAGGGGGCTTATGCCACTTTCAACGCAAATTCCTATTGCGGTGATAATCCGTCGGATGTGGAGGAAAACCGCAAAAGGCTGGCTGCCGAGTTGGGATTGGATGTCTCATCTCTGGTCATTCCACATCAGATTCATGGCATCGAAATCGCTTTTGTGCAAGGACCTTGTGCACCGGAAGAAGTGGATGCTGTGGTGACGCAGACGCCAGGTTTGTGCGTTTGTGTGAGTACCGCCGATTGCATTCCCGTGTTGTTGTACGATGCTGTGCATGGAGCCGTGGCCGCCATTCATGCCGGTTGGCGAGGAACGGTGGCAGACATAGTGGGGCATACCGTTTCCTTCATGCAGGAACGTTGTGCTACGAGGCCGTCCGATTTGCAAGCGGTCATCGGACCGGGAATCGGAGTGGATGTGTTTGAGGTGGGGGATGAGGTGTACCAGGCCTTTTGTGATGCGGGATTTCCAATGGCGCAGACGGCCATTCGCAAGACCAAGTGGCATATCGATTTGTGGAAGGCAAATGAGTGGCTGCTTCGCCGTGCAGGAGTGGGGAATATCACCATGGCCGGTATCTGCACTTATCATCAGCAGGATGAATTTTTCAGCGCCCGCAGACTGGGCATCCGTTCGGGACGGATACTGAACGGCATATTTATCAAGAAATAGTGAATTATGCATACAAGAGAAGAGAAAATGCAGGCCTTCGGGCGTTTGCTCGATGTGTTGGACGAGTTGAGGGAGAAATGTCCTTGGGATCACAAACAGACCAACGAAAGCCTGCGTCCCAATACGATAGAGGAGACTTATGAGCTTTGTGACGCATTGGTCAAGGACGATGTCAATGAAATTTGCAAGGAACTTGGCGATGTGTTGCTTCATGTCTGTTTTTATGCCAAGATTGGCAGCGAGAAGGAACAGTTCGACATTGCCGATGTCTGCAACCGTCTTTGTGACAAACTGATTTTCCGCCATCCCCATGTCTATGGCGATGCCGTGGCAAACAATGCCGGTGATGTGGTGAAGACTTGGGAGCAGATAAAACTCAAGGAGAAGGGCGGAAACAAAACCGTGCTGTCCGGAGTGCCCGATGCCTTGCCCGCTCTGATCAAGGCGTATCGTGTCCAGGACAAGGCCAGAAACGTGGGATTTGACTGGGATAAGAAGGAGGATGTGTGGGAAAAGGTTCGCGAAGAACTGGCTGAACTGGAAGTAGAACTTAACCGCGGCGATGAAGAAAAGAGCACGGCAGAGTTCGGCGATTTCCTTTTCAGTCTGATTAACGCAGGCCGTCTATATCATCTCAATCCGGAAAACGCTCTGGAATATACCAACCAGAAGTTTATCCGCCGTTTCAATTATGTGGAGGAGCAGACGCTAAAGCAAGGTCGGCAACTGGCCGATATGACATTGGCGGAAATGGACCTGCTTTGGCAGGAAGCGAAGGAAAAATTAGGATAGGATACAAAAAGTGAGGGTGTGCCCGTTGGCACACCCTCAACACACCTTTAGAAACTTGGATAAGGCTTTATTGTTGTTTTACCTTATCTCCGGTGGTTATCACCGGTCTTCCTTCCGGAAGTTCTTTAATATCTGTCTGTGAAAAGTGTCTTCGGCTTTCAGCGCCTTGAATACTTTTTCACCTGAGATAATCTTGCAGAGACGCTTAATGTACGTTTCGCCTATTTGGGCTTGCTTTACCTTAATCTCTTCAATTTCGATTACAGCCTCTGCCCATTCGTCCTCGTCTTTATCATCATCATCGTCATCATCGTCGTCATCATCATCATCGAGAGGATCTTTTTTCAACTTTTTAATCTTGTGCCCAAGTTTCATTTGCTTTTCCTTCATCTCACGGAAAATGGGGAAGAATTTCTGGGCATCCTCGGGACTCAATCCGGCTTCTTCTGTGATGAAAAGTTCCATTTTCTTGCGGAATTCATCGTAGTTGAAGCTACCCTTTCGCTTGTTCTGCCCTTGTGCTATTATTGGCAGGACAGCAAACAAGCATAGTGCAATTATAATAATACTTCTTCTCATACGCTTTTATTCTGCTTCTGTCAAATAATTCTCAATATCAAGGTTGCTCACCATGTTGCAGTCAAGCAGCTCGTTCATCTGCTCGACTGGGAGGCTTGCTACCGCTTGGCTTTGTGAGGATAATCCCAACTCGTTCTTGAACAAGGCGAGTCCTCCACCGGCTACACAACAGGCAAATACGGCGGCAACGGCCCAGCGCCAGGGATCGCGGCGCTTCTTTTTCTTGGTTATCTGGCTCATCACCCTATTGGGGAATGTGTCGAAATAACCTTCGGGAACGCGGAATGGATTTTCTCTTCCAAAGCGGTCCAGCAGTTTTTCTTCGTTGTTGTTGTATGTGCTCATATTCTGTTCTTTTTGTATATATGATACTTTTTATATTAAAAGGTTTAATGCAACCTGTCAAAATACTCAGTGATTTTTTTCACTGCGTGGTGGTACGAGGCTTTTAGCGCACCGATGCTTGTACCCATAATTTGGCTTATCTCCTCGTATTTCATTTCTTGGAAATATTTCATGTCGAATACGGCGCGTTGTTTTGGCGGCAATGTGCTTAACGCTTCCTGGAACTGAATCTGGGTTTCGTCGCCGTCAAAGTAAGTGTCGCTTTGCAGTTGTATTCCGGTGTTGCTCACGTCATCGATAGATTGCGTGCTCTTTTCCTTGTTCAGATGGTTCAGCGTCTCGTTGGTGGCAATCCTGAATAGCCAGGTGCTCAGTTTTGACTCGCCTCTGAATGCCTCTATTGCGGTCCACGCCTTCAGAAATGTGTTTTGCAGAATGTCATCGGCATCGTCATGGCTGTTTACCATACGTCTGATTTGCCAGTAGATGGGCTCCTGGTATTCACGCACCAAGCGGGTAAATGCCTGCTCGCGTCTGCGTGGGTCTTTTAGCTGCTCTATGAGTTCTGGCTCGTTGATCATTTGTTCTTATGACTATGTTAAGGCGAAAAGGTTTAATCCGAATTCCTTTTTTCTTATATATTATATATAATATGGTGACGTATGAGTACAATAATCCCTTGTTTGCGGACAAACAATAGGAGAATGTGTGGGGAGGGGGGGTAGGTTACGAGATGGAAATCTTTCTTACAACCTTTCCAACTTTGAGGATATAACAGCCTTTGGGCAGATTGAGGGGGAAGGTTGCGTCGTTGCTTTCAATCAGAATGGTGGAAATGCTTACTCCGGTAAGGTTATAGATTTCAATCTTTTTTCCGTTGGCTCCGGAAACCCGTATTTCCTTGTTCTTGATTTCTATGCTGATGGTGGAAGATGGCTGCTCAATTCCCTCATGTCCAGCGAAGGCATAAGCGGAAACCGGCGCTCCTAAAAGCACGGCGGAGAGGAGTATAAGTAGCGTTTTCTTCATAAAATCAACAATATTCTAGCGCAAATATATGCCTTTTTTGTGTTTTGACCAAATTATTGAAGAAAAATGTGCAAAAATAAAGAAAAACTATGGATTTCGGGGAAAAGTGAAATCCGCTTTGCCTAACCAAGTTGGGTTGTGCAAAGCGGATGGTTCACTCGTTATTTTTTAGTCTGGTTGCTGTCCGTCATGTGCTTTCCACATACATTCCGTAATCTTCATGTCGGAAAAGACTGCGGTGAAGGATGACTCTTCGGGCGAGCAGGCATAGATTCCGAAGCGGATTTCCTCGCCACCAGCCTGCATGTGGCAGATGCGCATCTGGCTGAAATCTGTTCCGTTGGTGGAACATTCGATGCAATAGTCATCTTCTCTGCGCGAGAATCGGTACCACATTGTTTTGACATCGGCGGGGATGGCCGTTGTGGCCCAGTCGGAATAGCCGCCATTGGTGGCCACGCTGCCAAGATGCTGGAACTTGTCGTTTTCGTATTCTACAGAGCCTTTCAGCCAGTTCTCGCTGTCCAGATACATCACAATGCCACACTGGTCAAAGCGCTGGTGGCTTTGTGTGAAGTCGGTCTTGACAACAAAGCTGAAGAACTTTTCGCGCGTCTTCATCTGCAGTACTGGCGCATTGTCGTTCTGGAAGTGGTAGTAAGTGCGTTGCCACAGGTCGGTGTGCGGGGCGGTGGTGATGATGATGGTGTCGCCCTTTACCTCAAAGCCTCCAGGCT
>RHMF01000583.1_pt1 | contig 15776 bp, 17 predicted proteins | sample 5365151 | NCBI WGS metagenome assembly RHMF01 (sample SAMN10266501, study PRJNA497801) | feces metagenome | isolation source: feces | host: Bos taurus | place: China: Prairie of Fairy Mountain | collected 2017-08-14 | reverse complement strand
GACTGACACCTTAAATGTGATCAATGACGAAATTTTGGCAATGGATGCATCCAGCATCGGCATTCCTTTAGGCAGCTTGATCTTTCCGGAATTCTTATCCGGCCACGGGCCCCAGATCCCGGTGGAAGTGTTGACCATCCGCAATTCCGATGCCACATTTGCCAGTGATTTTAATCATGCCGGGATTAATCAAACGCTGCACCAGCTTCATATGCATGTGCTGGTGGATGTAGCGGTACTTGTTCTGGGCAGTACCGTTTCATTTACAGTTTCCGCTGATGTGGTGGTTGCGGAGACCATCATTGTCGGAGATGTTCCCGATACTTTCCTGCAAACCGGAGGATAACTATGACACCGAAAGAGAGAATTGATCAACTGACGGCCTCGCTTACCGAAGCAAATTACCGCTACTATGTCCTGGATGATCCGACCATGCCGGACTTTGAATATGACCGTCTACTGCGGGAACTGGAGGTTCTGGAAGCAGAGCATCCTGCGTTTGCGCTGCCGGATTCTCCTACCAAACGTGTCGGCGGTCAGGCACTGAGCCAGCTTGAAAAGTATAGCCACCCTGTGCCTCTTATGAGTCTGCAGGATGTCTTCTCTGAGGAGGAACTGACCGACTTTCTGGCAAAGGTAAAAGGGGAGTGCCCGGATGCGGCTTTTTCCGTCGAGCCTAAGATCGATGGTTTATCTGTGGCACTGGAGTACGAAAATGGTGTCTTTGTTCGTGGCGCTACCCGAGGTGACGGCAATGTTAGCGAGGATGTGACCGAAAACCTAAAGACTATCCGCTCGATTCCCATGACCATCCCGGATGCACCGGCACGGCTCATCGTTCGCGGTGAGGTGTATATGCCTAAGCTCCAATTTCATAAACTCAATGAGAGGCAGGAGTTAGAAGGGAAGGCCCTCTTTGCCAATCCCAGAAATGCCGCAGCAGGCTCTCTGCGTCAGCTCGATCCTAAAATCGCAGCCCAGCGAGGGCTGGATATTCTGATCTTTAATATCCAGCTGATCGATGGTGTGAACTTTACAAGCCATGCAGAAAGCCTGGAATATTTGCGGCAGCACCGATTTAAGGTCATTCCGGGCGCAACCTTATCTGACTCGGATGCCATCGTTGCTGAGGTGATGGCGATCAATGAACGCCGTGAAAATTTTGCCTTTGATATTGACGGTGCAGTCATTAAGCTGAACGATCTGGCTGACCGGGAGCGCCTGGGTGCAACCGCTAAGTTCCCACGCTGGGCAGCAGCCTATAAATATCCCCCTGAGATCAAACCGACTGTGGTGGAGGATATTGTGGTGCAGGTTGGCCGTACCGGCGTGCTGACTCCTAAGGCAGTTGTAAAACCTGTTCGTTTGGCCGGCACTACGGTCACCAATGCCACACTGCATAACCAGGACTTCATTTCCGAGCGTGATATTCGTATCGGCGATACAGTTTTGATCCGCAAAGCCGGTGAGATCATTCCTGAAATTCTGGAGGTCGATTTCTCCAAGCGTCCTACGGACGCAGTAGCTTACCATTTGCCCAGCCAGTGTCCCGTCTGCGGCGCAAAGGTGGAGCGGGATGAGGACGGCGCCTTCCTACGCTGCACCGGCATCGAATGCCCTGCACAGTTGGTGCGCAACATCGCCCATTTCTCCAGCCGTGACGCTATGGATATTGAGGGTCTTGGCTCTGCAATTGTAGAAGCGCTAACGGATAATGGCTTGATCAAATCCCCGGCAGATATCTATTACTTGACCATTGACGATGTAAAATCCCTCTGGAAATCCGGCAAAACCGCCGCAAAAAAGCTGATTGCCGCTATCGAAGCCAGCAAAGAGCAGGATCTGAGCCGTCTGATCTTTGCCCTCGGCATCCGACAGGTGGGTGCTAAGACCGGCAAGGTCCTTGCCCAACATTTTGGTAATATGGATGCCTTGGCAAATGCGACCATTGAGGATCTGACGCAGGTGCCCGATGTGGGTGTTGTTACAGCTGAAAATATCTATCACTGGTTCCATGCGCCTCAGTCTGTTCATTTGCTGGAGCGCCTGCGCCAGGCTGGCCTGAACTTCGAATGCAAGCAAACTGTTACCGATACTCGATTTGCCGGCATGACCTTTGTTCTGACCGGCGCACTGACAAAATTTACCCGTGAGAAAGCTACGGAGAAGATTGAACGCTTTGGTGGCAAAGCCGCCGGTTCCGTATCCAAGAAAACAACCTACGTGGTTGTGGGTGAAAACGCCGGCTCGAAGGAGAAGAAGGCCAGGGAACTGGGAATTCCGATCCTCAGTGAAGACGATTTCCTTGCTATGCTGCAATAAAAAACGCCCGGGAGCATTACGCTTCCGGGCGTTACTTTATAATTGTTCCTGCATCTGCGGAAACAGGGGCTGGCTGACCAGGCGTGCGGTAATACTTGCCATTTCTTCAGCAGGGTGGGGGTAACCCTCTTTGTGCCAAGCAAGAACCATGCTCATCAGACCGCTGACACAAAACAGATTTACTTGCTTGCGAACGTGTGCCAATTCATTTGACAGAAAACGCTTAGGAATGATACCGTCCTCAGAAATGTGGGCGATGGTGTGCTCAACCAGCGTGCCACTCATATTACTGCGGAACAGCGCATCCAGCAGATCCTTCTGGGATTGCCAGAACAGGAAAAACTGTGTCAGTTCCTTCTGAAGGCTGCGGTTCTGACCCTCGGCATAAACCACATTGAAGCTTTCGTAATCCATCATAGTATGGTCCAGCAGGGCGTGCAGCGCACCGTCCTTGCTGGAGAAATAGCGGTAAAAAGACTTGCGGGGAATCTGCAGATGATCACAAATATCAATGACAGAGATCTCATCATACTGCTTTATGGTCATGATCTCCAGCAGTCCTTGTTCAAATAAACGCTGCCTGGCAGCGGAACGCTCTGTTTTGCACTGTTTGTACATAGCATTTTATCCTTTACTGTTTCTCTTGGCTTATTATACCACTATGTGAAAAATTTGCAACTGTTTTGTGAATTTTCGCTAATGGCGTCGAAGCTTTTCTGTACGAAGAGTGTCACAGAAGTGTCATTTTGGGTCTTGCTTTGTGTATATTCTATGAATTATAATAGGTTATATTCGAGTGAGTATACCTCACTGCAAATAAGGAGGAAGAAAATATGGCAAAGAAACCCGTCCAGCTGGACGAAAAGGGTTATCGTAAGTTTGGTATGAGAGATTCTATCGCTTATGCTGCCGGCGACTTCGGTTGCTGCCTGTCCTTTGGTCTGAAGAGCACTATGGCTCTGTTCTGGACCCAGGTCATGGGCATGAGCGCATGGTACTCCCTGCTGCTGATCATTGTGCAGGTGTGGGACGCAATCAACGACCCGCTGATCGGCACTATGATTGACGCTGACCGTCGCAAGTATAAGAGAAATAAATTCCTGCAGTACATCTGGTTTGGTTCTATCGGCTTGGTTGTCGGCGGCGCTTGCTGCTTCCTGCCTTTCCCCAATGCACCTGTTTGGGCAAAGTTCATTCTGTTCATCGCCGGCTATGTTATCTGGGACGCTTTCTACACTGTTGCAAACGTTCCTTATGGCAGCCTGCTGTCCCTGATCTCCACTGATCCCGCTGACCGTGCTTCTCTGTCCGCATGGCGTTCTGTTGGCTCCATGGCTGGTAACATGGTTCCCATGATCATCCTGCCCTTCATTATGTACAATGCTGACGGCTCTCTGAACGGCTACAAGGTCTTCCTGGCTGCTCTGATTATGGGCGCTCTGGCCTTTGTTGTCTTCCAGTTCATGATCAAGAACACTGTTGTTCGTGTGGATACCGATGTCAACTGCAACGAAGAGCAGCCCAAGTTCAATGTGTTCAAGGCTATGGGCAACTTCTTGAAGAACCGTCCCGCTGTTGGCGCTACTCTGGCCGCTATGGGTATGTTCATCGGTATGCAGGGCGCTACCACTGCTGTTACCGTTACTTTCCAGATCTACTTCGACAATCCCCAGATCTCCGGTATCGTTTCTCTGTTCTCCATGCTGCCCATCGTCGTCTTTACTCCCCTGGCTCGTAAGATGGTTGTTAAGTATGGTAAGAAGGAACTGTCCATTGTTGGCTCCATCTGCTACATCGTTGGCGCCGCTGTGCTGTTCCTGGCACCTCTGGGCGTCATTCCTGTTACCGAGACCAACACTGGTCTGGACCTGATCATGTACATTGTCGCACAGCTGATCATGGCTCTGGGTATGGGTATCTACTCCACCGTTTCCTGGGCAATGATGGGCGATGCCATCGACTACAACGAGTGGAAGACCGGCTCCCGCGAGGAAGGCATTGTCTACTCCCTGCACTCCTTCTTCCGTAAGCTGGCCCAGGGCGTTGGCCCCGCTGTTGCTGTTGCCATTATGGCTGCCAACGGCTATGTCAACAACGCCAACCCCGACGAAAATGGTGTATTCCAGTCCATCGATGTCACCCTGCTGTCCTGGGACTTCGCAGTGTGGCTGCGTGGCCTGATCGCCATCCTGTTCCTGATCGCCGGTGTCATGATGTTCATCGGCCTGGGTCTGGTCTACAACCTGGATAAGAAGACTCTGAACAAGATGCAGGAAGAGCTGGCTGCTCGTAAGCAGTAATCCTTTCTGAGTGAAATCAAAACCCCACCGGAATTTCCGGTGGGGTTTTCTTTACTTCAGCAGCTCATACAGTTCGTCCATCGTGGCGGCGATCTTTGCGCCTGCATTTTGCATATCCTCCACCACACCATAGCCCCAGGTAACCGCAACGGCGGGAATGCCGTGATATGCTGCGCCCTTGACATCGTAAATGGTATCGCCTACCATGACAAGATCATTTCTGTTGTCCAGTAGTGTCAAAAGGTGTTCAATGACTTCTTCTTTTGTGCTCCGATTGCTGTCGGAAACAGCACCGCAAATGATCTCGAAGTAGCTGTCCAGCTTAAAGTGATGCAGAATATTCTGCGCCATGGCCTCTGGCTTGGATGTGGCCACATAGAGCTGGTTTCCCTCGGACTGAAGCCGCGCCAGCAGCTGCGCAATACCGGGGTAGGGGAAGTTCTCAAACTGGCCAGCAGCAATATAGTGCTTTCTGTAAAACTCTACTGCATTATCAAGTTCCGATGCCTCGATACCCAAGCGCAGAAAGCTGTCTTTCAGAGGAGGGCCAATAATACTGCGCATTTCCGTTCTCGTGGGAATTGGAAGATTATAATGCGCAAGTGTCAGTTCGGCACAGTGCATGATACCTTCGCCGGAGTCTGTCAGCGTACCGTCCAAGTCAAACAGGATCTTTTTCATAATTCGCTCCTTCTATGTAGTGCACGCAAAGCGTGCTGATTAGTTCTCAAATCGAATGTCTGCCTCTTCACGCAGAGAAAAGGGGATAATTTTATCACCTTTTAGCTGGCAATTGCGCATTTGAATGGCTGTAATCCGGCTATTGGTGTAAGTGGTGTAGTAATAAATACCTGCCTCGGTGTCGCAACAGCAGCTGTAGCGTGTGATCTCCGGCTTGCCGTGGACAATCACACTTCCACGCGGCATTGCGACTGCAGACAGCATGTGGAAGAATTGATCAATTTCGTCACCATCGGCCAAGGAGTGTTCTTTGACAAAAGCTGCTCGTACAAATCGGGAAGCAGAAGAAAAGTCACCAGGCAAGCCGATGGCACCCATGCCGTTGCTGTATGCTGTGACACCATTCGGAGAGAAACCAAGATTCTGATCACCCGGTGTCAAATGCAAATAATCTGCCAAATGCTGCAGATGATACGGAAAGGGCGGATTATTCGTCAAAATTCCGATGGGATTATCATAAATGCGTAGCCCATCGTCCATGGGCTCAGCCACAATGGATTGCTCCTTGTCCGCAATGATCCAGTGCAACGGCGATAGGGGTAATTCCTTACTGAAATGAATCGCCCAGATATTGATCCGTTTCAGCAAATTTCGCGCTTCCTCCACTGTAGCGCACTGCCCCAAAAGCCAGGGAATCAGCTCGAATGGGGTCACATTATCCCGATCCGGTGCCTGGGGTAGATAGGCCGCATTTCCCGGGAAATTCAAAGATGCGATGCTTAGACCCTTTTCATTTGTTGCCTCATAATAGAGCGGATAATCCTGGCTAACCGTAGCCATGCCGATCATTGCATAATGATGGGGCAGGGAAGTGCCATTGCGGAAATGAAAGGGGCAACTCCGAGGTGTTACAACCACTTGCTCCGGGAACGCATATTCTAAGTCCAGATTTCGTCCGAAATAATGCCGCTTGCCGAAATAGCTGATCGCGGTACACATAACTCCAGCTCCTTACAAATTGCCATTGCTTTTACCAAATAATTCGTTTATAATATACCCATATTCTTTACAAAAAGCAAGGAGCATATAACATGGAAAATAATGTTTCCTCTCCTTTGGGTACCGCGCCCCTGGGGAAATTGATGTTGCGCATGGCACTGCCAACCGTGATCGCGCAGATCGTAAATCTTCTGTACAATATTGTCGACCGCGTGTTCATTGGCCATCTGCCGGATGTCGGTGCTGACGCACTGACCGGTTTGGGTCTATGCATGCCAATGATTTTGATGGTCAACGCCTTTTCCATGCTCGGCGGTGCAGGCGGTGCACCCAGAGCAGCCATTGCACTGGGACAGGGTCGCAAGGAAGAGGCTGAGAAGATTATGGGTAACTGCTTCAGCATGCTGCTGATTTTTGCCGTATTGCTGACCGTTTGCTATGAAATCTTTGCTGAGCCCCTGCTGTGGCTCTTTGGCGCAAGCGAAGACACTATCGAATATGCCCTGGATTACATGCGGATCTACGCTCTGGGTATGGTGTTCTCGTTGCCTGTACTTGGTCTTAATAGCTTCCTGACCACCCAGGGTTTCTCCAATTTCGCCATGGTCACCACGCTGATCGGTGCCGTTCTGAATATTATCCTGGATCCCATTTTGATCTATGGCTTCGGCATGGGCGTGGAAGGCGCTGCCATTGCGACCGTCTTCAGCCAGGCCATCAGCGCTGTTTGGGTACTGTGGTTCTTGATGAAGGGTAAAAAGACCATCCTGCGCCTGCGGATCAATCGCATGAAGCTGAATCCCAAGGTCTTTGGCCCCTGCCTGGCGCTTGGTGTCTCCGGTTTTGTTATGCTGTCTACCGAGGCGATACTGAATATCTGCTTCAATTCCAGCTTGTCCCAGTATGGTGGTGACGTGGCTGTGGGCTCTATGACCATCATTTCTTCCTGCTCCAATCTGGCGCTGCTGCCTACCTCCGGCATTTGCCAAGGTTGCCAGCCCATCACCAGCTACAACTTTGGCGCAGGCAACCGTGACCGCGTGAAGAAGTGCGTATTTGCGCAGATCGCCATCTGTGGCGGCTATACCATTGCTTTCTGGGCTGTCTGCATGCTGGTACCGGAAGCGCTTGCGGGCATTTTCAGCAGCGATCCCGAACTGATCACATACACAAGCTGGACTTTGAAGGTCTATATGGCCGGCATTCTTGCAATGGGCTTCCAAACCTCCTGCCAGCAGAGCTTCATGGCCATGGGACAGGCAAAGGTGAGCCTGCTGCTTGCCTGTCTGCGTAAGCTGATCCTGCTGATCCCGCTGATCTACATTCTGCCTGCCTTTATGGAAGACAAGGTCCAGGCGGTCTTTATGGCCGAGCCCGTCAGCGACATCATTGCCGCTACGGTCACTGTGACTGTCTTCATTTCTCAGTTTAACAAGATCCTGAAAAAGGGCGCAAAAACCATCGGAGAGGGTGCATAAATTTGCTGATCTGTCCTGTGTGTGGCCAACAACTGAATACCGTATCCGGTAGCCTTCGCTGTGATAAAGGTCATGCATTTGATGTTGCCAAGGAGGGCTATGTCAATTTGCTCCGATCGTCCAAAAACGGCGATCTAATCGGCGATGATAAGTTCTCCGCGCGAAGCCGCCGTGACTTCCTCAATAAGGGCTATTATTGCGTTTTACAGGGTGAACTTTGCCGTATGTTTGCGGATAAGCAGGGAAATGTACTGGATATTTGCTGCGGTGAGGGTTATTATACCACCGCATTGGGTGAAAACCCCAATTTGCAGGTATATGGCTTCGATATTTCCCGGGAAATGGTGCGTCTTGCGGCAAAACGTGGCAACGGAACCTATTTTGTTGCCAACATGGCAGCAATTCCTGTGGCGGATGGATCTATGGATTACTGCATCCACCTGTTTGCTCCCTTTAACGAGGCTGCTTTCGCCCGAACCCTCAAGACCGGCGGACGGCTCTTTACCGTTGTACCAGGCCGGCATCACCTCTGGGGGCTCAAGCAGGCTCTGTACGACACCCCATATGAAAATGACGAGAAGCTCCCCCAAACAGAGCTTCTGCAGTTCGTTGATGCCCATAAGGTCAGCGCAGAAGTGACACTTTCATCCAACGAGGACATTCAAGCTGTATTCCGCATGACGCCTTACTATTTCCATACATCCCAAAAGGATAAGGAAAAGCTGGCGGCACTGCAGCAGCTGACCACGCAGGTGGAATTCCTTATCGCGGAATATGTCAAACCCTGAGGTAAATCGATATGACCAGACTCTTACTTCGAATTTTCGCTAAAAATGGCGAGCGGGCAGCCGTTGGCAGACTTTCCGGCATTACCGGTGTGGTGTGTAACCTGCTGCTGGCCGGTGCAAAGCTGCTGATCGGCGTTCTGTCAGGCTCTGTGGCGATCACTGCAGATGCCATGAATAATTTGTCAGATGCCACCAGCTCCGTAGTCACCTTCGTAGGTTTCAAACTGGCGGAGCAACCGGCGGATGAGGAGCATCCTTACGGCCATGCTCGATATGAGTATTTGTCTGCCATGGTGGTGGCGGCCATCATTCTGATCATTGGATTTGAACTGGGCAAAACCTCTGTTCAGAAGATCCTCCACCCGGAGGCAACGACCTTTTCTGTTTGGCTTTTGATCGTGTTGCTTAGCTCTGTTGCGGTAAAATTCTGGCTGTTTCTGTTCAACCGCACGCTGGGCAAAATGGTGGATTCTACCGCTTTGCTAGCAACGGCAGAGGATAGCCGTAACGACTGCATAGCAACCGTCGCTGTTCTGATTGCTGCCTTAATCGAAAAATTCTCCGGTCTTACCCTGGATGGCTACATCGGCCTCGGCGTATCCATCTTCATTTTCTTCAGCGGCATTAAGCTGATGAAGGAGACCATCAACCCCTTGCTGGGCCAATCCGCATCGGCTGAGCTGCAGGCCTTAATCGTTGACTATGTCAGCAGCCATCCGAAGGTACTGGGTTATCATGACCTGTATGTCCACGATTACGGTCCGGGAAGACGGTTTGCATCGCTGCATGTGGAAATGGATTCCAGGGAAGACGCACTGATGTGCCATGAGATCATCGATGATATGGAGCGTGAGTGTTTTACCAGCCATGGTGTTCAGTTAGTGATCCATTATGATCCTGTGATCACAGATGACCCGGAATTGACCCGGATGCACACAAAAGTGGATGCTATTTTACAGGGATTTGACGCGCGACTTAGCACCCACGATTTCCGCATGGTGCAGGGAAGTGGACATACCAATCTGATTTTCGATATTGTTCTGCCGGATGACCTGCGCAAGCAGGAGAATGCAATTCGGCAGCACTTAGCTGACAGTCTTGCCTGCGAGGAAATGACCTATTACACTGTCATAACCTTTGATTCAGCAGCCTTCGATCCCCACGGTAAATGAAAGAAATGGAGAAGCCCCAAAAGGCTTCTCCATTTTGTTTATAGAGAATAATCGTATTCTTCGTACTTTTCGAAGTCAACAGCTTTCGCCTTGACGGGCACTCTTTTTGTCGGATCGTAGGAGAAGAAAATACAATGATCCGTAGGATCTTTTACACCTTTTTTCGGGCAATGGATTTGATCTTCATTGAGCGCTGTGCTATGTGTGCAGTACGAGCACTGGCGCTGAATTTTCTTTCGAAAGAGCATATTGGTTACCTCACATGTAATTTTTCCTTATTGTACAATATCGGTCGCAAGAAATCCAGTCCCTTCTGGCTTTTTTGAGCCAGAAAATAATAACCTGTGCACACAACGATCAACGCCACTGCAAGCTGCATTATAGTCCCTATATCCCGACAAATCAGCATCCCGGCCAGTAGACCACTGATCAAGCTTTGCGTCAACTTTCCTGGCAGATACATACCTGTACCTAAGCCCTTGCAGATGCTAAACGTTTGCATCGCAACACATATACCGCCAAAGCCAAGAAACAGTATAAAGAAAACAAAACGCAATGATTCCTCTTCAATTGCGTACAGGGCACAACTACCATTTGTTAGTTCCAACATGCCAAGGATCAGTATGCTTGCCCAATTCGGCAGCGCCCAGAGAAACCAGCGCTGACAAAAAGCGATCGTTACCCGAAAGATTAGCACCCAGCCACAGACCAATGCCATAGTTTTGATGGCGCAATGGATGGCATCCGCGATGGAGAGAGAAGCGTTTTCGCCGTAATCCGGTGGTTGATTATCGCCGCCCGGCGTCAGAACTGCTACAAGTACGGATGAAACAATATGAATCGCCCAAACCAACCAGCAAGTCAGTGGATTTGAAAACAGTCTATCACCGATGCCAAAAATAAATGCAGGACCCGCATTGGAGCAAAAGGCCAGCATGCGGCAGCTGTTTTCATTGCTCAGATGATCGTTTCGATTCTCTTCTGCAATGGATCTTGCGCCCACGGGATAACCGCCAATCAGTCCCACCAACCATAGCGCCTCGCAACCTGCTGGCATCCGCATTAGGCGTCCCAAGGGCGCCAGAAACCGCAGTTGCAAGCCGGACAATCCTGCCGTTACCATGGATGACAGAATAAAGAACGGAAACAAGGATGGAATGACCGTTTGCAGACACAGTGAAATACCCTCTGCCGCCCCGGACAGGGCGGTTTTTGTGTCTAAGATCAGCAAAAGCATGCCAAGCAGAGGGAATATCACAGTTAACCTTGATTTTCGCATCGCCAACACCTCGGTAATTCTATGCAAGCAGATGCCTTACCTTGCATAAGCTTTCACAAAAGGGGGATGGGCCATGAAATCAGAAAAATCATGGATACAAAGATGGTCAAAAACGGTGCAACCGCAAGCGGAATCCTTGCCGCTGCAGCCGATACTGGAACTGTGCGGTGACTGCCGTATTCTGATCGAAAATCATACCGGAGTAACGGTCTACGAACCGCAGCGTATTCAGGTCCGGGTAAAATTCGGCGAATATGCAATCCTTGGCGCAGATCTTCGTCTTTGCAAAATGCAGGATCATCAGCTGGTAATCCTGGGTCGAATTGAAGAAATTCTGGTCATAAGGGGGAAGAAATAATGGACTTCTGGCGATCGCTTTCGGGTACTATGGAAGTGGAACTGACAAGCGCAGATCCTGCCGGCGCCTTGCTTGCTATGCAGCGAAACGCAATTGAGGCAGAACATATTCGAAAAGACCATGAGCTACAGATTTCTTTCCTAATCCGTCGACATGATTTCTCCAAACTGCAACAACTTGCCCATAATAGAGCTGACACATTGCGCATCGTTAAAAAAAGCGGCATCTACTGGCGTCTGTATGCGTTAATAAAGCGTCCTGTACTCACAATTGGTCTTCTAATCATGCTCCTGTTTACTTTATGGGTACCTGGGCGGATATTCTTTGTGCAAGTACAGGGTAACACTGCCATCCCGGCAAGACAGATTGCGGAAGCTGCAGCACAATGTGGCATTACATTCGGCGCATCCAGACGGGATGTTCGCAGCGAAAAAATGAAGAACGCGCTGATGGAGGCCATGCCACAGCTTTCCTGGGCCGGTATCAATACCAGTGGCTGTACTGCCGTAATCACCGTGCGCGAAAGGGCATCGGCAACGCAGGAGCAGATCGATAACGTTGTCAGCAGCATTGTTGCTGTTCGCGATGGTGTGATTCGGGATATGACAGTTTTGCGTGGCAGTGCGCTTTGTGTCACCGGACAGGCAGTAAAGAAAGGCCAAGTCCTGATCTCCGGATACACAGATTGTGGCATTTCCATCCAGGCAACCTGTGCCGCAGGCGAGATCTATGCTGAAACAAAACACTCTCAAACCGTCCTAATGCCGACGAATTTCGCGTATCGTAGCGAAAAGCGGACTTACGAGAAAAATTATTCTCTGATCATCGGAAAAAAACGCATATTTTTTTCGAATAATAGTGGAATTTCGGATACCAGTTGTGCTAAAATATATGAGGAAAAGTATATGACACTGCCGGGCGGTTTTATTTTGCCGATAGCGGTTGCTGTAGAAACCTGGATCTATTACGAAACGGAAGACCGTTCAATCGCGCTTTCTGAGGATATGCTTGTTCTGTATAGCAAGCGTTATTTGACGACCCAAATGCTGGCCGGCAGGATCGAAAGTGCATCTGAGCAACTGATGTCCCAAGATGGCGTCTTGTATCTGGATGGCGACTACGGATGTTGCGAAATGATCGGTGTAACAAGAATAGAGGAGAATATTTTGGATTATGGCAAAAATGATTGAGCGAACTGTAAATGCGGAGCGAGTGGAAGATGTGATCAGTGTCTTTGGCTCCTTCGATGAAAATATCCATCGGATTGAGGACGCACTGTGTGTGTCCATTGTCAACCGCGGTACGGAACTGAAGGTAGTTGGCGATGAAGAAGCTGCCGACAAGGCTGTACGGACGCTGGAAGGCCTGCTGATGCTGGCTGCCAAGGGTGAAAGCATCGACGAGCAGCGTGTTCGCTATCTGATTACCCTGGTCACTGAGGGTAACGATGACCAGGTGGCCAAAATGGCGGAGGATGTAGTCTGCATCACCGCTAAAGGTAAGCCCATCAAGGCAAAAACCGTTGGTCAGCAGAAATACATGAAGGCAATTCAAAAGAACACCATCACGATCGGCGTAGGCCCCGCCGGCACAGGTAAGACTTACCTGGCTGTCGCAGCTGCTGTGGCGGCATTTCGGGATCGGCAGGTAAACCGGATCATTCTGACCCGTCCGGCAGTGGAAGCAGGTGAGCGCCTTGGCTTCCTGCCCGGTGATCTGCAGAACAAGGTCGATCCCTATCTGCGGCCGCTGTACGACGCGCTGTACGACATGCTGGGCCCAGAAAACTTCCAGAAGTACCAGGAACGTGGTTCCATAGAAGTGGCGCCCCTGGCCTACATGAGAGGCCGCACACTGGATGATAGCTTCATCATTCTCGACGAAGCCCAGAACACGACCAAGGAGCAGATGAAAATGTTCCTTACCCGTCTTGGCTTTGGCTCCAAGATCGTCATCACCGGCGACGTGACCCAGATCGACCTGCCTACGGATAAGGAATCCGGACTTAAGGATGCCGTCCGTGTCCTAGAAGGTGTGCAGGATATTGCTATTTGCCGGCTGACCTCGGCCGACGTTGTGCGGCATGCTCTTGTGCAGCAGATCATCAACGCATACGAAAAGGCAGCCAAGAAACAGGAGATCAAAAAACCTGCCCAAACCTACAAGGGCAGCTACCAGAGGAAGAAATAATATGAAAAATCTTAAGATCAACATGACCTTCGATGTGTTTACCTGGAAGAATCCCATTATTTCGTCGATTATTTCTAAGTGCATCGAAGCGACCCTGTCTGCTGAGAAGATCATCGTTCCCTGTGAGATCAATGTGTTGGTCACCAATGACAAGGGCATCCATGCCATCAATATGGCCAGCCGGGATATTGACCGACCCACGGATGTGCTGTCCTTTCCCATGTTCCAGCTGACCGCCGGCCAGCCGCCGGAGGATTGGGAGGATTATCTGGATCCCGAGACCGGCCTGTGCCCTCTGGGCGATATGTGCATCAGCTTAGAGCGTGCAACTGCACAAGCCAAGGAATTCGGCCACAGTGTCAAGCGGGAGGTTGGCTACTTAACCATCCATTCCGTGCTCCACCTGCTGGGTTATGACCACCTGGACGAAGGCCCCCAGAAGCGGCAGATGCGGGAAAGGGAAGAGGCCATTGCCGCCACCATTGCCGGAATGCGCAGGGACTAAATGCAGATCACGATCCGCAAGGCAACCGTTCAGGATGCCCACTACATTACCAAAACCCGGCAAACCGTTTGGCAGCAGACTTACCGTGGCATCTATCCCGATGCAAAGCTGGATTGCTACGATTATGCGCATTATTTCGCCAAGGATTCCGCTCTGCTGTCCTGCGATGCGCATCACTACTTTCTGTTTATGGACGGCGAAAAGTGCGTTGGTTACTTTTCCTACGGCCCATATGACTACGGAACTTATAAAGATTTTACCCTGTGCTTGAACAACCTGTATGTCCTGGATGGTTACAAGGGCAGGGGACTTGGAAAAGCGGCCTTTGCACAGCTGCGATTGTTTGCCCAGCAAATGGGCATCAACAAATTTTTCTGCGGCTGCAATTTTCACAATCTGCCTGCCCAGGGCTTTTACCGCCATATGGGAGGCATCGTTGGGAATATCTGTACCGGCCACGATGACAAGTCAGATGATATTATCCATTTTGAATTTACTACAGGAGATTAACTTATGAACACAAAAACCGCTATCGTTACCATCGCTGGCCGTCCCAATGTGGGCAAGTCCACCCTGACCAACCACCTGGTCGGCGAGAAGATCACCATCGTTTCCAATAAGCCCCAGACCACCCGTAACCGGATCTGTGGCATCCTCAGCAAGGGCAATACCCAGTATGTCTTTGTTGATACCCCCGGCTATCATAAGCCCAGAACCAAGCTGGGCGACTATATGGTCAATGCCGTCCGGGATTCCATCGCCGATGTGGATCTGACCCTGCTGGTGGTCGAGCCGATTCCTTCTGTTGGTGCGCAGGAGCAGTCCCTTCTGGAGGAGCTGGGTGCCAAGCGCACCCCCGTTATTCTGGTAATCAATAAGATTGATACCGTGGAAAAAGACAAGCTTCTGGAGGTCATTGCGGCCTACAGCGAGGCTTACAAGTTCGATGCCATCATTCCTATTTCCGCAAAAACCGGTGACGGTGTGGGTCTACTGCTGCAAGCGTGCGACAAGTACGCCATCGAAAGCCCCTTCCTGTTCCCGGATGATCTGACCACTGACCAGCCTGAGCGTCAGGTGATGGCAGAGATCATCCGTGAAAAGCTGCTTTGGTGCCTTGAAAAGGAGATTCCTCACGGTACTGCCGTTGAGATCACCACCTTTACCGAGCGGGATAACGGCATTATCGACCTGGATGCCACCATTTTCTGTGAAAAGGCCAGCCACAAGGGCATTATCATCGGTAAGGGCGGTGCGATGCTGAAGAAGATCTCTTCCATGGCCCGTGCCGATTGCGAGAAGTTTATGGGCACCAAGGTCTATCTGACTACCTGGGTCAAGGTGAAGGAAAACTGGCGTGACTCTGACTTCATGGTCCGCAATTTCGGCTATAAGGAGTAAAATTTCCCTGTGTAAATTTCTGTCCCTCCGCAAAAAATAATGCCGGAGGGATGGACATGAACGCAAGAGATTACTGGACTCTGTTTCTGCAGACCGGCGCACCGGCATTTTATCTGCAATATAAGCAATCGATGATGGAGGAAAGCGATGTATTTGACGATCCAGGCCATCGTCCTTCGGGTAACGGATTACAATGACCGGGATGCCCTTTTGACGGTGCTGACGCGCAACCACGGCAAGTTAACAATCAAGGCCCGTGGTCTGCGGCGCAAAAACAGCCCCTTAGTTGCGCCTTGTCAGCTG
>RHMF01000582.1_pt1 | contig 15813 bp, 13 predicted proteins | sample 5365151 | NCBI WGS metagenome assembly RHMF01 (sample SAMN10266501, study PRJNA497801) | feces metagenome | isolation source: feces | host: Bos taurus | place: China: Prairie of Fairy Mountain | collected 2017-08-14 | reverse complement strand
GAATTGTACTTTCTACCTTAAACATCAATTTTTACCTAAATTGTTTTAATAAAATTTTGAATATTTTGGCATTTCATTTAATTTATCTACTTTAACATCATAAGAAAGTACCAAAATTATTTTATTCGCAACTATTATTTTTTTACGTTTTCCAGTTTAATGGACACATCAAATAGTAAAATATTAAGGAGTGTTTACCGATGAACATGAAGCAATGGGTCCATGACCAGATCGCCTCCCCTGTCAAAAAAGGTGTCCCCGTCCTCTCCTTCCCCTCCACCCAGCTGTTAGGAATTACCGTTCGTGAATTGATTGCAAGCAGCGAACTTCAGGCCAAGGGCATGAAGGCTGTGGCCGATCGCACTCCTGCTGCAGCATCTGTTTCCATGATGGACTTGTCAGTGGAAGCTGAAACCTTTGGCGCTGTCATCCATGTTTCCGACGATGAAGTTCCCACCGTTGTCGGCGCCATTCTGGAAGATGCTGAATCCGTGGAAGACGTGGAAGAAATGAAGCAGCCTAAGGTCGGTGATGGTCGTACCGGAATTTACATCGATGCAATCGGCGAAGCTGTCAAATTGATTACCGATCGTCCTGTTTTTGCCGGCATTATCGGCCCCTACTCCTTGGCAGGCCGTCTGATGGACATGACCAACATCATGGTCAACTGCTATGAAGAGCCCGAAATGGTTCACGCCGTTCTTGAGCGCGCTACCGATTTCCTGATCAAATACGCCAAGGGATATAAGGCTGTTGGTGCTCATGGTATTGTTATGGCCGAGCCCGCTGCCGGTCTGTTGTCCCCTGATCTGAATGAAGAGTTCTCCGTCCCCTATGTCAAGAAAGTGGTCGACGCTGTACAGGACGACGAGTTCATCGTGATCTACCACAACTGCGGCCCCGCCGTTGACAAGATGATCCCCGAACTTCTGGAAACCGGTGCTGCCGGCTATCACTTCGGCAACGCAAGCAACATGGCTGATATTTTGCCCCAGATGCCCACCGACGTTCTGGTCATGGGTAATGTCGACCCCGTCAGCCAGTTCCGCAATGGAACCGTGGACAGCATCAAACAGGACACCAAGCGCATTATGTCCGCCTGCAGCAACTACCCCAATTTCGTCATCTCCTCTGGCTGCGATATCCCCCCTGTATCCCCTTGGGAAAACATTGACGCTTTCTTCGAGGCAGTTGACGAATTCTACTCTGCATAATTTTTATCTTTTGACGCCCGGTGGAGCTTCCGCCGGGCGTCTTTGTAATCTATGCTTTACAAATTGAATCCCCGGTATAAAATAAAATTGTCTCTTACTTGTTGGAGGTTTATTCTATGCGTATACTCATTGATGCAGATGGATGTCCAGTAGTTGACATTGCTGTCTCCATCGCCATTGAATACGGTCTGGAATGTATGATTCTTTGTGATTCCTGCCATCAATTTGATAAACCCGGTGCACAAACATTGATGTTCTCGAAAGGAGCGGACAGCGTTGATTTTGCACTGGTTAACCTTTTGATGCCCGGTGATGTTGTCATTACTCAGGATTATGGATTGGCAGCAATGTGTCTTTCCCGCCGGGCCCGCGTTCTCAACCAGGACGGTATGGAATACACAAACGACAACATTGACTCCCTCCTTTTAGCGCGTCATACAGCTCGAAAGATTAGAAACGCAGGTGGCCGCCTGAAAGGTCCGTCACGAAGAAAACAAGAACAAAACGAACGGTTTGCTGCTGTACTTCACCGCATACTGAGCGCTTGATTTTTTCTGCTTCAAATCTTATACTATATTCATTCTGTTATTATTCTCAAAATCGCTTTATTATCCGGAGGATGAAATGGTTTGTGAAATCATGAAAGATGCACTCTTTCTTTCTCAAAAATCAATACTCGCGACACCTGAAGACATTCCTGTCGCACAAGATCTTCTGGACACGTTGCTCGCACACAAAGATGGCTGTGTTGGTATGGCCGCCAATATGATTGGTATCAACAAGCGGATTATTGCTTTTGAAAATGACGGTTCTTACTGCATCATGTTCAATCCGGAAATCATCAGAAAATCTGGTCCTTATGACGCAGAGGAAGGTTGTTTATCTTTGATCGGTGTTCGCAAAACTAAGCGTTGGCAATCCATTAAGGTTCAGTATCAAAATGAAAATTTCCAAACCCGTCTAAAAACTTATACTGGATGGACGGCACAAATCATTCAGCACGAAATTGACCACTGTAATGGAATCCTAATTTAATTGAATGCACCAGAGGAAACGAGGTTCTTGCCGTGAAAACCCCAGCCGCACATGCAAAATTAAATATACCAAACTGCATTACTTCTTTGCGTATTGCCGGTACAATTGCCCTTTTGTTTTTTGTTCCGCTGACGCCCGTTTTTTATATCATCTACACTCTTTGTGGGTTCAGTGATATCCTCGACGGGTGGATTGCGAGAAGGACCAACACGATCAGCGATTTCGGCGCAAAACTGGACAGTATTGCTGACCTACTCTTTTATGCAATGGTAATTATTCGCCTTTTGCCTGTTCTGTGGCGCATTTTACCTACATGGTTCTGGTATATTGTCGGCGGGATTGTGCTGATTCGTCTGTCGGCTTACATTACTGCGGCATTTAAATTTCACCGTTTTGCCTCTTTGCACACAAAATTAAATAAGATTACCGGTGCAGTTGTTTTCCTCTTGCCTTATTTCCTCGCTCTTCCCTGCGCCGCTACTTACTGTTTTATTGTTGTCGCTGTTGCAGGTATTTCCTCCGTGGAAGAGTTGATCCTTCATATCGTCCGCAAAGAATATCGATCCAACACAAAGGCTTTGTTTTAATCAAAACCGGGACTTGTCCATAGACAAGTCCCGGTTTTTCACTTCGTATTGATGTATTCTTTTTGAATATTGCTGCACATAATTGCTTTAACAACATTTCTGCAGCAGCAACGCAAATCCGTTTCCGAAATACGACCGGAGTGAATTCCTTTCAGAATGTTTTTCTTGCTCGCCTTTGTACCGGGCATAATCAGATCATTTCCGGCTTTGATCGCCAGCGCGTCATCCGCTTTCCCTTTACCCGTGGAGAACCAGTCTGTCATAACAACACCGTCAAATCCCCACTCATTGCGTAAAACTTTCGTGCAGAGATCATAACTATTGGGAGCATATACCCCGTTCACCTTGTTATACGAAGTCATAACGCCCTTTGCACCGCCTTTGCGGACTGCAATTTCAAAGGGTTTCAGATAAATTTCACGAAGCGCACGTTCACTTATTTCACTGGAAACATAATTGCGATTATCCTCCTGATTGTTACAGGCAAAGTGCTTCACTGTCACATACAGTCCGGGCTCCTGCTGGATTCCCTGTGTCATTGCAGCAGCCATCGTACCAGCAAGACGCGGATCTTCAGAAAAATATTCAAAATGTCTTCCACACAGAGGATTGCGGTGAATATTGACTGCAGGTGCAAGCCAAAAAGCACAGCCGTATTCCTTCATTTCTCGTCCAATCGCTGCTCCAATTCGTTTCAAAAGAGGTGCATTCCATGTCTGAGCAAGCGCTGCCTCAACTGGAAATGCCGTAGCATACTGGAAAAGTACGGTTTCTTTTTCCAAATCGCCAACCATGTGCTTCTTGATAAAACCGGGAATCATTTCATACGCAGAAAATGCAAGATCAACCGCCTTAACTTTTCCCTTTGCGCTGACGGTAGAGCGTCTTTGAATTCGGAGACCGGCAGGACCGTCACAAAGGGCGATATTGGACAAGCCACGATCCCAAAACTTTGATGTTGTATTTCCCACTGAACCTGGTAAGGTAAAGCGGGTTTTCCCACCGAACATCCCGATTCCGACCACGATTTCAGCCATTTCCTTCGTGTTCAATGTCTGAAGAAATTTATCCGCTTGATCATCGTATTGTTCTGAGGAAGTATCGTAGTTATAACACACAGTCTCAAATGCACCTGGGTTCACTACAATGCGGGGTATCTGCGCACATACCGGTTCAATAGATTGAACAGGCGCGACAAATTCTTCCAAGGGCTGCACAAGAGGACAAACGGCAGAATGCTTTGAAACAACAATTTCATGTTCGACAACAACAATTGCGCTCAATGTTGTATTGCGAGAGCAGTTTCCGATGCGCAGGAGGTACTCACCGGGTTCCAGGACATAGCAACTGTCATCATTGCGGTAACTCGCCATATCCGCAAGATCAAACTGCAGAACGAAGTCCTGCGACTGACCCGGTTTCAGCAAGTCAGTCTTCCCGAACGACGCTAAGGACTGGTATTCTTTCTGCAGAGTTACATTTGGAGAGGATGTGTAAAGTTGTATTACTTCACGTCCAGAATACTCGTTTCCAACATTAACGACTTGAACTTCAGCCGTAATTTTTGTCCCATTGAGATATACACTATTCAGACGAATATCAAAATCAGTGTAACTTTTGCCATAACCAAATGGATACGCCGGTTCAATACCAAAAGAATCAAAATACCTGTAGCCTACATAGATGCCTTCACGATAGTATTCATGCTCCAGATTTCCGTTCATATGACTGAACTCATCTGCGCACGGAATGTCACAATACTGTTTCGCCCAGGTATCAGCAAGCTTTCCGGAGGGCGTTACAGCGCCGCTGAGCACATCAGCAAGCGCATTTCCACCTTCCGAACCAAGTTGACAGATGTAAATTATTGCATTAATTCCATCAATCTCGTCCTTAAAACCAACATCAATCGGCGATCCACTGTTAATAACTAAAACAAAATGCTCATAGTGAGATGCGCAGAATTCAATTGCTGACCGTTCATCTTCGCTCACATAATAGTCACCGGGCTCAAGTCTGCGATCGCCACCTTCACCCGCCTGGCGAGCAAGAACATAAACGCAGGTATCGGTATCACTCTCTGCCACATCATTTTCCGTAATCATTCGGCCAACCGGGAAACGGAAATTATCAAAAATCAACTCCATGATAGCAGAAAGCTTGAATATACTGAGTTTCTTGCGTTTTTCTTCCCGATGCGCCTTTAATCCATCCTCAAAATCGGCGTCATATTCAGAAAGCCAATTTTCGGAAGTAATTTCAAAACCGCGATTCTTCAACCCTTCCAGAATTGATACTGCGTGCCGCTCATTGACTTCTCCGGATCCGGTTCCGCCCTTTACAGTCTTGGTTGCCCCAGGGCCGTAAACCGCGATTTTCCTCGTTTTCAATGGCAAAGTACCGTCATTTTCAAGAAGCACAATACTTTCGCAGGCAGCCTCATAAGAAAGTTGAAGATTCTCTTTCTCTCGTTGAGTTATTTCGTCGGTGTAAGACGCTTTGGTCAGCAACTGCATCGCAATCCCCCCTCGTTTCTTTCCGAATAATTATATACTTTATAAAGGCAAATGAAAAGAAAGAATTCCTTGTCCAGCGTATCTTTCGTTTCAAAATATGACTTTTCCCTTGCATTGAAAGCTCAATCCAATTATGATATTCAAGAAGAATTACGAAAAGCTGAGGAATCACTATGATCAGAGCTGAAAATTTATCCTACGGTTTTCCCGACAAGGAGCTGTATCATCGTATATCGTTCACCTTAAATCAAGGGGATCATTGCGCCCTTATCGGAGGCAATGGCACCGGAAAAACCACTTTGGCAGACATGATCCGTCGGCCCGAGCACTACCTTTACGATGGAAAACTTCTGTTGGAGAATGTCGGACGTATTGGGTTTATGAGTCAATTCGCTGTCCGCGAGAAAGAACAGGACCTTACTGTTTTCGAGTATTTAAGCAGCGATTTTCTGTCACTTCAGGAACAGATTAATGACGTTTGCGCCCAGATGAGTGAAACAGAGGACCTCGACGGCTTGCTGGATCGTTACCAAAGTCTGCTGGACGAAAGTGAATCCATGGATGCCGACAATTATGAATTCAATATTCGTCGGCAACTACATTTAGCACAGATGGACGAAAAAGTCGACTTGGAGATATCCAAACTAAGCGGCGGCGAGTATAAACTTGTTCAAATCATTCGACAGATGCTGTGTCGTCCCGGACTTCTTATTATGGACGAACCAGATGTCTTCCTTGATTTTGAAAATCTGAATGGTCTGCGTGATCTGATTAATGCCTACGGAGGCACCCTTCTTGTCATTACTCATAACCGATATATTCTTGCCCATTGCTTCGACCGTATTTGGCATCTTGAAAATACTGATCTGCAAGAATTTGACGGAAATTATACCGAATATAATTTTGCACTTCTCAAAAAGAAGGTCGAGTTGATGGAAGCTTCGGCCGCAGGCCTGGCCGAGATTAAACGTGCCACAGAAATGGTAGAGCGACTGCGTAAAGAAGCGACCGAAGTCATCGATCCCCTGCGCGGTCGTACTTTGAAACAGAAAGCAAGCTACTTGGAGCGTGTAAAGTCCTGGTACATTAAACCGCCTTTTACTGCAATTCGTCAGCCGCATATCACTTTGCCCGATGTGGAACAAGCCGAAGATTCCCCCTCCCTGCTCCATGTGGCCGATTATACGCTTTCTTTTGGTGAGAAACTGCTTGAACATGTCAATTTTGAGGTTATGGCGCACGAAAAGGTTGCCATAGTTGGACCCAATGGAACCGGAAAAACCACCATGCTTCGTGAAATCCGGGCCGGAAAGAACCCATCTGTTCGTTTTGATAAATCAGCACGGGTGGGTTTCTTCTCCCAATTGCAGGAAGAAACACTGAACGAAGACAACACCATTTATCAGGAATTCTATGATATTGGATTTGAAACTCCAGCAAAAGTAGAAAGTTTTCTAACCCAATATTGTTTTGATCCCAATACTTTGGACCGAAGGATCTCCCAGCTTTCAGGCGGCGAGAAAAACCTGCTTCAATTGGCCAAACTCGCTTGCTCGCAGGCCAACCTTCTGCTGTTGGACGAACCATCCAGTCATCTTGATACCTATGCACAAATCGCCTTGGAAGAAGCCATTGCAGCCTATCAGGGTGCCGTTCTTATGGTTTCCCATGATTTTTACAGCATTGTAAATTGTGCTGATTCCATTCTCTTTGTTGAAAACGGAACTATTCGTCCCATGAGTTCACGTGCTTTCCGCAAAATGATCTACAAACACCATTTCAGCAAGGATTATCTAGAACTGGAGCTGAAGAAAAAAGAATACGAGACAAAGATCGCTCGTTTGCTGGAGGCCGGAAACTGGGAAGATGCAAAACCGCTGCTGGATGAGTTGGCAGCCGTTATCGAAAAAATGTGATATGAAGCACTACTATATGTTTAACAAACCCTATGGCTGCATTACTGCACGGCGCGATGCCCGACATCCCGTTGTAATGGACTGGTTTCGCGATTTGAACAACGATAACCTCTCCCCTGTTGGCCGACTGGACCGGGAAACCGAAGGATTGCTGCTCATTACAGATGACGGCGTTTGGAACAGCCAAATGACGCGGCCCGAGTTTCATGTAGAAAAGACTTATGAATTCACAGTTTTAGGCGATTTAAACGAAGAAAAACTTTATCGTTTAGAACATGGAGTTTTGCTGAATGGTTCCAGCGAACCAACTGCTCCTGCAAAACTAATCGTGAACGGTCGCTCATCCTTAGGTGATACACTCCCCCGACTTCATCCGGAAATTCAAGAGAAAAGCCGCCATAACCCATTGGATCGACCTGTAACTTTCGGTTCAATCACGATTACCGAGGGCCGCAATCGCCAGATTCGTCGAATGATGAAAGAAGTACGGTGCCTTGTTCTAAACTTAAAAAGAACCTCTATGGGATCACTTACGCTTGACCCAGACTTGCTTCCGGGACAGTGGAAAGAAATTGAACCGCAAATATAAAAACGCCCTTGGGGGCGTTTCCGATCAAAAAAAGAAATGACCCTTGACCGAGGCTTACACCGCCTTCAGTCAAGGGTCATTCCTGTTCATTCTTATTATCTAACATCCTTGGTTACCTCTCTTTCTACAGGATAGACACAGTCTTTCTTTTCTGATCCTTTTCTGTTTTACGTTTTCGTTTTTACATTACTATTATTTGAATTGTAACTTTTTCGTTTGGATCCACGTATCAAAGAAAGCCGTTGTCATATGGCTCTTCACTCCTGCGTTCGCATCATGTGATGAGCTTCTAAAAGGATCTGCCGTTTTATCGACTCCCCTTTTGTAAATGTAATATAACACATATTCAGGCGTATCACAAGTCGTAATATTGTACAATATACACAACTTCCATTCATCTAAAACACAGAAATAGTTTGATATGTCCAAAATTACGTTGACAGTTCACCGATCAACTTGATATAATTACTTTGTTGGGCGGTCATTTGACCGCCTTTATTTTTTCATCATTTCTTGAATTTTATCAAAAACGAGAGTATGCTTAATTTAAAATCTAAATCTAACGGGAGAAATCGTCATGACACATTCGAATGCCCGGACCGGAACGATGTTGGAAGGTCCGCTGCTTAAATGTATCACTTTATATACTATACCTATTATTCTGACCGGAATTCTTCAGCTTCTATTTAATGCTGCAGACCTTGTTGTAGTCGGCCGATTTTGTGGCGAAATCTCGGTTGCTGCAGTTGGCAACGCCGGTACTGTAACCAGTCTGATCGTTAATCTGTTCATTGGTCTTTCTGTTGGAACGGGTGTCACAGTCGCTCATGCACTTGGCGCAAATAAGTCCGACAATGTCCACCGTGCAGTGCACACAGCCATACCAGCCGCCATCGTGTGCGGTCTTATTATCACAGTGGTTGGACTTGCATTTTCCAAAAACCTTCTTCGGCTCATGGACACTCCCGACAGCGTTTTACCGCTTTCTGATATCTACCTGAAGATTTATTTCGCTGGCACCATTTTCATGATGGTTTATAACTTTGCGGCCGCCATTCTTCGCGCAGCAGGCGATACGAAATCTCCCCTGATTTTTCTGACCATATCAGGTGTTGTCAATGTCATTCTGAACGTATTCTTTGTAACTGTTTTCCACATGAATGTTGCTGGAGTTGCCTTGGCCACCACCATTTCGCAGGGTGTTTCTGCAGTTCTTATCGTCATTGCTTTGATACGCCGCAACGATGCCTGTAAGCTTTATCTTTCAAAAATGCGTTTCTATAAGGCTCAGCTTTTAGAAATTATCCGCATTGGACTTCCCGCCGGTATCCAGAACTCACTGTTTTCGATTTCCAATGTCATTATCCAAACTTCGATTAACTCCTTTGGCGATATCTTTATGTCCGGTAACGCTGCCGCGAATAACATTGACGGCTTCATTTACGTCACATTGAACGGTTTCCATCAAACCGCATTAAATTTCATCGGGCAGAATGTTGGTGCCGGACAATACAAACGCGCCAAAAAGATCCTTTATGCCTGCCTGTGTTATGTCGTTGTCGTTGGATTAATTGTCGGAACTGCTATTTACTTAGCCGGACCGTTCCTGCTTTCCATCTATATTCCTGACTCGCCGGAAGCCGTAATGTGGGGTATGGTCCGCTTGTCCTGCCTCTGTTTTTCCTTCGTACTTGGCGGCTTGATGGATGTTTCCACCGGCGCTTTACGCGGCATGGGCGCCTCAACATCTCCAATGATAATTTCAGTGCTTGGAATCTGCGGTTTTCGAATTGTCTGGATCTATACTATTTTCCAAATACCGGCATTTCACACGCCTCAGTGCCTTTATATTTCCTATGCTGTTTCCTGGGGCATAACCTTCTTATTTCAGCTTGCCGCTTTCTTTCTCATTTATCGCAAAAAAACAAGACCTGCTTTGGAGTAAGCTGTTCAGCTTATTTTCATCTTTTTTCAAAAAAACTCTTTACAAATACCCCTCGCTCGATTATAATATTCTAGTCTTGAGTCGGGGGTATAGCTCAGCTGGGAGAGCGCTTGAATGGCATTCAAGAGGTCAGCGGTTCGATCCCGCTTATCTCCACCAAAACAAAAAGGACATCCTTTCGGATGTCCTTTTTGTTTTGCCTGGAATATTTCTGTTGTGCTCAGAAAAATTTCCAACATAAAATGATGCGCCGAAACCTAACAATATTGTAATAATCGAAATCATACGAATTCAATTTCAGGTCAATCGACAGGATGAGTCATAGGGTTTCCGCTCCAAAAAATATATAGGAAATAATCAAAATTCTATTCGCAAATTTCTAGTAAAATCTTTCCCAAAATTTCGACATAATACATTGCTATTTTCTTTGTAACGTGATAGGATATATTGATTTATTTTGTTTGTTTTCAGCAAATCAAAATAATAATCAAATTTAATTCTTTTAACTATACGTTTGCATTCAAGGAATGTTGTTTTATGAATAGGAAATTCAGATTATCTACTGCATTGGATGTTGACGATCTGCTAATGGAATGTGTCCCATATGCAATTCGTCTTGCCAATGAGAAATATAAGTTTGATCCTCCCCTGTCTATCTACGAAGTAGATCGTTGGGGCAAGCTTGGTACCCGCGCGGATGTTATTTTTGAATTTTTCAATGATCCTGAATTCTTCCGCACTCAACCAGTCATTAAAGGTGCAAAAGAATTTGTGCGCAAATTGTCCCAGATGACCGAAGTCTTTATTTCTACCTCGGTCTATCCTCAGTTCATGAGTATTCGAGCACAGCGTATTATGGAGGAATTCCCTGAAATCCCTGCTGACCACATCTACATGGGATCCCGCAAGGATAAAATTGATGTGGACATCCTGTTTGATGACGGTGCTCACAATGTGTTCGCTTCCAATGCTGCATATCCAATTCTTATGCGCAGACCATGGAATCGGGAAGCAACCGGTATGCTGGCTGTAAACACTTATGACGAATTCCTGAAGCTGGTTGAGATTATTGCAGACAGTTACAGCACAAAGTCTGATCTGTATTCTCTGGATGAACCCTCGGTCATTGTCTTTGTCGGACCCTCGGGCAGCGGAAAGAACGACATTGTTCGTGAACTGGAACAGTCGAGTGATTGTGTTGAAAAGTTGGTTAGTTATACCACGATGGAGCAGGTCGACCTATTCTCTATGGATCGTTATAAATACATTTCTGAACAGGAGTTTTTGGCTATGTATCAGCGCGGTGAGATGTTTGAATCCACCAATTATGCCAACCACTTTTATGGCTCCCGCAAAGAAGATGTAGAACAAATTCTGCAAAAGGGGCGCCATGTGCTGACTGTCATGGACATCTGCGGTGCCATGTCACTGAAAACCCACTTCCCTAACGTTGTTACCATTTATGTGCGCCGCGACAAACGGGATCTACTGACCTCTATTCTTGAAAAAGAGATTCCGACAAAAGAAAAAGTTAACAGATTGCTTGCCTTGGAAACAGAACGGCAGAACGCAGAAGTCTGCGACTATGTTGTAGAGTTTGAATCCTGCGAAAAGGCAGTACAAGAGATTCGAGAGAAGCTGAATCTTTAATGCCGGAAAGGAGCACCGGATGATCGATCTGCATACACATTCCACCTATTCCGATGGAACGGTTACCCCAACGGAGTTAATTGCCTTGTGTAAGCAGGCAGAAATCACCAGTGTTGCTCTGTGCGATCACAATACAGTTCGTGGTCTTCCGGAATTTTTGGACGCTGCCCGAGAACAAAATATTGATGCGATTCCCGGAGTCGAATTCTCCACCGAATACAATGGTACCGAATTACACATTCTTGGGCTTTTCATCCCTCCTGAGCATTATAAAACAGTTACTGAATTACTCGACGAAATGCTCGAAGAAAAAGAACGCAGTAACCGTGAGCTTGTCAAGGCATTGGACCACGTCGGCATCCATCTCGATTACAATGTAATTCAGGCAAATCATTCTGGTGGACTGATCAATCGTGCGGTTATTGCTTCCGAAATGGTTCGGCTGGGATATGTAAATTCCGTGAAAGGAGCTTTTTCAAATTATTTATCTGAAAAGCATGGTTTATATCATCCTCCCCGCCGGCTTGGCAGTTTGGATACCATTCAATTCATTCGCTCCATCGGTGCTGTGTCAGTTCTTGCGCATCCGTTCTTGGATCTTGACGAACTAGGATTACGCGATTTTTTGCGTGATGCAACCAAAGTTGGATTGGATGGCATGGAAACACGCTATGCAAAGTATGATGATGCCACTTCCCGCTTGGCAACCGAAATCGCCTCTGAATATGAAATTCTGGAAAGTGGCGGAAGTGATTTCCATGGAGCAAACAAGCCTGATATTCAACTAGGTACAGGCAGAGGATCGCTCTGTGTTCCGTATGAATTTCTGAATCTACTTCGACTACGCAGCGCACATGCAAGAAATCAAATCAATTCCTTGCTGCATTGAATGAGGCGCGTGTCCCAAAGGAGTTACAGTTATGGTTTACGACCTACAAAAAGCAAGCGTATGGAAGCGTTTTGCCGCATGGTTGCTGGACATTATTTTGGTCTGTATTCTTGTTGTCGGAATCGCTTTTATGTTGTCTGCCGCACTGGGATATGACAAATACAGCGACCGTGTCAGCGAGATTTACGATCAATACGAAGAGCAGTACGGCGTTTCTTTTGATGTCGGACCGGAAGAGTACCAAAGTTGGACTGAGGAAGAGCGCAAGAACTTTGATCATGCATATCAGGAACTGGTCAGCAATGAGGAGGCAATGCATGCATACGGCATGACGGTCAATCTGACCATGGTGATTGCCAGCTTGAGCATTTTAATTGCTATTATTCTGTTGGAGTTCGTTGTGCCGCTGCTGTTCAAAAACGGACAGACTGTTGGAAAGAAGATTTTCAGTTTATGTGTGGTTCGTGTTGACTGTGTCAGAATGAATCATCTACAACTGTTTACACGTACCGTTCTTGGCAAGTTTGCCATAGAAACCATGTTGCCGATTTATATTTTACTGACCGTGTTTTGGGGTATCACGAGCGCAACTCCCCTGGTAATTTTGGTTGTTCTGGCAATTGCTCAGTTGGTCGTTCTGATTGTTACTCGTAAAAATCAGGCGATCCATGACCTTCTTGCCGGAACTGCCGTAGCCGATTATTCCAGTCAGATGATTTTTAACAGCGAAACTGAATTGATCGAACTGCAAAAGAAGCTAGCAGCAGAACGTGCTGCAAATCAAATTTATTGAGCACAAAATTATTTAAATAAATGTGTAGATAAGAGGAAGGGAATTGTATGAAAGTAGTACTGCAAAACCTGACAAAAGTTTTCCCGAGCCGCGACAAAAAAGCTGGCAAAGAAGTGGTGGCTGTCAATGATTTCACATTTGAGATCCCCGACGGCAAGCTGATTGGCTTGCTTGGCCCCTCCGGTTGTGGCAAGAGCACTACGCTGTACATGATCAGCGGCCTGCAGAAGCCCACCGGCGGAAAAATCTTTTTCGGTGATGACGATGTAACCGAACTGACCACCGAAAAGCGTGGCATTGGCTTGGTGTTCCAGAATTATGCACTCTACCCCCATATGACTGTGAAGCAGAACATCATGTTCCCCCTGGAGAATCTGAAGGGTGCCGACAAACTCAGTAAAACCGAGATGCACGAGCGTGCTCTTGAGGCAGCCAAACTGGTTCAGATCGACGAACTGATGGACCGAAAGCCCAACGAACTGTCGGGTGGTCAGCAGCAGCGTGTGGCAATTGCCCGTGCTCTGGTTAAGATGCCCCGTGTTCTGCTGCTGGATGAGCCTCTGTCCAACCTGGATGCCCGTTTGCGTTTGCAGACCCGCGAAGAGATCCGCCGCATTCAGAAGGAAACCGGAATTACTACCGTATTTGTGACTCACGACCAGGAAGAGGCTATGTCCATTTCCGATATGATCGTAGTTATGAAACTCGGTGTTGTGCAGCAGATCGGCGAGCCTCAAGAGGTTTATGATGATCCCGTCAACCTGTTTGTTGCTAAGTTCCTAGGTACTCCTCCCATCAATGTGCTTACCGGTCGCGTGGAAAACGGTGTCGTTTACATCGGCGAGGATGCCGTCCTGGAAGTCACCGGCGTGGAAGATCAGGAGGTTATCATTGGTATTCGCCCTGAAGGCTTCGACCTGGATGACAACGGCCCTCTGTGCTGCCAGTTGAACAATGTTGAGGTCATGGGCCGCGACGTCAGTGTTGTTTCCACCAACGCCGCTTCTATCAATCCTCTTGTGCGCTCCATCATTAATGCTGACAACAAGGTTGATCTTTCCAAGAATGAAGTGCGCTATCGTGTCAAGCCGCATAAGTTCTTCCTGTTCCATAAAGAAACCGAAGAGCGAATTCGTTACGAGGTGAAGTAATATGGTTGACAGTAAGCAACAGTGGAAAGCCTGGGTTTACCTGGCACCGGCGATCATTCTGCTGCTGGTGTTCACAGCCTGGCCTATCATCAACACCCTTCGCATGGCTTTTCTGGAAGGTTACAGCGGTCTGCAGGCAATGGGTGGCAGAACTTTTGAATTCGGCCTCGGCAACTTCCTGACCGTTATCAAGTACAAGAAGTTTTTGCTCTGCATGAAGAACACTGTTCTTCTTTGTATAACTACGGTTCCGATTTCTACCGTTCTGGCTCTTCTGATTGCCGTTGCGCTTAATTCCATCAAGCCTCTGCAGAAATTTCTGCAGACGATCTTCTTCCTGCCTTATGTAACCAACTCCATCGCTATCGGCATGGTGTTTGCTACGATGTTCAACATCATTGGCCTGAAGCCTGACGGTCTGTCTGCTGACACATGGGGCATTATCAACAATGTTATTCAAATGTTTGGCGGTGATCCAATCAACTGGATCAATCCCGGATCAGATTATTGGGCGAACATCGTTGTTATGATCGTCTATATTGTTTGGAATGCTCTTCCTTTCAAGATTTTGGTTCTGCTGGGTGGTTTACAGAGCATCAACAAGCAGTATTACGATGCTGCCAAGGTGGACGGAACATCCCGCACCAGAGTGTTGACCCGTATTACCGTACCCCTGCTCTCCCCCATGCTGGCCTATGTTATCATCACCGGTTTCATTGGCGGCTTCAAGGAGTATACAAGCATTGTCGGTATTTTCGGCGATAAGATGGGTCCCGCACACGATGCAGGCCGACTGAATACCATGGTTGGTTTCGTTTACGATGCACTTGAAGGTGACTTCCAGGGTCGTGCCAGTGCAGCTGCTCTGATTCTGTTTGTGATCATTCTGGTCGTTACCTTCATCAACAACAACTTCATCAAGAAGCATGTTCACTATTAAGGAGGTGCCTGATATGTCTAACAAACAAAAAGTCATGAAGGCACAGGACCTGCAGAAGGTTGCAGCCGCTTCCAAAGTGAGCAAGACGCTTGTTAAGATCGGTGTTTATGCATTCCTGATTATTATGGCTCTGATCGTCCTGTTCCCCTTTTACTGGATGATCATCTCGTCTCTGAAGACTTTAGCCGAGTATCGTCAGCCCACGCCGACCTTCTGGCCTCAGACCTTGATGTGGAGCAACTATGTTGACGCCTTTGCCACCGCAAATCTGGGCAGATTATTTTTAAATACCGCTTACGTCGGTATCGTGTCTACCCTGCTGAGTCTGATCATTACCGTGCTTTGCGCATTCGCCTTTGCCCGTTTGGAGTTCAAGGGAAAAGAAGGCCTGTTTGGTCTGCTGCTTGCCACTATGATGATTCCCGGCGAGCTGTTTACCATCACCAATTATCTGACCATCAACCAGTTGGGCTGGATGAATACCTTTGAGGCCTTGATTATTCCGTTCCTGGTGAGTGTATTCTACATTTATCTGCTGCGCCAGAACTTTATGCAAATTCCCAACGAGCTATATCTGGCCGCCAAGGT
>RHMF01000948.1_pt1 | contig 15819 bp, 13 predicted proteins | sample 5365151 | NCBI WGS metagenome assembly RHMF01 (sample SAMN10266501, study PRJNA497801) | feces metagenome | isolation source: feces | host: Bos taurus | place: China: Prairie of Fairy Mountain | collected 2017-08-14 | reverse complement strand
TTTTCAACCTTTAAGAGTCGTTTATCAACTCTTGAGCGAAAATCCTCACGTGGATTGCATTTACGACCAATAATAGTAACGTTCATAGAAACATCCCCTTTGCTATTATTTCTGCTACAATAATAACATTTTTGGGATGTTTTGTCAATAACTTTTGTTAAAAATGCACAGTTCTTTTACATTTTCTTATCAAGATTACGACGCCAATGAAATAGGTATTGCTGGGCTATTCCCTCTGTACCTTTGATACAATCAGGTAAACCATTGGGATATAACTCACTCACAATTCGCTTTACCCATACATCCTGAGGAAACGCTTCAATTCTACCGAAACCATATAGAAGAGCGCATTGTGCAACCTTTTCACCAACACCACTAATTTTAAGTAACTCATTTTTGGCGCTGTCAAAATCCAGCGTTCTAATTTTTTCTATGTCAACCTCTTTAGTTGATATTTTTTTGGCAGCATCCAAAATGTATTTATTTCTGAAACCAGCTCTTAAAACATCCAAATCATTGATATTAAGACATGCCAATTTTTCTGCCGTAGGGAAAGAATACCTTTCGCCCAACTTTTCACCAAAATTCTCACAAAGTCTTTCAATTATTCCTTTAATTCGCGGAATATTATTGTTTGCAGAAATAATAAATGAACAAATAGCCTCCCACTCATCCTGTTTTAAAATTCTTATTCCTTTATACATTTCACAAGCAGATACAAGAGTTTCATCATTATAGGAATTTAAAACTGAAACATAATCGCGGTCTAAATCAAAATACTCTTTCCAAACTAAATCAAAATCATATTCGGTAGTATTATAAAAAATAATATCATTATTCTCTAATTGCTGTAATTTTAAATATTTATTTTTTACAACACCCGACCAGATATTTTCATTATATTTTATCCACCTGAAAGCCTGTCCGCAATCAAGAGTAAAATTTAAATTTAAACATTCAGGATTTTTTATAATTATATTATTTTTATCCTTAATAATCTCCAAAAACATCACCTTATAAAATAATTTATAAAAAATATTACTATTAGAGTTATTATAACATTAAATATTTAAAGTCGCAACTATTAATAAATCTCGCATCTAAAAAATTCTACTATTCCAACAGTAATTCAGCTAAAAATTTGTTGCAAATTCCCATTAGTAAAACTCAACAATTTTTACAAACAAATTAATTAAAACTATTTTTCCATTTTGTATAATTTAATAAACGAGCATAACAAAGTGTATATTTCCATTTTTTCTTAATTTTGTCAATTTCTTTGAAGAAAATGTCGAAAACCTATCTAAATCACCATTTAACACGCTAGTTATCTACATTATGAACAGAGTTATGAACATTTTTTAAGGCGAAAAACGCATTTTTAATTATACTAAAAGTATAAAATACTTGCATGTCATTTTGACAAACATAAAATTTGACAAGTATTTTTATGATTTTTATTGATTATTTTTTTGAATTTTCTATTTAATTTTTCCATTATATTTCTTTAAATTTTTTCTAGTTCACTTGAATATTTTTCTGCAGATTTTCACACTATATTTTTATAAAATATAAAGGTAGGATTTCTTATGATTAAAGGAATTAACAAACAAGTTTTAGAGATTTCAGAAACTAATAATGGATATTTTGAAAAGGCTTTATTTTTTGTAAAACCAGAATATTCACATTTTTCAGAAAATAAATTACGCGACTTAGCACACACAGAATTAAAAAATGCAACCCATCCACCAAAACAAAAAAGTTTTAGTTGCAACAAAAAAATCAAGGTCGGTTTATATGGACTTTCTATTTTTATAATAGGTTTTGTTATCGGATTTTTAATTTCATTTATAATTTGATATTTAAGTGATAATATGTTAAAATATTCGTAATATAATATCAGACAGGAGTTCTTATGAGATACCACAATATTTTATGGGATTGGAACGGCACTCTTATTGATGATGCCGTTACCTCCCTTAATTGCGTAAATGATATGCTTTCTGAAATGAACAAGCCATTAATAACTCTGGACCAGTATTACACCTATGTAGAAACGCCTATAATTGGCTTTTACAGGCATATCTTGACTGAAGAGGAACTAGACTTTCCCGCTATTTCGAAATCATTCCACGATAGCTATAGCAGGCGTATAAACGAAACAAGCTTAGCAAAAAATGCAATTAAAGTACTTAAGACTTTAAAGAAACATGGTGCTAAGCAATACATAATAACCGCTACCAAAGAAGAAAGTGCAAAAAAACTCACTAAAGAATATAATGTCAGTGAATATTTTGATGGTATTTTTGGCGCGGATAACACTCTTGCTGAAAGCAAGGTGGAAAGAGCATTAACTTTCTTTAAAAATAATAATATTAACCCAACAGATACCGTTTTTATAGGCGACAGTCTTCACGACCTTGAAACCGCAAACGCTCTGGGCGTTGACTGTATATTAGTTACATTTGGTCATCAGGGTAAAGCCATTATTGAGAGCAGTGGTACTGTTACAGCAGACAATTTAATTGATGTTTTAGACATAATAATGGATGACCGAGCGGTTGATTTTCACACTCATTCTACTTTTTCTGATGGCACTATGACACCTACTGAGCTTATAAAGCACGCAGAGGAAGTCGATCTTTCTGCTATAGCATTAACCGACCATGATTCTGTTGATGGTATAAAAGAAGCATTTGAGGCAAGTAAAAACAGTTCTGTTGAATTTATACCAGGAATAGAATTTTCAGTTACTGCAGATACCGAAATTCATATAATTGGATTATTTATTGACCCCAACAATGAAATTCTTTTAAAAACTATTGAAAAAACTCGTAGTCAAAGAAAGAATAGAATGGAGGAAATTTGCAGAAAGCTTCGCGATCACGGATTTGATATTACCTATGAAGAGGCACTAAAGCTTGCTGGTGGCGACTTTTTAGGAAGAGCTCATATTGCCCACCTTATGATGCAAAAGGGATATGTAGAAAGCATAAAAGAGGCCTTCGATAAATATATCGGCCTAAACAAACCATGTTATGCCGTAAAAAAAGAAATCACTCCACAAGATGCTATTACAGCAATAAGAAGTGCTGGCGGTCTTGCTTTTTTGGCACATTTGCATCAAACAAAATTTGATAAAGATAAACTCTTTACTCTTTTAAGCGAATTAAAAAATTATGGCCTTAATGGTATTGAGGGATACTATACTGAATACACAAATGAGCACATAATTGAATTCAGAACACTCGCACAAAAGCTAGGGCTTTTTTATTCTGGCGGTTCAGATTTCCATGGAACTATGAAACCACAAGTAAAATTAAAGTCCGGATATTCCGACTTACATATACCATACAGTATTTTAACAACATTAAAGCGTTTAAAATCAAATTTATAGTCAAAAATAGGATTGCAAGCAATTGCAATCCTATTTTTTGGTGGTATTTTAATGAGTGGTTTTATAAAAGTTAAGGCAAAGGAATTACTGTTAGGAAATACATTAAAGCTTTTTTTAGTGTTTATTACTTCATTTGTTTTAAAAGTAACTTCTATAATCTCTATTGTTTTATTCACACATTTTTCTTTGGTAAGTAGCTTTTTACAAAATCTAGTTGCTACTTATAATAGTCTTTTGATTTATTTTATTTACAGTTTAATTATTGTAACATTATACTTTTTACTTTTTTTATTTTTATCTGGCTTAAAACTTGGCGAAAAAGCTATTTTTTTTATGCAATCAAAAGGGAGTAACGCAAAATTTAAATATCTATTCATATTTCTAAAACCAAGTCAAAGCATAAGGGCATTTTTACTTTATTTCAAAACATTCTTTTTAAAGATTAATTGGTTTATATTCTTTTATATGCCTCCGCTTTTTTGCCTGTTACTCACAATATTTCTCTATTTCAATTCATATATTTACACAGCAGTATTTTACACCCTACTATTCGGTACCGTAATTTTATTATCAATATCACGATTTTTTTATAATTGCACAATTATTCGCTATTCTTACGCATCTTATTACCTTTGCACTGATTTGAAGATTAGTGTAAGTGATGCTATCTCAAAAAGTACAGAAAACACCGATGGGTTTATAAAGGACGGTGTATTCCTAAAAGCTTCTTTTCTACCTTGGATATTGAGCTGTATTTTAATTTTGCCTTTATTTTATGTGATTCCCTTTATACAGCTTACAAAAGCAAAATTTGTAACTTTTACTGACGGTCTTCATAAAGCTCTGCCACAAAATTTTTATTATCCAATCTGACGTAAGATAAAAAACCGGCAATCACTAAAAAGTGATTGCCATTGCCTTTAATTATTCATCTAAATTGATAGTTCCTGTCCTGTTGATTTTTCTGATTTCATCTTCATTGATGCTATCAAGTCCTTCGACATCCTGAACTGTTGGTGCTTTCGCTAATTCGCTACGCTTATTCTTTATAAAATCATCGTGACGAATAGCAGGTTGACCTGTCATTGGCTCTACGAAGAACAACTCATCTTCTTCATCTTCTGCCATGGCTCTGTATCTGTTAACAAGTAACCATATAATTATCGCTACAGCAACAACTGCAATTGCTACAATTGTTATAATTTTTCCCATATCAGATTTTTCATCATTTTTATTTTCATTATCAGCTACAATATCATCAACTGATTCAAATTGTGCTTCGACAATTACATTGTTTTCTGGCATTACAAAAGAAAAATCTTCAATAAATTTACCATTTACACTGAGAGAATTTTCAACCAATTGACTTCCTTCATCAGGTGTAACTGTAATTGTAACAATTTCGCCAGCTTGTGCTTTTTCCGGTTCAACAGTAACAACGCCACCCAAATTAGTGCTCACTGTAATTGTAAATAATGATTCATCCTGAAGAGAAGCCCATTTTGCATAAAGAATTGTATCTTCTGTAGCTTTTGATGTTATAAAATCCCATCTTTCAGTAAGTGCTTCATCAGAATACCAGCCATCAAACTTAAAGCCCTCTTTTTTAGGTGCTTCAGGCACCTCAACTATTCCGTTATCATCAACAGCAATTTCCAAAGCTTCTTCGCCGTTATTCAACTCCAACTTAATAGTAAACCCTTCTATTGCCTGAGTAGTAGATGCACTTGTTGTATACACCGGACGATAACTACTTGTAGTTGTAGGTTTTCTTGTAGTTATTGGTTTGGTTGTTGTAGGCCTTGTAGTCGGTTCACTTGTTGTTTTCTCTTCGGTTGGCTCTTCTGTTGTTATTTCATTAATAACAAAATCGGAATCGTCGCCCTCCTCTGTTGCAAATGCATAAAAATTAACAGAAAGAGCAGAGACAAGCACTAAGATAGCCGCCATTAAAACTTTAACTTTCTTAACCTTCATCACAATACTCCAATCAATAAGTAGAACTCATATCTTCATTTACTTTCTCTTGAACTGTCTTTTTGTATGTAGAGTTGTTAATTTTTTCTTGAAGCATATTATAAAATAAATCTTCGTCTATAGGAAGAGATACTGTTTCACCTAACCAGCTTGAAAGAAATGCTGCGTTAGAAATAGTGAGACCATTTATACCCTCTTCACCAGAAGCTGTAAGTTCTTCACCACGAAGAATTGCACCCGCAAACTTATTCATAACCTCAACATGCTGTTCATTTCTGCCATCAAGCTCTACTTCATAAGTTTTAGATTCAATATCTGTGAAGCCATCGCCACAGCCTTTGATATTCTCTGACACACATTGTGACAATTCTGTTATTGTCAGTACACTATTTTCGCATATTATCTTTGCTTTGTCAAGTGTTATTTCTAACCTATTTGTGCCCGGATAATCGCCTGTTGTTGTGATAAATGCACCAGTAGCACCATTTTTATACTGTGCATAAATCATAACATCATCTTCAACTTCTATATCGTGCCATTTACCCTCATGACAAACTGCAGTAATTTTCTCAGGCATACCACAAATCCATTGCCACAAGTCAAGCTGATGTGGACATTGATTTAAAAGTACACCGCCACCTTCGCCTGACCAGGTTGCACGCCATCCACCTGAATTATAATAAGCCTGTGTTCTGTACCAGTCAGTTATAATCCAAGTAACTCTTTTAATTTCACCATATTTGCCACTATGCACTAATTCGTGAGCTTTTCTGTAAAGACAATTAGTTCTCTGATTGAACATAATACCAAATACCTTGTCGCTTTTCTTAGCAACCTCATTCATTTCACGAACTTGCTTTGTGTAAACACCTGCAGGCTTCTCACTCATTACGTGAAGACCTTTATTAAGACCCTCAATTACCATTGGCGGATGGAAATAGTGAGGTGTTGCAATAAGAATTGCATCCACTTCGCCCGAATCCATAAGTAAAGATGCATCAAGAAACGTTTTTACATCTGGCAACTGTTCCTTCGCCCAATCCAACCTATCCTGTTTCACATCACAAACTGCAGTAATTACAAACTCTGGCATTTTTTTCTTTAAGTAATTTTTAATATGGCTTGAACCCATATTACCTACACCTATAATACCCAAGCGAACTTTTTCCATAATAGTTTCTCCTTTATAATTTATAATTAATCGTTACATTGATTTAAACAACTCTGGTAGCTTCTTTAAAGCTGACGGAATATTCTTTAAAAGCTTCATTGCACTCGGTGTCAACGGCTTATCATTAAGCACATCACAAAGTGCATCGCACATTTCGTCATTAAATACACCTGAACTCATTGTAACAAAGCAACGAAGCGGAATCTGAAATGCTGTATTTTTCATCATTTCGCTATTTATGCCACCACCGCCAATTTTTTCTACAACAGCCGTAATAACTTTTGTAATTTTCTCACCGCGTTTAGTTCCAACTGCATATTCCAAAGTACAGTTTTTATCAATCGGTAGTGACATATCACGCTCTTTTTCAGGAATTTTGTGACATAAAACAGCTGTGAATTCATCATCAGTAGCAAATGCCATATCACCATTGTAATACACAGGTGCTTGTAACTTATAATCTGGTACATCCACCTCAATTGATGATGTAATGCTCACCTTATCTGTCAAGAGAATTTCTCTTGAAGAAGTACCGACAAGAATTTTATATTCACCACTTTCAACATGCCAATCGTGAACATTAACATTATAAAAGGCAAATGAGCGTTTATTGAGTTCTATTTCAACAGTTGTCTCTTCTCCAGATTTTAAGAACACCTTTTTAAAGCCCTTTAACTCCTTGGGAGCTTTAAAAATTTTACTTTCAGGTGAAGCAACATAAAGCTGACAAACCTCAGCACCATCTCTTTCACCGATATTTTTAACCTTAAATGAAACGACAAGTGTTTCGTTATCCGTAAATTCTTTTTTACTCAATTTAATATTGCTATATTCAAATTGTGTATAAGAAAGGCCGAAACCAAATGGGAATAAAACCTCTTTTTCAGTTTTATCATAATATCTATAGCCTATGAAGATACTTTCTCTGTACTCAACTGTAAGAAGTGTTCCAGGGAAATTATATCTCGATGGCGTATCGTCTAAATTAAGTGGATATGTCTCAGAAAGCTTACCAGATGGGTTAACCTTACCCGTCAATACATCAAACATAGCACCGCCACTTGCCTGACCTGACAAAAGACCATTAAGCACAGCCTTTACATCATAAAGCCATGGCATAGAAACTGCTGCACCTCCTGAGAGAACAACTACAACATTTTCATTTTTTTCTAACACTGCATTAACAAGTGCATTGTGTGATGGTGGTAAATTTATATGTTTTCTGTCAAAGCCTTCTGACTCATAAATTTCAGTAAGACCTATAAATACTACTGCAATATCTGCCTTTGAAGCTAACTCTGCCGCTGAAGCAATAAGCTTTTCATCCACTTCATCAGTTGTTTTATCGTAGCCCCTTGCATACGCAACTTTATAACCATTTTTTAAAAATTCCTGATAACAGGAATCAAGCTCTGTAGGATTTATAAGTGAGCTACCCGCACCCTGATATCTTGGTTGCTTTGCCATCTCACCTATAAATGCAATTTTCTTTGATTTGTCATCTAGTGGTAAAATATTTTCTTCATTTTTAAGAAGCACCATTGAATTACCCGCAATTTTTCTTGCAAGTGCATGATGTGCCTTCATATCACAATCATAATTTGAGTGCAAATTTTCTGCACCTTTAAAAATCAATTCTAAAATTGTGTCAACATTTTTGTCGAGCACATTTACATCTAACTCGCCTGAATTTACAGCATTAACTATTTTTTTCGGACCTATGCCGCCTGAGCTTGGCATTTCTAAATTTTTACCAGCCTTTATGCCATCGACAATTTCGTTTTCAGCACCCCAGTCAGTAACAACAAGTCCATTATAGCCCCATTCATCTCTTAAGACATCAGTAAGAAGCCATTTATTTTCTGCACAATATGTACCATTTAATTTATTATAGGCATTCATTATTGTCCACGGCTTAGCTTCTTTAACTGCAATCTCAAATGCAGTAAGATAAATTTCTCTTAACGCTCTTTCATCAACAACTGAATCTATAGTCATTCTCCTGCATTCCTGATTATTAGCAGCAAAATGTTTTAAAGAAGTACCCACACCTTTGCTTTGAACACCATTTATAAATGAAGCCGCCATTTTACCAGCTAAAAACGGGTCTTCTGAAAAATACTCAAAGTTTCTGCCACAAAGTGGTGAACGCTTCATATTGACACCAGGTCCTAAAAGAACGGAAACATTTTCTTTTAAGCACTCGTCACCTAACGCTTTACCCATCTCACCTATGAGCTCTATATCCCAACTACTCGCGGTTGCACTAGCTGTAGGAAAACAGGTTGCAGGAGCACTATTACCTAAAACATCACCAGCTGCGGTCTTTTCCTGATTTTGCTTTCTGAGACCATGCGGTCCATCAGTAACCATAATTGATGGAATTCCCAAGCGACCGACATCTACTAAATGCCAAAAATCTTTGCCTGAGCAAAGTGCCGCTTTTTCTTCTAATGTAAGCTTTGAAATAATTTCTTTGTATTTCATAAAAATCGCCTCACATTTTTAAAATATTTTTGGGAAAACTAGTTTTACCATATATGTTAGGTGGTGATACTATGAGTAAAAATAAGAATAAAAACCAAGCTAAAGATGAAGAAGTAATAAAGGCTTATAAAAATGATTTTACTAATGTAAAAAGTGATGTGAACGGCTCTTACACAGGCATTACTGAAAATGGTGAAATTCCTGAACAAGATGCTGATGACCTTTAACCCCCTGTATCCGTTATCTCCTGATGACGGATATTTGTTATTTTTATCGTGTTTTTGATTTAACGCTTATAAAACCTATTACAGAAAATACAACCTGAGTTATAATAAGCGGAACTACTGACAGCTCGGCACCACCAGCCACAAACGAAAACGCTGCCGCAAATGCAATACCAATAGCACACGCACCTATCTGGAGCACCGAATTAGAGTTTTTAATTTTACCTAAAGAAAGTGCAGAAGCAACCGAAGCTAAGTAAGAAGCACTTTTGCCATCGTGCATCAACACAGAATCTGCTGCCGTTCTCAATTCTTTTGTGTAACTATTTAAAATATCACCAGATACTGCACTTAAAACCTTTACGCCACTCGTTGGAATGGAAAGATTTTTTGCCACCATATTATCTGTAATATTTGCATCGTCATTACTTAAAAGGAGCGAAATACTCTCTTTTTCAATCTTTCTTAAATGTTTTGCATTTTCCTCATTTATGTCATAGCTGACAATAAACATCGCAGCCAGCTTGCCTTCTATAGCAAGAAATAGCGGGTATCTGTCATCGTGAATATATTTTTCAACAAAAGCTCTATCAGGAACTTCAACATTATGATTTCTTAATAAATCATAGCTACCCACAAGAACACGTCTGTTCTGAATCCATGCTGAAAGCCCAAGCTTATCTTCATAAGCTAATGTATCGACTGGTGGCAACAACTCAATTCTATCCATAACAACTCTTTTGAAAAGATTACCTAAAGCTCCACCTGAAGCTACAAGCATAGCCGCAGTGTGAAGAATCGCTTCATCTACCTTCATTGAATGAAATGTTTTAATTCCATAAACATTACCGCCATCTTTATCAAAAACATCAGTTGAATTAACAGTCATACCATTAGCTACTGCACACATTTTATTAGCTTCCCAGCCAGTAATGATACCGCCCTTTTTGCGAAGCTTTTGTGAAAGCTTATTTATCGCCATATTATCACACAAGAAAATAAAGCAAGGTGCAGACATAGCAGTTACAGCTGCAAATGCACTTATACCATTAAATAAATTTTTTGAAATTATTGTTGTAATAACACCAACTAACAACGCAACACCGAGGGAAATCGGAACCAATTTTTTATTAACATCATCAGCAGGGTAATATTTTTTAGAGAGTTCTAAAAATCTACCTGGAAATTTTGTTTTTTGCGAAGCTAATACAATTGGTTCGTCAAGTAAAAGTCCGCGACCAATTTCGAAAGCGGTTTCTTTTCTCTCGATATGTGAAATAGAATGAAGCTCTTTTTCAGAAATTATATTGAAAGTTCTTCTCAATCTTCTTGCTTCTAAAAATGAACCAAGTGAGTTAAACACAAGTGGTAAAACTGCAATTGATGTATAGAGTGAAAGTTGATTTTCAAATGGAAGCGAGGCAAAGAAGAAGGAAATATTCTGCATAATTGCAACAAGCAACGCAATTGAGGAACCGCTAAACCTATTGAATTTAAAACCTTTTATTGCTCTTAAGCCTTCAAAAAAAGAATCCTTAGACACAGAGCAGGCTATTATTATTAAAATTAAATTCAAAAGAATTACAGGAAACTCATTTTTATGAACAAGCGAATTTGGTGCATATATAGCACTTGCAACTACTGCTAAAACTAACAGTAACACGAAACAAATAAAAGTAACAAGGGTTGCTAATGCAGAGTTTTTCTCTTGCTTTTTTAAATAAAGGTGAACCTTGAATTTATCATTCACACTTCTATATTCATCCAAGCCAAACTTTGCTGAGTCATCTTCCTCTGAATTTTGCTCTGGCTCAGTACTCACAACGAATTCGGCTGCTTTTTTTCTTCTCTTTTTAATTAACTCTCTTTCAACCTCATCTTCGTCAACAATCTGCACCTCAGCAGTATTGAAGCCCTCGAATGAAAGTTGCATATCATCTTCTTCAATAAGCTCTGTTTCAGGCGAGCTACCATCAGTAACAGCTAATGAACGAAGACCAATTGTTTTCTCGTTTCTTATTTCTTTTGTAGATTGCTCTTTTTTCTGCTCTTCTCTTAATAAATCCTCTGAAACAAGTAATGGCACAGGCTCTAACTCTTTTGTGTTTTTAAAATTACTAGCCTTTTTTACAAAACCGCCACGCTCATAAGGCTGTTCACCAGCTGGAATAAACTTGTGTTCTGCAGTTTTCTCTAAATTGTACATTGGTTTATTAAGAAAACGGTCACGATATTTATCGCTTTCAAGTGCGGTAAAAGCTCTTGTTTTATTATCAACACCTGATTTTTCAACAGTTGTAGTTTTTATTTTATGTTCAATATCTTCATTATAGGTAGGTCTTGGGTCAACAGATTCCGATTTAATTATATTAGGAGAAATCTGTTCTGGCTCAAATTCCTTTTCAGATGCTATACCGCTATCCTGCAATAATTCATCTATTTCCTCAAAAGTCCATTTTCTAGGACTCCCGCTACCATATAAATCATCGTACAAATCTGTTCACCTACCTTTATCACAAAATAATTCCATCAATCTCTTTGACGAGAAACCTCGTACATTAAAATACCTGCTGCAACTGATGCATTAAGTGAATTTATTTTACCTTTCATTGGCATAGAAAGTGTAACATCACATTTTTCTTTAACTAATCTGCCAACTCCGTTGCCCTCTGAGCCTATAACAAGTGCTATTGCACCTTTTAAATTACTTTTATAAAATGGTTCACCATCCATATCTGCACAGTAAACCCATACTCCGCGTTTTTTAAGTTCATCAATAGTCTGTGGAATATTTGTTACTCTTGCAACATGCATAAATTCAACTGCACCAGCACTTGTTTTAGCAACAGTAAAGCTCAAAGATGCACTTCTGCGTTTTGGAATAATAACGCCGTGAGCACCCGCAGCCTCTGCAGTACGGATAATAGCACCTAAATTATGTGGGTCCTCAATCTCGTCACAGATAATTATAAATGGTGGTTCGTTTCGTTCTTCAGCAGTTGCAAAAATATCCTCTACACTTGAGTATTCTTTAACTGCACCAAATGCTGCAATACCCTGGTGATTATTGTGACCACAAACAAAGTCAAGCTTTTTAGGGTCAACCTCTTTAATTACAATTCCTGCCTTTTTTGCATCAGCTACTATTTTGGGAATAGAGCCACTTCTATCACCGCGGGCAACCATTACGCTATCAAGAGGTCTGCCACTTTTTATTGCTTCGGCAACTGAATTTCTGCCGAATATAACATCTTTTTCATTTTCTCTTTCGTTACTAAGAGAAGCGTCATTTTTAATCATATTTTATAACCTTTATTATTTGTTAGGAATAAGTTTTTCTTTACCACCCATATATGGTCTTAAAGCAACCGGAATGTTTACGGTACCATCTTCATTAAGATTATTTTCAAGGAATGCGATTAACATTCTTGGTGGAGCAACAACTGTATTATTGAGTGTATGTGGGAAGTATTTGCCATCCTTACCATTTACACGGATTTTAAGTCTTCTTGCCTGTGCATCAGAAAGATTTGAGCAAGAACCAACCTCAAAGTATTTCTGTTGACGAGGACTCCAAGCCTCAACATCAATTGACTTAACCTTTAAGTCTGCAAGATCACCTGAGCAACACTCAAGTGTTCTTACAGGAATATCGAGTGAGCGGAAAAGGTCAACAGTATTCTTCCAGAGATTAGTGAACCACATGCTTTCTTCTGGCTTACAAACAACAACCATTTCTTGCTTTTCGAACTGGTGAATTCTGTAAACACCACGTTCTTCAATACCATGAGCACCCTTTTCTTTTCTGAAACAAGGTGAATAACTTGTAAGTGTTTGTGGAAGCTTTTCTTCTGGAACAATCTGGTCAATAAATTTACCAATCATAGAGTGTTCACTTGTACCGATAAGGTAAAGGTCTTCACCCTCAATTTTATACATCATAGCTTCCATTTCAGCGAAGCTCATAACACCTGTAACAACATCGCTTCTTATCATAAATGGTGGGATATAATATGTGAATCCTCTGTCAATCATAAAGTCTCTTGCATAAGAAATAACTGCAGAGTGAAGACGAGCAATATCACCTGAAAGATAATAGAAACCGTTACCAGCAACACGACCAGCACTGTCTAAATCAATACCATCAAAGCTTTCCATAATTTCTCTGTGATATGGAATTTCAAAATTTGGCACAAGTGGTTCGCCAAATTTTTCGAGTTCTACATTTTCCGAGTCATCCTTACCAATCGGAACACTTTCATCAATGATATTAGGAATAACCATCATAATATCATTAACTTTTTTAGAAAGCTCTGCTTCTTTAGCTTCTAATTCTGCTAATTTCTGTGCAGCTTCAGAAACTTGTTTTTTCATTTCCTCTGCTTCTTCTTTTTTGCCTTGTGCCATAAGAGCACCAATCATTTTACTATTTTTGTTTCTCAATGCTCTTAAATCGTCAGCTTCGCCTTTTACTGCTCTGCTCTCTTTATCAAGTTCAATAACTTCATCAACTAAAGGAAGCTTTTTATCCTGAAATTTCTTTTTAATATTTTCCTTTACTACGTCTGGATTTTCTCTTAAAAATTTAATATCTATCATTTTTATTACCCTCTCAAGTATTATTCGTTATCAAAAATTTTAATTAACTTCTTTAAATCTTCATCATCAAAGAATTCTATTTCAATAGCACCCTTTTTAGTTGACTTTGTAACTCTTACTTTTCTTTGTAAAACATCACTTAATGCAAGCTCAACCTCATCATAATAAGGGTTTCTCTTTTTTGTCTTTTTACCCGTAGGTTCTGTCTTTATTTGTTTTCTTGCAAGTCTTTCAGTTTCTCTTACAGAAATATCTTCTTTAATAACAAATTTAGCAAGTTCAACCTTTGACTCATCATCCTCTAAAGTGAGAAGTGCTCTTGCATGACCCGCAGAAAGCTCTTTTTTAGATACTAAGGAGATTATTTCCTCTGGTAATGTGAGAAGTCTTAATGCATTTGCAATCGCTGGACGGGATGCTCCAACAAGATTTGATATTTCCTCTTGAGTATAATCATATTTTTCAGCGAGCTCCTTGTAACCCAATGCTTCTTCAATCGGATCCAAATCTTCACGCTGTAAGTTTTCAACAAGAGCAATTTCTGCAACCTGTGCATCTGTTAATTCTTTAATAACAACAGGAACCTCTGTAAGACCTGCCATTCTTGAAGCTCTCCAGCGTCTTTCACCTGCTACTAACTGGTAGCTACCATCTAACAAAGGACGAACAACGAGTGGTTGAAGAATACCATGAAGCTCAATGCTGTGTGAAAGCTCTGCCAATGCTTCTTCATCAAAGTTTTTTCTTGGTTGATTTTTGTTAGGTTCAATTTCAGAAAGCTTTAATTTCACTACACCTGAAGCGCCGAGCTCATCAGTTGCGTTATCAATAAAAAGCTCACCTAAACCTTTACCTAACCCTTTTTTCTTTGCCATATCTGTCACCTTATTTCTGCATCTTTAAAAATTCTTCTGCTAAATTATTGTAGCTTTCTGCACCCTTTGAACCACGGTCATAATAGAGAACAGGCTCACCAAATGAAGGTGCTTCTGAAAGACGAACATTCCTAGGAATAACAGTAGCATAAACTTTTTTAGGGAAGAAATTTTTAACCTCGTCAACTACCTGCTGTGTGAGGTTAAGTCTTCCATCATACATTGTAAGTAAAACGCCCTCAAGCTCTAAATATTCGTTATAAAGTCTTTTTACTGTTCTTACTGTCGCCATAAGCTGTGAAAGACCCTCAAGTGCATAGTATTCACACTGAATAGGAACAATAAATGTATCAGAAGCTGTAAGAGCATTGATTGTAATAAGCCCTAATGATGGCGGACAATCAAAGAAAACAAAATCGTAATTCTCCTGAATAGGAGCAATTGCTTTTTTGAGCAAAGCTTCTCTACCATCAAGCGCAGCCATCTCGAGCTCTGCACCCGCTAAATTCATATTTGATGGTATAACATCCACACCCTGATATTTTGTCTGGATTACAGCCTTTTTTGCTTCGGTAGAATTTATTAAAAGCTCATAAGATGTAGCTGTAAGACCTTTACGCTGGATGCCATAACCACTTGTTGTATTACCTTGTGGATCGATATCTACAAGCAAAACCTTTTTGCCCATAGCACCAAGAGCAGCCACCAAATTCACGGCGCTTGTAGTCTTACCAACGCCACCCTTTTGATTAACAATAGAAATTATTTTAGCCATTTTAAATCTCCTTTAACAAAAGATGTAAACACGGAGTTTCCCATATTATATAATTAAAATATATTATAACATAAGAGTGATGAAAATGGAATAGAATAAAACAAAAAATTCGATGTTTTTTTGCAAAATATTCAACAAATTTTAACACAATTTAAAAACTATATTTTAACATTCAAAAATAACAAAACTCTTGACAACAAATACTCTTATATGTATAATAACTATGCAATTAAATATTGTGCTGCTATGGCTCAGTCGGTAGAGCGCATCCTTGGTAAGGATGAGGTCACCGGTTCGATTCCGGTTAGTAGCTC
>RHMF01013632.1_pt1 | contig 15820 bp, 19 predicted proteins | sample 5365151 | NCBI WGS metagenome assembly RHMF01 (sample SAMN10266501, study PRJNA497801) | feces metagenome | isolation source: feces | host: Bos taurus | place: China: Prairie of Fairy Mountain | collected 2017-08-14 | reverse complement strand
AATGGTAAGCTTCCTGCAGAAGGCAGAATGAAGGAAGATAAGTTCCTCCTCAAGGGATTCACACTTACAGAAGCTGACATTAAGGATATGGTAGTTTCAGGCAATACATATAAGCTTCAGATTAATGCTTGTAAGACACCTCTCAAGGATGGTAAGAACGCTCTTCACCATGTAACAAACGACTTTATCACAAAAGACGAAGTTGCAAAGGGCGTTGCAGATGGTCTTGGTTCACTCGGTAACCTTGTTACAATCAACTCACTTGACGTTGACTATACAGCAATTCTTGTTACTGCAGTTGTAGAAAACAATACTCTTAAGAGTGTTAAACTTTCTTATACAATGACAGTTAACTCACTCAAGCTTAAGGCTATGGGTATGAATGTTGACGGTAACGGCGCTGGTAAGATGGAAGCTTCTTACACAATGTAAAATCTGAAAGGAGACATTAATTATGGCTAAAAATAAGACTCCTTTAACTCCTGAACAGGCAGAAGTTAAAGCAATGAAAAAAGAAAAGAATTCACAGAATTTTATTAAATTCGTAGCAATCGTTCTCGCTTTTGCACTTACATTCGGTGTTGTTTCACTTGGTAAGTCAACAGCTGAAGAGGCTCTTGCAGCAGCAGGTTCAAACGTACAGTCAGGCGACGTTTCAACAGACACTCCTGACGATACAACAGGTGACGTTTCAACAGATACTCCTTCTGACGATATGACAGCAGGTGATGACACAACTGTTGAAGGCGAAGATGCTACAACAGGCGACGACGCTACAGCAGGTGAAGATACAACTACAGGCGACAACGCAGCAGATGCTCCTGCTGGTGATGCTGGCGCAGCAGATTTCTCAAAGGCTAACGCTCACGAAAAGTTCAACAAGTGGACAGCTGCAGCATCAAAGGGTAGCTATAAGTTCGCTCGTGTTTGTGCATACACACCTGACGGTGCTATCGACGTTGGTAATGCAACAGATACACTTAACAGCATTATCAAGGGTATTGACGAAAACGCATCTCTTGACTCTGTTGTTGGTGGCTTCCTCGGAATCGGTAACAGAGACGGCCAAGTTAAGAATGGTGTTATTCCTGAAGGTATGAACAAGCAGTATGCTCTTAAGGCAATGAGCCTCACAGCAGCTGACATTAAGGAAGCAACAGCTAACGGTAACAAGTTTACAGTTAAGCTTGGTAACTTTGCAAATCCTCAGAAGGATGGCAAGAATGCAATGAGCCGTGCAACAAATGACTTCTTCACACATCAGGAAGTTGTTGATGGCATTTCATCACTTACAACTCTTATTAAGGTTAACAGCACAGATGTTCAGTACACAGATGTTACTCTTGTAGCAGTTGTTGACGGTGACAACCTTAAGTCTCTTGAAATCACAGCTATGGTTTCTCAGCTAAGATGCAGCTCAAGGCTGTTGTTACAATTAACGGTCAGGGTAAAGCTACAAACAAGATTACATACACAATGGCATAATTTCATTGTAAAATGATTGAATCAGGCACTATCGAAAGGTAGTGCCTTTTTCTGTCCTTTTTCACAAATATTCTTAATATAATTCAGTAAACTGCTACATTGTTTTAAGCATAAAAAAGGTGTATAATAAAGTATTATCTGACAGATGTCGGGAGGTAATCAAAAAATGAAAGTATATGAAATAAAGGAAATCCTTGATGCAGAGGTTATCTGTGGTGAGGAATATATGGACAGAGATGTCTTTACTGCTTGTGGCAGTGATATGATGAGTGATGTTCTGGCTTATGTTAAGGAGCAGGCAGTTCTTCTTTCAGGACTTGTAAATCCACAGGTTGTCCGTACTGCTGAAATGATGGATATGCAGTGCATTGTGTTTGTCCGTGGTAAACAGCCTGACCAGGGTATTATTGACCTTGCAAAGGACAGAGATATTGTTCTTATGACAACAAAACAGGCAATGTTTGCATCCTGTGGTATGCTTTATGAAAAGGGCCTTCGAGGAGGCGCAATGAAATGAGCAACTTGAAACTTCACTTTGATGTTCCCGGTGATGATTTCACCCGTGCAGGAGAGGCTTCAGGCTCAGTGAAAAAGACTCTTAAGGATTTGGGATTTAATCCCGAAATTGTAAGAAAGGTAGTAATCGCACTTTATGAGGCGGAAATCAACCTTGTAATTCACGCCGGTGGTGGTGAAATTGATGTTGAAATTTCACCTGATTGTATAAGTATGGTGCTTACTGACCAGGGCCCCGGTATCCCCGATGTTTCTCTCGCAATGAAAGAGGGCTATTCAACTGCACCCGATAATGTCCGTGCATTGGGCTTCGGTGCAGGTATGGGTCTTCCTAATATTAAAAAATATACCGACGATATGAAAATCGACTCAACCGTGGGTGTCGGCACTACAATGTACCTAAAGGTATATACAGCATAGTTTATATACGGTAGGGGGTCTTGAACCCACCGTAGATACTTCCAAATTGACTGGAGTAATAATAATGAACGAAACTTATTTCCATTCTGTGCGACTTGATGCAGAAAAATGCAAGGGCTGTGTTTCTTGTCTTAAGCGTTGCCCTACAAATGCTATCAGAGTCCGTAACGGAAAAGCGTATATTCTCTCTGAGCGTTGTGTTGACTGTGGCGAGTGCATAAGAATCTGTCCACATCACGCAAAATATGCCGAGAAATATTCTCTTAATGAAATTCTTGATTATAAATACAGAATAGCAGTACCAGCACCGTCACTGTACGGTCAGTTCAACAACCTTGACGATACGGATTATGTGTTAACAGGGCTTAAAAGACTTGGCTTTGATGATGTTTTTGAGGTTTCAAAGGGTGCGGAGCTTGTAAGTGAGGCAACACGACTAATTCTATCAATGAACAAGACAAAAAAGCCTTTGATTTCCTCTGCTTGTCCTGCTGTTGTCCGTCTTATCAGAGTCCGTTTTCCTAATCTTATTGAAAATGTGCTTGACTTGAACGCTCCTATGGAAGAGGCTGCACGACTTGCACGAATCAAGGCAAGGGAAGAAACGGGACTTTCTGACGAGGAAATCGGCGTGTTTTTCATCACACCTTGCACTGCAAAAATCTCCTCAATCAAACAGCCTATCTGTAATGGTAAGTCATACATAAACGGTGTCCTTGCGATTAAGGATATTTATCCCGTACTTGTTCAGCAGATGGATAAAATTATGGAACTTGAGCCATTAAGTGATTCGGGTATTATCGGTGTTGGCTGGGCTTCATCAGGTGGTGAGTCAGCAGCACTCTTAAAGGACCGATATCTGGCAGCCGACGGTATTGAAAATGTTATTAAGGTTCTTGAAGAATTAGAGGACGAAAAGCTCAACGACCTTGAATTTATCGAGCTTAACGCTTGTTCAGGTGGTTGTGTGGGTGGACCTTTGACAGTCGAAAACCCATTTGTTGCAAAGGCTCGACTTCAGAGACTTCGCAAATATATGCCTGTTTCCTGTAATCACCTTGAATATGACTCAATTCCAAAGGAAATGTATTGGGAAAAACCGCTTCAGGCTTCTCCTTGGAAACTTGCTGATAACGTTTTTGAGGCGATGCAGAAAATGAGTGAAATCAAAGAGATTGAAAGCACATTACCGGGACTTGATTGTGGTATGTGTGGCTCACCATCCTGTCATTGTTTCGCGGAAGATGTGGTAATCGGTAAAGCAGATATAGGTGACTGTATTTTCAAAATGAAAGACCGTGAGGGTGCTGTAATCCCAAAACCATTCAGAACAGAGGATAAATAATGAAAATTAAAGAATTAGTAGAAAAATTGAATCTTAATGTCCTTGTTGAGGGCGATATGGACCGAGAAATCAAGGGAGGTTACTGTGGTGACTTGCTCAGCTGGGTAATGGGCAGAGCCGAAAGTGGTGACTGTTGGTTTACTGTAATGGGAAATATCAACGCAATCGCTGTTGCATTTCTTGCGGACTGTGCTTGTATTGTCCTTTGTGAAAATTCAACTCTCGATAAGGATGCAAAGGATAAAGCAGAGCTTCAGGATATCTGTGTCCTCTCATCAGAAGAGGATGCTTATACACTTGCAAACAAATTAGGTAAAATAATATGAATTTAAAGTATGATTTCCATCTTCATTCATGCCTGTCACCCTGTGGGGACAACGATATGACACCATACAATCTTGTGAATATGTCAAAGCTTATGGGTTACGATATTATCGCATTGACAGACCACAACTCCTGCCTTAATTGTCCTGCAGCAATAAAAGCAGGTGAGGAGGCGGGGATTACGGTTGTGCCCGGAATGGAGCTTTGCACATCAGAGGAAATTCATACTGTTTGTTTATTTCCCACATTGGAAAAAGCGGAGTTTTCAGAATATGTGAAAACAACAATGCCTCCTGTTATGAATGATGAAAGTATTTTCGGTAATCAGTACATAATGGACCATACTGACAAAATTCTCGGCAAGGAAAAAATTCTTTTAACAACTGCTTCGGGAATAAGCATTGATGATGTGGTGAATGAAGTTTCTCGTTTTGATGGAGCAGTTTTTCCTGCCCACCTTGACCGTGCATCATATTCCGTGCTGTCGGTATTGGGCTTTATGTATCCAGAAATGAATTTCACTGCAGCAGGATTTACCCATAAGGCATATATCCCTCAATACGAGGAAAAACACGAGCTGTTAAAGGGTATGAAGCATTTTCGTAATTCCGATGCCCATTACCTTGAAAATATGGTGGAGGCATCCGTAGAGATTGACTTACCTGAATGTACACCTCAGGCAGTTGTTAATTACATTTTGAATAAATAAAATCTTAACGGACGATTTGTGAATCGTCTGTTTTTTATGTCTAAATTAACAAAAAGGTCAAGAAAAATTTGGTAATTATGCAATTGAAACAGCATTTGTCTTATGGTATAATTTACATATATAATTATGAAAGCAGGTGCTAAAATGACTAAATTCACAAAAATCATTTCAGTTATGTTAGCTGTAATCCTTGCGGTTATGGCAATTCCGTTCACAACATCAGCAGCAACATTGGGCGATGTAAACGATGACGGACAAATTACAGCAGTTGATGCAAGATTAATTTTACAGGTCGTTGCAGGTCTTAAAAAGGATACAGACCTTAAAAATGCAGCGGGTGCCGATGTTGATGGTAAGAATGGTATCACAGCAGTTGATGCAAGAATTATTTTACGAATTGTTGCAGGCTTACAGGAGGCTCCGACAGAGCCTGAAACTCCTGATACACCAAGTGACCCTCAAAAGGCAGAAATGGCAAAACTTTTCAACGCAAAGTCAGCAGAAATCGCAAAGGGTACATATAATTGGACCAGAAATTGTGATTATGTAGAGCCTTTGACAATTACAAAGGGTGGACTGTCTGTTGATACAATTAAGCCTGTAGTTGATAAATTCCTTGGTGTTGGTACAGCAAACGGTGATGAAGCTAATGCAAAGGATTATGGTTATGAAGTGATTCCTATGCAGCTTACTGAAGACGATATTAAAGAAGTAGTTTTTGGTAGTGATACAATTACTATTTACCTTAACAATGCAACAAACCCTGAGGTTGGTGGTAATTCTTCAATCAGCCATATTACAAAGGATATTGTTACAAAGGCAGATGCTGAAAAAGAAATAAAGACAGCAGTCAAGGGTGCAACATTAGATAGCTTTAATGCGGAATATTCTGATATTGTTATCCAGGCAACACTCAAGGATGGAAATATAGTCGAAAAGTTTTATATTTCATATATACTTAATGCAAATCTTGAGGCTAATGCAATAATAACAGTAGCTGGTAAGGGTGCAGTTAAAACAAAAATCACATACAACAATATTAAATATTAATCAATAATAAAAGGGACACAGCTCGTGTCCCTTGATTTTTTATTCTTTTTCACAAACTGTCAGCATATATCCGTTCACATTCTCAGTTTCAAAGGTGTAACCCTCTAAGCTGTACGAATCAAAGCCTTCGAAAACTTCTCCGACACCTTCACCACCGATTTTACTGTATGCCTCTTTCATAGTCCAGATTTCAAAAAACTTTTCTGCAGTTGGGTTTTCACGAAAAGCCTCAAGCTCTTTTCCGTGATAAAATCTTTCTGCAATTTTTTTTACATCTCTGTCATAGTTGATTTTTTCAATATCAACACCAACGGGCTTTTCACTTTTGCAGACTGCAATCATATCACCACTATGGGAAATACTTACATAACAGTTATCAGCAAAAGGCTTGTTTTTATCTCCGTAATGAAGATTCTGAACACCCATACGAATAAGCGCATCGGCAGCCAAAAAGCTTTCCTCTTTTTTACAATGAGAGAGCACAGCTGCAGGTAAGTTTTCCTTGTCTATTTCATTTTGTATGGTTTTACTGAAAAAATAAAGCTCCATATTTTCCATAGCCTTTCTGACTACAAATATGTAGGAAATAACCGTATCATTCCTTGCTGTAGTCGGACAAGGCGTGATGGAAAATTAGTCCATCTCAAAATTTGCAACAGGCAAATTTTGAGGGACATACAATCAATATAGCGTGATTTTTCACGCTATCACCAAGGAGATTTTACCACAGTTTTTATGATATATCAACTGATTTTCCAAGGTAGTCTGACGGTGAAATTGTCTCACCATCTTTATAGATTTCTAAATGAAGATGTATTCCGTCATCTTTTTCAATAGGGATTTCGTGAAGAAGTCCGATTTTGCTGTTTTTCTTAACTTCATCACCGGGCTTTACAGTGCTGTCCTTTCGCAAACCGTGATATTTTGCAATAAATCCGTTATCGTGGTCAACTGTTACAACTGTACCCCAAAGTGCATTGTGCACAACCTCCGTTACAACACCGTCATCAATGGCATTGATTCTGTCACCCGATGCACCTTTGATGTCAATACCCTTGTGAATTCGCCAGTCACCCGTTGTAGTATTTTTCACAAGCTCATTTCTGGAATATTCCTTGCTGATTGTCCCCTTTAACGGAAATGCAAATTCCACAGTAATAAGTGGCTCTGTCGTGGTTGTAATGGTAGTCTTTTCTCTTTCGTCAGGCACATTTGTAACGGGAACATTAGCTTCAATTTCCCCGATTGTTTCAGACTCAACTGATGATTTAGTGCCCGTATCGGGAATAAAGTCCTCGTTTTTATTGCTTTGTTCCCAAAATGCAAAAAGAGTTGCTCCGCAAAGAGCAAGAACAACAAGAGAATATATTACTCGTTTAGCGTTTTCCTGTTTAACTGATTTTTTCAATTCAAAACACCTCTGTCAATATTCTTGACTGATGTGTAAAAATTATACAAATTAAAATTTATACGAATTATTTTTTCGCCTTAATAATCACTTTGATATTGACTTTGATTTCTGCAAATTCTATAATATAAAGTGGAAATAAATTCAAAAATCCACAAGGTAAAGGATTGTGAAAAGTATGGGTAAATTAAGATTTTTTATTGCTATAATCGTCGGTAAAATTATGGCATTTCTCCTTGATAAAATTTTCAAAAGAGGCACAAACACACCGGGTATTGTTATGCTTAAAATATGTCCCGATGCACTTTCCCGTTTTATTATGCCTCGAAACACAATTTGCGTAACAGGTACAAACGGAAAAACAGGCACATCAAACTTATTGACTCACATGATCCGAAACAGTGGCAAAACCGTTGTCAACAATTCAAAAGGCTCAAATATGGCACCGGGACTTGCATCTGCACTTGTTACTCAATGTACATTGGGTGGCAAGGTTACTGCTGATGTTGCTGTCCTTGAGGTTGACGAGCGTTCATCACAGTACATTTACACAGAATTCACACCAAAATATATTCTTTGTACAAACCTTTTCCGTGACTCAATTATGCGAAATGGTCACAGTGGCTTTATCTTTGATAAAATCAATGACTATCTTGACAAGAAAACAACTCTTATTTTAAATGCAAATGATGGCATTTCAGGACTTTTGGGAGAGGGTGTTTGCGACAGAGTTTTCTATTCGGTCAATAAAACAGAAAGAAGCACAGATGCTTGTGCTGATACAGTCTGTGACCTTATTGCTTGTCCGAAATGTAATCATAAATTGGATTACGAGTTTTACCATTACAACCATATAGGTGTACCGAAATGCTCAAGCTGTGGTTTTTCTATGCCTGAAAGTAAGTTTTATGCAAGTGATGTTGATTTTGAAAAGGGTACCTTTGTATTCAATGGTGACAAGGGTGAAAGCCTTGTGCTCCCATTCCAGAAAGGTAACTTCTTCAATGTTTTCAACATAACAGGTGCTTGTGCGGTTTGCAGACTTATGGGTATCGACCTTGATGTAATCGAAAACAGTATTGAGGACTTGTCATCAAAAACAGGTCGTTTTCAGGAAAAGAAATATAACGGCATTGAGGTTGTTTCAATGCTTTCAAAAAATCAGAATCCTATTTCCTGTTCACAGAGTCTTAAATTCCTTGACAGTACAGACACTGAAAAGGATGTTGTGCTTTTAATTACTGACTCCAACGACAAAATTCACGGTCACGAGGATATTTCGTGGATTTACGATACTGACTTTTCACCACTTAACAGTGAAAATATAAAAACTGTTTATGTTGGTGGCAGTCGCTGTTATGATGTGGCAAACTGTCTTGAAATAAAGGGCGTTGACACAGGAAAGCTTGTGCTTTTTGAAAATTATGATGAGCTTGCAAATGAAGTCAGCAAAAAGAGTATTGTGGGCAGAAGTGTAGTTGTCTATTTCGAGCTTTATGCCACAAGCGTTGTTGAAAAAATCAAAAATGCACTTTCACAGAAAGGGGATAAAAACTAATGAAGAAAATAGTAATTGAAGTCCTTTATCCCGAATATAACAATCTCTATGGTGACAGAGGCAACTGTGAATATCTCAATAAAAAATTAACTCTTGCAGGGTATGATGTGGAAATTATAGAAACATCACTTTTTGATGAGCCTGCATTTGTAAGCAGTAAGGTAGATTTGCTCCTTATTGGTCCTTGTCAGGAAAAGCATCAGCTTAATGAAATTGAACAGCTTAAAAAATATGCTGATGCTATTAAGGAAAGAATTGACAACGGTGGTGTGATTTTAGCAACGGGAAATGCCTTTGAGCTTTTTGGTCAGAGCATTCAGGACAGTAACGGAAAAACAACAGAATGTCTTGGCTTTTATCCATATTATGCAAAGCAGTTTTCAAAGCTTCGTTACAACGATTGTAGCGTTGGTGAATTTGAAAATATGCAGCTTGTGGGTTTCAAAAATCTTTTAAGCCATTCTTACGGTAAGCTCCCATATCCGTTTCTTAATATGAAAACAGGTTGCGGTATGAACCCTGAAAGTAAGGAAGAGGGCATTCACCACAACAACCTTTTTGCAACATATCACACAGGACCGATTCTGCCACTTAATCCGCAATTTGCAGATTATCTCATAAAGTTAGTGGATGAAAATTATGTTCCTGTTTCTCTCGAATTTGAAAAGCAGGCTTACGACAGCAGATTAAAAGAATTACTTAAATAGGTGATACAAATGGAAACAGTAAAGGTTACAGCCTCAAAAGAATATACAGTACACATCGGCACAGGCTATCTTGATACAATAGGTGAAAAAATTAAGGAAATTAAACGACTCTGCAGAGTTGTGCTCATTTCTGATGACACAGTTTTTTCCCTGTATGGTGAAAAGGTAAAGAAAAGCCTTACGGACAGCGGATACTCAGTTGTTGAATTTGTTTTTTCACACGGTGAGGAAGCAAAATCATTTGAAAATTATGAGAAAATCCTTGAATTCTGTGCAGAAAACAGTATAACAAGAACAGACCTTTTCGTTGCCCTCGGTGGTGGTGTAACAGGTGACCTTACAGGCTTCGTTGCTTCAACCTATCTTCGTGGTGTTGATTTTGTGCAGGTTCCGACAACTGTCCTTGCGATGGTTGACTCATCCGTTGGTGGTAAAACTGCAATTAACCTTAAGGCAGGTAAAAACCTTTGTGGTGCATTTTATCAGCCGATAGCAGTTTTTGCCGATTGTGAAGCTCTCAACACACTTCCTGAAGAAACATTTAATGAGGGTTGTGCCGAAATCATTAAATACGGAATGATTTGTGATAAGGAGTTCCTTGCATTTTTACAGGATAATTCCATAAGAGAAAACATTGAATATGTAATTAAGCGTTGTGTTGAAATAAAGCGTGATATTGTCAATCGTGACGAATTTGAAAAAGGCGAAAGAAAGCTTCTTAATTTTGGCCACACTATCGGTCACGCTATTGAAAAATGCAGCGGTCTTACAATTTCTCACGGAAACGCAGTTGCAATGGGTATGGTAATTGCAACAAAAGGTGCTTATGAAATAGGTATGAGTGAAGAAGATTTTTCAGATGTCCTTCTTCCCATACTTAAAAAGAATAATTTGCCAACAGCTTGTGATTTTTCAGCAGAAGAGCTTTATAAAGCATCTCTTTCAGATAAAAAGAGAAGCCTTGACACAATGTCTGTAATCGTTCCTGAGGAATTAGGACTTTGCAAGATTATGAAGCTACCTGTTGACGATTTACAGAACTTTATCGAAAAAGGTATGAACTGAATGGACGTTAAATGCACACCGTCTGAAATCAGCGGTACAATCAGAGCAATTTCATCAAAATCAGATGCTCACAGAATACTGATTTGTGCCGCACTTTCCAAAAAGAAAACAAGAATTTATTGTAATGTGATGTCAAAGGATATTGCAGCGACTTGCTCTTGTCTTAAATCAATGGGTACAGAAATTTCAGTCGATGGTGATTTCATTACAGTTATACCAAAGGAGTTTAACAAAAAAGCAGAAATTGATTGTAACGAAAGTGGCTCAACATTACGATTTTTAATGCCTGTTGTATCAGCCTTGGGAATGGATACAATTATTAATGGTAGTGGTCGATTACCACAAAGACCTGTTTCACCATTAAAAGAAGAAATGGAGAAAAAAGGTGTAACATTCCATACTGATAATAAATTCCCATTACCATTTAACAGGACAGCTTCAGTCAGGTGAATATGAAATTCAGGGGAATATCAGCTCACAGTTTATTACGGGACTTTTATTTGCCTTACCATTTCTCGATGGTGACAGTAAAATCAGGCTTATTCCACCTGTCGAATCAAAATCATACCTTGATATTACAGTTTCTGTACTCCGTAAATTCGGAATTCAGATTGAAAACCGGGAAAACACTTATACAATAAAAGGCAATCAGCAATTTGTTTCACCTGAAGAAATTGCTGTAGAAGGTGACTGGTCAAATGCTTCCTTCTTCCTTTGTGCAGGAGCACTCTGCGAAAAAGGTGTAACATTAACTGACCTTGACATCAATTCACCTCAGGGTGACAAGAAGATATTAGAGGTTTTATCCTCAATGGGTGCTGATGTTACAATCAGCGGTAATGAAATTACAGTTAAAAAGAATAAACTCAATGGTATTACGGTGGATGCCTCTGACATTCCCGATGCTGTACCGATTATTTCCGTTGTGGCTTCTGCTTGTAATGGTGACACAAAAATCATCAATGCACAGCGACTTCGCATTAAAGAAAGTGACAGAATTAAGTCGGTTGTGGAAATGCTTCATTCTGTTGGTGCAGATGCAGAAGAAACGGACGACGGAATGATTATTCACGGTGGTGCTGTTCTTAATGGTGGAGTTGTCAATGGTTATAATGACCACAGAATTGTTATGTCAGCATCAATTTTAAGCACTCTTTGTAATGATGATGTAATAATAACAGACAGTAATGCAGTGGAGAAATCATATCCTGATTTCTGGAGCTGTTTCAATAAAATGGGAGGTGTTTCAGATGTCCTCAATGACAGGTAATAAAATCAAAATATCAGTTTTCGGTCAATCTCACTCAAAGGGAATCGGAGTTGTGATTGACGGACTTCCTGCAGGAAAGAAAATAGATATGGAAAAGGTCCTTAAATTTATGGACAGACGTGCTCCTGGTAAAAACTCACTTTCAACTCCTCGAAAGGAAAGTGATACTCCTGAAATTTTGTCGGGACTCGTAAATGGTAATACTTGTGGTGCACCTCTCTGTATGGTTATATATAATGAAAACCAGCATTCAGCGGATTACAGTAATATTATCGACACACCACGGCCATCACACGCTGATTATTCAGCATACATAAAGCATAATGGCTTTAATGATATTTCGGGTGGCGGTCATTTTTCAGGTCGTCTTACAGCACCTCTCTGTTTCGCAGGTGCAATTTGTATGCAGTTTTTAGAGGATATGGGTATTGAAATTCAGGCTCATATTCAAAAAATCAAAGGTGTTTATGATGATAAAATTGATTATGTAAATATAGGAAAGTGGAATACAGCAGAAAAAAGTTTTCCTGTAATTAATGATGAAAAAGGAAAGCTTATGATTGAGGAAATCGAAAAAGCAGGAGCAGACGGTGACTCTGTTGGCGGTGTTATTGAATGTGCCGTGACAGGTGTTAAGGCAGGCTTCGGCGAGCCCATGTTTGACGGAATCGAAAACAGACTTGCAAAAAACATTTTCGGTATCCCTGCAGTAAAGGGTATCGAATTTGGCAACGGCTTTGAGGTTGCTGACCTTTATGGTAGTGAAAACAACGACGAATTCTGCATTGCAGATGGCAAAATCAAGACAAAAACTAATAATTCAGGTGGCATAAATGGTGGCATAACAAATGGTATGCCAATTGTTTTCAGAACTGCAATCAAACCAACACCGTCAATTTTTAAGGAGCAGGAAAGTGTGAGCCTTGAAAAAATGACAGAAGAAAAATTACAGATTAAGGGCAGACACGACCCTTGCATTGTACAACGAGCAGTACCCGTTGTTGAAGCAGTAACTGCAATAACAATACTTGATATCTTAATGTAAATAACGAATGGCTTAAAGGGGTTTCAAAATGTACGGTCTATTAGGTGAACATTTACCACATAGTTTTTCACTTTTCACCACAAATTCATCTGTCCCTTGGTAATAGCGATTATCACCTTTTTGAAATCGCACCCGAAAATCTTGAAAAGTTTTTGAGTGAAAGAAAATTTAAAGGCATAAATGTCACAATTCCATATAAAAAATCAGTTATTCCATATCTTGATGTTATTTCTCCTGAGGCTCAGAAAATCGGTGCAGTCAATACAATAACTGTCCGTGACGGAAAACTTTACGGTGACAATACTGACTATTTTGGCTTCAAATATATGGTTGAAAAATCGGGGATAGAAATCAAGGGTAAAAAAACACTCGTTTTAGGAAGTGGTGGTGCATCGGCTACCGTTCAGGCTGTCCTTACAGATATGGGTGCTGACTCTGTAAGCGTTGTTTCCCGAAATGGTGAAATAAACTATACAAATATATATAATGAAATTGATACAGAAATAATTGTCAACACAACTCCTGTGGGAATGTATCCTGACAATATGCATTCACCTGTTGTGCTCGGGAAATTTCCAAATCTCAAGGGTGTTTTTGATGTTGTGTATAATCCCTTAAGAACAAAATTCATAATGGATGCACAAAATCTTGGTATTCCTGCTGTGGCAGGACTTTCAATGCTTGTGGCCCAGGCTAAAAAAGCTCACGAGATATTTTTTGACACAAAACTCAATGACGAGATAACTGAAAAAATCACATTGACACTTTTTAAAGAGATGTGCAATATCGTCTTAATCGGTATGGCAGGGTGTGGAAAATCCACAATCGGCAAGCTGCTTTCTGAAAAACTCAATAAAGAGCTTGTTGACACGGACACAATGATTGAAAATGCAGAAAATAAGCCTATTCCTGAAATTATCAAAAGTCAAGGTGAGGATTATTTCCGTTGTTGCGAAAATGTTGCAGTTAATCTTGCAGGTCGGGAAAAGAGCTCAATAATCGCAACAGGTGGTGGCGTAGTTACTCAACCTAAAAATTATATGCCATTAAAACAAAACGGAATTATCGTCTTCATAAATCGTGATGCAGAAAAGCTTCCGACAAAAAACAGACCGTTGTCACAACTTCACGGAGTAAAAGCACTCTATGAAAAACGAATGCCGTTATACCGTCAGTTTGCTCATATTGAGGTTGATGGAAACGGAACAGTAGAAGAAGTAGCAGACTCCATAATCAAGGAGATTGAAAAAATATGAAAATTCTTGTAATAAACGGACCAAATATAAATATGCTGGGTATTCGTGAGCCGGGTATTTACGGAAAAGAAAATTATGAAACTCTTATTTCAAATATAAATGAATGGGCAGAGGAATTAAACTGTCAGGTAGAATGCTTTCAGTCAAATCACGAAGGCTCAATTGTTGATAAAATTCAACAAGCGTATGGCAATTTCGATGGAATTGTCATAAATCCTGCAGCATATACCCATACAAGTGTTGCAATTTTAGATGCACTTAAATCAGTCGGTATTCCTGCTGTTGAAGTACACATTTCAGATGTAACAAAGCGTGAAGATTTCCGTCAGATTTCTTATGCAGGAATGGCTTGCGAAAATCATATTATCGGTAAAGGTCTTAACGGCTACAAATTAGCAATGGAATACCTTTGCAACAAATATAATTAATATATCAGGAGAACGTAAAAATGAAAAACATTATCAAAAAAATAACAGCAATAATCCTTTGCATTTCTCTTTTCGGCACAACTCAAGCCTCAGCTTGTGGCGGTATCAAAACTGCGGTCAACACATTAACTGATTTTACAGAGAGATTTGTCAGCGTGTTCACAGGAAGCCAGAATGAAAAATCTGATGTTGATTTTACTATTGAACAGGGCAAAATCTTCAAAGCAAAGAATATTTCAGCGATTCTCATGCTTCAACAGTTGTGAAGCTCAATAACGGCAATCTTATGTCAGCATTTTTTGCAGGCCCTGAAGAAGGTGATGAGGATGTAAGAATCTGGTATAGCATCTATAATGGTGATGAGTGGAGTGAGCCACAGCAGATGTATTCTGAGGACAAAGTAGCTCATTGGAATCCCGTTCTTGTCAATTACGGAAGTTATGTACGACTTTATTATAAGGTTGGTATGGAAATTCCATATTGGGTAACAAAATATACTGACTCTTTTGACAATGGTGAAACTTGGACAGAGCCAAAAGAACTTGTGCCCGGTGACACAAGTGGTGGCAGAGGCCCTGTAAAAAATAAGGTGCTTATCACATCTGACGGAAAAATTATTGCTCCTGCATCAAGTGAGCAGGGTCCATGGAGAGCCTTTTTCGATATTTCCGAAGATGGCGGAAACACATGGACAAAAACTGACTTTATTGTTGCAAAGGACAGCAGAGGTAAAGAAGTGGGAATGATTCAGCCAACTCTCTGGGAAGATAAAGACGGTAATATCCACGCAATGTTCCGAACACAATCAGGTTGGATTTACAGAACAGACTCAACAGATGGCGGATATACCTGGTGCGAGGCTTACTCAACTGGACTTATGAATAATAATAGTGGTATAGATTGCGTAACAACTGATAACGGCTGGCTGTGGCTCGTTTATACACCGGTCGGAATGGAAGTAAGAAACAGACTCATTCTTTCAGTTTCAAAAGATAACGGTGAAACATGGCAGGATGTCACAACTCTTGAGCATAGCGTAAATCTCTTTGCAGAGTATTCCTATCCTGCAATCATAGCAGATGGAAATAACCTGTATATTACATATACATATAACAGGAATACAATAAAATACGTATTTATCGAGTTTGAATCATAATTTGTTTGAATGATGAATTATGCGTAGTGGCAGGCTTCCATGCCTGCCTTTTTCATTTTGATAAACAAATTATAATTT